>Ga0180007_10000082_pt1 | contig 163290 bp, 147 predicted proteins | sample MM_PC_MetaG_FD_121122 | JGI IMG/M metagenome (GOLD analysis project Ga0180007, IMG submission 121122) | Groundwater microbial communities from the Aspo Hard Rock Laboratory (HRL) deep subsurface site, Sweden - MM_PC_MetaG | ecosystem: Environmental > Aquatic > Deep subsurface > Groundwater...
TCCCTTTCCGAACTCGGAAGTTAAGCCCGCCATCGCCGATGATACTACGGTTCTAATCGTGGGAAAGTAGGTCGCTGCCAGGACTTTATTTAAAAGGCTCCTTCGAAAGAGGGAGCCTTTTTCATTGGGTGCTTGGTCGTTCCTCGTTGACTCATCCAACGCTCAGGGGTAACATTCCTAGTGGAGAACAGCCGCCTTGACTAGCAAAACGCCTCAATTAACGGAATATGCACCTGCCGTACGCGAACCGCTCGATGTCGTTCTTGGGCAGTTCCGCTCCTTTGTCGGCACCCATTGCCGTGCCTTTTTCGATGCCTTGCCGACCATGGTCATGGCGCTCAACCGCTACCGGCAGGTGGTCTTCGCCAACCAGGCCATCGTCACCTTCCTCGGGCATAAAGCCGTGGAGGAGATGCTCGGGAGCAGGCCGGGCGAGGCCCTGGGGTGTATCAATGCCGATGCGTTCAGCGGCGGTTGTGGAACTTCCCGGCATTGCCGCGGGTGCGGTGCGACAAGAGCCATCCTTTCAGCCATCAACAAATTGGTTCCCGCCACTGGGGATTGCCACCTCCTGCGCCGGATAAGCACGGATATCGAAGGTCTTGATCTGCAGGTGAGCGCCTCTCCGTTTACCATTGATGGACAGGATTTTGTGCTCTTCTCCCTGACGGACGTTACACACGAGTCGCGTCGGCGCAGCATGGAGCGCATCTTTTTTCATGATGTGCTGAACCTTGCTGGAGGCATCAGCGGTTTGACTGAGATGCTTTCAGAGATGGTGCCGCCCGAGGTGAAAGGCGAGTTTGAAATTTTACGCACCGCCACAAACAGTCTTGTGGACGAGGTGATGGCCCAAAGAGACATCGCCGCCGCAGAACTCAATGAGCTTAAACTCGTTGTCGATCGCCACGACACTCTCGATCTTCTGCGTAAGCTGCGCGGCTTTTATGCGCACTCTCCGGTGGCTCAGGGACGCATCATCGCCATCGACCCGGAGAGCAACAGCGTGACGGTCCGAACTGATGCGCGCCTGGTCCAGCGCGTGCTTGGCAACATGCTCAAGAATGCCCTGGAGGCCCTGCCCCTGGGGGGAACCGCTCTTCTCTCCTGCAAGGAAGAAAGTGAGCATGTCGTCTTTTCGGTGCAGAACCCTGGGCATATTCCGGAGGCCTTGCAGGACAATATCTTTCATCGTACATTCAGCACAAAAGGATCTGGCCGCGGCATGGGCACCTACAGCATGCTCCTTCTTGCTGGGAGCTACCTAAACGGCACTGTCGGTTTTCGATCCAATGAGGTTGAGGGAACTGTGTTCTATCTGCGCATACCCAAGACGATTTCCACTGGGCAGGACGATGCCTCGTCCATCTCCGCCTAGCCCCCCCCACAATCGTCTGAGGAGTCGATCGTAATGCGTGATGCTGCTGCCGTCACTTTGTTCAGCGGTGGAGCCAAGGGCTCAGAAGCCGCCTTTGGTGCTGCTGCCGAAACCTTTGGAATCCACGAAGTCACCTTCACATTCGCTGGCAATGAACCCCAGCGCAGCCAGGGCCTGCGCGTGCTTTCCGACGAGGACCTGGCCCTGCGCGACGTCAGCGTGCAGTATGTTTCGCGCCTCATGGGCCGCAGCTATCCCAGCCATACGGACGAGCTGAGCTTCCGCAATCTATTGCAGTGCATCTGCTGGCAGGTGGCCTCCGGCAAGGAGGTCTTCGTGGTGGGGGAGATTTTGCCCGACAACACCGTCCGGGGCGGCACAGGCTGGGGAGCGGAATTTGCCAAGATTTGCAACAAGCCGCTCTTCGTCTTTGATCAGACCCAGGGCGATTGGTTTCGTTGGGACAAGACGCGCTGGATCCCGGCGCGCGGCGTAACCATCACCCGCGAAGCGTTCACCGGCACCGGCACCCGCTCCCTCACCGATTCCGGGCAAGCCGCCATCCTTGAACTTTTCGAGCGCAGCTTCTATCGTCGCTAGTCCGGCCCGACGCTTCAGTTCCGGCGCAGCCGAAGCCCCTCCACCAGGCCAAAGGCTCCGGCGAGCATCATGTCCCCGCCGGGCGCGGGGTATTCGACATCCAAGCCCTCCAACATTCCCCGGCGTGGGCCGAGCACCAGCGTTGGCGTAAAGCCCTGCGCGGCCTGTGGCAATTGCAGACGCAAGGTCCCGTGCCCCTGGTCGTCGAAAATCTCCTCGAATTCAAGTTCGCCCGAGCGGAAACGCGCCAACTGTGACCACAGCCGGTCCTTGTCCAGCAGGCCGGTATGGTGCTCATACACCCCCCAAATTCGGCCCTGGAACAGGAGGAAGGCGACGGTATGGCTGTTGCCGATGTTCACCAACGTCAACCCGCGCGTTTCGGCACGCTTGCGGATGGAAGGCTCAAAAAGTCCGCCCAGCACCGCCGCTGCTCCCGTATCAGCCACTGGACCCCCGCCGATGGAGCGTTGCAGATCCTTCAACCGTGTGAACTCCGGCGGCACAATGTCGAACAGCAGGCTCTCGGGCTGGCCGTGTGCCTCATGCAGCAGTCGTTCCCAGAGCACGAAGCGCCCGCGCCGGTTGCTCCTGCCCGGATGGAACCCGTGATCCTGGACGCAGGCCGTGATCAGGCCTGGCCACGGTAGCCCAAGGGCAGCCAGGGCCGCGCGCCAGAAGGCCGGGTCAAAGTCCGCGCAGAGCAGGGCCTCGGCCCCTTCCGGGCAGTCCGGGGTTATGACGTAGCCCTTGGCGCGCAGGGCGTCCAGGTCGTCGGCCAGGGAATAGGCCGCAGATTGCGTGAGTGATACCGGAAGCTTGGCCTCCAGGTGCGCACGAACCGCTCCTCCGAACCCTCCGCCCATGTTGCAGCCATGGAGGTGCAACGCGCGGCCACGGGCGGTGACTTCCCGGATGCGTTCGGCGAGCACGCGGGCCGGGGCGGGCAGCACCAGCTTCGGGCAGTTCTCCACCTCTCGTTCAGGGTAATACAGCAGCACATCCTGCGTGCCGGAGCCGATGTCGAGGCAGAGAGTGGGAGCGGGAATGGGAATGGGGGCCTTGTCGAACATTTACAGCTGCTCGCTAGTGGATGCGCTCACCATCGGGCGCATAGGCGTCCGGGGCGAGCAGGGTGATTGAACCATTCTGAGTGGCGGCGCCAAGCACTAGGACTTCGGAGCGAAACCCCGCCACCTTGCGCGGCGGGAAGTTCACCACGGCCACCACCTGCCGACCCACAAGCTCCTCGGGCTGGTAGAGCTCCGTAATCTGCGCGCTGGATTGGCGGACACCAAGCTCGCCAAAATCGATCCAGAGCTTGTAGGCTGGCTTTTTGGCCTCGGGAAAACCCTCGGCGCGGATTACAGTGCCCACGCGAATGTCGATGCGGAAGAAGTCGTCAACGGAGACGTTGTCCGGGGCTTGCGGCAGTTGCATATATTCCTCATGATGACAGGCGGTTTCGTACATGGTACACGCTTCATGGCCGGGCAGGCAAGCCCTGCCGGGAGCATGCATGCGTTTTCTCTACTCTTTCGCCTTCATCGTCGTTGCCGTACCGGTCTTTTCCTACGCCATTTTCCTTGTGGAGAACGGCCGGGCAGGGTTGTTGCCGCGCGTGCGCGGACTCTGCGGCGGCAGGCTGGTCCTTCCGCTCGTGCGCGCAGCCTGCAACTCCGCCTGGAGCATCGGGCTTGTGATCCTGGCCTATCCGCTGGGCTGGCTGCCGAAGCGCAGCCCGCGTCCTTCCGGGCCGGGCGGTCTGCCCCCGGTGATCCTGACCCACGGTCTTTACCACAACGCCTCGGCCTGGTTCCTGTTCCGGCGGCGGCTCGCCCGCTGCGGGTTTGCTGATGTTCGCACCTACGCCTATGCCAGCTTTTTCCAGTCATATGAGGATATTGTGGAGGGGCTGGTGCAGACGGTGCAACGAGCGGCAGCAGAATCGCCGACAGGTAGGGTGCTGCTGGTTGGACACAGCCTGGGCGGCATGGTGATCCGTTCCGCTTGCGTCAGTGAGGGAGTGTGCGGGCGCGTGGCCGCAATCGTGACCCTTGGGACGCCGCATCAAGGCAGCAATCTGGCCGGGACCTTGGCTCTGGGGCTGCTGGGCCGTGGGTTGCGCCAGGGAGGGGAAGTGCTGGCCAGCGTCCGCGGAAAGCCAGTCTGCCCTGGGCCGGCCTTGAGCCTGTACTCGCCCGTTGACAGCATGGTGCTGCCCCTTACCGGCTCGCTTCTTGAGGAACGTGAAAAGTGCGCAGGCTGGCTGGAAATATGCCTGCCGCCCACGAGTCATGTGGGCATGCTGTATGACAGCCGGGTGGTGGAGTTGAGTGCGGAATTTCTGCTGCGGGCTGCTAGCCGTCCAGCATCTCCATGAGCTTGGCCCGGAGCGCGTCGGGCTTGAAGGGCTTGGTCAGAAACGCCGTGACTCCGGTCTTGGAGGCCATCTCGCGCTGGGTGCCTTCGGACTCGGTGGTGACCATGAGAATGGGCACGTCCTCGTAGCCTAGCGCGCCGCGCAGCTTGCCCACCAACTCCATGCCGTCCATGACGGGCATGTTCATGTCCGTGATGACAACATCGGCGAATTCACCGGCCTCGACAAAGGCGAAGGCCTCCTGCCCGTTGGCGGCCATGAGCGGCTCAAAGCCAAGCTCGGTGAGGATGCTGCGGTATAGCGCCAGCATGGACTTGGAGTCGTCTGCAGCCAGGGCCTTGCGGGTGGCGGTCTTGGCCTTGGGCAGGCTCAGGGCGTCGGCCTTGGAGCGGTCCGTTCCGATTTCGTCCAGGCGCGTGGCGAAGTCGCCCAAGATTTCGGAGTCCTGGGACTTCCGCAGCTCGACCATGAGCGCATTGCCGACGTTCTCGTCCTTGTAGAGCTCTTGGAAAAGGCGCAGGGCGCGCGAGGCGATGACCGCGTGGGCGATGCGCGAGCTGCGCTCGTCGCCTGCGGCGATGCGCTCGGAGATGGTCTTGAGGATGCCGGGCGCTGCGTGGCGCTCCAGGCCTGTGACGACCGACATGAGGATGAGCTCGTCGGTCTCCATGAGGCCGTCCACCAGGCAGACCAGGCCCTTCAGGGTGCCGATGCGGCCAAGGGCCTCGAAAGCTGCGTAACGCACGTTGGGGTCGGTGAAGTAGCCCTTGTCAAAGCCCTGCACCAGGCCGTCCGCGCCCTTGCGCGAGCCGATGAAGCCCACGATGTTGCTGGCCAGGATGCGTTGGTCCACATCGCCGTTGCCGTAGAGCGGCTCAAGGTGGGGGATGGCGGCCTCGCCCAGGCGCACTAGGGCGTCGGTGATGATCCTGCGCGCCGTGGGGTTTTTGTGGTGCACGTTGGAGGCAAGAAAAGCGATGGTCTCCGGGGTGGCCATGGCCGCCAGGGCGTCGATGGCTTTCCAGGTGGTGATGTCGCACTGGTCATATGTCTGCGCGGCGTCCGTCGCCTCCACCGCGGCCTTGAGGAAGACAACGGCCTGCGCGTCGGCATAGGCTCCGGCCATCTCCATGGCCAGGGCGGCCAGCAGGGCGTCCTCGTGTCCCAGGAAGGCGCGGAATACGCTGGCGCCGTCGACGGGATGGATCTTGGCCAAGGCAGCCAGGATCTCGGCCAGGCGATCCGTGTCCGTCTCATCCTCGGCCATTTCCGAGAGGGGCTCGGCCGCGTCCGGGAAGGCGTATTCTCCAGCGGTGCGGATGCACAGGGTGCGGAAAGCGGGGTTCTGGCTGTGCAGTCCATTGATGACGGCGTCTTCATTGGCTCCAAGGACTGCGTTCAGGGCGTTGACGACCATGTAGTCCACGCCGGTGTCGCCCGTGGGTTTCTCGAAGAGATCAAGCAAGCCGGGCAAGGAGCTTGAATCCCTGCTGCCCGCGATTTCGTTCAGGATGGTGACCTGTTCGAGAAAATCCTTGTCGTGAAACCCATCAAGCTTGCTCATCTCTCCCCCATCGACGTGCTTCGTGAGACGTTTGCGGCGCTGCGTATCTACTCGAAACAGAACTCGATGGTGAAAGTGCCAGCATCGGTCTCAAAGGGGATGGCCATGATGGGGGATTTGGACATGTGCGAAATGCTGTGGTTGTCACCCATGATAACCGTTGGCGTTGATCCCTGGAATACAAGGCCTTTCTCGGAAAGACCGGCGCGTGCCTGCCCGGAAACCATGTTTGTGATTTCGCCAACGGCGTCCTTCACGTCCGAGATGATGTCCTGAATGTCATCTCCCAGCATGTTCTTGACCATGGCCACGGCGCAGGCTTTGCTGAACGAAATGGAAACGCTGCCCTTCTTGCCGTCGCCAGTGAGGCCCACAAGTCCGGTCACGTCGCCAGTGGCGATGGAGTTCTTCTTGACGAAGGGTTTACCAGGCCGCGGTGTGATGAAGGCCATGGTGCCGATGACATCCATAGCGGCCTTGACGAAGGGCTTTGCCAGTTCCACGTCCATGCGCAGGGTCTCCTTAAGCGTGATCACGGCCAGGCGGGTATCCTTTGAAAATACCTGGCGCATGTAGGGGTTAACTTGTGCTTGGCTGCTGTTGTCAACATACCAAGAGCGTGCAGTTTTTTAGTACGTTCTTCCTCTAGGCCGGTCAAGAACTTTGGAAAAGTAAGCTTGATCTTAAGTGGTATTCACATGTTGATGGGGTGTGTTCTACCCGAATACCAGTGTGAGAACCACCACGACCAGTAAGGAAGGCAACAGGTTGGAGAGGTTGATGCGCTTGATGTCCAGCAGGGTGATGCCGATGCCCAGGATCAAGAGGCCGCCGGTGGCGGTCAACTGGCTGATGACAAGCGGCGAGAAGTGCTCCTGAAACATGCCTGCGAAAACGGTCAAGCCGCCCTGGTAGAGTAGCACTGGTATGAACGAGTAGAGCACGCCGGAGCCGTAGGTCGCGGCCAAGGCCACGGAAGCGAAACCGTCCAGGATGCTTTTGGTGTAGAGTACCGTGGCGTCGCCGCGGATGCCCTCGTCAAAGGAGCCCACGATGGCCATGGCGCCGATGCAGAAGATGAGAGAGGCGGTTATCAGGCCTTCTGTGAAGTCCGGGTTGGCCGAGCGCAGGGTCGCCTTGGCGCGTTCGCCAAACGCCTCGAACATCTGGTCCAGACGTAGCGCTTCGCCCAGCAGCCCGCCAAGCAGGATGCTGAAGATGAGGATGAGCGGGTTCTTCACGGTTAGCGCCATCTGCAGGCCGATCAAAAGTACGCAAAGGCCCAGACCCTGGAAAACGATGCGCCGGAAGCGCTCTGGAAAGCGGCCATGCAGGGCCATGCCGACAGCGCTTCCGAGTATGATTGCGGCGGCGTTGACCAGCGCGCCGGAGGGCAGGACCATTGCGTCTCCTCATGGGAATGTGTGTGCAAACGAAGGCGAGGGCTAGCACGCCGACCCCTGGGTGGCAAGTCCTGCATCCTTGACAGCGGAGGTCGGTTCTCCTATGAATTCCAATCTCGTGCCGGGATGGCGGAATTGGTAGACGCAGTGGACTCAAAATCCACCGGTCGCAAGGCCTTGGGGGTTCGATTCCCCCTCCCGGTACCACAAGAATGACAGCGGCTTTCAGGCGATGCCTGGAGGCCGCTTTGCTTTCTGTTCGGCGCATTGCTCCAGCTTGCTCAACATCTCTTAAGCTGCTATTGGAATATAATTATACAGGTGGAGTCAAAATTAATTCCACTCTGTGGCTTTGCTTGAAGATGCTTATTGAACGTCTTGAATCATATTGATGCAGCAATGCCACAAGAGGCGGTGCAGGTGCTGCGCCAACATCTGGATTTTTTGTGACGCTCAACAAGGCAGCATCTTTCAACTCGCATTGATATCCGCTTGTTCTGCGACCAGCCAGATGGCATGGCCATGTTTCGCATTACGCCTCCCGAGTGCTGCAGCGATGCTGGCACGTCCCCTGCACAACCCCACGCATGACAGCGGAACTCCAGGCTCAGCATACTTTTCAATACAATTTCCTGGAAAATCGGAGCAATCATCCAGGAGATCAGGACTCCGGCGACATTTCAGCCGACATTTTTCCTTGCTCAACACCACTCCGTGTCCCTTTGGAGGGTATCATGTCCATACGGCCCGATCCGCCACTTGAGCTATTCTTCACCTTGGCACTGCCTTTGGGCTTCATCCTTGCCGGGCTGGTTGCCCACGCAGTGCTTTTGCGCATCCTGCGGCTCATGGCCAAAAGACAGGGCGAAGAATTCTGGGTCGTGGCGCTTAACCTGGTAAAGGGCCCCACGGGCTTTGCGGCTGCGCTGCTTGGCCTGGACATAGGGCTTGCAGGCATCGACGTTCAGGCCCTGGCCCTGCCTGTAAACATCATTGACCTGGCGCATAAGCTCCACGCGCTTGCCTGGATAACGGTCTTCGCCTGGGCGGTGTTGGCCAGTGGCGGCATACTCGCCCAGTGGTTCCAGCGTTCAAACGACATCCTCTCCGATGACAATCTGCGCGCGCGCAAGATTATCACCCAGGTGCGCATGTTCCGCCGGGTGTTCTCGGTCATCGTGCTCGTGGTGTCCCTGGCCGCGACGCTCATGGTTTTTGATGTCACACGCAACATTGGCGCAAGCGTTCTGGCCTCGGCAGGCATCGCCGGAGCCGTGGCCGGCTTGTCGGCCCAGAAGTTTTTGTCCACCATTTTCGCCGGGATGCAGATCGCTATCACCCAGCCCATACGCTTGGACGACGTGGTGGTGGTGGAAGGCGAGTGGGGGAGGGTGGAGGAGATCACCCTGACCTACGTCGTGGTGCGCATCTGGGACCAACGCCGCCTTGTGGTGCCGGTCATGTACTTCCTCGACAAGCCCATACAGAACTGGACGCGCTCCTCGGCGGAGATTCTGGGCAGCGTGTTCCTCTGCGTCGACTACCGGGCTCCTGTGGCCGAGCTGCGCTCCGAATTGGAACGGCTTTGCCGTGAAGAAGCCGGTGAGCTTTGGGATGGCCGTGTCTGTGGTCTCCAGGTCACGGATTCCGGCCCGGCCACTGTGACTTTGCGCGCCCTGGTCAGCTCTGCGGGTTCTTCACGCAACTGGGACCTGCGTTGTCTGGTGCGCGAGCGATTGGTGTGTTACATTCAAGAAAAGCATCCTGACATACTGCCCCTGACGCGAATCTCTTTTGACAAGTCAGGGCCTGAAGAATCCAAGGAAATGAATGATGGCTAAACGCGCCTCAGAGACTCTTGACCCCTCCTGGTACAAGGACGCCGTGATCTACGAGGTTCACGTGCGTTCCTTTTTCGACACCAGCCAGAACGGCCATGGCGATTTCCACGGTCTCAAGAGCAAGCTGGACTATTTGCAGGATCTTGGCGTCAGTGCCCTTTGGCTGTTGCCCTTCTATCCCTCGCCTCTGCGAGACGACGGCTACGACATCGCCGACTATTGCGACATCCACAAGGATTATGGAACGCTGGCTGATTTTCGAGGCCTCTTGCGCGAGGCCCACAGCCGGGGCATCCGTGTCATCACCGAGCTTGTGCTCAACCACACTTCAGACCAGCACGCCTGGTTCCAGCGCGCCCGCCTGGCCAAGCCCGGCTCGCCCGAGCGGAACTTCTACGTCTGGAGCGACACCCCGGCCAAGTATTCCGAGACCCGGATCATCTTCAAGGATTTTGAGACATCCAACTGGAGCTGGGATCCTGTGGCCGGGGCCTATTACTGGCACCGCTTCTACGCCCACCAGCCGGACCTGAACTTCGAGAATCCCCAGGTCGAGGCCGAACTGCTGCGCGTGGTGGATTTTTGGCTCGGCATGGGCGTGGACGGCCTGCGGCTTGATGCCGTGCCCTACCTTTACGAGAGCGAGGGCACCAACTGCGAGAACCTGCCCGAGACCATCGACGCCCTCAAACGCCTGCGCGCATATGTGGACGCCAAGTATCCCGGCCGTATGCTCCTGGCCGAGGCCAACCAGTGGCCCGAGGACGCGGCACGCTATTTTGGCGAAGGCGACGCCTGCCACATGACCTTCCACTTCCCGCTCATGCCGCGCATGTTCGTGGCGCTGGAAATGGAGGACCGCTCGCCCATCGTGGACATCATGGAGCAGACCCCGGAGATTCCCGAATCCTGCCAGTGGGCCATATTCCTGCGCAACCACGATGAGCTGACGCTGGAGATGGTCTCCGAGGAAGAGCGAGACTTCATGTACCAGGTCTACGCCCATGACCGCCGGGCGCGCATCAACCTGGGCATCCGCCGCCGCCTGGCTCCTCTTTTACGCAACGACAGGCGCAAGATCGAGCTGATGAATGTGCTGCTCATGACCATGCCCGGCTCGCCCGTCATCTACTATGGCGACGAGATCGGCATGGGCGACAACTATTACCTGGGCGATAGAAACGGCGTGCGCACGCCCATGCAGTGGACCCCGGACCGCAACGCCGGGTTCTCCCAGGTCAATCCGCAGCAGCTCTACCTGCCCGTGGTCATCGACCCGGAGTACCACTACCAGTCCATCAACGTGGAGAACCAGCAGCGCAACCCTTCCTCGCTTTTGTGGTGGATGAAGCAGCTCATCGCCCTGCGCAAACGGCACCTGGCCCTGGGGCGCGGCGGCATGCGCTTTTTGCGCCCGGACACGCCCAAGATCTTGTCCTACGTGCGCACACTGGATGACGAATGTCTGCTGGTGGTGACCAACCTCTCGCGTCACCCCCAGTCCACACGGCTTGATCTCTCGGCCCACGCAGGGCGCACCCCGGTGGAAGTCTTCGGGCGCACGCACTTTCCGGTCATCACCAGTCAGCCCTATCCGCTGACCCTGGGGCCGCACGGTTACTACATACTGGAGCTGTGCGGCGTGAGCCAGCCGCATGGGCCTGCACTCACGCCCCAAGTCTTGCGCAGGCAGGACTCCGGTGGTTGGCGCTTCCTGGACGCCAGGCTCAAGACCGCGCTTCAGGGGGTCATCCTGCCGGAATACCTGCGCCGCAATTCCGTTGTGGCCGGTTACTCACCGCAAATCATCTCCACCACCTTGCGCGACGCCTTGCCTGTGGGATCCCTGCGCGCCCCCTCCTGGCTCGGCGTGCTGGATGTGAAGTTCGCTGGCGGCGGCAGCGAGAGCCGCACCCTGGTCCTGTCCTTTGTGGATGCGGAGCAGGGCCGCCGCGTGTTCCGCGAAGACCCGCGCCGCTACATCTGCGCTTTGGGCAAGCCCCGGGGAGAGCTGCAGAGCGGGGCTTTGGCCGAGGTGCATCCGGACCTGGATAGCGATTACACCACCAGGGAGCAGGAAGTCCGGCAAGATACGGTCACGGCTAAAGAGGGTAAGGACGACGTGGCAAAAGACGAAGTGGAGGGCGCCCTTGTGGAAGGGGCCGAAGAGCGCCGCGCCCACGCCGGTCTGCTTCGCTTGTTCACCCAGCGCCGCCGCATCCGCGGCCGTGCGGGGGATTTCGTGGTTCTCCACGGCAAACGCGGAAAGGAGATACGCGAACTGGCCAACAGCCAGCCTGAGTCCGAACTGCTGCCGGACGACTCGGCCAACGCGCTCATCGCCTATGGCCGTCAGGTGCTGCTGAAGATCTTCCGGCACACGTCGGAGGGCGGCAACCCGGACCTGGAGGTGGTGCGCCACCTGACGGAAAAGGTCGGCTTCAAGCACACGCCTGAGTTCTTTGGCGCGCTGCAATACATACGTCCAGGCCACGAGCCCGTCGTGGTGGCCATGCTGCGCGGGTATGTGCAGAGCGAATCCACGGCCTGGGACATCTGCGCCACCGCGCTTGGGCTGTACTTCAACCGCGTGCTGGCCGAGGAGCATATCATGCCGCCGCCCAGGCTCCGGGCCACGGCTCTAGCCAGGGCCGAGGCGCACGAGCTGGCTGCGGAAACACCGGCGCAGCTCCTGCTCGATGAGCCGACCATCGCCGCCATGACGCGCATCGGGCGGCGCACGGCCCAGATGCATCTGGCACTGGCCCAGGACGCCGGTGATCCAGCCTTCACGCCGGAGCCCTTTGACAAGTCATACAGGCGGGCGGTGTTCCAGGACATCCATGGAAAGGCGCGGCGCATCCTGGATCAGTTGGAGCACGCCCGGCCATCGCTGTCTCACGAGGATGATCTGCTGGCGGAACTGACCTTGTCCCTGCGCGAGCGGCTCGCCGAGTTGTTGCGCCGCTTTCGGGACACAACCGTTCACGGCCTCAAGACCAGGGTCCATGGCGAGTACGACCTGCGCCACCTCCTGTTCACCGGGCGCGATTTCATGGTCGTGGACTTCGAGGGGCGCACCACGCGGTCGCTCTCGGCGCGCAGACTCAAGCGCTCCCCCCTGCGCGACATCTGCGATCTGCTCAGTTCGCTTGAGCATTTGGCGGAAACTGCGCTACACAACCACTGCCTGATGCGCCCGGAGGACGCCGCGCGTCTGCGGCCCTGGGCAGAGCATTGGCACACGCGCATGGGCGGACGTTTCCTGCGCAGCTATCTGGAGACGGCAGAAGGGGCGCAGTTCCTGCCCCAGGGCGAGGCCAGTCTCGACCTCGTGCTCACCACGTTCAGGCTCGATCAGACCTTCTTCGAGCTTGGCCGGAACCTTGAGAAAAGACGCGTCGGATCTGAACGGGAGAATGCGAGCCTGCGGGGCCTCCTGCGCACCATTTGCTGGCTTTTGTCCGAATCGACAGGCCAAACGGAGGACGACAAGCCATGAAGGATTGGACACAACTACTCAGGTCCCTTGAGCTGAGGGCGTTTCTTGCCGCCCGGCACAAGCTGTTGATGCTTGACTACGACGGCACCTTGGCTGCCTTCACCGCAGACCGCAACAAGGCCTACCCCTATCCTGGCGTGCGCAAGCTGCTGAGAGGGCTCTGCCAAAGCCCCGGCTGGCGCGTGGTCATCGTTTCCGGTCGGCCCACCGCCGATGTTTCCGCGCTGCTCGGCCTGGAGCATGGGGTGGAGATCTTTGGCAGCCACGGCGGCGAGCGCCTTACTCCGGCAGGTCTTGTGGCGCGCACAGCGCTCGAGCCCGGCATGGAGAAAGCCCTCACTGACGCCCGCTTCTGGGCCGAGTCCCAGGGGCTCGGCGAAGCGCTGGAGCTCAAGCACGGCTGCCTGGCGCTGCATGTGCGCGGCATGCCGCCGCCGCGCGCCGCCGAGATCCTGGTCGAAGCCAGCCGCGCCTTTGGCCTCATCGCTCATGCAGCCGGTGCGGACGTTCTGATGTTCGACGGCGGGGTGGAGTTGCGCTCGAACACCTTCAACAAGGGCCGCGTGGTGGAAAGGCTGCTGGCGGAGGAAACAAAGGTTCACGGCAGCGACTTCACAGCAGCCTACCTGGGCGACGACCTGACCGACGAGGACGCCTTCCGGGCACTGGGCGGGCATGGGCTTTCACTGCTCGTGTCGCGCAAGCGCAAGACGAGTCAGGCCCGTTACCAGCTTCGGCCGCCAGGAGACCTGCTGGAGTTCCTGCAATCGGCCCTCATCTCCAGCGGCCCGCCTCAGGGCTTTGGCAGCCCCCTGCAAAGCGGCAAGAACGACGGAGGGGAGGTCAGCGGTGAAGAGGAAGGCCCGCACAATCTGCGTGGACGCCTCATCGTTGTGTCCAACCGGCTGCCGGTGACCCTCAAGCGCGAGGGCGACTGCTGGACGGTCAAGGCCGGGACGGGCGGACTGATCACTGCCCTGGCTCCTGTCCTGCGCGATCGCGGCGGCCTGTGGGTAGGCTCTTCCGGCCAAACGGGGGAGGGCGATCCAACGGCAAGCTTCGCCAGATTCTCCAAGGAGGCAGGCTACGACCTCTTGCCCATAGAACTTACCGAGGCCGAGCACCGCAACTACTATGAGGGCTTCTCCAACGAGATCATCTGGCCCTTGTTCCACGATTTCCAGTCACGCTGCAACTTCCAGCCAGACTACTGGACCAGCTACCTGGACGTGAACCAGAAGTTCGCCCGCACCGTGGCTGAAAACTCGCGCCTGGATGACTATGTATGGGTCCAGGACTACCACCTCATGCACGTGGCCCAGTTCCTCAAGGAACAGGAATCTCACAGACGTTGCGGCTTTTTCCTGCACATCCCTTTCCCCGCGCCGGACATCTTCCTCAAGCTGCCCTGGCGCAAGGAAGTGCTCCTGGCCCTCCTGGAATTCGAGCTTGTGGGGTTTCAGACCCTGGCCGACCGGCGCAACTTCGTGCGTTGTCTGCAGGTGTTGTTCCCGCACACCGAGGTATGGGGACGTGGCTCCGTGGTCACCGCCGGTGTCGAGGGCCGCAGCGTGCGCATCGGTTGCTTTCCCATCAGCATCGACTATTCGTCCTTTGCCAGGCTCGGCGCCAAGCGCGAGACCGTCGCGGCGGCGGAGGCCATCCGTGCGGCCTTCCCCCAGCGCAAGATCGTTCTCGGCGTGGACCGCCTGGACTATTCCAAGGGCATTCCCCAGCGTCTTCAGGCCTTCCGGCGCGCGCTCATCCGCTACCCGGAGCTGCGCGGACGGGTCAGCTTCATCCAGGTCCTGGTGCCCAGCCGCGAAGGCGTGGGCGAATACCAGGACCTGAAGAACGAGATCGAACAGTTGGTGACGCAAATCAACGGGGAGTTCACAGTTCCTGGCTGGGTGCCCATCCACCACCTCTACCGCAACCTGCCGCGGGCCGAGCTCGTGGCCAACTATCTGGCGGCGGACATCGCCATGGTCACCTCCCTGCGTGACGGCATGAACCTCGTGGCCAAGGAGTATTGCGCCAGCAACGTGCCAGAGACCGGGGCGCTCATCTTAAGCGAATTCGCCGGAGCAGCCGCGCAGTTCCAGCGTCTGGGCGCATTTCTGGTAAACCCTTACGACATCGACGAGGTGGCCGACGCGCTTAACGCCGCCTGCCAACTGCCGCTCACCGCGCGGAAGATGCGCATGCATAAGCTGCGTGACAACGTCCGGCGCAACAACATCTCCGTCTGGGTCGATTCGTTTCTGGGCGCGGCTTTCTCCCGGCACCTGAAGGACTTTGCCCCGCAGGAGACCGTACAGTTCCATGAAAAGGAGCCGCTTGCGCCATCCTGCTGAAGCACGGTCGGGCCTGACGAGTTGGCCTGGCCACACAAAAAAAGCCCGGAGCGGACTCCGGGCTTTTTGTTTTGCGGGTGAGCGGGGGCTAGTAGGTGTAGCCGATGGAGAAACCGGCCATATAGGCCCTGCTGTTCGACACCTCATAGGCGCCGACGTTGTTGATGCTGTTGCTGTCGACGCTGCGGTGGTTGTTCACCAGGTACATGAGCGAGACGTCGTATGTGAACGCGCCATCCGTCACACCGAAGCCGGTGCTGTAGATCTTGCGGTCGCTGGAGGGCAGCATGTAGTCCTCATACCCTTTGCGCACGGGGTCCTGGTCCCACACAAAGCCAGCGCGCAGGGCCAGCCAGTCAAGGGCCTGGTACTCGGCGCCGCCCTGGAAGCGCCACACGTTGCGCCAGTTCTTGTCGCGCTCGATTTGGCCTGGGGTAAGTGAGAGTGGCTTCTTTTCGTAGTCGTAAACCAGCTTCTCGTAATCCTGCCACTGCGTGAACACGGCGTCGACTTCGAATTTCCATTTATCGTTAGGCTTGTAGGCCACGCCAAGATTGTACGAGGCGGGCAGGGTCAGGCTCATGGTGATGTTGCCGTCCTGCAAGCCAGCGTTCTCGGTAAACTTGGCGCGTCCTTTGTCCACGTGTTTCTGCGTGCTGTGGTAGGTGAAGCCTGCGGACCACTGGTCATTGAATTTGTAGTGCACGGCAAGCTGGCCGCCAACGCCGAAACCGGAGACACTGATCATCTGGTCAGTGGTGGAGGTGGGGCGGCTGCGGAGGTCGCCACTACTGTACATCAACTCCGGTCCAAAGGCGATGGACAGGGAATCCGTCAGCTTCAGGGCGAGGTTCGCGGCCAGGGAATATGTCTCAAGCTCCGAACGATAGAGTTTGGTGGTGCCAGCCCATTCGTAACCGTACTGGGTGCCGACGCCGAAGCGGGTGTACAGGCCGATGCCCAGCCAGGCGCGCTCACCGGCCTGGTACGAGATGAAGGCATGCGGAGGCGTGTAGATATTGGCCTGGGTGGTGGTCTTCTCATTGGCTGTCTGCACATCGGCCGTGGGTGCGATGGCGGTCAAGCCGAACATGACGCGAGTACCCGGCAACTGTGTGATGCCGGCGGGGTTGTAGGCCACTGCCGAGGCGTCGTCCGCCAGGGCGATGGTGGCTCCGCCCATGGCGTTGCCGCGGGCGCTATACTCGTACAACGCAAAACCGCCTGCCGAGGCGGCGCCGGGCAGGCAGAGCAGGCAGAGCAGGGTGAGAACGCAGAGTGAGAGGCGGGCTTTTGCTCGGTCTTGTTTCATGTGTCTTCCTCTTTGACGGGGGGTGATGTAACTCTCGGCGAGTTCTTGTCTGCAACTGCTCGCCGAAAGGTGTTTCTAGTTACCTATACATTCAAAGAAAGTAAACACCCATTTAAAACAAGGCGTCTTGGTTGGGGGTAGAAAACAAAAAAGGGCGCATTTCTGCGCCCTTCTTTCAGGGAAACCGGACACCCGGGCTCGGACCGTTACCGCTGCTCCCTTTCGGGCCTGACGGGGTTCACGGCGAACCCGCCGTCCGGCTTCCCCGGGGTATCTTGAAAAAAAAGTGGCGGAGAGGAGAGGATTTGAACCTCCGGTACCCTTTCGGGTACACACACTTTCCAGGCGTGCTCCTTAGGCCGGTCTCGGACACCTCTCCGCGAGGTCGAAACGATTAATACGAAACATGTGGGCTGGCAAGCAAAAAATGCGTCTCAGCTCAAGGCAGTTTCAGACTTCCCCGCAGCTCCGCCAGGCTGTCGCTGCGCGCCTTGATCATGGCCCTGGGCAGATCATCCACAATGCGGAAGCTCTGGTCCGGCCTGAGAAAATTGGCCGTGCCCACCTGTACGGCTGCGGCACCGAGCAGGATGAATTCCAGGGCATCCTCGGCGCTGACGATGCCGCCGATGCCGACGACCGGGATGGAAACCTTGCGGCAAACCTGGTGGACGCAGCGCAAGGCCACGGGCTTTATCGCAGGACCGGAGAGCCCGCCGACCACGTTGGCAAGGGTTGGCCTGCGCGTAGAGATGTCCACGGCCATGCCCAGCAGGGTGTTGATGAGCGATACAGCGTCGGCTCCGCCGTCCTGTGCGGCCTGGGCGCAGGAGGCGATGTCCGTGACGTTGGGCGAGAGCTTGACGATGACCGGCTTGCCCTTGGCCTTCTTCTTGACTTCCTCGGTCACCTTGCGGATCTGCGCCGGGTCCTGGCCAAAGGCCGAGCCGCCCTGGCTGACGTTGGGGCAGGACACGTTGACCTCAAGGGCCGCCACGCCTTCCTCACCGGACAGGACGTCGGCCAGTTCGCCGAACTCCGGCACGGTGCAGGCGTACATGTTGGCGATGATGGCCGTCTCGCGCCAGGGCAGAAGGGGCAGCTTGTCGCGCAGGAAGGCCTCCACGCCGGGATTCTGGATGCCGATGGCGTTGAGCATGCCGCAGGGGGTCTCGGCCACGCGCGGCATGGGGTTGCCCTCGCGGGGCTTCAGCGACAGGCCCTTGACCACGATGCCGCCCAGGCGCTTCAGGTCGCCGAAGGATGAAAACTCCAGGCCGAAGCCAAAGGTGCCCGAGGCGGTGATGATGGGGTTTTTCAGCACCAGTCCGGCGAATTCAACACGCAGGTCAATCACGGGTCCTCCTCGATCTATGCGCACGATCTGGAACTAGAGCTGGACATCGGCAGCGGCGAACACCGGCCCGCGCGCGCAGACCTGAACATGCTTGCCCTGGCCGTCCTTGCACACGCAGCCAAGGCAGGCGCCCACGCCGCAGGCCATGGTCTTCTCAAGCGAAACCTCGGCGCGGATGTTCTTCTTCAGCGCGTGGGCCTGCACGGTGCGCAAGAAGGGCGTGGGGCCGCAGGCCAGCACCAGGCCGCCGGAATATTCTTCCATGGCGGCCTCGATGCGCGCGATGATGCCCGGCAGGTCGTCGCTGGAGTGCTCCTGGATGGCCTCGGCGCCCACCTTCTCGGACATGGCCAGGTAGGGGTAGAAATCAAGGGCGGGTCGGTGGGCGAAGAGCAGGTGCAGCGCCTTGGGGGTCGGGTGCTTCTCGATGTAGCCGCGAAACGGCGCGATGCCCATGCCCCCGGCCAGAAGCAGGGTCGGGGTGTCCGCCGGGGCGCTGAAGCCGTTGCCCAGCGGTCCCCAGATGATGACATCTTCGCCTGCCGTCAGCCGCGACAGGCGGGTGGTGCCCCGGCCCACGACCTGGATGAAAAAGGTGAGGCTCTCGGCGTCCACGCGGGAGATGGAAAAAGGGCGTCCCCAGGGCAGCTCCAGGCCCCAGCGTTTGGCCCGCAGCATGGCGAACTGGCCGGGCCGGTAGGAGTCCCAGCCGGGGTTCTCCAGGGTCAGCTCCACAAAGTCGCTGGGCTCGTCCCAGGTGCCCAGGAAGCGGACCTCCCTGACCTTGACTTCACGGCAATTTCTCTCCAACATATTCTCCCTTTGTCCCGCTGGATTGTGCGGGGCTCCCCATCCACCTTTCGAGGACTTCTTGAACAGCACTGAAACATTCCGACCTGAAATAATGGCTCCAGCGGGCGACCGTGCGAGCTTCCTGGCCGCCGTGGCCGCTGGCGCGGACGCCGTGTATCTGGGGCTGAAACATTTTTCCGCGCGCATGCAGGCGAAAAACTTCGGCCTGGGCGAACTGGCCGTGCTGGTGGACTACGCCCACGAGCGCGGGGTGCGCGTCTATGTCGCCATGAACGTCCTGCTCAAGCCGGACGATGCGCGGGCCGCAGGCAGCCTCATGGAGCGCCTGGCGCGCATGGTCAAACCCGACGCGCTCATCGTGCAGGACCTGGGGCTCATCCAGCTTGCCCGGCAGGCCGGGTTCAAGGGCGAGATCCACATCTCCACCCTGGCCAACGCCACCCACCAGGCGGCCCTGCAGGTGGCCAAGGACCTGGGCGCCACCCGCGTGGTGCTCCCGCGCGAGCTGGATCTGGACGAGATCAAGCTCATGGCCGAGGCCTGTCCGGAGGGCCTGGAGCTGGAGCTGTTCGTCCACGGCGCGCTGTGCCACTGCGTTTCCGGGCGCTGCTGGTGGAGCAGCTTCTTCGGCGGCAAGAGCGGCCTGCGCGGCCGTTGCGTTCAGCCCTGCCGCCGCTTGTACAGGCAAGGCGGGGCCAAAGGCAAGCCTGAACGGCTGTTCTCCTGCCAGGACCTGTCGCTGGATGTTGTCACCAAACCCTTGCTCAGCGTGCCCCAGGTGTCCTCCTGGAAGATCGAGGGACGCAAGAAGGGCCCGCACTACGTCTATTATATTGTTTCAGCCTACCGCATGCTGCGCGACCACCCCAACGACGCCCAGGCCCGCAAATCGGCCTATTCGCTCATCGAGCAGGCGCTTGGGCGGCCCGGCACCCATGGCCGGTTCCTGCCGCAGCGGCCCTTCCCGCCCGTGAAGCCCAGCGAGGAGACTGCTTCCGGCCTGCTCATGGGCCAGGTGAAAAAGGAATCCGGCGGCAAGTCGTACATCCAGACGCGTATGGACCTGCTTCCCGGCGATCTGCTGCGCCTGGGCTGCGAGGACGACGCCTGGCACCAGACCATTCCTTTGCGCCGCCGCGTGCCCAAGGGCGGTCGCCTGGACATCCCACGGCATCCCAGCGGGCATCTCTCGCCAGCCAAGGCCCCGGTGTTCCTCATCGACCGTCGCGAACCGGAGCTCATGCGCATCCTGGCCGACATGGAAAAAGAACTGGCTTCAAGGCCCGTGCCGCCGGAAAAGGAGGCCTCGACCTTCACGCCCCGGTCTTTTGCCCCGCCGACCCGGCACCTGCGCCTGGACATGGGCGTGTACCGCGCCCTGCCAAAGGTGGCTGCCAAGGGCAGGGCAGGGGATGTGGGCGTGTGGCTGGAGCGTTCGGCCCTGCTGGATGTGCCCAGGCCGGTCAGCTCGCGTATTTGGTGGTGGCTGCCCCCGGTCATCTGGCCAGGCGAGGAGGAGCGCTACCGCAACCTGCTGGCCGAGGCCCGGGATCGGGGCGCGAAGATGTTCGTGCTGGGCGCGCCCTGGCAGATCGGGCTGTTTCCGTCACGCGAGGGTCTGCACCTTATCGGCGGCCCCTTCTGCAACCTGGCCAGCGCCGACACCGCCGCCCAATATGCCGAACTGGGCATGGAGGCGGCCTTTGTGAGCCCGGAGCTCTCCGGCGCGGAGCTATTGTCCTTGCCGCGCAACAGCCCCATCCCGCTGGGCATCGTGGTGGGCGGGTTCTGGCCGCTGGGCATCACACGCATCCTGGCCGAGGAAGTGCGCCTGGAGGAATCTGTCCTGAGCCCGCGCGGTGAGATCGCCTGGGTGCGCAAGTTCGGCCCCAACCACTGGATCTTCCCTGGCTGGGAGCTTGACCTTTCCGGCCACCGGCGCGAGCTGGAGCAGGCCGGGTACGGCCTGTTCGCCACCATGCGCGAGTACTGGCCGAAGTTCCTGGACCAGAACAACACCCGCACCAGCGTCTTCAACTGGGACCAGGGACTGCTGTGAGCCTCGCGGCGGGCCAGCCCGATCACCCCCTGCTGGGGGTGAGCCGCTGCCTGCTGGGCCAGAAGGTCCGCTACGACGGCGGGCACAAGCTCGACCATTACCTGACCGAGGTCTTGGGCAGGCATGTGGACTACGTGCCGGTATGTCCGGAGGTGGAATGCGGCCTTGGCGTCCCGCGCGAGGCCATGCGCCTTGTGGGCGAGGTGGATTTCCCCAGGCTCGTGACCATTCGCAGCGGTATTGACCTGACGGAGCGGATGCGCGCCTGGACCGCATCGCGAGTGGAGGAGCTGGCGGACCAGCCCCTTTGCGGCTTCATCTTCAAGTATGGTTCACCCAGCAGCGGCATGAGCCGGGTCAAGGTCTATCCCGAGGCGGGCGGTTCACCCCTGCTCAAGGGGCGCGGGCTCTTCGCCGCCGCCTTCATGGAGCGCTTCCCGCTGCTGCCCGTCGAAGATGAAGGCAGGCTCAATGATGACGTCCTGCGGGAAAACTTCATCGAGCGCGTGTTCGTCATGCAGCGTTGGCGCGCACTGGAGGCCGAAGGCTTCAGCCTGGGCCGCCTGGTGGATTTTCATACCAGGCACAAGCTGCTGGTCATGGCCCACAGCGTTGAGCACTATCGCAGCCTGGGGCGGCTGGTGGCCACGGCTCGCGATTTGCCTGTTGAAACCCTGCGCACGCAGTATCTGACCGGCCTTATGGAGGCCCTGCGCCTGTGCGCAACCGTAAAGAAGCAGGTCAACGTGCTCTCTCACGTCATGGGCTATTTCAAGCGCCAACTTACTCCTGACGAGAAGGCCGAGCTTCTTGAGGTTCTGGATGGCTACGCCCGAGAACTGTTGCCGCTCATCGTTCCCGTGACTTTGCTCAACCACTACGTGAGGAAATTTAGGGAGCCGTATCTGGCCGGTCAGTGGTATCTCAACCCCCACCCGGCAGAGCTCAAGCTGCGCAACCACGTCTAAGTCCCTGACTCGGAGCCTTCCGGCAAGACTTGCTCTCAGCTGTTGATCTGGATACTGTCAGAGCATGGAGGATCACCCATGACCGGCAACATTCCGCAGATTTCCGTGGCCGAGGCCAAGATTGTGCTCGACTCCGCGCGCCTTGGCCAGCGCACTCTGCTCGATGTCCGTCAAGACTTTGAGTACGCCGAGGGGCACCTCCCCGGTGCGACGCTTATTCCTTTGCCAGAGCTAGCCGACCGCGCCAGTGAGCTCGACCCTGCTTTGCCAGCCGTGGTCTATTGCCGTTCGGGCATGCGCAGCCTGGCCGCAGCCAATCTGCTCTCGGGCCTGGGTTTTCAGGATGTGGTCAGCATGCAGGGGGGCATCATGGCCTGGGAGGGCGCGCAGGCGACAGGTTCCGTGGATCTTGGGCTCTCGATTTTGCTTTCCGCCGCCAGCGCCCCGGAAGTGCTGGAGCGCGCCTGGGGCATGGAGCTGGCCCTGGGCGAGTGCTACGGCGCGTTGGCACGACGGTCCAAGGAGCCTGAGGTCGTGGCCCTGTTCAACCGTTTGGCCGGCTTTGAGGAGAAGCACCGCCGGACGTTGACGGAAATTTGGAAGCGCCTGGGCAACAGCGACGTGGCGGACTTCGAGTCGCGCGCGCGCCAAACGGTGGCGCCCGGCACGGTGGAGGGCGGCATAAGTGCGGAGGATTACCTGGGCCAGCTGGGCGATCCCACGAGCACCTCCGAAGCCCTGGAGCTGGCCATGGCCGTGGAAGCCCAGGCCATGGATTTGTACCTGCGCCGGGCCAAGGCCGAAGCTGACCAAGACCTGCGCCGCACCCTGGTTCTGCTGGCCGAGGAGGAAAAGGCCCACCTCAAGGTTCTGGGCAGCTTTGTGGATGGCCGCAAGGGGTTCTAGACGCCTCGTTTTTGCAGGAGATTTCCGCCCAGAATGAGCACCAGCCCGGCGTAGGTCGTGGCGTGGATGCTCTCGCCCAGGAAGGAGCTGATGAAAAGCAAGGACAAAAACGGCGACAGGAAGATCAGGTTGCCGATCTTGGCCGCGCTGCTGGTCAGACGCATGGCCGACAGCCAGAGCACGAAGCTCACTCCCATCTCAAACACCCCCACATAGGCCGCAGCGAGCAACCCTTCGACGTTGGCGGGCGGCATTTCGCTGAACAGGAGCGTGGCTCCCAGCACCAGCGGCAGCGCGAAGGCGAAGTTCAGAAAAAGCGCCAGCACAGGGTCTGTGGCGCTTTTGGTGTTGCCGATCCAGTACAGCGCCCAGATGAGCGTGCTGAACAGGGCCAGGCCCACGCCGAGCGGATTGCCGAAGTCGAGCGCCGTGAGCCTGCCCTGCGTGGAGAGCACCACCACGCCCGCATAGCTTACGCAGATGGCCAGGAGGTCGCGCCGGGTGAGCTTTTGGCCCAACAATGGAACGGACAACAAGGACAGGGTGATGGCCCAGGTGTAATTCAACGGCTGAGCCACCTGGGCGGGCAGCAGCGAGTATGCCTTGAACAGGATCACGTAGTAGAGGAAGGGATTGAGCGCGCCCAAGAGCGCACAGCGCAGCGCCTCGCCACGGGTCAGTCCGCGCAGCAGCGGCAGCTTGCCCTGGGCCGTCAGGATCAGCGCCAGGGTCAGCACCGACACGGCGTCGGCCACGAGCAAAAGCTGCAGGTGGTCCAGGTGCCGCAGGGCGATCTTGAAGGCCGTGGCCACGGTGCTCCAGATGAGCACGGTGCCCAGGCCGTACAGGTACGCCCGGCGTTGCCGGCTTATGTTGTCCATGTCGCTTGGTGTCGCTACCAAAGTCCCGCTGGTGTGGACGGCTAAATGACCACGTGGCGGCGGATGTGCTCCACGGCCTCTTCGTTGGAGTCGGTGAGCATGAACAGGTCCATGTCGCGCGGGCCGCAATAGCCGTCGGCCACGAGCCTGTGCTGGAACCAGTCCACCAGGCCGCCCCAGAAATCCGTGCCCAGGAGCACGATGGGAAAGGCCTTGATGCGCCTGGTCTGGATGAGCACAAGGGCCTCGGAGAGCTCGTCCAGGGTGCCGTAGCCGCCGGGCAGGGCTATGTAGGCCATGGCGTACTTGATGAACATGAGCTTGCGCACGAAGAAATAGCGGAAGTCGCAGCGCACGTTCAGGTACGGGTTGTTGCGTTGCTCCAGCGGCAGGTGGATGTGCAGGCCCACGGACTGGCCTCCGGCTTCGTAGCAGCCCTTGTTTCCGGCTTCCATGAGCCCGGGGCCACCCCCTGTGATGACCGTGAACCCGGCGTTGGCCAGCTTTGCGGTAAGGTCGAGAGTCTTCTCGTACCAGGGTTCACCGGCCTTGACCCGGGCCGAGCCGAACACCGACACGGCCGGGCCGATGTCGTTCAGGGTCTCGAAACCGTCCACGATCTCCGAGAGGATCTTGAACAGCCGCCACGACTCCTGCATAGAGAGATCGTCAATGAGGTACTGCTTGGAGTTGGGCATTGTCACCTCGAGCGTGCATGATTTAAGGGTTGCGGCTCTGTGCCTTCTTTGGCAAACATCAGCGAGTCCCGGCGCCATGCGCCGCAGAGTCCACATGTACACGGAAACACGCGCCACCGGAAGAGCGGGCTTGCACCCTGCGCCGCCAAACCGAGCGCAAACCCCAAGGCGGGCAGAGGCATCATATGAAGATCCACTTTATGGGCGCAGCTCAGGCTGTCACCGGTTCCTGCTACATCCTCGAAACCGGCGGCCATCGTTTCTCTGTCGACTGCGGCATGCATCAGGGCAACGTCGAGATCGAAAAGCGCAACCTGAACCTGGAGGGCTACCGGCCCGCCGAGTTGGACTTCATCCTGGTGACCCACGCCCACATCGACCATATCGGGCTCTTGCCGCGCATCGTGGCTGACGGCTTCAAGGGCCAGATCTACGCCACCCCGCCCACTCGCGACCTCATGAAGATTCTTTTGCTCGACAGCGCCCACATCCAGGAGATGGAGGCGGAGCAGCGCCACCGCAAGGGGCAGCGCCGAGGCCACAAGACGCCGCAGTCGCCCTTCGCCGCAGGAGAGCGCCGAGCCAAGGGCGCCAAAGCCGCAGCACACGCCCCGGTTGAGCGCCGCAGCACCGAGCTGGACGAGCCTCTCTATGTCACCGCCGACGCCCTGGCCACCCTGCCGCTGATCCAGGCCATCGAATACAACAAGCCCTTTGAGCCCGCGCCGGGCATTCGCGTCACCTATCGCGACGCCGGGCATATCCTGGGTTCGGCCTTCATCGAGATCGAGTACATGGAGGAGGGCAAGTCCACAAAGCTCATCTTCTCCGGCGATCTGGGCCGCCCTGGCCAGCTCATCCTGCCCGATCCGAGCACCGGCGGCCACGCGGACTACGTGTTCCTGGAGTCCACCTACGGCGACCGCAACCACAAGTCCGTGGAGAACAGCCGCGAGGAGCTGGCCGCGGCCATCGCCTACAGCTACAAGAACCACGAGAAGGTCATCATCCCGGCCTTTGCCGTGGAGCGCACCCAGCAGATCCTGTACACGCTGTTCCTGCTCAGCGAGGAAGGCAAACTGCCCAAGGATATGCCGGTGTACCTGGACAGCCCGCTGGCCATTCAGGCAACGGAGATCTTCCGCAAGAACCCCAGCTACTTCGACGAGACCACTCAGGCCCTGCTCAAGTCCGGCAAGGACCCGCTGGCCCTGCCGAACCTGCGCTTCAGCCAGACCGCCGACGAATCCCGCGCCATCAACAACGAGGCCGGTTCGGCCATCGTCATCTCGGCCAGCGGCATGGCCAACGCCGGGCGCATCCGCCACCACCTGCGCCACAATCTCTGGCGCAAGGGCGCCAGCGTCGTCTTCTGCGGCTACCAGGGCGAGGGCACGCCGGGCCGCAAGATAGTCGACGGCGCCAAGAGCATCAGCATCTTCGGTGAGGACATCGCCATCGAAGCCAAGATCTTCACCATCGGCGGCTTCTCCGCCCACGCCGGGCAGGACGAGATTCTCCACTGGCTCAAGAGCTTCGACGGCAATGACACCAAGGTTATCCTGATTCATGGCGAGGTGCGCGCTCTGAAAACGCTCAGCGGGCTGATCAACGAGAAGCTGGGCATGGAGGTGCACGTTCCGACCTATCTTGAGGAGCTGACCCTGGAGCCCGGCAAGGTCATGGTGCCGGTGGTCGATGTGGAAAAGGCCCTGCCGAGCATCGATTGGGACTTCCTGCTCTCGGACTCCCGCACGCTCTTCGCCGAGTTCCAGAAGCGCATGGCTCTGGCCAAGGACAAGCCCTGGGTGGCCCAGACCGAGATCCGCGACCGCTTTCTGGACGTGAACCGGAAGATCGTGGAGCTCATCTCCGAACTGTAGCGGGGACCACAGGTGCGCATCATTGCCGGAACATATGGCGGGCGGTCGATCCGCACCGTGGAGGGCCCGGGCTACCGCCCGGCCACGGCCAAGGTGCGCCAGGCCGTGTTCTCCATGCTTGAGGCGCGCGGCGTGGACTGGACCTGCGCCCGTGTGCTCGACCTCTTCGCTGGCAGCGGCAGCCTGGGCATCGAGGCCCTGAGCCGTGGCGCGCAGTTGGCCTGGTTCGTGGAGAAGAACCCCCGCGCGGCGGACTGTCTGCGCGGCTCCCTGCGCGACCTGGCCGTGCCGGAAGGGCGTGGCCGCGTCTTCCAGGCCGATCTCTTGAAGCTGCTCGGCCGGCCCGCCAAGGACGCCTTCGACGTCGTGTTCATCGACCCGCCCTACGGGTTGGATTTGTTGCCGCCCGCGCTTCTCAAGGCCGTGCGCGGCGGCTATATCGCACCAGACGCCTTTGTGCTGGCCGAAGTCGAAGCCAAAACCGACTTCGCAGGCCAGGTCCCGGCGCAACTCATCCCGCAGGCCGACAGGCTCTACGGTCAGACGAGGATCATGCTATGGCAGAACAAGACCCCAGACTCGCCGTCTATCCCGGAACCTTCGATCCCCTGACCAAGGGGCACGTGAGCCTCATCAGCCGGGGGCTCAATGTCTTCGAGCGCGTTGTTCTGGCCGTGGCCAAGAGCACGCCCAAGAAGACCTGCTTCACCCTGGACGAGCGCGTGGACATGGCCCGGGAAGTCTTTCAGGACGAGCCGCGCATCATCGTGGAGCCCTTTGACGGCCTGCTCATCGATTATGTGCTTCAGCGCGGTGCCGGAGCCATCCTGCGCGGTCTGCGCGCGGTGAGCGACTTCGAGTACGAGTTCCAGATGGCGCTTATGAACCGCAGGCTCTCCCGCGACGTGCAGACCGTGTTCCTCATGACCGACTACAAGTGGATGTATTTAAGCTCCACCATCGTCAAAGAGGTCTCCCTGCACGGCGGCAACGTCAAGGGTCTGGTGCCCGAGCCGGTGCTGCTCAAGCTCGCCGCCAAATACAAAACCCTGAACGGGGATTGCTAGGCCCAGGCCATGACCAGCTTGCGGGCAGTCTGCATCCTTGGCCCCACCGGGTCCGGCAAGACCGGCGCGGCCCTCGCCCTAGCGGGCTCACTGCCCGTTAGCGTCATCAATTACGACTCCCGGCAGGTCTACGCCGACTTCCCCATCGTCACGGCCCAGCCAAACGCCGCGGAACGCGCCGTGTGCCCGCACGAACTCTACGGCTTCTTGCCCACGGCCGAGGCCATGACCGCCGCGTGCTTTGCCGAGCTGGCCAGGGCCGAGATCGCCAAGGCCAGGGATCAGGGCAGGGTGCCCGTGCTGGTGGGCGGCACCGGGCTGTACCTGCGGGCGTTGGAGCAGGGGCTGGCGGACATTCCGCCCGTGCCCCAGGAGGTGCGGGACTGGGTGCTTGGCCGCATGGAGCGCGAGGGCTCAGCCGTCCTGCACGCCGATCTGGCCAAGGCCGACCCGCCCACGGCCAAGCGCCTGCACCCCAACGACACCCAGCGCATCACCAGGGCCCTTGAGGTTTTCCTGGGCACGGGCAGGCCGCTCTCTGCCTGGTTCGAGGACCAGAAACTGGGCCAGACCGGGGTGGAGCTGTGCAAGCTTGGGCTGTCGTACACCCTGCGGGAGCTGGAGCCGGGGCTGAAAAAGCGCATCGACGCGATGCTCGGCCTTGGGGCCGTAGACGAGATGCGCCGGGCCTGGGAGGCCACGCCGGAGCGCACCGCCCCAGGCTATTCCGGCATCGGCTGCGCGGAGCTTTTGGGGCACCTGCTGGATGGCGTGGATCTGGCCGAGACCTGCGGGCTGTGGTTCCGCAACACTCGCGCCTACGCCAAGCGCCAGCTCACCTGGTTCGCCAAGGAGCAGCAGGTTCACTGGGTCCGGCCCGAGGGTCTGGGCCGCCTGCCGGAGCTGGTGCGGGCCTGGGATTCCGGGTCGGACTGAGCAGCCGTGAGCGTCGAGCGCCTTCCCGGCTAGCGCTCAAACACTCCTTCGAAGATGGCGCGTACATCGGCCTCGCCCATGGGCACCGGCGTGTTCAGGAACTGGCGTGAGCCCATGAGCTTGAGCGCGGCCTGAACATACTCCTCCACCGACTCCTCGTGAAAGCCCATATCCTCGGGGCGCAGGTCGCCCAGGCCCACGGCCTCAAGCAGTGCCTCCAAAGCGTTGAGGAACGGATGGCCGTCCTCGTCGTCGTCGCCACTCACGCCAAAGCCCATGGCCACGGCCAGGTTCAGCAGCCGGTCGCTGGTGTCCTCGTTGTTGCGGGCCAGCTCGATGAGCCTGCTGAAATAGGAACGGCAGAGCAGCACCAGCCCGGCCCCGTGCTGGGACTCGTGGTTGGAGCCGCTGAAGGAGTATTCCAGCGCATGCTGGGAGATGGGCGAGGCCAGGGTCAGGCTCATGCCCGCGGCCAGGCTGGCCCAGGACAACGCCGTGCGGGCGTTGAGGTCGTCGCCGTCCTCCACGGCGCTGGGCAGAAAACGTGTCACCAGGTGTGCGGCCTCCAGGCAGAGCATGTCGCTCATGGGCTGCCGGGCCTTGGACAGGAAGCACTCCACAGCGTGGAAGAAGGCGTCCATGCCGGTGATGGCGGTGAGGCGCTGTGGCACGGAGCGGGTCAGCTCCGGGTCGATGATCGACAAGGCCGGGTAGAAGGCCGGGTGCACGAAGCCGCGCTTGCCCTCGGGCCCGCAGAGCACGGCCACGGCATTGCCCTCGGTGCCGGTGCCGGAGGTGGTGGGAATGGCCACCACGGGCAGGCCAGTGAGGCCCTCGAACTTCTGCGCGGCCATGTTCTCCCAAAATGGTCCCTCAGCCGCCGTGGCCAGGGCGATGCACTTGGCTGAATCGATGACGCTGCCTCCGCCCAGGGCCACGAGGAAGTCAACGCCCATTTCCTTGGCCTTGGCCGCTGCTGCGTCCACGTCCTCTGCGCGCGGGTTGGCGCGCACGCCGTCAAAGACGATGCTCTTGACCCCATGGTCGGACAGGAGGCCCTGCACGCGCGCCAGATAGCCCTGGCGCAGAATGTTGCCGCTGGCGCCGATGACGACCATGGCCTGCTTGCCTGCTGGCAACAGGGGGGTCGTGGCCAGCTCGGCCAGTCTGCCGGGGCCGAAGACAAGGGTGGTGGGCAGGCGGAAGGTGAATGAAAGCATGGGGGGTCTCCTATTGCTTCGCGGCGTTGGCCACGGCTTCTTCGAGCTGCTGGGGGGTGAACAGGTCGCGCAGGACAACGGGCTCCTGCGGGGAATTTTTGGGGAAGATGGCCAAAAGCGGGATGCTCTTGCTGCCCAGGGCAGCGAGCAGGGCATCGGCTTCGGGGTTTCCTTCGGTCAGGTCGGCCTTGAGAAGCTTGAGGCCATAGGTGCTCTCCAGCTCCTGCATGCGCGCCGGGGTCAGCACGGTCTGCTCCAGCACCTTGCAGGTGGGGCACCAGTCCGCCGTAAAGTCGACCAGCACCAGCTCCTTTCCGAGTTCGGCCGAGAGCGTCTGCGTGGAATAGCGTTCCCACTGCGTCTTGACCCTTGGTTGTAGCACCCAGTAGGCGCTGGCTGCGATGAGCAGCACCGCCAAGGCTTTGAGCGCTACGGAGCGCCGTGTGTCGAAGCCCGGTCCGGCCAGGCCCCAAAGCGTGCACGAGACCGCCGTCACCAGCAGCAGCACCAGGGTGGACACGAGCATGGTCTCGGGCAGGATGTTCAACAAATAGATGCAGGTGCCCATGAGGAACAGGGCCACCAGGCGCTCCACGTAGCCCATCCAGGGGCCGGGCTTGGGGGTGAAGCGCACCAGGGCCGGGAACACGCAGATGAGCAGGTAGGGCGAGGCCATGCCAAGGCCGATGCTCATGAGCACTGTGGTGATGATAAAGGGCGGCTGCAACAGCGCCCAGCCGAGCACCCCGCCCAAGAACGGGCCGCTGCACGGCGTGGCCAGGAGGGTTGTCAGCATGCCGGTGAAGAACGATTGCAGCTTGGGGTGTGTGGTCATCTGGTCGAATTTCAGGTCGATGACCGGCAGGCTGAACACTCCGAGCAGGCTCAAGCTCAGGGCGAAGACGATGACCGTTAGGGCCAGGACTACGCTCGGCTGCTGGAAGAGCTGCCCCCAGGCCAGGTCCGTGTAGCCGAAGAGCGCGGCCAGGAACATGAAATACGTCAGCGCGCCCAGGGCCAGGTACAGGAAGTGCTCGCGGATCTTGTGGCGGCGCGTGTTTTCATTGTCACCCCCGCCTCCAGCCAGGAGCGAAGAAAGCTTTATACTGATAACCGGCAGGGCGCAGGGCATGAAGTTCAGCACGAAGCCGGCAAGAAGGCCCAGCAGGATGGCCTTGGCCAGGCCGCCGACCTCCAGGCCCGGTTGCAGATAGCGCGGCTTGAGGCCCTGCCACGGGCCCGCTTCGCCCGCAAGCGGGGCTGTAGCTGCGGGCGCCGCAGCAGAGAGCGCCGTGGCCTGGCCCGGGGGAACACCGCCAAGCTTCAGCGCGGCGAGGAAGTTCGGCCACCAGGGCTGCCTGCTGGCATCGGGCAGCTCGGCACTGCCGGAGACGGCGAAGCGCAGGTCCACCCGCGTCGGCAGACATTTGTCCTTGGTGCACAGGAGCAGGTCCAGGTTGGCTGTTATGGCCTGGGGCAGGTTTGCGGCCTCTGGCAGGGGCAGGAACAGCGGTGTTCGCCCCATATAGGCGTTCACCATCATTGTGGGGTCAAAGGCGTCCTGCTTGGGCTTGCCGGGCGGGTAGTAGGCCGTGAGCGGCGTCTTGGCTATGTCCAGGCTAGCCGTGAGGCGCGTGGGTTTACCGAAACCGCCGGGGTCCTGGGCATAGGTGTACCACCCGGCGTCAGGTTCGACGAACAGCACCACCATGTGCGCGGAGGCCAGGCCGGACTGCGCGCGGGCCTGTCGGCCTAGACTGTAGGCCTCCCACTTGGTGGACATGGGATAGTCCGCATGGCGCTCCTGAGCCTGTGCCAAGCCTGTGTTCAGGACAACTTGCAGGCTCAGGCTGAGCATGACAAGAAGAACAAGTCGCAAGAAATTTCGCATCTTTTTTCCAGGTTCGAAGATTTCGTGTTGACAAAAGCAGGCCAGCCCGTTTAAACGCTTCTTCGCCGCAACGAAACGCGGCGCACGTGGGTCACTAGCTCAATTGGTAGAGCAGCGGACTCTTAATCCGGAGGTTCAAGGTTCGATTCCTTGGTGACCCACCACGTAAGACTTGAAAAGCCGCTTCCAACTGGGAGCGGCTTTTTTCTTTGCCCTGGTGCTGGCCGCAAATATACTGAGCCGGGCGCGGCATGGCGCGAAGGCAATTGGAAACTGCGATTTTCATCATTGAGCAACTGTGCGCAATTAGAACAGGGCTGTCAAGAAAGGCCAATAATGATGTACGTGGGCCCCAAGGTTAGGGCTTGGCAGAATCATAGTGGCGAGGTAGAAAGACAAAATTAAGCTTGCGGAGCGCAACAGCGCCCCTGCGGACCGGAACGCTGACCAAGCCGCCAAAAGGAGAGCCCATGGGCTTCAGCTTTTTTCCCAAGGAAATCCAGTTTTTCGACCTGTTCATGGAGCAATATGCCAAGCTCTCCGAGGCTGTGGCCGCTCTGAACTGCATATTTCAGGAATTTACGGACTGCGAGAACATGTGCAAGACTATCAACCTCCTGGAGGAGAATGGCAACCACGTCTCGCGCAATATAGCCAAGCAGCTCTCGCTGACCTTCATCACGCCCATTGATCGCGAAGACATCCATGACATCAACATCGCCCAGGAAGACCTGCTGAACCTCATCAAGGCCATCAGCACGCGCATCGGCCTGTACGACTTCACCGTGCTCAAGTTCCCGTCCAAACGTCTGGTCAAGAACCTCGCGTCCATGGTCGATGAGGTCGGCCGCATGCTCGACCGCCTGCGCGAGCGCAAGTCCGTCGACGACAACGCCCAGAAGGTCAAGTCGCTCAAGTACGAGTGCGAGATGATCCTGCTGGTGGCTCTGGGTGAGCTTTACGACCTGAAGGGCAAGGATTTCGACACGGTCATGGAGATAGTCAAGTGGACGCACATCTACGACCGCATCGAGCAGGCCGTGAACAAGGCTGAAGCCTTGGCCGACATCATCGAAGGTGTGGTGCTGAAAAATGCTTGATGTCCCGCTGTTGCTCGTGGCCATCGTGGCCGTGGCCCTGTTCTTCGACTACACCAACGGGGCCCACGACAGCGCCAACGCCATAGCCACCATCGTTTCCACCAAGGTCCTTTCGCCCAAGGTCGCCGTGATCATGGCCGCTCTGCTCAATTTTGCGGGCGCCTTCATGGGCGACCAGGTGGCCAAGACCATCAGCAGCGGCATCGTCAACGCCGACATGGTCTCGGGTTCCCAAACCCTGGTGCTGGCGGCGCTTTTGGGGGCCATCTTCTGGAACGTCCTGACCTGGTACCTGGGCCTGCCTTCGTCCTCTTCCCATGCACTCATCGGCGGGCTCATGGGCTCGGCAGTCTGCTACGGCGGTTTTGACGCCCTGAACTACATGTCCATCGCCAAAAAGGTCATCCTGCCCCTGGTGCTCTCGCCCATGGGCGGCTTTTTCGGCGGCTACCTGATCATGGTCCTGCTCACCTGGATGTTCCGCAATCACAAGCCGCGCAAGGTCAACGGCCTGTTCCGCAAGCTGCAGATCGTGTCCTCGGGCTTCATGGCCGTCAGCCACGGTCAGAACGACGCCCAGAAGACCATGGGCATCATCACCCTGGCCCTGTTCATTTTCCATATGATCCCCGGCACCGAGATTCCCCTCTGGGTCAAGATCGCCTGCGCGCTGGCCATGGGCCTGGGCACGGCCACCGGCGGCTGGAAGATCGTCAAGACCATGGGCCACAAGATCTTCAAGCTGGAGCCCATCCACGGCTGCGCAGCCGAAACAGCCGCCGCCATAGTCATCACCGGGGCCAGCCACTTCGGCGCGCCCATCAGCACCACCCACGTCATCTCTACCTCGGTGCTCGGCGTGGGCGCGAGCAAGCGCCTCTCCGCCGTGCGCTGGGGCGTGGCCGGGAGCATGGTCATGGCCTGGATCATCACCATACCGGCCTCGGCCATGGTGGCGGCATTGTCCTTCTACGCCCTGAAGTTCATCGGCGTGATCCACTAGCCACGAGTCTTTTCGCGTGCCGCCATGCTTCGGGCCATACCCTTGCCTGATACACGACATTATTAAACCCGATGCAATAACCGTTTGAAGCAATTTGAGCGGCATGATATCTTTCTCCTGCCCCGATTCATCAGGGCAGGAGGATGCATGGACCAACTGCACGATGGGTTGCGCTCCGACATCGCGGATCAGGTGCGCGAGCGCTTCCGCAAGGCCGCAGTTAACCCGCGCGGGCTCTTTGCCTATCCGACGGGCCGCGCAGCCCTGCTTGCCCTGGGCTACCCCGAACAGGCCCTGTGCGTCCTGCCGGAGTCCGTTCAGGAATGCTATTGCGGCGTGGGCAATCCTTTTGCCGCCGGACTCCCTGGCGTTGGCGACGACGTCCTTGACGTGGGCTGCGGGGCCGGAGTGGATGCGCTTGTGGCGGCGCTTCAGGTAAAGAACCAGGGCCAGGTCATCGGCCTGGAGTTCTGCCCGGAGATGCGTGAACGCGCCCAGATGAATGCGGCCTTGTCCGGCATCGGCAACGCAACCTTCGTGGCTGGCGATGCGGAAAAGCTGCCTTTTGCCGACGCCAGCTTCGACCTGCTCCTCTCAAATGGCGTGTTCAACCTCGTGTTGCGCAAGCACCAGGCCCTGGCCGAGGCGTTCCGGGTGCTGCGCCCCGGCGCCAGGCTCCAGGTGGCGGACCAGATCCGTGAGCAGGACGAGCCCCTTCAGGCCTGCAGCCTGGAGGCGAAAGGCTGGGCCGCCTGACGTGACGGCGCGGTTCCGGGAAAGGTTTTCCTGGAGATGCTCCTGACCGCCGGTTTCGTTGAGCCGCGTCTGCTGCACATTTCAGGTTTCAAGAGTTCAACCGTCACGGTTGGAGCGGTCTTCTCCGCGCGCAAACCCTCCTGATTACGCACGAGTTTTCGAGCCATTCGGCTCGATCCCTTGACACGCACCTCCCGAAAGTCCAAAGTTCACAGCATGGAACATGGGCCCTAATGGTCCTGCTTTCGTCAATTTTTGCCGACACGTTGCGCACATACGGAGTTGATGGACATGGAGCAGGGGTTGGGCAGGGTGCTGGTGGTGGACGACGAAGCGGTCAACGTGGCCGTGCTTCGCGGCATCCTGGTTCATGCCGGGTACGAGGTCTTCAGCGCCATGAACGGTGCCGATGCCCTGGCCATGACCACTGCCAGCCGACCGGACATGATCCTGCTGGACGTGATGATGCCGGGCGAGTCGGGCTTTGATGTCTGCAAAAAGCTGAAAGCCGACCCGGAAACCGCCCATCTCCCCATCATCTTCGTCACCAGTCTTTCGGATGTCTCGCAAAAGCTCACCGGTCTTGAACTGGGGGCCGTGGACTACATCACCAAGCCCTATTTTGCGCTTGAGGTCGTGGCGCGCGTGCGCTCGCACATGGATTTCCAGCGCCGCCAGGGCGACATCATCCAGAAACAGTCCGATCGCCTGGGCCAGATCCAGGCGGCGCAGCGGGCCCTGCTCGTGCGACCGGACCAGCTGCCCGGCGTGAATTTCGCCGTGCATTTCGTGCCCGTGCTTGAGGCCGGGGGCGACTTCTACGAGGTGGTGGATTTCGGCCAGGGCCGTGCCGCCTATTTTTTGGCCGATGTCAGCGGCCATGACCTGGGCGCTTCCTTCATCACCTCCTCGCTCAAGGCGCTCTTCTATCAGCACGCCGCGCCAGAGCGGCATCCAGCCGAGACCTTGCGGGCCATGAACCGCGTCCTGTGCGCCATCACTCCGGAGGAGACCTACCTCACGGCCGTGCATCTGCAGATCGACAGGGAGCGCGAAACCTACGCCCTGAGCGTGGCCGCGCATCCTCCGGTGCTGGCAGTGCTGGCGGGCGCGCCGCCGGTTTTCATCGATCTGCCGGGCTCGCCGCTGGGACTTTTCGACGATGTCGAATTCGCCAGCGCTGAAGGCCGTCTGCGCCAGGGCGACCGTTTCTTTCTCTACACCGACGGCCTTGCGGAAGGCATCAACGGCGGTCTGGCTACCTCGGCTTTGTTCCGTGCAAAGCTCCTGGACGTGTGCGCCCAGACCTCGGACCTGGGTCTGCCCGATGTTGTCCGGCGCATGGTTACGACCCTTGTGGGCGAGAGCGCCCTGGGCGATGATGTCGTGCTCCTTGGGGTCGAGGCATGAGCGCCGCCGCGCCTGATCCTGCTGTAGGCCTGCTCGAGCGCTGCTTTCCGGCCAGCATGGATGAGGTCGAATCCTATGTTGCTGAAATGCATGCCTATCTGCGGGGATGTGGTGTTGAGGACTGCGGCTTTGAGCTTGAGCTCATGGCGCGCGAGGCCTTGGGCAACGCCGTGCGCCACGGCAGCCGCAATGACCCCGCGCAGTCCGTCAGCGCGCGCTTGGCAGTGCATCCTGGCCGGGTCGAGCTGTGCGTCACGGACGGCGGCGCGGGTTTTGACTGGCACGCCAAGTCAATCAGCGTGCCGAGCCCCGACAGCGAGACAGGGCGCGGCCTGTGTATTCTGAAGCTCTATGCGGATACCATGGAATTCAACGAAGCTGGAAACAGCATATGCATTTCCAAGGCATTGCCTGTTGAGGAGGAATTGATGAGCAAGGACAACGACGCTACGGTGCGGCTCACGCTTGAAGCCAACGTCTCCGCCAAGAACACCGAAGAGCTGCGCAGTTTGTTCAAGCAACACGTGAACGAAGGCGCCAGGAATCTTGAGCTGGATTTCAGCAAGGTGGGCAGCATCGACTCCGTTGGCATCGGCCTGCTGGTTGCCACGCACAACTCCCTGGTCAAGACGGGCGGCAAGCTGTCCCTGTGCAACGTAAGCCAGGACATCTGCCAGCTCTTCACCCTGATGCGCCTGGACAAGCATTTCCACATCGCGCAAGCCTTGGTGGAGGGGTGAGCCATGATGCTTGAAGTTAATGACCTGATGCAGGGCTTCGTGGAAGACTGCCTGGAGCACCTGGATCATATCGAGTCGTCGCTCATGGACATCGAGGCCGCTGGAGACAATCAGGACCCGGAGGTGGTGAACAGCGTGTTCCGCGCTGCGCATTCCATCAAGGGCGGGGCGGGCATGCTTGGCCTGGACAACATCAAGGCGCTTTCGCACATGCTCGAAAATGTCCTGCACATGGTGCGCAGCAACGAGATGACGCCCTCGCACGCAGTGGTGGACGTGCTCCTCAAAGGCTTCGACAAGCTGACGGAGATGGTCCACAACGTGGCCGACAGCGAGAACATCTCCATCGCCGCCCATGTGGAGAAGCTGGTTGCGCTGACGGCCCAGAAGACCGCAAACGCAGCTGCCGCGAAGGAGCCCGCCAAGATCGACGTCGGGAAGTCGCGCATCTTCACCGTCGACCCCGTGAGCCTGGAGCAGGCCAAGTCCGGCGGCAACGAGATCTACCTCCTGGAGTACGACCTGCTCCACGACATTCACGGCAAGGGCAAGATGCCTTTGGAGGTGCTGCGGTCGCTCACGGACACCGGGCGCATCGTGGACTGCAAGGTCGACTTCGAGGCCGTGGGCGACCTGGACGCCTTTGGAAACAGCATCCCGTTCTATGTGCTCTTCGCAACCATCCTTGAACCCAAGTATGTCTACGGCCTGGTCAAGCTGCCCGAGGGGCGCATGCGGCACATCGATGACGCTGGCGACGCCATTCATGTGGAGCCGTTGTCCACCTTCCGCGAGGAGTTCGGGTCGGTGGTGCTCAATGTCAAGGACAGGGCTGGACGCATCAGCGTGCCCAAGCATGTGGAGGCGCATGTCCTGGCGAATCTGCGCGTGGCCATGCTGGGCGCCATTGGCCGGTGCACCAGCCTGGCGGTGGATTTGGGAGGCGTAAAGGATTGCGATCTCTTCTTCTATCAGCTGCTGTGCTCTGCAATGCACACCTTCACGGAAAAGGGTGTTCGACTGACCATCGAGGGGAGCCTGGACGCCGATCTGCACAAGGCGGCGGCCTCCATGGGCTTTGGCTGCCATGAGGTCAGGGGCTGCTTGTTCAACGCGGCCTGAAGCGCAGCCTACGAACCACAAAGCCCCTGCCTGGCCACGATGCCTAGCAGGGGCTTTCGTTTTGCGGCCTACGCGACGCGAAGCGACAGGTTGCGTGCAGAAAAGAAAAACCCTTGCGTCATTCGATGCAAGGGTCAATCTTTTCTGGAGCCAGCGAGGAGAATCGAACTCCTGACCTGCTGATTACGAATCAGCTGCTCTGCCGTCTGAGCTACGCTGGCAAGGTCGGCTTGCTTGATATCCGAGGGGTGTCCCATGGGTCAAGGGGTTTGTGCGTCAATCGAAGCGGTGGCCGCGCCGATGCTCCCAGATGGGGATCATGGGCAAGAGTTCGCCAGGCTCCTCCAGACCGGAGACGATGAGCAGCCCCTGGGCCTCGATCATGTCCCGGCGCATCTCGCGGCCCCTGTCCAGCAGGGGGGTGGCGTGCAGCTCCGAGCCGTGTGGCGCGATGGTGCAGGGCACGAGCTTTTCCCAGCCGGGCTGGGCCGGGGCAGGCGTGACCAGCGGCCGCGCCAGCACGGGGCTGGGCACGGGCAGTGTGCGCCCGCGCAACCAGCACACAGCAGGAAGCACAAGGGCGTGCAGCAGCGCGAACACTGCCCAGGGCGTGCCGGGCAGGGCGAAGAGAATGGTGCGCTCGCGCACGGCGGCGAAGAAGCTCTTGCCCGGCGTGAGCGCCACGCCGTTGAACAGCGGGGTGAATCCGGCCAGGCTGGCCGCCCGCAGGATGAAGTCGCGCTGGCCCGGGCCGGTGCCGCCGGTGGTCACGATGCAGTCGCAGTCCGACAGTTCGCGCAGGCGATCGGCGATGTGCTCAAGGCTGTTGGCGCAGACCTCGCCATGCACCTGGTCCACGCCGCGCAGGCGGAGCAGCCCCGTTGCCATGAGCAGGTTGTCCGCTGGCAGACGCGTACCGCTTTCGTCTTCAAGGGGGGCCAGCTCGTTGCCGATGGCCAGGACGCGAGTCTTGGGGCCCAGGTAGGCCACCACCCTCATGATTCCGGAAACGGCCAAGGCCGCCAGCACTGCCGGGGTGAAGTCCTCGCCGCGCCGGATGATTCGCGATCCGGCCTTGATGTCGCTGCCGGCCTGGCAGACGTGCTGGCCGGACAGCACCACACTGGTCAGCACCAGACTGCCGTTTTTGACCTCCACGGCCTCCGCGGGCACGGCGCAGTCTGAGCCAGGGGGAAGCTGCCCGCCGGTAAGGATGGCCACGGCCTGCCCCGGCAACAGTGGCGTGGCGTCGCTGGTGCTGGGGCGTATCTCGCCAGTGATCACGAGACTGACCGGCGTTTCCGGCGTGGCGCCGAGGGTGGCCTGGCTGTCCAAGGCGTAGCCGTCCATGGTGGATTTGGGCATGACAGGGCTTGAGTGGGCGGCAAAAAGGTTTCGCGCGCAGACCAGGCCAAGGGCCTCGGTCACATGCACGGTCCGGGTCTGCCGAGGGTTTGCCTGCAGGTGGTGGCGCAGTTGCTCCAGGGCCAGATCACGCGAGATTCGCTGGCCGGTCATGGCTTCAGTCATGCACATTCTCCTGCGGCTTGAAGAGGGATCTGGCCGTCTGCCGGAGCAGCTCCAGGTCCTCCGGAGTGTTGGCGTTGCGGAAGGTCACGAGGTTCGGGTCGGCCAGCAGCAGGGCCTCCACGGGCAGCGGCGACACGCGCACCTTGTCGAAAAAGCGGATGATCTTGTAGTCCTCGCGCTCAAGCTGGGCCTCGATGTGCGGCAGGCAGCGCCGCGAGTAGATGCCGCACAGGGGCTCGAAGTAGCCGTCGGGCTTTTTCGGCAGCACCACGTCGTCCTCAGGGCGCAACTGGGCCAGCAGGGCCGTGAGCAGCGCCGGATGCAGAAACGGGGTGTCGCAGGCGGTGATGAAGACATGCTCCGTGCGGGCATTGACCAGCGCCGTGTGGATGCCGGTGAGCGAGCTGCGCGCCGGGCTTTCGTCGAGCACCAGCCGCCAGGAGGCGTGCGCCTGCAGGGGCTGGAAGGTCTCTGGCTCCTTGGCCACCAGCAGGATCTCCGCGAAGCGGCCCGAGAGCGTGACCGCGAGGGTGTGCATGAGCGTGTCGAGGATGGTCCGGCCGCCCACCTCAAGCAGGGCCTTTGTGACGCCGCCCATGCGTTTTGCCGCGCCTCCGGCGAGGATGGCGGCGGTGCAGGGCAGGCGTGTGTCGTTCAGATAGGCACTGTGCATCCTGAGACTATAGGTTTTATTCAGCGTGTGGGCAACCGCCTCGGCCATCATTTACTGCGGAAAGATCGCCCCCACGGGGCTGATCCCCTTGAGGCGCAGGCCCGTACTGTGTATTCATTCAGGCAGGCGACCAGCCATAGAACCCTCGACCTCCTGGAGACATGATTGGACCAGCGCGCCCTGCATGCATTCTTCGCCCCGCGAACCGTGGCCGTCATCGGCGCCTCGGCCACGCCCGGCAAGATCGGCAACAGCGTGATGCTGAACATGCTGGCTGCGGGCTACAAGGGCCGCCTGTATCCGGTGAACCCCAAGGGCGGCAGCATCGAGGGCCTGACCGTGCTGCGCAACGTGTCCGAGCTGCCGGGCGGCATCGACCTGGCGGTCATCGCCGTACCCAGGGACAAGGTGCTCCCGGTGCTGGAGAGCATGGCCGTCAAGGGGTTGAAGGCGGCCATCGTCATCACCGCTGGCTTCCGCGAGGTGGGCCGCGAGGGCTATGACCTCGAACAGAAGATGGCCGAGCTGGCCGAGAGCCATGGCATCGCCCTGCTGGGCCCAAACAGCCTGGGCATGATGAACACGGCCCTTGGCGTCAACGCGTCTTTTTCCGCTACCCAACCATTGAGCGGCGACCTGGCCTTCTGTTCGCAGTCCGGCGCCTTGTGCGTGGCCATCCTGGACTGGGCCAAGGGCGAGAACATCGGCTTCTCCAAGTTCGTGAGCCTGGGCAACAAGGCCGTGCTGAACGAGACGCACCTGCTGCGCTACCTGGGCGCGGACCCGGCCTCCAAGGTCATCCTGGGCTACCTGGAGAACGTGGACAACGGCGAGGAGTTCATGCGCACGGCCAGGATGGTCTGCCGCACCAAGCCCGTGATCATGCTCAAGGCCGGCTCCACCGCAGCCGGAGCCAAGGCCGCAAGCTCGCATACCGGCGCCATTGCCGGGTCGGACAAGGCTTACGAAACGGCCTTCCGCCAGTCCGGCATCGTCCGGGCCAAGGATGTGGAGTCTTTGTTCTGCCTGGCCGAGGCCTTCGCCAACCTGCCCTTGCCCAAGGGCCCCAACGTGGCCATCGTGACCAATTCCGGCGGCCCGGGCATCCTCGCCGCCGACGCCTGCGAAAAGACGCGCCTGCACATGGCCCGGCTCTCGCCCGAGACCATCCAGCGCCTGCAGGCGCTCTTGCCGTCATATGCCGCCGTGTACAACCCCGTGGACATCATCGGCGACGCCAACGCCGAGCGCTTCCGCAAGGCGCTTGAGATCGTGCTGGACGACCCGCTGGTGCACGCCGTGCTTCTGGTGTTGACGCCGACGGCCATGGTCGAGATCGAGGCCACGGCCACGGCTGTGGTGAACCTGGCCAAGCGCTCGGAAAAGCCCGTGGTGGCCTGCCTCATGGGCCGCAGCCACGTGCACGACGGCAAGAGCATCCTGCGCGCAGCAGGGCTGCCGTGCTACGCCTTCCCTGAACCGGCCATGCGCAGCATCGAGGCCATGTACACTTACGCCCTGTGGCGGCAGAAGCCCGTGCCCGTCTACGAATCGCCCGCGCGCGACATCAAGGCCGCCGGGCTGGTCATTGAGGAGGCGCTGAGGCGCGGCCAAAGCGAGATCGTGGAATTTCAGGGCCGGGAAGTCCTTGCCGCGTACAACCTGCCCACGCCCCGCACCGTGCTGTGCCGCAGCAGCGATGAGGCCGTGCGCGCCGCGCAAAGCTTCAACGGACCTGTGGCGCTGAAGATCGCCTCGCCGCAGCTCTCCCACAAGACCGACGTCCACGGGGTGGTCTTGAACCTCGACGGCGAAGCCGAGATACGGCAGGCTTTCTGGGACATCACCACCAGCACCCAGCGCCTGCGCCCCGATGCCTACATCGCTGGCTGCCTGGTGCAGGAGATGGCCCCACCCGACGCGCAGGAGGTCATCGTGGGCTTCAAGCGCGACGAGCAGTTCGGCCCGCTTCTCATGTTCGGCCTGGGCGGCATCCACGTCGAAATCCTGAAAGATGTGTCTTTCCACCTGAACCCCTTGAGTCGCGCCGACGCTTTTGGCATGATCCGGTCCATACGATCGTACATGCTGCTCAAGGGCGTGCGCGGCACCCCCTGCGTCAACCTGAACGCCCTGGCGGACGTGCTTTTGGCCCTGTCCGCACTGGCGCATGATTTCCCGCAGGTGTATGAGGCGGAGTTCAACCCGGTACTTGTGAATTTTGATCGCGCGCTTGTCGCGGACATGCGAATGACGCTGCGCGCGTAAGGCGTTTGGCGGGAGAGGAGGAGACAATGGTCGGCCTGTATATCGGCTCCACATCGGGGTATTCCGGGAAAAATCTCATAGCCATGTCGCTGGGCCTGCGCTTCAAGAAAGAGGGGCTGCGCGTGGGCTACATGAAGCCCGTCGGCGCTGTTCCGCGCAAGGAGAACGGCCAGCCCGGCGACGAGGACGCCTTCTTCCTCCAGGAAGTCCTCGGCCTGCGGCAGGACCCGGAGCTGGTGACGCCCGTGGTGGTGACGCGTGAGTTCACCGTGCGCGCCTTCAGCGAAGACATCGGCGACCTCATGCCCGGCATCGTCTCGGCCTACGAGGAGCTCTCCCGCGACAAGGACGTCATGATCATCGCCGGATCAGGCAACCTGCTCGGCTCCGGCACCTACTGCGGGCTGGACGGGGTCAGCGTATCGCGCGCGCTGGGGGCCAAGGCGCTGGTCATCGACCGCTACCAGAACGAGCTCAAGTATGATTACGTGCTGCGCTGCCATGAGGCCCTGGGCGATGACCTTGCCGGGGTCATCCTGAACGACATCCCGGAAAGCTACCGGCCCGAGGTGGACGATCTCATCGTGCCGTTCTTCAAGCGCAAGGGCGTGGACGTGCTGGGCGTCATCGCCTCGGACCCCATCATGAGCGCCATCAAGGTCAGCGACCTGGCCGAGCGTTTGGGCGGCAAGATCATCTCCGCCCACCACAAGGCTGATCGCGTGGTGGAGAATTTCCTCATCGGCACCATGCAGGTGGAGAATTTCCTGCAGCACTTCATGCGCCACAAGAACTCGGCCATCATCGTCGGCGGCGACCGCTCCGACGTGCAGCTGGTGGCGCTGGAAGGCAGCTGCCCGTGTCTCATCCTCACCGGCAACCTGTACCCCAACGACATCATCCTGACCCGCTCCGAGGTGCTGCAAACGCCCATCATCATGGTGCGCGAGGACACCTTCAGCGTGGCCAAGAAGATGGAGAGCATCCTCTCGCGCCACAAGCTGCGCGACATGATCAAGGTCAACCACGGCGTGCAGCTGGTGGGCGCGGCGCTGGACTTCGAACTCTTGAAGGGAAAGATTGGGCTGTAGGCCGCAGACAGTCTGACATGAAACAAGGCCGGGTCACCCCGGCCTTTTCTTTTGGCGGTCGCTGGCGCTACTTGCCGCGCCGGATGTTGTACACGGCCCGGCCCACGGCCACGTGCTTGTCCGGTTCGCCCTCGCTCCAGATGACAACGTGCGCGTTGCCCACGCGGTTGCCGAGCAGGCGCACCGTGGCCTCGGCGTAAAGGTCGCGGTCCGGGGCCGGGCGCAGGTAGTCCACGCCCAGGTCGATGGTGGCGATGCGGTCCTCCAGGCGGCAGCATGTCCACACAGCGAACCCGCCGCAAACGTCCACCAGGGAGGAGATGACCCCGCCATGCAGCGCTGGCCTGCGCACATCACCCAGAAGTTCACGCTGGTAGGGCACACGCAGCCGCACATGCCCCTCGCCGAGCTCCACCACCCTGATGCCCAGCACCTCGTTGAAGGGGATACCGCTCTCGATGAGTTCCTTGAGCTTGGCGAAGTCCATGCGGGTGTCCTTTGCTGGGTGGGCTAGTCGTCCGTGTCCGCTTCCTGCGGTCCTGGGCGCATCTGGGCATCATTGCTGGCCAGAATGATGCGGCCCAGCTGCACATCCTCGCCAATGCGCGCCTTGAGCGCGTCGATGGTTTCGAACTTGCGTTCGGAGCGCAGACGCTGCACGAACTGCACGCTCAGGGTCTGACCGTAGATGTTGCGGGCAAAATCCATGATGTGCACTTCAAGCGTCAACCCGGTGTCGCCGAAGGTGGGGTTGATGCCCACGTTGGCCACGGCGGGCAGGGCCTGGCCGTCGAGAACGGCCCAGACCGCGTACACGCCCGGTTTGGGCAGGAGCACGTCTTTGTAGGCGATGTTGGCTGTGGGGAAGCCCAAAAGGGACGCTCCGCGCTTCATGCCGTCCACCACTTGGCCCTGGACCTCGAAGAAGCGGCCCAAAAGGGGCCGCGTATCCCAGACGTTGCCGGACTGCACCATGTCGCGGATGCGCGTGGAGCTGACCACGGCCCCGCTTACGATGACCGGGTCCAGGCGCTCGACGCCAAAACCATACTGCTGGCCAAGCAGGCTCAGCAGGTCGAAATTCCCCCTGCGGCCCTTGCCCATGGCGTAGTCGTAGCCGATGACAAGCTCGCGCAGGGCCAGACCCTCCACCAGGTAGCGGCGCACAAACTCCTCCGGCTCCAAAGCGGCCATCTGGCGTGTGAACTCCAGCACCAGGCTGACGTTAGGCCCCTGGGCCTCGATGAGTGCCAGGCGCAGGCTGGTGCTGGTGAGAAAGGGCGGGGCCTTCTGACCCATGAGCACGGTCATGGGGTGCGGGTCGAAGGTCAGCACCACGCTGACCAGACCGAGCTTGCGGGCCTTGGCGCAGGTCAGGGCCAGCAGGCGCTGGTGGCCCACGTGCACCCCGTCGAAATTGCCGATGGTGACGCAGGAGCCGGCGATGGTGTCGCGGAGTTCCTCAATGGTGCAGGCAGTGATCATGTGCGGGCAGCTTCCTTATGCGGACAAGATGCAGTGGGTAGCAAAAAGCTCGCGCGGCATCAAGGGTTGCGCCTCTCCGCCTGCGGGCCTTCGTCGAAGCGCTCGTTGGTGGCCTTCTGCAAGGCGCCCAGGCGTTTCTTCTGCTCCTCTGTGCCCGCAAGGGACTTGGCCTTGTCCATGTGGAAGCGCATGTTCTTTTTGTCGCGTCCGTAGAGGCCGGCATAGGAGAGCTGCAGATGCGCGTCGAAGAGGTTGCCGGATTCTCCGTACATGCGGCCCAGGTGGAAGCGCACCTCGGAGTCTTCGGGCACTTCGCGCACCACGCGCTCCATGGTGCTGATGGCTGCCTTGTAGTCCTTGCGCTCGGCCATGAGCCGGGCGGTGAAGAACAGCGACATGGCGTCGCGCGGGTTCATGATGGCGGCCTTCTGCAGATATGGTCCGGCCTTAGCGAAATCGCCCTTGTTGAAGTAGAAGATCCCGGACTCGCGCAGAACCAGCGGGTCGTTTGCGCCGCAGGCCAGGGCGGTCTCGAATTCATGCTCCGCCTGGCTCACGCGCTTGAGGCGCTCCAGCACGATGCCCTTGCCCGCATGGTCCAGGCAGAGCATCTCCGCCTTGGGCTTGTTGTTGTAGTATGACAGGGCGGTATCCGCATTGCTCATGCGGGCGCGCACCAGGGTCTGAATGCGCAGGAACTTGTCCTTGTGGTACTCGCGGGCCACGACCTCGGCCGGCATCCTGCGGATGCGGTCGCGCAGGTAGCTGATGCGCTCATCCAGGCCGGGGTGGGTGGAAAGGTAGCTCGGGATGCTGTCGCTGCTCATGTACCAACGCAGCTTGTTCATCAGTTCGAAGGTCTTGGGCATGGCGTCTGGATTGTAGCCGGACTTCGTCAGGTAGTTGATGCCCACCTGGTCGGCGTCGCGCTCGTTCTCGCGCGTGTACATGAGGAACGCCGACTGCGCGCCCGCCATGGAGGTGGTGGCCACGGCCTGGCCGATGGCGTTGGTCGTCTGGCCGCCGCCTTTGGAGCCGATGAGCACGCCCGCCACCATGCCCGCGAGGGAGGCGATGCTGATGAAGCGCATCTGGTCCATGCGCTTGGCCACATGGCGCTCCGTCACGTGGGCAAGTTCGTGGCCGATGACCGCGGCCAGCTCGTCTTCGTTGTCCACGTTGAGGATGAGTCCGGTGAAGATGTAGATGTAGCCGCCAGGCACGGCAAAGGCGTTCATGGAGTCGTTGAAGACCACGGCGCTGTGGATGCTCCAGGGCTGCGGCGGCAGGGCGGTGCCCACGCGGTCCACCACTTCCTTGACATAGGCCACGATCTCCGGGTCGTCCACAAAACCTATCTGGGCGCGGATGGTGTTGTCGAACTTCTTGCCCATCTCGATCTCGTCGGCCACGGTGATGGAGCCGAACAGCGCCCAGGCACGGTACGGGGCCAGCACAATGAGCAGCGCGGCCAGAAAGCTGGCGGCAAGGGGCAATGTTTTGTGCAGGGTGTTCATGAGGCTCCCTGGGGTTCGGATGTCCGTGGGGCATTCATTCAAGCGGCACTAAGTCTAACACCATTCAGGGAAAGAAAAAAGGATGCCCGCAGGGGACATCCTTTTCAAGAAAACATCAGATATTCAGTGTGTTACTTGTTCATTATGTTCAGGAAGTCGTTGTTGCTCTTGGTCTTGCGCATCTTGTCCAACAGGAATTCCATGCTGTCGATGGAGTTCATGGGGGAGATGACCTTGCGCAGGATCCAGACGCGGTTCAGCACGTCCTCGTCGAGGAGCAGCTCTTCCTTGCGGGTGCCGGAGCGGTTGATGTCGATGGCCGGGAACACGCGCTTCTCCGAGAGGTGGCGGTCCAGGTAGATTTCCATGTTGCCGGTGCCCTTGAACTCTTCGAAGATGACCTCGTCCATGCGCGAGCCGGTGTCGATAAGCGCCGTGGCGATGATGGTCAGGCTGCCGCCGGACTCGATGTTGCGCGCCGCGCCGAAGAAGCGCTTGGGGCGCTGCATGGCGTTGGCGTCCAGGCCGCCGGAGAGCACGCGGCCGGAGGACGGGGTAACGGCGTTGTAGGCGCGGCCCAGGCGGGTGATGGAGTCGAGCAGGATGACCACGTCGCGTTTGCGTTCCACAAGACGCTTGGCCTTCTCCAGCACCATCTCGGTCACCTGCACGTGGCGGGTGGGGGGTTCGTCGAAGGTGGAGCTGATGACCTCGGCGCGCACGGTGCGCTCCATGTCGGTGACTTCCTCGGGACGCTCGTCGATGAGCAGCACGATGAGGTACACTTCAGGGTGGTTGGCGTTGATGGAGTTGGCGATGGTCTGAAGCATCATGGTCTTGCCGGTGCGCGGCGGGGCCACGATGAGTCCGCGTTGGCCGCGGCCTATGGGCGCCAGAAGATCTATGACGCGCGAACCGTAGTTCTCGGCGCCGTTCTCCATGCGGAAGCGCTTGTCCGGGTAAAGCGGGGTCAGGTTGTCGAAAAGCACAAGGTGCTTGCTGGCCTCCGGCGGCTCGAAGCCGATCTCGCTGACCTTGAGCAGGGCGAAATAGCGCTCGCCCTCCTTGGGAGGCCGGATCTGGCCGGAGATGACGTCGCCCTTGCGCAGGCCGAAGCGGCGTATCTGCGAAGGCGAAATGTAGATGTCATCCGGGCCAGGCATGTAGGAGTAGAGCGGTGAACGCAGGAAACCAAACCCGTCGGGCAGGATTTCCAGCACGCCTTCTCCAAAAATTTGACCATTTTGCGAGGCGCACTCCTGGAGCAGGGCGAAAATGAGCTCCTGCTTGCGCAGGTTGCTCGGGTTCTCGACCTTGAAGTTGTTTGCCAGCTCCATGAGCTCAGGCATACTCTTCTGCTTCAGGTCCGTAAGGTTGAGTTTGTTCTCCGAGGTGGGAGTGTACTCATCCTCGACGTAGTCCGGGACTGGGACATTCTTGGGCTGGCGGGGCTGGTGTTTATCGCGGGGCATTATTAAGCCTCACGCTCCGTAGGATAAGGTTGCAGAAATGGCAGAGTCCTCACGGTGAGGATGATCTACAGAAGAAGATCAGAGCTTGTAAGTGGGCGTATCCGTTTTGTGGAGTATATCTCTGCCGCACGGCAGTAAAGAGCGGGGGATATTTCAATACGTATCTAGGGCGTCGGGTTTCCCGGATGGAGTTCTGCCGGTTGCGGATGTGAAATATCCCGCGCGAACGCGCTGAAGTATCGCCTAACCCAAAGGTTCGACGTTGACAAGGGGGGTTACTTGGCTTTTTGCAACTTTTCCTGTTGCTTCAAAATAACGTCTGCAAACATCTCGTTGATGTCCACCTTGATATCAGCCTGTTCCCGGCCAAGAGCAAAGGCAAGCTCCATGGAAACCAGGGTCATGGCCTGTTCAAGCAGGCGGCGCTCGCCAAAGGAGAGCTCCTTGTCCATGCCGATGAGGAAGAGCTCCTTGAGCACGTAGGCCACATCGGCCAGATCGGTGCTCTTGAGCTTCTCGGAATACTCGCGATAGCGGCGGTTCCAGTTCTGTCCGGTGTAGCCGGTGAATTCCGAGCGGTCCTTGAGCGATTCGAACACTTCCTGTCCGTTGCGCACGCTGCACACATGGCGCAGACCGACGTTCGTGGCGTTCTTCACCGGCACCATGAGGGTCACTGAATTGCTCAGGATGCGGACGATGTAGTATTCTGCATTCGTCCCGCTGATTTCCTGACTCTCGATGCGCTCGATGCGCCCTACGCCTTGGGCAGGGTACACCACCAACTCATTGATTTGAAACACTGAATCTCCTTCGAAATCTTGAGGGCACTTTTCCGGTGAATTGGTACATTACCCCATTGTCCCGGAAGTGTCCACCGTCGCATCCCCGGCAGGGGGAAGCGGCAGGCGGAAGGAGTTTATGGCCTGCGTGGCCTCGGTCTGGCCGCGGCGGAGCATGAGTGTGAGTCCCTTTTGCGCTGCTGCGCAGACTGCGACGACAGCTTCGGTCTCGGCCTGGGGAAAGGACTGCAGCACGAAACGAGACACATCGGAGGAGTACTCCGGGCGGCCGATGCCCAGCCGCAGCCGCAAGAATTCTTCGCTGCTCAGGTGCTCCACGATGGAGTCGATGCCCTTGTGTCCGTTTGATCCGCCGCCGCGCTTGAGCTTCATGCGGCCCAGGGGCAGGTCCAGCTCATCGTGCACAACAACCACGTCTTCCAGGCCCACGCCATGCCGCCCGCAGATCCGCGCCACGGCACGTCCCGAGAGGTTCATGTAGGTCATGGGTTTGGCCAACAGGCAGCTCACGCCGCCCAGGGTCAGGCTGTAGAGCTGGTAGTCGCCCTCGGCCTGCAGAGTCTCAAGGCGCATGCTCTTGCGTTCCCTGGCGACTGCAACGATGTCGTCGATGACGAGAAAGCCAAAGTTGTGCCTAGTGTTGGCGTATTCTGGCCCCGGGTTGCCCAGGCCGACGATGAGAGGTGAGGTGCGCATGGGAGCATCCATTGGGCCGCTGCGCCTGGCAGGGGCAGATGCAGTAACGGGAAATGCGGGGGGAGCCGGACTCCCCCCGCAATCAGGCCCGGCAGTGAGCCGGGAGAATAAGCTTCAGCGCGTAGAAGACTACTTCTTCGCGGGCTCGGCGGCAGCCTTTTCTTCTTCAGCTTCCTGGGCGACGATGCCGACAACGGCGAAGTTGTCGTCATAGACGGCGCGGACGCCAGCGGGAAGCTTGATCTCGTCGATGTGCAGGTTCACGCCGAGGTCGAGGTCGGTGACGTCGATGACGATGCTCTCAGGGACGTCCAGCGGCTTGCAGATGACTTCCACGGTCTCGCGGAAGACTTCCAGAAGACCACCGAGGATGATGCCCTTGGCTTTGCCCTCGACAACAATGCGCACGTCGACCTTGATCTCGCGATCCAGATCGACGCCGTAGAAATCGACGTGGATGGGCGTGGACTTCAGCGGATCGAACTGCATGTCCCAGATCAGGGAGGGCATGGACTCGGTCTTGCCGTCCATGTCCATCTCAAGATGGAACACGCGGGAGCTGCCGACCTTGCGGTGCAGCTTGGTCAGCGGCAGCATGTCGACCACCACCGAAATGTTCTGGCCCTTCTGGTTGTAGTACACGCCGGGAACCAGGTTCTTGGAGAGCATGCGGCGGCAGGTGCCCTTGCCTTTCTCGGCGCGCGGACGCACGCTCAACGTCATCAGTTCAGCCATTTCCTCATCTCCTTTCAGAAACCGGGCGACCTTACGAAGCCGCCCGAAAATATGTTCAAATGGTTAGACGAAAAGGACGCTGACCGAGGCCTCGCCGTGAACATTCACGATGGCCTGGGCCAAAAGTTCCGCAACAGAGAGCACCTTGATCTTCTTGCAGGTCTTCTTGCGCGCATCCAGGGGGATGGTGTCCGTCACAAGGATCTGCGAAAATACCGATTTGTCCATGCGCTCGATGGCCGGGCCGGAGAGCACCGCGTGGGTGGCGCAGGCCAGGATCTCACGCGCGCCGTTGTCCGCCAGGACCTGTCCGGCGGCGCACATGGTGCCTGCCGTGTCGACCATGTCGTCGAGCACGATGGCCGTCTTGCCCTGCACGTTGCCGATGAGGTGCATGGCCTTGGCCTGGTTGGGCGCGTCGCGGCGTTTGTCCACGATTGCCAGCCCGGCGTCAAGGCGTTTGGCGTAGGCGCGGGCGCGTTCCACGCCGCCTGCGTCCGGGGAGACGACGACGATCTCGCCTTCGAGGTGGCGCATGTAGTTCAAGAAAACGGGCGCCGCGAACAGGTTGTCCACAGGGCAGTTGAAGAAGCCCTGGATCTGTCCGGCGTGCAGGTCGATGGTCATCATGCGGTGCATGCCGGCCACCGAGAGGAAGTCGGCCACGACCTTGGCGCTGATGGGCACTCGCGGCAGCACCTTGCGGTCCTGGCGGGCATAGCCGTAGTAGGGCATTACTGCGGTGATCCGCCGGGCGCTGGCGCGTTTGAGCGCGTCAATCATCAGGCAGAGTTCCATGAGGTGGAAATTCACCGGCGAGCATGTGGGCTGGACGACAAAGACGTCGTCGCCGCGCACGTTGTCATCGATCTCGATGCGGATTTCGCCATCGCTGAACTGCTCGCGCAGCACAGGAGTAAGGCGGCAGCCGATGTGCTCGCAGATGGATTCAGCCAGATCAACGTTGGCCGAGCCGCTAATTATCTTGAGATCGCTGTTACCAGACATGTCCTCTACCTTGTGAACTGGCTGGGGTGGAAGGATTCGAACCCTCGGATAACTGGACCAAAACCAGTCGCCTTACCGCTTGGCTACACCCCATTTCCTCAGGGCCTCGATATGCACGGGCAAGCCATTCGTCCGTAAAATCCTTGCGGCATCAAGCGCCAGGTAACTTTCCCGAAACAGGGCGTAAAGTGCTGCCCCGCTCCCGCTCATGGCGGCAGAAGCCGCCCCCATTTTCAGCAGGCGCTCCTTGTGGACCCGGAGGTCCGGATGCGCCGGAAAGACTACAGCCTCAAAATCATTCTGTACCACTACGGGCGAAAGGGAAACACGTCTCTTATGCGTGGATGCCGGGGTTGTCAAGCATTCTGCGCAGTCCTTGGCCTCCGCCATGCGACTTGCATATTCGTCCCAGGCGCCAAAGGCCCAGGCCGTGGAAACATGCACCGGCGGCAGCGCCAGAAGCAGGGTGAACGCCGACAGGTCAAGGTCCACGGCGCTCAGATCTTCTCCGATGCCGCGCGCCAGAGCTGGACCATCCTGAAGAAAGAAGGGCACATCCGCGCCGATGCCAGCCGCCAGGAGCACGAGCTCGGCCTGGGTCAGGGCCGAAGCCCCTGCCTGGGCCTGCAGCCAACGCAGCATGGCCGCCGCGTCCGAGCTGCCGCCACCAAGGCCCGCGCCGCTGGGGATGCGCTTGGTCAGCCGCACCTCAACGTCCTGCCGCCTGCCTGTGGCCTGAGCGTAGGCCTTCCAGGCCAGAAACACGAGGTTTTTCTCAAGGGGGGTGCCGGGCAGTTCCGGGGTCACCACGCAGCCGGAGCCGGGTGCGCCAGGGCTGATGTCGAGTGTGTCGGCCAATCCCGGCACAGGGATAATGAGGCTCTCAAGGTCGTGGTAGCCATCGGCCCGGCGGCCCAGGAGCAACAGGGACAGGTTGATCTTGGCCGGGGCCTGCACAGTGTCTGGCATTGGGAGTCCTTAAATATGAAGGAGGGGAGCCTTGGCCCCCCTCCAATACTCCTGGCGCTATTTCTTGTCCAGGGTGATGGCCCGGAACACGTTCCGACCCTGGCGCTTGAGCAGAAGCATGACCATGCCGCCCTGCTTGGAGCCGGAGATGACCGCGCGCAGCTGCTCTACGGTGTTCACCGGCCGTCTGTTGGCCTCGATGATGACGTCGCCGGGCTGGATGTCCACCTGGGCGGCCACGCTGCCGGGTTTGATCTCCATGACCAGCAGGCCCTGCGGCTTGGAAAGGCCAAGCGATTGCGCCTCCTCGCCGCCCTCAACCGGACGCAGCCCGAGGCCGAGTTCCATGGCCGGGGCATTGGGCTTGACGCCGCGCTGCTCCTGCTCGGCCACGAAGTTCGCCTTGCGCTCGCCCAGGGTGATGATCAGGTCGACGTTGTGGTTCTGGCGCCACACCGTGAGCTGGACCTTGTCGCCCGGGCGCATGCTGGCGATGCGTTGGAGCAGTTCGCCGGGGTTGTCCACGTTCTGGCCGGCGGCCTTGACGATGACGTCGCCGGTCTTCATGCCGCCCTTGTCTGCGGGATCGCCGGGGATGACCTGGGCCACGAGCACGCCCTTGGGCTCCTTCAGGCCAACGCCCTTGGCGGTGTTCTCATCGAGCTCCTGCATGGTGATGCCGAGCCAGCCGCGCTTGATCTTCTTGCCGCTCTTGAGCTGCTGGATGATCTTGTCGGCCTGGCTGGAAGGGGTGGCGAAGCCGATGCCCTGGCCGTTGGGCACGATGGCGGTGTTGATGCCCACGACCTTGCCGTCCATGTCGATGAGCGGGCCGCCGGAATTGCCGGGGTTGATGCTGGCGTCGGTCTGCAGGAAGCTGTCAAAGGGCCCGGCGCCGATATGCCTGCCCTTGCCGCTGATGATGCCTGCGGTGACCGTGTGCCCCAGGCCGAAGGGGTTGCCGATGGCCAGGACCCATTCGCCCACGCGAGTGGCGTCGGAATTGCCGAAGGCGAGCACGGGCAGGTTGCCGCCAGCCTCGATCTTGAGCAGGGCCAGGTCCGTCTCCTGGTCGCGGCCGATGACCTTGGCGTCGTAGGGCTTGTCGCGGCTCAGGAGCTTGACCTTGATCTCGTCGGCCTCGGCCACCACGTGGTTGTTGGTGACGATGTAGCCGTCCGAGGAGATGATGAAGCCGGAGCCGAGCGAACTGAGCTTGCGCGGCGTCGCTTCCTGCTGGTTGAAGTAGCGCTCGAACTGGTCAAAGAAGTCGCGGAAGGGCGAATTCTTGGGAGCGTTCTTGAAGAACTCCTTCATCTGCATGTTGCCGCCGCCAGCGACGTTCTTCGTGGTGCTGATGTTGACAACGGCCTTGCCGGCTTGCTCGGCCAGATCGGTGAAGTCGGGTAATCCGGCCTTGGCCAGAACGAGGTTTGGGATGACGAGAAAGGTGAGCAGGGCGCACAGGGCCATAAATCGTTTCATTCACATACCTCCGTTTGCCGCAGGATTGTGTTGCGGCGTCGAAGGGAAAAATAGCATCATTTTTTGGGATGTAAAGGCCGGGCTGGATTTTCTGCGTCGCGACATTCGACTTGAAGGGCCGCAGGTATTTGTGTAGGAACTGCTTTCCAGCGCCAAACGGGTTGGATACGCCCTCGTAGCTCAGTCGGATAGAGCGCAGGATTCCTAATCCTGGTGCCACAGGTTCGATTCCTGTCGAGGGCACCACATCGCAGTCCAGCACCGCGCAGAGTAGTCCAGAAGTGCTGGAATTTTCGAAGGAATCCCCGGATATTGCGTCCGGGGTTCTTTTTTTGCCGCCATTGACAGGCGAGCAGTTTTGACGTTACTTATTAGCTAGGCTGATGGCGCACCAGGATTCTTCGTGGCAAGACGTTTTGCAGCGAGGTGATGGCGCATGGACCCCTCCTTTCTCTTTTTCCTCTGCCTAATCCTTTTGGTGGTGCTCGCCACCACGAACGACATCTTGTTTTGGTCCGATGCCGAAAGTCTGCTGCGCAAACGAAAAATTCGCCGAATGAAGCAGCTTAAGCCTTTGGCCGCTCCGGTGATCAGGGAAGCGGACCTTCTCGGCCCAGCGGGCAGACGAACAGATGGTGGACGCATCAACGAGGCCTTGGCTCAGCCGCTCCAAGACGAGTGACAGCAGTCCGGTCGAGGCGTTGCACTCTCAGACATGAAAAGGGCTGACGAGCACTTTGCAGCGGTTCGCCAGCCCCTTGCTGTTGTCCGGTTTTCCCTTGCCTGGCCTGGCCCCATCTGCCAGAACAAAGCTTCCCCGGCCATTTGCGACCTACAAGGTCGCGTCGAAAGTTGTCTTCCCTGCGTGGCACAACGCAGAGTCGCATAATCTAGTGCTTGAGCTGCTTAAACATGAAGAACACGACACCAATCAGCACGACAACAAGAGCAACGATCGTTCCATAATGTCCTAGGTCCATGCAGTCCTCCTCGGGCCTTCCCGAATGTTTCAGCAGGCGGCTTGCGTCGTCTACCACTGTTGCGCCGTCCCAAGATTAGGGCGTAGCCTGAAACATTTCTTGTTGTGTGTCTTACCTGAGACACAGCAAGACATTCTCGTAGAAGGATGCGAGGTGCTTGGCAGCGTCATAGTCGCGCTTGAATTCGGACAATTTCAGCCGACCGATGCCGTGCAGGGATCCAAGAATCATGTATGCAAGCTCTTCCGGGTCTTGCAGCACGAAGTCGCCGCTTCGCAGCCCTTGGGTCAAGATTTTCAGAATGCTCTCATAGAGGTGCTCGTAAAATCCCAGAGTAATCCGGTTGACGGCCATACATTGATACAGGAATTGCGCATTTCCGGGGGATTGTTCGAGGAACTGGAAGTGGTACTTTATGAGCGCGTGCAGACTTTCAACGGAAGGCTTGTCCGCGATCACCGCCTGAAGCGCAGCCATGTAGTCAGCGTCCAACTGATCTGCGATGACCCGGATCATGCTTTCCTTGTCCTTGAAATAGTAGAACAGCAGGCCTTTGGCCACGCCTGCCTTGGCGGCGATATCCGCAGTTGTCGTGGCTTTCACGCCCTTTGCGGCAACAAGATTTTTCGCGGCTTCAAGAAGGGCTTGACGGTTTTCCATATGAGTTCTCCTTGACCAGGCGGTCAACTTGACCAAGCAGTCAAACTATTTTGGGAATTTGTCAAGCTGAGTGGAGCGTGGAAAGTGAATGTGTATTTACCGTTAGTTGCTGCTTGAATAATTCAACATGTCGCCACGTTGCCTGAATCAATGCTCCATCTTGCCGTTATATGTGGTGCATTCCGCTCTCCGCAGCATTTGAGCGCGGTCTGATTAGACTCAGCCTCTGGCGGGACGTCTTGTTTTGATGTAGTGATATGGGAATGAAACGGTGCTTTCCGGTGTTGGCGGCGTTGGCAACCGGGGCTTGAGAGACCTCCATTGGTCCTGGGAGTCCAAAGGCAAACACCCGGCGTCTCCTCTACGCTGTGTGGCATTCAATCACTGCTGAGGTATTCTTGCTGAATCATATAAAATATGCAGCGATTCTGCTGTGTTTCCTCGTCCTTGCCGCAGGCTGTTCCGGCATGAACGCTGATGCCATGCAGGTTGACTATGTCACCAACGCCTTTCCCATCGAACGGTTAGGCGTGTGCGGGCCGCAGTCAGCCGCCGCAGCCAACGAATTCATGTACAAGGGCTATGCCGTCGAGGATTTTGGCCCGGACATCATGACCAGCCTGGACTCGTCTGACGGGCGGAGAATCAAGTACATGGCCATTGCTGGCACGATCGCCTTCAGCACCCCGGACCCCCAGGGTTTTTCCAGCTATGCGTTGCGCGTGGTGGACTTGACCACTGGAGAGACCTTGTGGGAGAGCGAGGGCGAGAACCAGGACGCTGCGGCCATGAAGCGCGAAGCACGCCCGGTTTCGGAGGCCTTCCACGATATGGTCGACGACTTCGCCAAGGTGTATCCGCCCGTGCGGGCTCCCGGGCCTGACTCCTAGCACCTGGGCAAAGCCGTGCTGTGGTTTTTCTAGCGTCAGAATCTCAGATGCGGAGTATGTGGAAAATGTCAAACAATCGCTGGCGTGTGCTGCTTCGCGATGTCTCAACCCCTTCCCGGCTGATACCTGCGCTCAGTTCTGGTCTGATGGTCGGGCTGCTTATCATCGTCATCGAGCTGTCCTTGGCCTCGCTTATCTTTTCCGGTCCGTTGGCCCAATTCGCATCCAGCGCTGCCGGGCTGACCTTGTTCGGCGGCTTCATCATGTGCCTGTTCGTGGCTCTTGGGAGCGGCTTCCCCACGTCCATCTGCGTTCCGCAGGATGCCCCTGCGGCCATTCTGGCTGTCGTGGCCACTGGCATTGGCACCAGCCTGGCGGCCGCCGACCCGCATGTGGGCTTTGTCACGGTCGGGGCTGCCATTGCTTTGTCCTCGCTTGCTTCGGGGCTCCTGTACCTGGCCATGGGCCGCTTCGGCCTGGGCAACCTCATGCGCTACATGCCGTTCCCTGTCGTGGGCGGCTTTTTGGCCGGCATCGGCTGGCTTCTGGTGCAGGGAAGCGTCTCGATCATGGCGGAAGTGCCCTTGAGCTTTGCCGGTCTGCCGCAACTTCTGAGCGCCGAAAAGCTTCTGCTTCTGGCCCCAGGCGCCTCTCTGACGCTGACCCTGCTCCTGGCCATGAATCGCTGGCGTAATGTTTTCATCATGCCTGGCGTTCTTCTCGCGGCCCTGGTGGCCTTTGCGCTGTATCTCTTCCTTACGGGCCAGACCCTGGCCGACGCGGGCCGCGCCGGACTGCTGCTGGGCGGAATACCCGACGACGTGATACTCTGGCCTGTGTTCAGCCTGTCCGACCTCGCCCTCATCCGCTGGGAAGCGATAGTGCCGCAGCTGCCGCAGCTCTGCACCATCCCGCTGGTCTCGGCCATCTCTTTTCTGCTCATCTCAAGCGGCATTGAGACAGCGGCGCAACGCGACCTGGACCTGAAGCACGAACTCTACCTCAATTCCGCTGTGAACCTGCTGGGCGGGGCCTGCGGAGCGCACACGGGCTACACCGCGCTCAGCCTGACCATGCTTGGCCCCAAGACTGGTTCGGACTCGCGCCTTGTGGGTCTGTGCGCAGCGCTGCTCACCGGCGCGGCCACCTTCTTGGGGGCTGCGGTGCTGGGCAACTTCCCGCGCTTCATCCTGGGCGGCATGGTGCTCTTTTTGGGTGTCGCCACCTTGTTGGATTGGGTGGTGTATGCGCGCAGGCAGTTCACACGTGTGGAGTACGCTCTGATTCTGGCCATTCTCCTCACCATTGGCCTGTTCGGTTTCCTGCAAGGCGTCGGCGTCGGCCTGGTCATGGCCACGGTGGTCTTTGTGGTCAAGTACAGCCGTTTGCCCGTGGTGCGTCAGGACACGGACGCCACGGCGCTTTCCAGCACCAGGCAGCGCTCCGTGCCGGACCAGCACATCCTGCGTGGTCAGGGGCAAAACGTCCGCATCCTGCGCGTCATGGGCTATCTGTTCTTCGGCTCGGCCAACATCCTCAGCCGCAGCGTGGCCGCCCATCTCAAGCCAGACGCCGGGCCGCTGCCGAGCCACCTGATCCTGGATTTCAGCGAGGTCGACGGCTTCGACTCCTCGGCTGTGAACTGCTTCTTGCGCATGCTCCAGCGCTGCGCGGCGGCGGACTGTCAGGTCGTGTTCTCCGCCACGCCGCCGACCCTGGAGGACCAGCTGCGCCGGGCCGCGCCGCTGGAGGCGGACCGGGTGCGCTTCTTGCCTGACTTGGACCGGGCGCTTGAGTTCTGCGAGGACGCTCTGTTGGAGCGGGATCTGGCGAGTTCTGCGACTGATGCCGATGCCGACGCGCGCAGCAATCTCTTTGACAGCGCTGTGGACGACATGCTGCGGCGGCTGGAGGAGGGCGAGCGCTTCGAAGCCCTGCTGGCGAGCCTGGGACCGCACCTGGAGCACCGTCAGGCCCTGGCCGGAGAGGTTGTCGTGCGCCAGGGCGACGCCACGGACGGCGTGTTCCTGTTTGTTTCGGGCCAGGCCGAGGAACTCTTCGAGGATGAGACGGCCGCGGCGACCCGCCTGCGCAGCCTGGGGCCCGGCAGCATGGCCGGTCAGCTCGCCCCGGGGCAGAGCCATGGCGCGGCGGGGAGCATCCATGCGCGCACGGACTGCTCGCTGGCGCATCTTTCGGCGGCTGCTCTGCACGACCTGGAGTCCACGGACCCGGCCACGGCCCTTGCATTCTACGGTCTGTTCACGGCCCAGCTTGAGGCGCGCCTGGCGCAGCCTGCCAGCGCGAAGTGCGTGGGCGCAGCAGCCTCTTGACCGCCACCGCCGCCTGGCCTAGCCTCTTTGCATGAACATCCGCACCAACGGCCTTGAGATCCTCGGCCCCGTCGAAACCGATAAGCGCCAAGCCTTGCACCTGCCTTTGTTCCTGGCTGGGGTGCAGGCGGGCTTTCCCTCCCCGGCCGACGACTTCATCGACAAGCGCCTGGACCTGAACGAGTACCTGATCCAGCACCCGGCGGCCACGTTCTTCGTGCGCGCCGTTGGCGAGTCCATGCTCGGCGCGGGCATCCACGACGGCGACCTGCTCATCGTGGACCGCGCGGTGGAGGCCCAGTCCGGCAAGATCGTCATCGCCTCGGTGAATGGCGAGCTCACGGTGAAACGTTTGGAGCGCAAAGGCCAGCGGCTGCTGCTGGTGCCCGCCAATCCCGACTACCCGCCGCTGGACGTGAGCGACCACGAGGGTTTCGAGGTTTGGGGCGTGGTCACCTGCGTTATCCACAAGGTCTGAGCACAAGTTCTGAGACGAGGTTCCCGTGCCGCTCTTCGCCCTGGTCGACTGCAACAACTTCTACGCCTCCTGCGAGCGCCTGTTCCGCCCGGAACTCAAGGGGCGGCCTGTGGTGGTGCTGTCCAACAACGATGGCTGCGTCATCGCGCGCTCAAGCGAGGCCAAGGCCCTGGGCATCCCCATGGGCGCCCCGGCCTTCCAATGGGAGCGGGAGTTCCGCAAGTCAGGCGTGGCCGTGTTCTCCAGCAATTTTCCGCTCTATGGCGACCTCTCCAGCCGCATCATGACCACCCTTGAGGACATGGCGCCCAGCGTGGAGGTCTATTCCATCGACGAGGCCTTCCTGGACCTGACCGGCGTGGCCGATCCCGAGGCCCTGTGCCGGGCCATCCGCGAGCGGGTGCTGCGCTGGGTGGGCATCCCGGTGTCCATCGGGCTGGCGCGCACCAAGACCCTGGCCAAGCTGGCCAACCGCGTGGCCAAGAAGCAGCCGGGGTACGGCGGAGTGTTTAACCTTGAGCAGGGCCAGGCGGCTGAGGCCGTTCTCGCCGTCACAGATGTGGGCGACGTCTGGGGCATCGGCCCCCGGCATTCCAAGCGGCTCTGGGCGCGCGGGGTGCGCACGGCGCTGGACTTTGTGCGCCTGCCGCGCACCTGGGTGCGCCGGGAGATGAGCGTGGTCGGCCTGTGCACGCAACTGGAGCTGTCCGGCGTGTCCTGCCAGTCGCTTTCACGCGCCCCGGCCCCGCACAAGTCGCTCTTGTGCTCGCGCACCTTCGGCAGGCTGGTTACTGAGCGTGCGCACCTGCGCGAGGCTGTGAGCAGCTACGCCGTGCGCGTGGCCGAGAAGCTCCGGGCTGAGGGGGCCGAGGCAATGTCCGTGCAGGTGTGCATCAGCACGCCCAGACACCGCGATAACCTGCCCCAGCACAGCGGCCAGGCCACGGTGGCCCTGCCCGCGGCCACCGCGCACACCCCGTCCATCATCGACGCGGCCCTGCGCGCCCTTGAGGACTGCTTTCGTCCAGGCTACGAGTACCAGAAGGCCGGGGTCATGCTGCTCGGCCTGACACCGGCCAGCGGACGCCAGGTGTCGCTGCTGGACCTGGACCCGGAGCAGCGCCAGCGCCAGCATGGGCTCATGAGCGCCCTGGACGCCGTAAACCGGCGCTTTGGACGCGGCACGCTGCGCTACGCCATCACCACGGCCCCGGACAGGCCCTGGCACATGCGCCAGATGCGCCGCTCGCCGCGCTACACAACGAGTTGGGACGAACTGCCGCGCGTTGGCTGACGACCTGCAACACCAAGGAGGACCGCCATGTACTTCAAGCAGACGCAAACGCCCGGCCTGGGCTGCTTCTCCTACATCCTTGGCTGCCCGGCCGCCGGGGTCATGGCCGTGGTGGATCCCCGGCGCGACATCGCCGAGTACCTGGACATCGCCAGCAGCGAAGGCATGCGCATCACCCACATCTTCGAAACCCATGTGCACGCCGACCACGTCAGCGGCGCCCAGAACCTGCGCGCCATGACCGGCGCGGCCATCCACATCCACGAGAGCGCGGGCGTAGGCTACGAGCATGTGGACATCAAGACGGGTGATGTCTTCACCCTGGGCGCGGCACGCATCGAAGTGCTGCACACCCCCGGGCATACGCCGAACTCCGTGTCCCTGCTGGTTTCCGATCTCGTGCGCTCAAAGTCCCCGCAGTTGGTGCTCACCGGGGACCTGCTCTTCGTGGGCGACGTGGGACGCCCGGACCTGCCGGGAAATGAGATCCTGGACGAGCAGGTGAAAAACCTGCACCACAGCTTGTTCTCGGTGCTGGGCGCGCTGCCGGACTCACTGGAGGTGTACCCGGCCCACGGCCAGGGCTCGCTCTGCGGCCGGGGCATGAGCGCCAAGAACATGAGCACCCTTGGCTACGAGCGTTTGGCCAACCCCATGCTCGGCCACAAGACCTTCGAAGAGTTTCGCGCGGCGGTGCTTTTTGCCCTGCCGGTGAGGCCGCGCAGCTTCAGCGCCATCATCGCCACCAACCTCAAAGGTGCGCCGTTGCTGGAGCGCTGCCAGGCCGAGCAGATGCTCTCGCCGGAAAGCTTCGCCGCAGCCATGGCCAAGGGCGCTGTGGTCATCGACACCCGAGACGCGGCCGCCTTTGGCGGGGCGCACATCCCCGGCAGCCTGAACATCGGTTTCGAGCGCCAGATGGCCAATTGGGTCGGCATGGCCGTGAAGCCTGGCTCGGACGTATTGCTCGTTGTGGAGGGGCGCGATCGCTTCGAGGCCATGCGCACCGAACTCTTGCGCATCGGCTACGACAGCATCCTGGGCTGGCTGGCTGGCGGCATGTCGTCGTGGATATTGAGCGGCCGCGCGGTGGAGTCCCTCAACCAGACCAGCGTGCACGACCTGCGCAAGACCTTGGAGAACGGTGGTGAGACCACCCTCATTGACGTGCGCACCCCGACGGAGTGGCAGGGCGGGCACATCGCATCGGCCTTGCACAAGCCGCTTACGGAGATCATCGAAAAGGGCGTGGATTTCTGCCTCAGCGGCCCGGTCAGCGTCATCTGCGGCTCTGGCTACCGCTCGAACATCGTGGGCAGCCTGCTCAAGGCTTCGGGCTGCCAGATGGTCACGTCCGTGGCGGGCGGCATGCTGGCCTGGTCGCGGTCCGGCTATGCGGTGGTGAAGTAGGGCGAAATCGAAGGGCGAGCAGGGCAGGCCAGGGAAGGATAGCGCCCCGGCCCGCCCTGTTTTGGGCTGGCTAGATGACGGCTACGGCCTCGATCTCGACCATGAAGGCTGCGTCCACAAGCTTCACGATCTCCACGATGGTGGTGGCCGGGCGGATCTCGCCGAAGACTTCGCCGTGGGCCTTGGCGATGTCGTCAAATTTGGAGGCGTCGGTGACGAAGATGCGCGTGCGCACCACGTCCTTCATGCCTGCGCCGGCCTCGGCCAGGGCGCCCTCGATGATCTGCAGGGCCCGTTTGGCCTGGCCATACATGTCCGGGGCCACGGAGCCGTCGGCCTCGACGCCGCAGGTGCCGGAGACATAGACGGTGTTTCCGGCCACAACGGCGCGGGAGTAGCCAAGCAGCGGTTCCCACTTGGAACCGGAGGTGATGAGTCGTTTGGTGGTCATGTGCGCTCCTTCAGGTCAGGCGAATTTTGTTCCGCGTGCCGTCTGCCGGTCAAAGGCCGTCGCCGGTGGCGGTCGTTCGTTTCTGCCAGAGTTCCCCCGGCAAAGGAAGCGCAAAGTTATCAACCCGATGGCCAAGGCCTAAGGCTGCCAGAGAAAGACGAAACCGCAGGCCGCGTGGCCTTCCGCTATGGTCTTGGGGCGCTTGAGCAGCAGGTGCGGCGAATATCCTTCGGCAAAGGCCGCGTCGCGGCGGCAGGAGAAGACCGTGCGCAGCTGCGTCGGAACATCCAGGTCCGCGTAGCGCTGCACATAGCCGCAGCGCGTCACGTCGAAGCTTAAGCTGTCCGTGTCCAGGCGTATGTTCTTGATGTCGAGGACGCCGCCCTCCTGCCAGCGCTCCAGCACCGTGGCGAAATGGGCCAGGCTCGGCTCGCCTGCTGGCGCGGCCAGGGCAAAGGCCCGCCCGGCAGCCAGGGCGGCGGAGTCCACGGCCTGCTCCAGGATCTTTCGGGCCTGCTCCGCGCCCAGGCTTGCGCTGGCCGCTGCGTACACACGCAGCAGCATCTCGGCCTCAACGGCCCTGCGTTCAAGTAGTGGAATCCCTGTTCCGGGGGCAGTCATGCGACCTCCATTGCGTTTCCGGGGATTGTGCAATAATATTTGATTTGGCGTCAGCCTTGTTCATGTATGATATCAACAAAATAACGGAGCGAAATAATGCGCATGCGCACACTTCTTTCTTCTCTGGCCCTGCTGGGCCTGAGCATTCTCGTCCAGCCGTTGGCGGCCCAGGCCAATGCCCTCACCGACGCCATCCAGAAACGCTACGAATCCGTACAGCACTTCCAGGCCGACTTCCAGCAGGAGCTGACCAATGCCGCCAGCGGCAGCGTGGAGAAGCGCAGCGGAAGAATCTGGTTCAAGCAGCCGTCCCTGGTGCGCTGGGATACGCTGAAGCCGGAGAAGGAGGTTCTCGTGGTGGGCCAGAGCGTTGTCTGGAACTACGTCGAGGCCGACAAGGTGGCCTTGAAGTATCGCGCAAACCAGGTCTTCAAGTCCAAGACCATGATCCGCTTCCTGTCTGGCAAGGCAAATCTCAACGAAGACTTTAAGGTAACCGAGCAGGGCACTGAGGACGGGCTTCTTAAGGTACGCCTTCTGCCCAAGGAGCCGGAGACGAGCATGGTCATGGCCTATATCTGGGTGGACCCAAAGACGCACCTCATGGGCCGGGTGCTCATCGTGGACTTCTTCGGCAACGGCAATCAGGTGACCCTGCACGGCCTGACCACGGACAAGAGGCCTGACGCCAAGCTTTTTGAGTTCACGCCGCCTTCCGGCATTCAGATACGCGACAACACCAAGCAATAGCTCTCCACCCGTAGCTGACAACGCAAAAAAGGCCTGGCTTTTCAGGCCTTTTTCTATTCCGGGGGCAGGCCCACAGCCTGGCGCAGACGCTGGACTTCATCTCGTGTCAGTTCACGGGCCTCGCCCACCTTGAGGCTGCCGAGCTCCAAAAATCCCTGGCGCACGCGGATCAGCCGCAGCACCGTGCGGCCCATGTCGCGGCACATGCGCCGGATCTGCCGGTTGAGACCCTGGACAAGGACCATCTCCAGCCAAGCCTCCCGGGCGTCCTGTCGCAATATGCGCACTTCCACCGGGGCCAGCTTCTCGCCCTCGGCCAAGGTCATGCCCTTGCGCATGACTTCCAGCCAGGCTTCGTCCACCTGTCCGCGCACAAGCACATGGTAGACCTTGGGCAGGTGCCAGCGCGGGGAGATGAGCCGGTTCATGAGGCTGCCGTCGGTGGTAAGCAGCAGCAAACCCTCGGAAAAATAGTCCAACCGTCCCACGTGCAGCAGCCGCTGCGCTCTAAATTCTTGCGGGAGAATGTCAAATACCGTTTTCCGGCCCTGGGGATCGCGCGTGGTGGTGACCACCTGCACGGGTTTGTGCAGCAGCACTGTCATCTGGCGGCGCTGCTCACCCATAGAGTAGGGCGAACGCACAGGCTTCTCGTCCACAAGGACCGCGTCATCGACAGGGTTGACCCGTATGCCGGGTTCCTGAACGACAACACCGTTCAATTTCACGCGGCCTTGCAGGATGAGTTCGTCAGCGCCCCGGCGCGAGGCCACGCCGCACTCGGAAAGGTACTTGTTGATACGTATGGTGGTGTCGTTTAGATGTGCCATATATTTCTTTTGGTTACATTGTCTAGAGAAATACTAGAAATACTCTAGCACCAATTTAGCGGTAATAATCTGTGTCGCAAGGCTCTATCGTACGGCTTGAGCAGTATGTCTTGCAACAGGCGCTCCCATTCAGTACAGATTTTCGGCGCAGTTGCGTCAAGCTTGCCAGCGCGCTGCTCAGCATGCCGCGCCTATTTCGGGCCCAGCGTCAGGGCAAGCTCCAACCGATGCTCCCGCCAGGGGGGCGCAGCTCCAGCACCACGTTTGAACCGCTGACACAGGGACCACTTATGCGTTTGAATCCTGCCCGCATCGCCCCGGCCCTCACGGTGCTGTACCGCCTCTGGGTGTGGACCATGCGCTTTAAAAAAAATAAAAACTACAAGCTGATTCCTGATTATATGGACAAGGGAAGGCCCGTTGTCCTGGCCATCTGGCACGAGGAACTCTTCGCCCTGACAGGCTTTGGCAGCACCGTTTTGGGGGGACGGCTCGCCACCGTGGTCAGCGACAGCCGCGATGGGGAGCTCATCGCCCAGGTGCTGCGGCGCATCGGGTTTGCCACGGCGCGGGGCTCCAGCACGCGCGGCGGGCTGAAGGCCCTGAACCAGTTGCGCCAGCACATGAGCGATGGCCGCATCGGCGTCATCACCGTGGACGGGCCGCGCGGCCCGCGCCAAATGGCCAAGGACGGTGCGGTGTACCTGGCCCAGAAGGCTGGGGCGGTGATCTTACCGGTGCGCAGCCGCCCTTCGTCGGCCCATATATTCACGCGCTCCTGGGACCATTTTCAGCTGCCCCTGCCGTTTTGCGATTGCGCGGTGCTTATCGGCGAGCCCCTTGAGTTCGCGCCCGGCAAGATGACTTCCGAGGAACTCCGCCTGGGCAGCCAACGCCTGGCCCAGGCCCTGAAGGACACACTGGAGCTTGGCTGACAACGTATACACTGAGACCAAAGGGGGGCCAGCAGGCCCCCTTCTCTTTTGCTACGCGAGTTTCACGCGGGCTGTGCCCTTGGTGTAGAAGGGCAGGGCGGCTCGCTTGGCTTCCAGGTCTCCGCGCTGGGTGCGCACCAGGAAGGACTGCTCTTCCGACACATCGGCGCGCACATAAGCCAGGGCCACGCAATGTCCCAGCGACGGCGCAAAGGATCCGCTGGTGACAACGCCAACGTCCTCGCCACCAGGCAGGACGATGCGGTCATAGTGCCGCGCGCTGCGTCGCCCGGGCACCTCCAGGGCGATGAGCCGCTGACGCACGTTGGCCAAGGCGGCCTGACCGACAAAGGGCGTCTTCTTGCCCAGCAGGGGCCCGAACCCGGCCTCTGCCGGGGTGTGCTCGGTGTCCAGGTCCTGGCCGTAGAGCGGGTAGCCCATCTCCAGGCGCAGGGTGTCGCGAGCGCCCAGGCCAACGGGCTTCACCAGCGGGTGCGCAATGAGCGCCTCCCACATGGGCAGGGCCAGGGACGCGTCAAGGTACAGCTCATAGCCCAGCTCTCCGGTGTAGCCCGTGCGGCTGACCAGCAGGGGCTCGCCCTGCCAGATGGTGCGCATGAAGTTGAAGTATCCGGGCGACTGGAAGCCGCTTCCGAGCACAGCGCTGAGGACTTCAAGGGACTTGGGGCCCTGCACGTCGATTTTGGCGGTCTTGGCGGAGATGTTGGTCAGGACCGGACCCTTGGCCAGATTGGCGGACAACCAAGCGAAGTCGCCGGCCTCGCAGGCTCCGTTGACAACGAGCATGTAGGCATCGTCATCAAGACAGTAGATGATGAGGTCGTCGAGCACGCCGCCGTTTTCACCCAGCAGGAAGCCGTACCGGCACTTGCCCGGGGCCAAAGTGTCCAGGTCCTGTGTCACCAGGGCGCCCAGGGCGGTCTTTGCTCCAGCTCCAATGAGCGAGAACTCGCCCATGTGGCAGATGTCGAAGATGCCAACGGCCTGGCGGGTGTGGTTGTGCTCAGCGATGATGCCCTCGTACTGTATGGGCATGTCGTATCCGGCAAAGGCGGCCATTTTGGCGTTTTTGCCGTGGTGCCATCCGGTAAGGGGCGTTGTCTTCAGGTTTTCCACGTTACTCTCCTTGTCGCGTATTTCGTGCGAGGTGAGGATATTGCCATATTCTTTGCCGGGCCTCAATGACGAGTTTCGGGAATATTCCTACCCGACTGGTCCTTGTTGACGCTTCCTGGTATTTTCTTTAATTAAAGCCAGCCAAATAAATCTGCTGTGGAGGAAGAGAGTGCGCAAACTGGATCAGTGCCCTCGCGTAAAAATCAACGCCCAGTATTGCGTGTGCACCTATCCCGGCTGCAGCAGGCGCGGCCTGTGCTGTGAATGCATGCACTACCACCGCCAGCGCAACGAGCTTCCGGCGTGCTATTTCACAGCGGACGAAGAGAAGACCTTCAACCGAAGCGTCGAATTTTTCATCCAGCGTAGAACTGGGAAGTAGGCGCCAGCACATGTCACTTCGTCTGCGCAACCCGCTCAAACTTCTGCGCAGCCATGCCATAGCCCTGGACATCGGCTCCGGGCGCACCCTTATCACCAACCCGCAGTCCGAGGTGCTCCTCGACGAGCCCACGGTCATTGCCATTGAACACGGCACAGGGTCCGTCATAGCCATCGGGACCGAGGCCAAGAGCTACCTGGGCAAGGCCCCGGAACGCATCCAGGTCATCCGGCCCATCCAGAACGGCGTCATCACGGATTTCGACTCCGCCAAGGCCCTGCTGCGCGCCTTCTTCAAGCGCATCAGCCCGGATGACGGTACCCGGCTCAAGGTCTGCGCTGTGGTCAGCTACGGCATCACCGAGCTTGAGAAGCGCACCTTTGCCGACTGCTGCAAGGCCGCTGGCGCCGGGAAGGTCGACCTTGTGGACACGCCGCTGGCCGCCGCCGTTGGCGCGGGCCTGGATATCCGCCAGCCCAAGGGACGCCTTCTGCTGGGCATCGGCGCGGGCCTGGCCGAAGCCTCGGTGCTCTGCCTGTCCGACGTGATCTTCAACGATACGGCGCCGCTTGGCGCGGAAAACTTCCACGAGGCCGTGGCTAGGCATCTGGCTGCGCGCTTCAAGGTCTCCATCGGTGAAAACATGGCCGAGCAGGCCACCCTGCAATTGGCCTGGGCTGAACGCCCGGACGAGCCCCGCAGCATGACCCTCACCGGGAAATATTCCGGCAGCGGCACACCCTGCGCCCTTGAGCTGACGGACGCAGACCTCGAAGGCGCCTTGGACGAACCGCTGGACGCCCTGGAGGCGCTGGTGCGCAAGGCAATGGACAGGACTCCGGCGGAACTCGTGGCCGACATCGCGGACACCGGCCTGACGCTCTACGGCGGCGGCTCGCAGGTCCACGGCCTGGACAGCTCCCTTGGCGCGCGGCTCGGCCTGCGCACGCGTGTGGCCCAGGAGCCGAGCCTGGTCGCGGTGCTGGGCGCTGCGGCGACCCTGCGCCCGGACCTGGACTTCAAGAAGCTGCTGGTAAAATGAGCCAAGATTTTCCGCCTGAAAGGCTTGCGGACATCCTTGCAGCCACGGCCAGTGCCGTGCTTGAGTCCGGGGAGATCATCCGCAAGCATGACCGCCTGCCCCGGCGCATCCGCCACAAGGCCAGCCCCAAGGATCTCGTCACCGAAACCGACGTCGCTGTGGAGAATTTTCTGCGCGACCGCCTGGGACCGCTTGCGCCGGAGGCCGGATTCCTCGGCGAGGAGGGCAGCTCCGGCCTGGGCTTGCAGGGCCTGGCCTGGGTGGTGGATCCGGTGGACGGCACCACGAACTTCGCTCATGGGGTGCCCTTTGTGGCCACTTCCGTGGCCCTGTGCCTGGATGGCCTGCCGTTGCTCGGCGTGGTGAACCTGCCGCTGCTCGGCGAGATCTTCACCGCCGCCCGCGGCCAGGGTTCCAGACTCAACAACGAGCCCATCCATGTGTCGGACACGGCGACCCTGCTTGAGGCGCTGGTGGCCACAGGCTTCCCGTACCGCATCGAGGAGCACCAGGAGGCCATCCTGCGTCAGTTGGCCCTGACCATGCCCGCCACGCAGGGGGTGCGCCGCGCCGGGGCAGCGGCTCTGGACCTGGCTTTTGTGGCCTGCGGCCGCTACGATGGCTTTTTCGAGTTCGCGCTGAACCCCTGGGATACCGCCGCCGGAGTCCTGCTCATCGAGGAGGCCGGGGGCAGGGTAGGGCGCATGAACACAGACGATCCGTACCGCCTGGGCGATCCTGATATTCTGGCCTCCAACGCCCTGCTTGAGCCTGACTTGCGGGCCCTGCTCAGGCGTGCCTGCGGTCCCGCTTCGGAAGTTTGAGCTCCTTGGCCAGCAGAAGGAAGCGCGCGGATACGAGCTCGCTGAAATCCCTGAGCAGGCAGCGCAATTCCTCTGGTCCGAAGAAATAACTCTCCGCCTCTCCTGCAGCGCCCTGGCTGGCGCCCCACTCTGGCCGCGCCAGGGAGAACACGTGCAGGAACTCGTTGCCATTCTCCAGGCTGGGGGCCATGGCCTGCTCCAGGCGCATGCGCTCGGCGTGCAGGCCCAGCGTGCTCTGCAGTGCACGGGTAGCGGCGTCCTGCAAGGATTCCCCCCTGAACACCGGGCTGCGCCCCGGGGTGTCCCAGCGCTCCGGTCCCTGGCCGCGCAGGCTCGGGCGCTTGCGCAAGAACAACCGTCCAGCCTCGTCATAGAGAAGGATGACAACGCTGCGGTGGCAGAGTTGCTGACGCCGCACCTCGGCCACGGGCATGGCGGCCAGAGGCCGGCCAGCCTTGTCCATGACCTCGACCAGGAGGGCCTGGTCGGCACTGGAAACGCTTGTTGCAGACGAAGTTTTCATATAATCTCTTGGTGGTTGCGCGGGCGGTGGGCGGCTCAGTGCTTCCGCCGAGCGCCGCCAGGGAGAAGATAGCAGGACAGGGGACGGATGCAAGATCATTCTGTGGTCACGCTCGGCGTGACGGACATCGGCGGGGTCATGGACCTTGAGCGCATGTGCTTCCGCACCCACTGGACGCGCGAGCAGTTCCTGCTCGGACTGGAGCGCAAGGCCTTCCGCATCCTGGGCATTCATGAGCGCGGCGTGCTCATCGCCTACTGCGCCTTTTCCGTCATCGCGGGGGAGATGGAGATCATGAACATCGCCACGCACCCGTTTCACCGCCGCAAGGGCCTTGGCAGGCGTCTGCTTGGCGAGGTGCTGCGCCAGTGCCGCCTTGAGGGCGTGAGCGAGGGCTTCCTCGAGGTCCGCAGTTCCAACACCGGGGCCATTGACCTCTATGGGAAATTCGGGTTTATACAGATAGGTACACGCAAAAATTACTACCCGGACAATAATGAAGATGCGTTGCTGTTTCGCCTGGGGCTCCAGGAAGGGCAGGGCGCGTGTCCGGGCACACCACCTTCCGCCAAGGAGGCTTGAGCATGCGTTCCCTCGACCAGTTGGAAATCTCCGGCAAGAAACTGCTCATCCGCGTCGACTACAACGTTCCGCTGGACGGTGAGGTCATCAATGACGACATCCGCATCCGCGCCAGCCTGCCGACCCTGCGCTACGCCCTGGATCACGGCGCGGCCATCATCCTTTGCGCCCATGTGGGCAACCCCAAGGGCCAGCGGGTGCCTGAGCTCTCGCTCAAGCCCATGGCCGCGCGGCTGTCCGAGCTATTGGGACTGCCGGTGGCCATGGCGCCGGACTGCGTCGGGCCGGAGGTTGAACGGCTGGCCGCCGACCTCAAACCCGGCGAAGTGCTGATGCTTGAGAATCTGCGCTACCACGCAGAGGAACAGGGCAAGACCCCGGAGGCGCGCGGCGACTTCGGCAAGCGCCTGGCTGATCTGGCCGACATCTATGTCAACGATGCCTTTGGCGTGGCGCACAGGCCCAACGCCTCGGTGGTCGACGTGCCCCGGCAGTCCAAACTATGCTGCGCAGGCTTTCTGCTGCGCAAGGAATGGGACTACCTCAGCACGGCCATGACCAACCCCAAACGCCCGTATGTAGCCATCTCCGGCGGAGCCAAGGTCTCCACCAAGCTTGGCATCATCCAGCACCTTTTGCCCATTGTGGATCACTTGGTCATCGGCGGGGCCATGGCCAATACGTTCCTCCTGGCCCAGGGCTACTATGTCGGGGCCTCCTTGGTGGAGGAGCACATGGTGGACACGGCCAAGGTCATCCTGGACGAGGCTGGCCGCATGGGCGCCAAGCTGCATCTGCCGGTGGACTTCCTCTGGGGCATGGACCACAAACAGGCTGTCGCCTCCGGCACCTGCGACGCCCACAACGTGCCGGAGGGCGCCATGCTCCTGGACATCGGGCCCAAGACCTTGCTGGCCTTCGGCGAATTGCTGCACACCGCCAAGACCGTGGTCTGGAACGGCCCCATGGGCCTTTTCGAGAACCCGGCCTTTGCCAAGGGCTCCATCGGCCTGTGCAAGCTCATCGCCAACTTGAGCGCCCTGACCATCGTTGGCGGCGGCGACACGGACTCCATGGTCCACGAGGCGCACCAGGAAGCAAAGATGAGCTTCATCTCCACTGGCGGCGGTTCCTTCCTTGAATTCCTCGAGGGCAAGGAACTGCCGGCCTTTACCGCCCTCAAGGAGTGTGGCGCATGAAAAAATTGTTTGCCGCCAACTGGAAGATGCACAAGACCACGTTCGAGGCCCGGCAGACCGCTGCCGAGCTCGCTGGCCTTGTGTCCGGAAAATTGAAGGCTGACCGCGAGGTCATGATCCTGCCCACGTTCACGGCCCTGGCCCCGGTGGCCGAGGCCCTGCGCGGCGCCGCGAGCTTCCTGGTCGGGGCGCAGAACTTCTACCCGCAGAAGCAGGGCGCGTTCACCGGCGAGATCTCGCCCGGCATGCTGCTCGATGTGGGCGCAAGCTTCGCCCTCACCGGGCATTCCGAGCGCCGTCACGTGCTCGGGGAAACCGACGCAATGGTTGGCCTTAAGACGGCTTTTGGCCTGGAGTCGGGCCTGGGCATCATTCTTTGCGTGGGCGAGAAGCTTGAGGAGCGCAAGGCCGATGAGCTAGAGAGCGTCTTGGAGCGTCAGATCCGCGCGGGATTGCGCGATGTGGCGGTCGATGTCGACCCGCAGCGCTTGGTGCTGGCCTATGAGCCTGTGTGGGCCATCGGCACCGGGCTTGTGGCCGGGGCCAAGGAGATACTGGAGGCGCACGCCTTTGTGCGGCGCATGCTGGTGGAGATCTTTGGCCTTTCAGCCAGCCAAATGCGCATCCTTTATGGAGGAAGCGTCAAGCCTGACAATGCTTCTGAGATCATTACGCTTGACAATGTCGACGGAGTGTTGGTAGGAGGCGCGAGCTTGAAGGCTGACGAGTTCAGCCGCATCGTCCTGGCCTGATCCCAGACCCCAAGGACGCGACCGGTTTCAGTGAGGAGAAAACGTTGACTACCCTGGTTTTGACCATACACATCCTGGCTTGCGTGTTCCTGATTTTGTTCGTGCTTTTGCAGTCCGGACAGGAAGGCATGGGAGTCATCTTTGGCGGCGGCAGCGGTTCTGTCTTCGGCAGCACCGGCGCGGGTGGAATTCTTGTCCGCGTGACGGCTGTGTTGGCGACCATTTTTCTTGTTACTTCACTGGCATATAATGTCTTGACAAAACCTAGCAATTTGAGCGAAAGTTCCCTGATGCAACAGGGCGCGGCGGGCATGACCGCTCCGGCTCCTGCGCAGGCTCCTGCCCCCGGCGGCGTGAGTTTTCAAGAGCAGACCCTCCCCGTACCGGCCCCGGCCGCTGGAGAGACGAAATAACCCCCGTGCCGAGGTGGTGGAACTGGTAGACACGCTACTTTGAGGGGGTAGTGAGAGAAATCTCATAGGGGTTCGAGTCCCCTCCTCGGCACCAAAAGAAATTAAAAGGAGATTGGCCGCAAGCTGATCTCTTTTTTTCTTATGAGCCCTGTGGTTTTGGAAATGCGGGAGTTTTGAATATGACGGAGAAGCAGAACAGATTTGAGAAGCACAGCACAAAGATTACTGCGGTGCTCTATTCGGTCATAGGGCTTTTGCTTCTCGTTGGAACTTTTTTTTTGGTCAAGGCTGCACGTGATGAGTTGAATCGTGGCGGCGAGCGTTACATCGTACTCAGAGAGCCACGTCCATTTCAGGATATCTCTCATCGTCCATCAACAGAAACGCTGTTCTTAACCACAGGGCTTGAAAACAAGAAGTACAGATTACGTGTTGACGCTGATGGCTATATCATTCCGTCAAAGGTGCATGAGAATGCGGATCTGTCCATTGTTTTTCTTGGTGGTTCCACTACCGAATGTCAGTATATGGACGAATTGGCCCGTTTTCCTTATCTTGTTGGTAGGCACCTTGAAAATTCACTTGGAATTACTGTAAACTCGTTCAATACTGGTCACGCTGGAAACAATTCTGAACATTCGTTATTCATTCTTCAAGCGAAAGTGGTTCCGAAGCATCCTAAGATTGTCGTGATGATGGAGTGCGTAAATGACCTAACGTGGTTATTGACGATGGGTAATTATTATGCACCACATTACAATAGAGGTATAATTGTTGAAAAAGAGTACAATCCAATCAAGAATTTCATTCTTTCTTTTGTTCGTCAGAAAGCTGCTGTTCAATTCGATGCGAATGACGAATTCGCAGGTTATAGAGAATCTAAAAAGTATATCTCTATCGAAGATATTTGTGCTCAATACAAGAAGAATTTAGAACTCTTTGTTTTTATCTGTAAGCAGCAAAATATTATCCCAGTATTAATGACACAGTTTAACAGATTTACGATGGAAACGAAAAAGGAGTTTCAAGATAATAACCATCTCAAGAGCTTAGAAGATAGATTTGGCATGTCTTTTGAGCAATATTATCATAGCTACCACAGTCTCAATAATGTTCAACGTATTGTTGCTGCAGAACAGCATATCCCTCTTATAGATCTTGATAAACTTGTTCCGAAGTCATCAGAGTATATGTATGATACCGTTCATCTTTCTGAGAAGGGGTCCCGGTTGGTTGCCGAGATAATTGCAAAACAACTTGAGCCCATCGCGCGCTGATGGTACTTATAAATCCAAGTGCTTTGGGACAGGTCTTTCGTCAATTATAACATGGAGATCACATGGCACTAAAAGTTTTCGTCACCGGCGGCGCAGGCTACCTTGGCTCCACCCTTGTTCCCGCTCTCCTGGCCAAGGGTTACGAGGTCACAGTCCTGGACAATCTGATGCACAACCAGCACGTATTGCTGGAGTGCTGCGCCTACAAGGGCTTTGATTTCGTCAAGGGCGACATCTGTGACCATACGCTCATCAACAACCTCATCGCCAAGCACGACATCATCATCCCCCTGGCCGCCATCGTGGGCGCACCAGCCTGCAAGCTGAATCCCAACCTGACCGACATGGTCAACCACGACGCGCACCTGAACATCGTCAACAACACCTCCAAGGACCAGTTGGTGATCTTCCCCACCACCAACTCCGGCTACGGCATCGGTGAACCCGACGCCTACTGCACCGAGGAGTCTCCGCTTCGGCCCCTGTCCTCCTATGGCGTCACCAAGGTCGAGATCGAGAAGGCCTTCCTGGACAAGGGCGCGGCCATCACCTTCCGCCTTGCCACGGTGTTCGGCATGAGCCCGCGCATGCGCATGGACCTTCTGGTCAACGACTTCACCTACCGCGCCTTCAAGGACAAGAGCGTCATCCTCTTTGAGGACCATTTCCGGCGCAACTACATCCACGTTCGCGACGTGACCAAAGCCTTCATGTTCGGCATGGACAACTACGACAAGATGAAGGGCCAAGCGTACAACGTTGGCCTTTCCACGGCCAACCTGACCAAGCGTCAGCTGGCCGAGAAGATCAAGCAGTATGTGCCGGATTTCTACATCCATTCCGCCGCCATCGGCGAGGACCCGGACAAACGCGATTACCTCGTCAGCAATGACAAGATCGAGGGCTTGGGCTGGCGTCCGGAGAATAGCCTGGATGACGGAATCGTTGAGCTCCTGAAGGGCTACAAGATCCTCAAGCCCAACCGCTTCGCCAACGTCTAGAAGGGCGCAAGGGCTTGAAGGGCGTAACAGCTTACATCCTGGCGGGCGGGTTCGGTACCCGCCTCCGCCAGGTTGTTTCCGACCGTCCCAAGGTCATGGCCGAGGTGCTCGGCCGTCCTTTCCTCTACCATATCCTGGACCGTTTGGCCCGCCTGGGCATCGCCAAAGCTGTGGTCTGCACCGGCTACATGGCCGAACAGCTCGAAGCCGCAGTTGGCGCCACCTATCGCGGCATGGAGCTTTGCTACTCGCGCGAGGACACGCCGCTCGGCACCGGCGGGGCGCTGCGTCTGGCCCTTGAAAGATACCCCGCCGACCTGGCCCTGGCACTGAACGGTGATTCCCTGGTGGAGGCCGACCTGGCCGACTTCCTGGACTGGTTCGGACGGAATGACTTTCAGGCGTCGCTGCTGCTTGTGGGCGTGGATGATTGCGCGCGCTTCGGGCGCGTGGAGACCGGCGGAAGAGACGGCGACGCGCAGGGCAGGGTGCTGGCCTTCCGTGAAAAGGGCGCTCCTGGTCCCGGCCTCATCAACGCAGGTGTCTATCTGCTGCGCCCGCAGGCCCTCTCTCGCGTGGAACCCGGCCACAGCGCCTCCATCGAGACAGACGTGTTCCCGCATCTGGCCCAGCACGGCAGCCTCGGCGGCTTTACGGTCCAGGGCGGCTTCCTGGACATCGGAACCCCGGAGTCATACACCGCAGCCGGGCGCTTCCTGCGCAAGGCCACCCACGGAGCAGGGCAGGGCGCCGTTTTCCTGGACCGCGACGGCACCGTCATCGCCGAACGCCACTATCTGCACGATCCGGACGGCGTGGAGCTTCTGCCCGGTGCTGCGGAAGGCATGCGTGTCATGCAGGAACTTGGCCTCAGGCTCGTGCTGGTGACCAACCAGTCCGGAGTCGGCCGGGGATATTTTGGCCGCGACGCAGTGGAGCGTGTGCACGGACGGCTGCTTGAGCTTCTGGAGAATGAGGGCGTGGAACTGGACGCCATATATCTCTGCCCGCATACGCCAGACGATGCCTGTTCCTGCCGCAAGCCAAGGCCCGGGCTCATCGAGCGTGCTGTGGCCGACCTGGGCGTTGACCCTGCCCGGAGCTTTGTCATCGGTGACAAGGCTTGCGATGTGGACCTTGGTCTGGTAGTTAACGCCTCCACGTTCCTCGTCACCACGGGGCACGGTGCAGGTCAAGTCGCAGAGTGCGGCAACCGGGCACACCATGTCGTCGGCACCCTCATCGAGGCAGCGCTGCAAATCGAATCCATCCTGGCCGCACCCAGCGCGAGTGGCGGTGTGGAGATTTCATGATCATATGCAGAACCCCCTTTCGCGTCTCATTTTTTGGCGGCGGAACCGACTATCCCGGCTGGTATCGTGAGCACGGCGGCCAGGTGCTGTCCACGGCCATCGACAAGTACTGCTACATCACCCTGCGCTACCTGCCGCCCTTCTTCGAGCACCGCATCCGCGCCGTGTACTCAAAGATGGAAATCTGCCAGCACTATGAGGAACTCAAGCACCCGGCCATCCGTGAGACGCTGAGATTCCTCAAGTTTGAACGCAATCTTGAAATCCACCACGACGGTGACCTGCCCGCCCGCAGCGGCATGGGTTCCAGTTCCTCCTTCACTGTTGGTCTGCTGCATGCCTTGTATGCCCTGAACGGCCAGATGCCGAGCAAAGAGCAACTGACACGTGAGAGCATCCACATTGAGCAGGATCTCATCAAGGAGACGGTCGGTTCCCAAGATCAGTGCGCTGCCGCTTATGGTGGGTTCAACCACATCATCTTCCACCGCGATGGCGAGATCGAGGTCCGGCCAATGACTCTGTCGCGTCCGCGGCTGAACGAGCTCTCGGATCATCTTATGCTTTTCTACACAGGCATCATGCGTACCGCTTCCGATGTGGCTCAAACCTACGTTGAGAACCTGGGCGCAAAGGAAAAGCTTTTGCGTACCATGCACGACATGGTGGACGCAGGTGTCAAGCTTGTGCAGAGCCACCGCTGCATCTGCGGCTTTGGCGATCTGCTGAACGAGGCCTGGATAGCCAAGCGCGAGTTGAGCCCAAACATCTCCAACGGCTTGGTCGATGAATTCTACGAGCGCGCCCGCGACAACGGAGCCATCGGCGGCAAGCTCATCGGCGCTGGCGGTGGTGGCTTTCTTCTGCTGTTTGTGCCGCCGTCCGCCCAGTCCCGCGTTCGTGAGAGTTTGAGCGAGCTGTTGCACGTTCCTTTTTCCTTCAACCGCAACGGCAGCCAGATCATCTTCTTCGACCCCTCACGCCAAGACTTCAGCCAGTATGAGCGGGACCGCACGGCCCGTGACATCAAGGCCTTTCACGAACTCGGCAAGCGCTGATTCCTGCCACGGAGACCACATTGTCAAAGTTAGATGTCATCCTGGTCAAGCCAGGCAGCCAGAAGCAGATCTATGGCGACCTGAGCGATTTTGCCCTCACGGGCATCGAACAGCCCTTGTGGTCCGCGCTTCTTGGCGCACATCTGCGCCAGCAGGGCTACACCGTGCAGCTCCTGGACGCCGAGGCCGAGCGCCTGAGCTACGCGGACACGGCCCGGGCCATGCTGGACGCCGCACCGAGGTTGGCCTGCGTGGTGGTTTCCGGCACCAACCCCTCGGCCTCGACCATGAACATGCTCGGCGCCCAGGAGATACTGAGGGAACTGAGCGAACTTGCACCCGAGCTGCCGACCCTGATCATGGGCCTGCATCCTTCGGCGCTGCCGGAACGCACTCTTGAGGAAGCCGGCGCACGTTTTGTCTGCCAGGGCGAAGGCTTTTATACCCTGCCTGCGCTCCTTGACGCCCTGAAGTCCGGGGCCACCGACTTTCCCATCCCCGGCCTCCTGTACAAGGAGCAGGGCAGGGTGGTGCGCAATCCCGCAGCGCCCACCTTCGAGAACCTGGAAGCCCTGCCCGCGCCGGCCTGGGACCTCTTGCCCATGCAGAGCTACCGCGCGCACAACTGGCACTGCTTCGGCCACATCAACGACCGCCAGCCCTACGCCGTGATCTACACCAGCCTGGGCTGCCCATACTCCTGCAGCTTCTGCTGCATCAACACCCTCTACGGCAAGCGCGGCATCCGCTACCGCAGCCTGGAGAGCGTGGTGGAGGAGATCGACTGGCTCGTGGAACGCCATGGCGTGCGCAACATCAAGATCCTGGACGAGATGTTCGCACTCGACGAGAAGCGCGTGGTGCGCTTCTGCGAGATGCTCATAGCCCGCGGCCACGACCTGAACATCTGGGCCTATGCCCGGGTGAACACGGTGACCGAGCCCATGCTGGCCAAGATGCGCCAGGCCGGGATACATTGGCTGGCTTACGGTTTCGAATCCGCCAGCGAGCGCGTACTGAAGGACGTGAGCAAGGGCTACCACATGGACCAGGTGGCCCAGGTGGTGGACTGGACGCGCAAGCACGGCATCCACATCTGCGCCAACTACATCTTCGGCCTGCCTGAGGACGATTACGAGTCCATGAACCAGACATTGTCCTTCATGATCGAGATGAACGCCGAATGGGCCAACATCTACTCGACCATGGCCTATCCCGGCTCGAAACTCTACGAGGACGCCGTGAAGTCCGGTCTGCCCCTGCCGGACTCCTGGGTCGGTTTCTCGCAATACTCGGCAGACTGCCTGCCCCTGCCCACAAAGCACCTTTCCGGCGGCCAGGTGCTGGCCTTCCGCGACTACGCTTTTGAGGCATACTTTCGCAACCCGCGCTATCTGGACATGATCGGCCGCACCTTTGGCCGCGAGACCGCCGACCACATCCTCGCCATGTCCGCCCACAGACTGCGCCGCAATTTCGCCACGTACTAATTCGGCCCCACCATAGGCGACCGACTCTCAGAAATATTGGAGGGACTATGGAACTTCGCGTTGAAAAGACAAAGCTGGACGGAGTGCTGCTCATCAAGCCCGATACCTTTGAGGATTTCCGGGGCGAATACGTGGAGCTGTACAACCGCGAGCTGTACCAAAAGGCTGGCGTTGGCGTGGAGTTCGTGCAGGACGACATCTCCGTGTCGCACAAGAACGTGCTGCGCGGCTTCCACGGCGACCTCAAGACCACCAAGATGATCTCCTGCCTGTTGGGCCGCTTCTACATGGTGGTGGTCAACTGCGACAAGGACAGCGCGGGCTACGGCCAGTGGCAGGGCTTCACCCTGACGGAGAAGAACCGCTTCCAGGTGCTGGTGCCGCCCAAGCATGGCCTTGGCCACCTGGCGCTGACCGACCGCATCATCTTCCATTACAAGCAGAGCACCTACTACGATCCTGCCTCGCAGTTCACCAGGGTCTGGAACGACCCGGAGTTGAACGTCTGGTGGCCGGTGAAGAACCCCATCCTCTCGCAGCGCGACGAGCAGGGCCACTGGTGAGGAACGCATGGACATAACGGCCATGAAGGAAAAATCACGCTGGGTCTGGCGCGAGACGCTCAAGATCCACAAGTTCTGCCCGGAGTCACGCATCGCGTCCTCGCTCTCCTGCGTGGAGATTCTGGTGGCGCTTTACTATGGCGGCGTGCTTAATTTTGATGCAAAACAGCCATTTAGTGAAGACCGCGATCGCCTGATCATCAGCAAGGGCCACGGCTCCATCTCCTATTACCCGATTCTTGCGGACCTCGGCTTCATAGCCAAAAAGGAACTGGACGCGCCGGGCAGCCTGGACTCCAAGCTCAAGGCCATCCCGGACACGCTCATCGAGGGTTACGAGACCATCAACGGTTCGCTCGGCCACGGCATAGGGGTCGGCATCGGCATGGCCCTGGGGCTCAAGGCCAAAGGCTCGGAGCGCAAGGTCTTTGTCCTGGTGGGCGACGGCGAGCTCAACGAGGGCTCCATGTGGGAAGCCATCATGCTCGCCGGGCACCACAAGCTCGACAACCTCTGCGTCATCGTGGATAAGAACAACCTGTGCATGCTCGACTACTGTCGCAATATTGTTGACTTGGAGCCCATTGAGGCCAAGTTCCAGGCCTTTGGCTGGGACTCGGTGACTGTAGACGGGCACGATGAACAGGCCGTGGCTGAAACGCTTACAGCCTTCAAGACCCGCAAGGCAGGTTCTCGAAGTCTTGTTGTGGTTGCGCACACAGTGAAGGGCAGGGGGGTCAAGTCCCTTGAGGTCGACAGCCTGTGCCACATCAAGAGCCTGAAGCCGGATGCCATTGACGAGCTTTTGAAGGCTGACGAGCTCTCGCATGCCCAGACTCGGCTTGGGGAGGGCGCGTAAATGGCTATCCCGACTAACATCATGCGCGAGGCCATGATCCTGCGTTTGCGCGAGCTGATGATTGAGGACGACCGCATCTTCTTCGTCTCCGCCGACTTCGGCGCCCAGTCCCTGGACGGCCTTCGCGAGGACTTTCCTGGCCGCTTCCTCAACGTCGGCATCGCCGAGCAGAACTGCATCAACATCTGTACCGGCCTGGCGCTTGAGGGCTTCAAGGTGTTCGCCTACGGCATTGCGCCGTTCATCTCCATGCGCCCCTATGAACAGATCCGCATCAATCTGTCCCTGCTGTCGCAAACCCGGCCCATGAACGTCAACATCATTAGTGTTGGCGCCGGGGTGAGCTACGACGTCTCCGGTCCCACGCACCATTGCCTGGAAGACATCTCCGTGATGCGCACCCTGCCGCACATGCGCGTGTTCTCGCCTTGTGACGCCGCCTGCGCGGCCCAGTTCGTTGATTATGCCCTGGCTACGTCCGGCCCGAAGTACATCCGCCTGGACGGCAAGGCCTTGCCCGGCGTGTACGCCGAGCGGACTGCGGACTTTGCCAAGGGGTTTGCGGAGCTGCGCCACGGCAGTGATGTCTGCATCATCGCTACAGGCGTCATGACGCATACGGCCCTTGAAGTGGCTGAACGCCTGCCCGGGAAGGTCGGGGTCATCGACGCCTTCCTGCTGGACAACCTGGATGAGGCGGCCCTGGCAGAGTGTCTGCGCGGCTATGCGCGCGTGGCCACCCTGGAGGAGGCGTTCATCGGCTGCGGCGGGCTGGACAGCTTGGTCTCATGCGTGTTGGAGCGGCAGAACCTGCCGGCCAGGCAACAACGATTTGGCTTCCAACGCGGGTATAATTTTGATAATGGAGGTCGCCTGCACTTGCACAGAAGTGTCGGCATCGACACAGACTCCCTGGCGCGCAGCCTGGCCAATACTTAACCCTTGGATGGTTCTTCATGAAAGTTACGCTGCTTATGCCTGTTCTGAACGAACGGGAGAGTATGGAAGTCATAATGCCCCAGATCGACAGATCCTGGGTACACCAGATACTCATCGCCGACGGCGGTTCCACCGATGGAACCATTGAATACTGCAAGGAACACGGCTACGAACATTTCGTGCAGAAGATTCCGGGCATTCGTCAGGCCTACAATGAGGCGCTGCCGCTCATCACAGGCGACGCCATCATCACCTTCAGCCCCGATGGCAACTGCATCCCCAACGACATTCCGCCCCTTATCAAGATGTTTGAGGACGGTAAGTACGACATGGTCATCGCCTCGCGCTATTTCGATGGCGCCAAGAGCGAGGACGACGATTTCATCACGACCATCGGTAACTGGATCTTCACCACCTCGTGCAACCTGATGTTCGGGTACAAGTACACCGACTGCATGGTCATCTACCGCATCTACTGGAAACAGATGATCTATGACCTGGAGCTGGACAAGGACAAATGGTACAGCACGTTTGAGAAACTTTATTGCACTCGCCTGAGCTGGGAACCCATGCTCTCTGCCCGCGCGGCCAAGCGCAAATATAAGATCGGAGAGATGCTGGGTTTTGAACCCGCCCGCATCGCCGGCGTACGTAAGTTGCAGATCATCCGCTGGGGACTTGGCTACTACAGCCAGTTCATCCGTGATTGGCTGTTCTGGAAATAGCTTTCATTGTCAAAGGGATCATGCTAACCACTGGAGTGTGATATGTCGGTTGGTATATACAATCCTGTGGCCACACTCCTCGATAAGGCTTTGCATGCACTGTTCTGGACTTTGTACGGATTTATCAAGTACATCCCCCCCCCTCTTGGGGATATTTTGCGCTCTCTGTTTATTCGCATGTTTTCTCACAAGTTCAATGCATGGCACGTTCGAGAAGGGATTAGCATATGGTATCCCTGGCGTTTAGCCGTAGGGAAATATTCAACACTCAACGACTACATTTGGATCAATGCATCCGGCGGTGTTGAGATAGGTGAGGGTGTACAGATTGGGGCAAGGGTTTCCATTGTCAGTGACAGCCACATCTATCAAAATACTGAAGTTCCTGTGTTTCGTCAGGGCAAAGACAATGCTCCAATCCGTATCGGCGATGATGTCTGGGTTGGAATTAATGTTACGATTCTCAAGGGGGTGACCATCGGCAAAGGGGCTATTATCGGCGCAAACGCCCTTGTGAACAAAGACATTCCAGAGTTTGCCATTGCAGCTGGAATACCAGCCAGGATCATTGGCCATCGTGGTACATAGCCTCATTCGCTGTGCTTGTTGACTTAAAATATAAACATTTTGCAAAGTTGTGTACAATGAAAATACTGCTAATTAATCCTCCAGACGACCTTTTCGAGGTTATAGGTGGGGGTGAAGTCTTTATTTCAAACATGGAACCGCTTGGTATCCTTTATATCGCTGCTGTTTTACGCGAAGGCGGTCATGATGTTGCGGTCATTGATGCTTACGCTGAGAGACTAACCCAGGCAAAGTTGGAGACGCGGATACTAGAGTGTTGTCCACAGATGATCGGTTTCACTTGCTTCACCTCAAATGGTGGAATTGTCTATAATTTCTGCAAAAATCTAAAGTCAAAACATCCCAATATTACGATAGTTCTTGGAAATGTCCATGCGTCTGTATTTGCTCGACAATACCTTTTGAATGGTTGCTGTGATTACGTCATCCATGGCGAAGGGGAGTACCCTATGCTGCAACTTGCGGATGCAATCAGCAACAACCTACCGATTACGGATGTTCCAGCTTTGTCTTATGTCGTTAATGGAGTCGTGGAGACAACGTCTGATCCTTATTATATTAAAGACATAAGTGTCGTTCCCATGCCAGCACGAGATTTAGTTCGTCAAGATTTATATAACATCAAACAGATTAATAATTTTTCACTACATAATTATGGCAACAATAAATCTAGAAAACACATGTTTACATCACGAGGTTGCCCGAACAGATGCACATTCTGCACTGTACATCATAGCATAAAGCAACGGTTTAATACTGTTGAGCAGTCTCTTGATGAGGTTGAGACTCTAATTAATGACTACAATGCTGGTTATATATTTTTTACAGACTCATTATTTGTTGGAAAGAAAAAGCGTGTTTTGGAGATATGCAAAAGAATTCGTGAAAGAAAGCTCGACTTCAAATGGGGCTGCGAAGCTCACGTTAAATTTATTGATGAAGAAATGCTTCTGGCCATGGAAGAGGCTGGCTGTGTGGACCTTGATTTCGGTCTTGAATCCGGAGTCGACCGCTTGCTGATAGAAATCGGGAAAAAATTTACATCTGATGATGCGTTAAACGTCATTAGACTTGTAAAGAAAACAACTAAAATCCATGTAACTGGGTTATTCATCCTCGGTCTCCCTGGTGAGACACTTCAGGAGACAAAACAAACCATACAACATGCAACTCAGCTACCTCTGGATATGGCCCAATTTACGATTTTAACTCCCTTCCCAGGGTCACAAATATTTGACGAATTGTCTGGACGGGGTGAAATCGATACAGGGATTAGGCCTGGAGACAAACTCGACACTGACGTATGGCATCGCTACTCATCATATATTTCTTACACTGATAAAAAGCCGATATGGGTAACACCAGAACATACGGCAGATGGTTTAAAAGGTTTACAAAAGTATGCGCTTAGACGATTCTACTTTCGTCCATACGCCTTTTGGCAACAGTTGAAGCGTATTCGCCTCTCCAATTTGCCACACATGATAAAGGCTGCATGGGACACTTTTATATAACATGTCAACACTAGGAATAGGTTGAGTCGTGGGACAAGAGAAAAGAGTAGCCTTCATCGTTACAAGCTATGGATATGCGGAGCCCTTTGGGGTTATGCATTTGGCGACCATTGCCAAGAATGAAGGGTGGACTGCGAAGCTGTTCCAGACTGCTGTAGACTCACAGGAAGATGTCGTAAAATTTTGCCCTGATGTTTTGGCATACAGTGTGTTATCATCCCAGCAGGACGAAATACTTTCCTTTAATCGCGATCTTAGAAAGCACATAAATGCCGTGAGTATTATGGGTGGACATCACCCAACCTATTTTCCAGAAGTTGTTAATGACCCTCATCTTGACTTGATCTGCATTGGCGAAGGTGAGCAAGCTTTTTTGGATTTTCTTAGACATTATGACGACCCCACCTCTTGGGATTTAATCAATAATCTGACTACATACCCACGTATACCTACATTAAATAGATTGATTACAGACTTTGACTCGATCGGTTGTCCAGACCGCGAGATAGTTTACTCGAACCCTTGGATCGCAAGACAGAAGATGAAGTCCTTCTATGCAACAAGAGGCTGCCCATTTAACTGCACATATTGCATGAATCACTCTTTCAACAACATGTACAAGCACAACGGTCCTTTTGTACGTAGACGCAAGGTCGATCATATCATTAATGAAATTATCTATGTGCGTGATCGTTGGCCTTTAGAATTTTTAAGATTTAATGATGATTGCTTTGCTCTTGTCGCAAATGACTGGCTTGAGGAATTTTGCGACAAATATCCGAAGATCATAAATTTACCTTTTTGGGTCCAAGTGCGTCCTGACGTTGTCAAGGAGGATGCCCTAAGGCTTCTTAAAAATGCGGGGTGTCATGTCGTCGGCACTTCAATTGAATCCGCAAACCCAGAAATTCGTAAGAAGATATTACGTCGCGGTGACGATAATAATGCTTTACGAAATGGTTTTTCTACAATGCGTAAGCTAGGATTAAAAACACAAACTAATTGCATTTTCGCATTGCCAGGTGCAACACTTGATGATGACAAGGCCAGCATTGACTTTATGATTGAGAACCGTATCGATTTGTTTTCGACTACCATATTCCAGCCTTTTCGTGGGACTGATATTTATAAGTATTGTGTTGAGAATAACCTTGTTGGCGAGAACATTGCAGAATATTTTCCAACATCAAACTGGAATATGTCTGTCTTAAATTCCTACTCTGAACGCGACAGACGTTTTCATTATAACCTCACGAGGTTCACTCCCCTTATTGGACTGGCGCCATGGCTTAAGAAGCTTTGCTATCAACTCTGTGTATTGCCTCCTAACATCTTTTTTGACATAGTATTCTACATTTCGAGGCATGCAGCTTGGAAAAAAGTCATCCCCATCCGATTGAGCTGCGCGGACATAATTGGCTTTGTAATAACATCTTTGCGATTACATTTTATTAAGCAAACAAAGAAATCCTCCACGGTTTCCTTGACGAGCAAAATTTATAAGCTTTTTCTGTCTTTGTCTTTAAAAGCGTCTTTTGCATTTCGTTTGCTAAAGACTGGAAAAATATCCTTACGTAAAGTTTATGTCCTGATAGCTAATATTTTACATCATTTTCGAAGGAGCGAGTACTCGTCGACCACTCCGAGTGTATTGATCCTCGATGTAACGAATAGATGCAATCTTCATTGTCGTGTTTGCCGGCATTCGCAAACTGAAATACTAGATCTTCTTGGTGATGAAAATTCAGATAAAATTCCTTTAGGTATGATGTCTTATGATTTGTTCCTGAATATTATTGATCAGTCAGCAAAAGACGTTTTCTTTGTTCTGCTTTATCTCTCCGGTGAGCCCTTGCTCAATAAAGATGTGGAGAAAATGGTTCTTAAAGCTTCATCATCTAAGGTTGCGACCATTCTTGCTACAAACGGCATGCTTTTGACTGAAGATGTAGCGCAAAATCTGTTTGAAGCTGGTTTAGACTATCTCAAAGTCGCGATTAGTGGCATGACACAAGACGTTTACTCTAAAGAACATCGTGGTGGAATCATTGATCTTGTCAAGAACAACTTATCAACTGCCGCACGAGTACGAGACGAAATTTGTGCCTCTACCGTAATTGTGATGGACTATATTGTGTATGAGCACAATGAGCATCAGGTTGACTTGGCCAAGGCTTTTTGTCGCGAAAATAATATTATGATCTCGCTTCGCAAGGGTCTTATTCGAAATGAAGCTGACGGATTCACACCTTCTAGCTATGGTAAGATAAGTATGTCTACAGTTCTGTGCGACTGGTTATGGAAGATCATGAGTATCGGATGGGATGGCTCCGTTTTACCTTGCTGTGAGTATGCGTTTACGTCTAAGAAAATAGTTCTTGGTAATGTTAACAAGGAAAGCATTCAAGATATATGGAATGGGAAGAAGTATATAGCATATCGTCAGGCTCATCTTAGAACTGGTCGCTCAAGTTACAAAATGTGTAATGGATGTCATTACGACGGCATTGATTTTCAGGGATGAGTATGGATTTGCGCGATTTAACGTTTTCTTATTATGTACGAAGGTTGAGCAGGAAAACTCTTCCCGACTCAATCCTGTCCGGAAATGTAGTAGAATTAGGTGCAGGCATTGACAATTACTCTACACTATTTGAAGCCAATCGTTATACAGCTGTTGATGTTTGGCGTCCCGCCCAGAGGGTAGAATATTCCTTTGTTCAAGCGGATATCTGTTTATTACCTTTTGGCACTAACGCTTTCGATTATTTCATAGCATCTAACGTTCTCGAGCATATTAAATCTCCAGGTGATGTGCTAGAAAGACTCTATTCCATCTGTTCAGGCGGAGGATATATTGTTGTTCCTGTTAACGGTAAATTCCCATTTATCTATGATCCAATCAACTGGATACGTAAGCGCCTAGGGTTACCAATTTGCAACTTTGGCATTGGGGGCTTTGGTCATGTCTCATTATTGTCAGAAGCTGAATGGGAGAATCTTTTTTCAAAGAATAACTTTACAATAGTTAGCAAGTCGTACATGCACATGGACGCATGGTCTTGTATTGAGTTTTTCGTATTCAGCATTTTCTTTTCAAGAAAAGAGTACGTCACTTTGTGCAATAGTAATGCAAAGGTTGGTAATTTTAATTTTTTGGCTAGACTTTTATATTTTATTCAGAAGGTTCAAGCACCGATCTTCAGATTCCTGAAAGCAACTTCTTGGTCCCCGTCCGGATATATATGTGTTTCTTATACGTTAAACAAACGCATTTGAATCGTATTGCACACTATGCAACGATAGAGGTAAGCATACAATGGACAGGCCTATTGTTTCTATCATTTCTCCGATTTTCAATGAGCTTGATAATATAAAACCATTTTATACAAAGATCAACAATGTTTTGCATGGTCTAGTTGAACCCTGCGAAGTAATTTTCGTTAACGATGGCAGTACTGATGGAAGCATTGATTACTTGAAAGAGATTGCTTCACGAGATCCGCGTGTAAAAGTTATCAGCTTTACACGGAATTTTGGGCAAACCCCAGCAATAATGGCTGGTATTGAACATGCTCAAGGGGATTTGATCGTTACAATTGATTCAGATCTACAGAATGATCCCGAAGATATCCCTCTGATGATCGAATTGATTAAAGACAATAAGGTTGATGTCGTATCTGGCTGGAGGAATGATCGCAAGGATCATACATTAACAAGACGTATACCATCTTTTTTAGCGAACAGACTCATCTCATGGTTAACTGGCATAAAACTTCATGATTACGGATGTTCATTAAAGATTTATCGAGCCGATGTTTTGAAAAAGGTAAACTTATACGGTGAGCTGCATAGATTCATTCCAGCTCTTGTGGCCCAGGCAGGTGGCAAGATTATGGAGGTCAAGGTTCGACACCATCCACGTTCCTCTGGTAAATCAAAGTACGGACTAGAAAGAGTTATAAAAGTGTTTTTTGACCTTTTTCTTTTAAAGTTCTTGTCTGGATATTCCACACGTCCTATTCACTTTTTCGGTCAATTTGGACTTGCTGCTTTCTTCGTTGGATTTTTATTGGCAACATACGTTGCTTGGTTAAGAATTGTGCAGGATATTCCTGGTGTTAACCTAATTACATATCTGATTCTTGCAATGCTATTTCTTCTTGTAGGTGTCCAGACAATACTGATGGGGCTTCTTGGTGAGATTGGGATTCGCACATACCATGAGTGCCAACATACTAAAAAGATCTATGTTATTGAAGAAATTTTCCCCGGATAATATTGCATAAGGGACTTTATATGTGTGGAATTTGCGGTAGCTGCGGCTCAGGTTGCATTGAAACTATACAGCATATGGCTACTGCCCTTGCCCATAGGGGGCCAGATGAATTTGGTTTTTGGTACGAGAATAGTTGCAATTTGCATTTTGGACATAGGCGCCTTAGTATTGTTGATATCGACGAAGGGAAACAGCCCATGCGCACAGTTGATGGCAATCTGTGTGTTGTATTTAACGGTGAAATATACAATCATATTGAATTAAGAAGATACTTGGAATCTCGTGGATATTCATTCATAACTGACCACTCTGATACTGAGGTTTTATTGCATGGTTACCGTGAGTGGGGAGTCGAACTTTCCAATAAACTTAATGGAATGTGGGCCTTTGCCATATTTGACAAAATAAATAATGTAATTTTTTGTAGTAGAGATCGATTTGGCGAAAAACCTTTTTACTACTCATATCAAAATAATACTTTTGCTTTCTCTTCTGAACTGTTTTCATTGCAACAACATCCTAGTATAGATTGTCGTCTGTCTATGCCAGCCCTTCAAAAATATTTTGCTTACTGTTTTATCCCGGCACCGAATACTGTTTTCGTGAACATTTTTAAACTCCAAGCTGGTCATGATTTAGTTTTTAATGTGTATGATCGTTCCATCAAGTTAAGGGAGTACTGGGAGTATCAGCCAGATCCATTCATTAATATTCCACATTGCCCTGAGGAGGAATGGGGGGGGCAACTCAAAGAGCTAATTGACCGCTCAGTCAAGAATCGAATGGTTGCAGATGTGCCAATAGGAGTATTTTTAAGTGGTGGCATAGATTCATCAATTATCTCTGGGCTTGCCTCTAAATCTTTACCGCCTGGTCAGTTGAAGACCTTTTCGATAGGTTTTCAGAACTCTTCGTTTGATGAATCCCAATACGCAGACATCGTTTCTAAGCACTTTGGTACAGACCATCATTGTCGTATGTTCTCAATGACGGACACTCTTGATATTATACCAGAAGTATTAAGAAAGACCGATGAGCCGATGGGGGACAGTTCAAACTTCCCTTTCTATCTTCTTTGCTCTGAAGCACGACGGAAAGTCAAAGTTGTACTTTCTGGAGATGGAGCTGATGAACTATTCGCAGGTTATGACCCGTTCAAAGCTTTGTCACTATCGTACGCTTATCAGAAATATGTACCGCGTAGTGCTCATAGTAGTATTTTAAAGATTGCCTCACTGCTACCTGTTGGTCATAAGAATATGACTTTTTCTTTCAAAATGACAAAAACGCTATCAGCTCTATCACGCGACAATCGTTATTGGAACCCAATATGGCATGGATCTCTAACACCAGAAGATATATCAGATTTATTTTCTACTAAAATTCGCGATGAAGACATTTTCTCTGAGGCAATTACATACTGGGCTAACTGCTCTTCGGACAATATTGTGGATCAAACTATACAGTTTTACATAAAGCTGTATCTTCAAGATCGAATACTCGTGAAAAGTGATAGATACAGCATGCTCCACGGCTTAGAAGTGCGTTCGCCGTTTCTGGATTACGATTTGGTTGATTTTGTGCGTAAAATTCCTTGGCAGTTCAAAATGAAGGGCAATATGCAAAAGCATATACTAAAGATGGCTTTTACAAGCCTCTTACCACATGAGATAATTTTTAGAAAAAAGAAGGGATTTGGTTCACCTGTTGGGCGTTGGTTCAAGGATAGAGTCATAGCACTGCCTCCGATGAAGGGCCTTCCTTTTATTAATCATAACGTTGTAGCTACAAAAGTAAAACGACATTGTTCTGGTAACGAAGACAACAGGCTTTTTTTGCTTAATGTCTTATTTCTAACTTCTTTTATAGATAGGTTTAATTTGAACGGTAAGGAGCGTTATTAAATTTTCAACATACAATCACATTCATACTTTTATGTAACGGATTATTGGCAGGACAATCTGAGTTGAGGGAGTACGTTTAACTCTACAACAGTTTTGACCTCACACTTAGCCAGATGGCTGTGTGGATAAGTCAGTGAAGTGACCAATCTGATCTTTACTGACGAGATTAAACTTAGAGGGGGCGCGTGGCTTACAGATCGCCAACGTACTAGATCATCTTTAAAGACATAATCGAAAAGACGAGTGACACCTTTTACCCAAGCTGCATCTGTGCTCGCCGTTGGACAAAGTCCAAGCCCAGGGCACTGTTATCCACTGGAATATTTGACCCGTTCTCACAACGTTAGGCATAACTGACAAATCGTGATCGGCGTAGGTTATAATAGAAGAGTAATCCCCCTCCCGCCATCAAGTCATAGCAAAAAGCCGTATGTTGTATTTAGTCGATCGCGCAGACAAAAGTATAAGCTGGAGCTAATTTTCTAGAGTGTTGCGACACGTTACCTCTGGCATGTTTTGTGCGATAGTATAAAAGCTTAACACTTTTGAGGCAGTAATGCTTACTCGTATATTCCTTGCTAAGCCAGCAATGAAAAATAAGCTTGACAAATGTCAAAAAAGACTTTGCTTAAGTTTAAACAATCATCCTAACGCTTATGCACTATTATCCCTGTCGGCAATAGCAGGCCTAGGGCTATACGTCAGGTTTTCGATGCTTTCTTCTGTTGGCCTTCTTGATGGAGATGATTTTTTCTATGTAAAATGGGCATATTTATGGCTCAGTGGGGACTTCAAGCTCTTTGGATTATACAGAATAGCAAACGCTATTCTTGGAGCAATTGCATTACGACTATTCGGAGTTAATGACTATAGCATTCATTATTTTGTCGCATTATTCGGGACTATCAATATCGTTATTGGCTACTGTCTTTCTGTATTGGTTACAAGATCTAGAGTCGTCTCTCTTGCGCTAGTTTTAATACACTGTTTATCTCTAAGAGTTGTTGAGGTTGATCGAACACTGATACCGTACACTTTTACTGAGACTTTTTTTTTAATTTCTTGTGTATTTTTCATACTACATTTACGGGTCAACGTTTCAGTAAATTTACGGAACAGATATTTCGCATTGGTTTATATTTCCCTGTCAGGCTTGTTTTTGAGTTTTTCAGCACATGCACATTGGGAGATAGCTTGCCACGCCGTTCCCATGGCAATATTGATACTTATGCATGGGTACTTTTCTAAAGTGGGCTCTACTAGATTTTCATCACTTTCATCCATGATTTTCTGTGTCTCTTTCTGGGTTCCCATACTTATAGGGGTTTATATTTTTTCAGGCAATGTCGTTTTTCATGGGATATTCAATGTCAACTCAACATTGCACGCAATGGCAACAATAAGTTCATTTTCAATATCGAGATATATAAATGAATACCTGTCACTATATAAAGCAGTGGTGAGCGCAAACACTGGTTCATATATTCTAGGCATAATGTTTTTCTTAAACTCAATGCATCTACTATATTTGATATGTAAGACATCATTGTTCAAGTTTTCGAGCCATATATCTAGGATTCAAATGCTTTGCTGTGTATACTTCATGGTACTTATTTGGTTCTATATTTTATCAATGCGCGTTTTGAATTTTGACTCATTCATAAGAAATTGGCATGCTCAACATCTCACAGTCATCGTTTTGGTATTTACATTTACTCTTTTATCTTCATTGCTAAATGCAGTATTTCCAAATCCGAAATCAACCGCACGCTATGTTTTTTTACTATTACTGATTGCTGTATTTGTACAAAGCCAACCGCTTGAAGCATTCACAGCAAGATTTCATCATCCTACTTCATACAGAATCATGGGGGACGTTCTTTCCTCCCGTGTGAGTGCGAAGGATCGTGTTCTAGTCGCACCGTATCTTGTCCTTGATTTTCGTTATCAGACATTGACCCCACCGAGCTATTTGTCCAAGGAATATGTTGACCATATATTTGAGTACACATCAGATCTACCGCTTCGTATACAAATACAGAAACACGGCATTAGATATTTTGTAGACGCTAAACAGCTTATTCATAATAATGCAGATGATCAGGTCGGAGTAAAATCCAATTTAGGTAGAGTATACGACATTGATCCTAATGAATACTCCTTGGAAATTGAATACGCTAGAATGAAAGAATATTTGCGCGAAGTAAATGCAGTCATGATATTTAGTTCTGATAAAATTGATATTTATGACCTTAAGTCGGGTACGTAAAATGTTGAAGTATATATATTACTGTTGCATATTGTCTTTAGTCTTCTGCTTATTTTCTTGTACTAATGACAATGGTAATTTACTGCTTAATAATGATTCCAAAAAATCTATCACTACAAAAGTAGTACCTAGTAAATTCGAGTATTTTGATAATTCTATAGGCATCCGTTTTGTTCGTATCCCTTCCGGCAAATTTTATATGGGTCAACAGATCGAGAAAGGAGGGTTACCAGATGAGTCTCCAATTTTCGAACACGCAATCACAGCTCCATTATATTTTGGTGAGTGCGAGATCACACAACGTCAGTGGTTAAGAGTAATGAAGAAAAATCCAAGTTTGTTTCAAATCAAAAACATCAACAGGTTAATTAATGCGTACAACTCTGCAGTTGCTAGCAAAATTACATATGATAACCCTGTTGATAGTGTTAGCTGGGAGGAAGCTAAGATCTTTATTTTGCGTCTAAACAAACTTGACAAACATTGGAAATATAGATTGCCTACAGAGGCAGAGTGGGAGTATGCAGCCAAGGCCGGAGCTGATCGCTATTATTTCCTTTCAAATGAAAACAGGTGGCCCGTACGAACAGACACAATATCGCTTTATAGCTCGATGCGTGGCGGTGTAACATTTGCTGCAAAAAGTTTTACTCCGAACAACTGGGGTATTTATGATATGGATGGAAATTTGAGAGAGTGGTGTGAAGATACCTATAATTCTTACGGTCATGATTGGACAGTTAAAAATATGCGTGTAAATCGTGGTCCTTGTTGGATAGATCCACAGAACATGCGTATAGCCCAACGATATTGCAACTTTGAAAACACTAAAAGTCCATTCATAGGGTTTCGTATTGTTGCAGAAAGGACAGCAAATTAGATTTCAATGTAGCTAGATTGTCTGGTCTATTACTTTTGGGCATACTTTAACAGTATAGAACGAGAGCAAAACATGAAAACAACGGATTTAAGTATATTAACTTGCTTAGAATGTCGTGGTGATATTTCTTTTCAGCGCGGGGTGGTGACTGAGAGTATTATAGACCATGGCATTCTAGAGTGTTCAAAATGTGGCACACTGTACCCAGTAATTGACACAGTGGCCATTATGTTTAAAAAAGAAATAGCTCTTTTGCATCTATGTGATGATGAGCTTAATTTCCTTCGTACTCATGGTTATGAGGAGTGTATCCCGGCAGCTTTTGATGTTGAAGAGGAATATTTAAAACAGGTTGAAGTAGCAAGCAATTGGGAATACCAATGGACAAAACAATACAACTATTCGAATGAAGATTTTTCTAAAAACTATTTCCTCTCAGAGGAAATGTTTTACGAATTTATACCTTTAAGCTATTCTGATGTTTTTGATAAGGATGTTTGTATCATTTGTTCGGGTAAAGGTCGCGAAGCGCACAACATTCTATTACGGAAACCAGCTAGAGTCGTTTGTTGTGAGATTGGATCAGAAATTTATCAAACACGCCATGTAGTTGCCAACAAAGATCTGGTATTGATTAAATCAGATGCCATGGATATCCCCTTGAAAGATAATGCCATGGGTCTTGTTCTTTGCGATCATGCTTTGCAACATGTCCTAGACCATCGTAGGGCATATTCTGAGATGTCGCGAGTGGCATCACCTCATGGTGTAGTTTGTATCAACGTTTACAGTCTTGAGAATAACTTTATCATGACCAAACTAGTTGACCCCTCAAAGTTTATTATTCACAAGCTCCCTTTATCTTTTATAAATTACCTATCCATTCTTCCTGCAATACTTGTTTATATTGCTATTTACTGCCTATACGTACCTGCTAACAAGATTTCAAAAAAAGTAGCAAGTTTTTTACCATTGAACGACCACATGATATATTGGTCCAAGTATAATAGCTTCAAAACAATTTGGACTTGGTGCTTTGATTTGATCCATGCACCTATTTCTTATCATTTTTCGAAGGATGAAGTGATGGCTCTCGCTTTCGAAAACAATCTAAAGTTGAGATTCGTTGAAAACATTCATGGTACTACATGGACAACAATAGCCGAAAAATATTCCCCATCTTGAAGCTTGCTGCCTACGACCATTACTTTGAGAATTTGATTTATCGTTGTACGAAGGATATAACGATAGTGTGAATATACTTCAGTGCTCAACGCTGCTTCGGGTTATGAAATTTTTTCCTTACAGTAAACGACTTATACGGCGGCTCCAGAGAGAAATTACAATCCCTATACACGTGATTGACCAGATCGCATAGCCGTATGTCTCCGCCTGCGGTCCTTTGTTCCTGCTCATCACGAAGAGGGCAAAGCTCAAGGCCCATACCGCTCCGGAGCAGCCTCCGATGGTGAGGCATCTGCGCCAGGACAGCGCAAGTTGCTGGGATGGCGCAGCCAAGAGCGTGGCAGGTTGGGGGCTTGATGTCTGGCGAAATAAAACCGCAGAGAGCATCAGCACGATTCCGGCCAGAGAGGCCAGGTTCAGCCACCATATGAGCGGACTCTTGAAGGTCAGCTCGATGTTAAACGGCCCTGCCCGATCTATGCTGATGCCCTGGAAGGCGTGGTTGGCCCGGAACACATGGAGCTTTTCGCCTTCTGATTCGGCCTGCCAACGCGGATCATAATTGTTGCTTACCACCAGCACGCCCGGACCGTTGGCCTTACCTTCCAGCACGATGCGGTCCGGCGACCAGGACGTGATGCGCACGTCTCCAGGTGAATCCTTGCCGGAAGACATCCGAAACTCCTCTGGCAGGTCCTCCCTGGCCAGGAACACCTCCGAGCGCAGGGTGGGGGCGGATGCCGAGCCAAGGGCCGAGAGCACCTGCTGACGCTCTTCCAGAACCACAGGATGAGCGAGGTATGCCCGCGCCTGAGGCGTCGCCAGGGTGTAGATCCACAGCGGCAAGCTATGCATCTTGGCCAGGCCCAGTTTCGACAGCCACGGCGCTTCCTGGTCCAGACCGGGAGAGACCACCACGCTTCTGGCAAACTGCTCCAGCCCAGCCACCGGCTCTGCGGCCACCACATGGGTCACGTTCATGACCTCAAGAAGTCTCCAGTTCAAATCCGCTGCCGTGCGCGGTTTCAGGGCCGGGATGGTGATCCCGTGCTGATCGTGGTCGATCTTGTTGCGCGAAAGGTAGAGCTGCCGCCAGAGATCATTGAATTCCGTGACCAGTTTTTGCGTGGGCAACTGTGGGCGCACGATTTCGAGCACGAACTCCTTATAGTACTTGTTAAAGAGTGGCGATTTGCCGCCCACAGTATCCAGCCCATAGCTCTGGATTACACCAGGATGCACGTCGATGCAGGCGACGCGGAAAGGGTGCTTGTCCGTTTTCCGTGCCAGCTCCGTCAGGGCAGGATGGCCCAAGTAGCCCTTAGCATAGGGCACGAATAGACCGGAGGTCATGAACTGCTGGCGGACGATCATGCCCACTCCGGCCAGGCAGATGAGCAGTGCGGTCAGGGCCAGGGTCAGAGTGCGCTGGGGGGGCTTGTCCATTGAGCGTCGCAGCAGCATGATTGTGGCGATGCCGGCGCCAAGCGGGAAAACGTAGCCCAGGACCTTGTGCGCCGCGCCGAACAGAGGCAGCACAGCCAAAATGATCAGGACGTGCCACCAGGCGAAGCTGCGACTCTCGCTGGCATAGGTCTCCACAGCCAGGGCCGCGATGAGGAACGAGAGAATCCCCGTGGTTGTGGCGAACATGAACAGGTCCATCTTGAGCAGGAAGGAACCGGCAAAAACACTCTTCAAGTCGCTGTTGAAGGCGCTGGAGATGAGAAGTACGGCCAGGAGCATGACCAGGCAAACGCGGAGTCTTTTCCTATTGAACAAGGGCAGGGCGAGCAGGACCAGACCGAGCATGCTCTGGTCGCCCAGGCGGCCAGCAAACCAGTGCCAAAAGTCGCGCAACGCGGCACCAAGGCCAGGATAACGGAAATCCCAGTCGCGCTGGGCAAAGGGGATGTATAGAAACAGACTGACAATGGACGGCACAAAGAGCAGCACATAGCCTGTCCAGACCAGGAACACTCCCAGTACCTGCCTGCGGAAATTCGGCAGATGACGCCCCATGAACAGCACCAGAGCCAGATGGATGACGGGAAAATGCGGCAGTGTCAGTACAGGATAGGAAAACAGGCTGACCAGCAGGATAAGGAGGGCGCTGCCGAGTCGCTTCAGGCGGCCGAGATCGGAACGGCAAAGGTCCACTGTCCAGACAAAGACCGCGGGAAAGGCATAGGGCATGACCATGTGCACATTGCCGCTGACCCAGGTGAGGGAAAAGAGCGCGGCCATGACCAGGGACACCTGGCGCGAAATGCGCGGCAGGATGCGCAGAAAACGATACATGCCGTAGCCGGCAAGAAACATCTGGGCGATGTTCCACAGCAGGGCCAAAAGCCAGATGGGCAAGACCATGGAAAACACTACGCCTGGATGGTAGGGCGGGTGCTGCCCCACAAAGGAGGGCGCGCCTCCGGCCAGGAAGGGGTACCAGCTGAAAGCGCCGTACTCCGACCAAAGCCGAGCCATGGCCAGGAAATGCGAGAAATGCACCTCCAGGGTGTCGTAGAAGTCTATGACCGCATAGGGGCCGAGTAGGATCTTGTCGAGGTAGCAGAGCAGGGCCAGGACAAACAGAGACATGATGTCACGGGTCTCTTCGTTCATGGAGCGCTGGGCGATGGGCATCAGAGGGACCTCAAGTAAACGTATTTCGAATCGCCCTGGCGGCCCAGGGCTTTACTGGCCAATGAAGTTGGTATAGGAAAACTCCGCCTCAAACGATGCTGAAGTTCGATCGAAGTTGAAGAAAAATCCTGACGCCATCCATTTCCACCCCAACCCCGGACAACATGGACACAGCCCCCAACCGTTTCGGAAAGATGAAGCGCCTCGTGCTTCTGGCGTTCTTCGTGGCCGGAGCGGTCATTGTCTGGCGTCTTTGGGACCTGCGATTGCTTACCTCGGCAGGCGTGCTCCAGGCTGCGACAGAGCATGCGCTTCTGGCCCCGCTGGTCTTTGTCGGCGCTTATGCACTGGCTGTCTTGTTCATGCTCCCCACACTGCCCCTGAACATTGGCGCGGGCTTTCTCTGGGGACCATTTCTTGGCGGAATTTATTCCCTGTTCGGCAGCACCCTTGGGGCTGTGGGCGCATTTTTGTTCGCCCGCACGACCTTCGGCCAGCCCATGGCCCGCCAGTTCAAGGGTCGGATCATCAAGAAGCTCGCCACATCGCTGGAAGATGGCGGCTGGAAGGTCGTGGCCTTCGCCCGACTCAATCCCGCCGTGCCCACCAGCATCGTCAACTTCCTCTTCGGCCTGACCTCGCTGCCCCTGTGGACCTATACATGGGTGTCCTTCGTCTTCTTTTTCCCGCTTTGCTACGCGTTTTCCTACCTGGGATTCTACACGGGCGGCTTCATGCTCGATGGAGACATGAGCCGAATAGTGCGCATCATCGTGGTCAGCCTGGGCATCGGACTGCTCATCCTGGGCGGCAGGCACCTGCTGCAGGACACCAAGGAATCCAACGGCCCCGACGCAACCTAGAGCTGAGCCTTCAGCTTAAGCCCCCCAGCCCAGCCGAGTTAGACGGAGGTCGAAATTCTCCGGCCTAGAGCATCTGCACCGTCTTCTTCTTGATGAGCAGCTCGGGGTGGGCTGTGGCGCAGGCAGACACATCCTCATAGATTTTCTGCACAGTTGCGGTCGGCACGTTGGCCGCGATACGCAGAATGGGCGAATCCTCAACGAACAGAGGCATCCAGTCGCAGGTGGCCAGCTTTTCCCAGGCGCCCCTTTTGCCGCAGAGGATCACGCCGGGCTTGATCTGCAACGTGACCTGGAAGGCCGAATAGGTGTTGACGTCCTCCAGCAGCTCGGCAGGAGTGCTGTCATGCAGGCTGCTGGCCTGGATGGAAAGGTAGAAGATCCCGCCAATGTCCAGATCCTCGAACCAACGCTCACCGGTCTCGGCAATCCTCATGTTCTCCTTTAACAAACTGCGGAAGTCTGCGGCCATGCTGGCATCTCCTAGGTCTTGAGGGTTCATGCGCTAGAAGGGGTACACGGCCTCCGGGCCGTCCTTGGCGGAAGTCGGCTTGCCGGATTTGGCCTCAAGCGCGTTCAGACGATTGCGCGCAGCATCTTTGGCTTCTTTGGTGTCAGCCGTGGCGATCACTGCGTGCAAGAACTTCTTGGCCGGTTCAAAATTCCCTTTGAGCTCATAGATCATTGCCGCCCGGTACATGGCCACGGTCGGCCACATGGGCTCTTTGGGATACTCGTAGGCCAATCGCAGGTAAAAGTCCAATGCTGCGTCATAGTTGCGCAAGGAATGTTCGCCTTCGCCCAGCCAGAACAGCACCTCGGCCTGGAGAGGCCTGGGCAGTTTGTCGCGCATTTCCCAAAGGGCCAACAGTTGCTTGCGTCCGCCCTCGAAGTCACCCTTGAGCTGCAGGAAGGTGGCCATGTCCAGACGCGTCTTGGGGGCCAGCTCCACGCCAAGTCCGGCCAAGGCCTGATAGGTCGCCAAGGCCTCGGCATCCTTGCCGGAATCGCGTTCCATCTTGGCCTTGAGCCCAAGGCGTACAGCCTGACCGGCTTTGTCAGATGACATATCGGCCATTCGATTGAGGTAGGTCTCAGCCAGCTGGAAGTAGCGGCCTTCAATGGCTTTCTGCGCCAGATACGTCAGGCAATCGTAGCCGAATGTCGTGTCCGGGAAGAGGAACGCCGAACGCCTGGCCAGTTCCGGCCCTGGGGCGGCGTCCCAGCGGGCCTGCCAGTCGGCCAGCACAAGCAGTCTGTCCAATGGCCAGAGCTTGTTCACAGCGCTTGAGCGGCCAACTTCGGCCTTGGTCCAAAAGGGGGCTTCGGCGATGAGCGCCGTGCCCGTGCCAGCGGCGGCCAGCAGGCTGCGCAGGGCAGGGGAGAGCTTGGCAGCCGCGCCGATCTCCTGGGGAAGCAGGTTCTTGACCTCCTCCTGGGTGAGCATGCCCCCGGCCAGGCGCAGGCTCAAGGGCAGTTTGCGCTTGTCCAGGCCAGCCCAGGTCTCGCGCGCGGCTTCCAGGTCGCCGTTCTCAACGAGCAGCACGAATTTGAGCGAACGCAACAGGCGCGACATGTCCTCGGACAGCAGCATGGACTGCAGCTCCTTGTCCACGGTCTCACGGGCTTCCTGGTTGGGCAGCTGGTTGATGTTGTTGCGGAATTTCGTCCATGACGACGAGACCGTGCTGCCCAGGAACCAAACATCGCGGTTGGCCGCGAAGGGGGCCAGGAGGTTGGCGCTCCAGAATCCGGCGGCCTTGGCGTAGCCTGCAGCGCGCAGGGTCTTGGTGTCGTGGGGCTTGCCGGTCTCCATGAAGGTGATCATGGCTGACCAGAAATCCTTGAGGGCCGGATCCGGCAGGGCGTCCAGAGCAGTGCGGGCGTGGCTGAAATCCTCCAGGCTGGCCGCTGCCAAGGCCTCGGCGATGTGCTGACGATCCTCAGGGCTCACGCTGAGCGGAGCATCCTTATCTTTAGCGGGCGCTTTCGCGGCCTTGGCCTTCTTGTCCTTGGGCGCGGCCTTGTCGTCGTCCTTGATATCGGGCTGTCCCAGGGGTGCCTCGCCAGCGGCCAAGACAAGGGCCTCCTGGGCCTTGACCCAGAAATTGTGCGGCCCCCAGGCGGCCGCGGCCTGTTCCAACAGGCTGCGCAGATTGTTCTCCAGAGCGTCGCTGGACGCGGAAGGTGTGCCTGCATAGGCCCAGAACTGACGACGCCACACGTCCACCCAGAGGGATTCCAGACCGGGTTCAGCCGTGAGGCGCTCCTTGAGGGCCTTGGCGTCCATGAGCTTGGCCGAATGGCTGTACCAGATGACCGCCTTGTAAGGATCACCAAGGGCGCGATGGGCTTGGGCGCCGAGCCAGAGCCGCTGGCCTTCCGCGGCGGGGTCCTCAAGGGCAGGCTGGGCCTCGATGAGCGCCAGGGCCTCCTGGGGTGAGCCCTGCATGAGCAGGCCCTCGGCGCGCTTCAGGACATTTGCGCCGGCGTCTTGGCCAGACTGTTCCGGCTCGGGCAGCACGATGCGGTCATAAGCGCCGTATTTCTTGAGCCACTGTTCAAAAGCGGCGTCCGTGGGTGCAGGCTTGTTGGCCTGCGTCTTATCCGTCTTGACGGCTTTGGCCGGGGCCTTGCGCGCAGCGGAAATGGAATCCGTAGACATAAAGAAGACCATGAACACAGGCAAAAGCGTCGTCACGCCGAACATGCGCTTATATTTCAACATGCTGAATCGCCTCAGGAATGTTCGCCTTGCGGACAAGACGGTCAGGGTTGCAGCAAACTCTTGAGAACAGTCGCTATTCCAGGCCACGATTTCCACCGCCAAGAAGAGAAGGGGTCCCGCGGTTCACATCCATCCGCAATAAAGTTTACATAATTTACATTATGAGACAAAATGCGGTCAAAGCCCGGTGCCTGGAAAGGGCGGCCAGGCCCTGCTACTTCTTGGCCCAGTCGGCCAGGAACTTGGCCAGGCCGATGTCGGTGAGCGGATGCTTTATCAAGTCCAGCAGGACGCTGAGCGGAATGGTGATGGCGTCGGCTCCAAGCAGCGCCGCCTGAAAGAACTGGCTGGTGTTGCGGATGCTCGCCGCCAGCACCTGTGTGGCCATGTCGTAATTGCGAAAGATGGACATAAGGTCCTGGACAAGCTGCATGCCGTCCTGGCCCACGTCATCCAGACGACCGATGAACGGGCTCACGTAGGTGGCTCCGGCCTTGGCCGCAAGCAGTGCCTGGTTCGCGGAGAATACCAGGGTCGCGTTGGTCTCGATGCCGCGCAGATGCAATTCCTTGATTGTCTTGAGACCTTCAAGAGTTACTGGAACTTTGATCACGACATTCGGGGCGATCTTCACAAGATCACGCGCCTCGGCCAACATGGCCGGTGATTCCGTGGCGATGACCTCCACGCTCACCGGTCCATCGACCTCCTTGCAGATCTGGCGGACAACCTTCTTCCAGTCCCCCTTCTCCTTAGATAAGAGGCTCGGGTTGGTGGTCACGCCTTCAATGGCTCCCAGGGACACGGCCTGACGGATCTGCTCGATGTTCGCGGTGTCGAGAAAGATTTTCATGGAGCCTCCCAAGGGGCTGAATTGCTAGGTGGGCAAAAAATCAGGACTTTCCGCCCTCTTCCGATCCCTGGATGCGCTTGAGGTAGGTTTCGCGGCAATCGTAGGAGCAGAAATTGAGAACCACGTCGCCCTGGCGCACGCGGATATCGCTGTTCTTGGAGACGTACGCCCCGCACACCGGGTCTTTGACCATCTCGCCGGAGGCCTGGAGGTTTTCGGTCTTCTCCTCGGCCTTGTTCTGCTTGTAGCGCTTGTCGCCCATGAAGAGCTTCCAGACCACAAAGCCGCATATGAATACGATGAGCAGCTTGGTAAAACTCATATGATGACGTCTCCTCTCCAGACTCGCGGGCTGCGGGCGTGGGCGCCCTGCTCGTGGGTGCCTATTTCTGGGTGATGTTCCGACCTTCCAGGGTGTAGCTCAGCCCGGCCAAAACCTCGTCAATGCTCCGGCCGTCCTTGAACACGAGCTTCGGCGCGACATCGCGCAGAGGCACCAGGACAAAGGCGCGCTCAAGCATGCGCGGATGCGGCAGAGTCAGATATTCCGTGTCCATCTCCGTATCACCGAAGGTCAAGAGATCCAGGTCGATGATGCGCGGCCCGCCAGGATCTGCTCCGCGCAGGCGCCCCAGCTTTTGCTCGATGGCCTGGATGGTGGACAAAAAGCCCTCCGGCGCCCAGACGTCAGAGGCCACCTCCAGGCGCACCACAGCGTTGGAGAACCAGGGCTGGTCCTTGACGGCCCCCTGAGGCTCGGTGTGGTAGATGTGCGAAAGGGCGCCGAAAGCAATGTCGTTTCCGTAGTCCTCAAGCAACGTCAGGGCTTCGTTAATGTTGGCCTCGGCGTCTCCGATATTGGAGCCAAGGGCAACATAGGTGGTTAGAGTTGGGAAATCCGTAACACCGCCTCCTTCAGTCGATCCGTGTTCACCGTGAGCGAGATGCGGAAATAGCCCTCGCCCGGAGCGCCAAAGCCGTTGCCCGGGGTGGTCACCACGCCGGTCTGCTTGAGAACCCTGGTCACGAAGTCTTGGGAGGTCACGCCGCCGGGGACCTTGGACCAGATATAAAAGGTGGCCTCAGGGATGCGGCAGGAGATGCCCGCCTTCTTCAAGGCCTCGATGACCACATCGCGGCGCTCGCGGTAGATGCCGCGGAGCTCTGCGGTGTAGGCGTCGCCCTGGTTCAGGGCCACGATACCAGCTTCCTGCACGGCCTGGAAGATGCCGGAGTCCACATTTTCCTTCACCTTGCCCAGGCCCTTGACCAGGGAGGCGTTGCCCACGGCCATGCCGATGCGCCAGCCGGTCATGTTGTAGGTCTTGGACAGGGAGTGGAACTCGATGGCCACATCGCGGCCGCCGGGGATCTCCAGGATCGACAGGGGCTTGTTGTCCTCGTTGAAGTACATCTCGGTGTAGGCCGCGTCGTGCACGACGATGACCTCGAACTCCAGGGCCTTGGCGATGAGCTTCTCGTAGAACGAGCGCGGGGCCATGGCCGCCGTGGGGTTGTTCGGGTAGTTGACGTAGATGGCCTTGGCGCGCTTCCAGGTGTCGTTGTCGATGGCGTCCAGGTCCGGCAGGAAATTGTTCTCGTCGGTGAGCGGCAGGTACATGGGGATGCCGCCCACGAACTCCGTGGTCACGCCGTAGACCGGATAGTTGGGCGTGGCGATGAGCACCAGGTCGCCGGGATTCACAAAGGCCAGAGGGAAGTGCGCGATGCCTTCCTTGGAGCCGATGAGGCTCACGACCTCGGTCTGCGGGTCCAGGCTGACGCCGAAGCGGCGCAGATACCAGTCGGCCACGGCCTGGCGGAAGCTCAGAAGCCCCACGTAGGAAGGATACTGGTGGTTGGCCGGATTGCGGGCAGCGGCGCAGAGCGCGTCAATGATGAAGTCCGGGGTGGGCAGGTCGGGATCGCCGATGCCCAGGCTGATGATGTCCAGGCCCTTGGCGCGGACCTCTTCCTTGGCCTTGTCGACGGCGGCGAACAAATACGGGGGCAGGCTCGCAAGACGCTGTGCAAGCTGGAAATCAGGCATAAGGGGCTCCTTTGGTGCAATTGGAAACGCTTGTGTAATTGTTCGGCCCTGCTTCTGTCAATCTGGCTTATGCGAACAGGGAGCCATAGCCGGAACCCGCCGCCGCTCTTGCCGAGGACGGAGAAAACGTTTAGTTCCTGAGTGGAGACAGTTGGACCGGCACCTGCCTGAGCGATGACGGAGCGGACTCCCCTGCCCCGACTGGCGGTGATGATCTGATGAACACCATGCCTGACGATACCGGAACATACGTTTCTCATCCCGTCGCTGACCGCTACCTCCAACATCTTGTGGTGGAACGGGGCTTGTCGGACAACACAACGCAGGCATACTCCGCTGACATCGTTACTTTTCTGACTTTCCTGGAGACCCTGGGCTCCACGCTGGAAACCTGCACCCAACGCCATTTGTTCCTCTTTTTGACCCACCTGCGCGCACGCAAACTTGCGGCCGCGAGCTTGGCCAGGCACCTGTCCAGCGTGCGCGGGCTTTTTGCCTATGCCGTCCAGGCCGGACTCTTGGCAGAAGACCCGTCGGTTCTGCTGGAAAGCCCCAAGCTCCCGGCCCAGCTCCCCGAATTTTTGACCCACGCCGAAATGGACCGCCTGCTGGAGCAGCCTGATGTGACCACCGCGCTGGGCTTCCGCGATCGCGTCATGCTGGAGCTGCTCTATGCCTGCGGGCTGCGCATCTCCGAGCTCATCGGCCTTGTGCTGGGCGACTTCGACCCGCAGACAGGCGTGTTGCGCGTCTTCGGCAAGCGCTCCAAGGAGCGCCTTGTGCCTGTCCACTTTGCGGCCCAGCGCCTGCTTTGCGACTATCTCGATCACAAGCGCGCCGGGTTCAACCCCCTGCAAAAACACATCTTCCTGAACCGCTCGGGCAAGGGCCTGACCCGCCAGGGCGTGTGGAAGCTGGTCAAACGCTACGCCGAGGCGGCAAACATCCGGCGCAGCATCTCGCCGCACACCTTCCGCCACTCCTTTGCCACGCATCTGCTGGAAGGCGGCGCGGACCTGCGCACCGTACAGATTCTGCTTGGCCACGCCGCCATCAACGCCACCGAGATCTACACACACATCCAGTCCGGCCGCCTCATGCGCATCCATGAGCAGTATCACCCGCGCTCGACCGGGGGGCTTTCGCCGCTTGCGGCAGAGGCGGAATCTTGAGCAAGGCCCAGCTGATCAAAGCGCACACGGTCATCACGGCCCACGCAAACGCGGACTTCGACGCCCTGGCGGCCATGATCGCGGCCAGCCGCCTGTACCCGGACGCAGCGCTCATCTTTCCCGGCAGCCAGGAAAAGAACCTGCGCAATTTCTACATCCAGAGCACCACGTACCTCTTCAACTTCAAGCACTTCAAGGACATCGACCCGGAGGCCGTGGAGCTTCTGGTGGTCGTCGACACCCGGCAGAAGTCACGCCTGCCCCATGTGGCGCTGCTTCTGGACAAGCCTGAGATCAAGATCCACGTCTACGACCACCACCCGGACACGGACGAGGATCTCCAGGCCGAGTTCTCCCGCGTGGAGGCCTGGGGCTCCACCACCACCATCCTCGTGCACGAGATGATCGCCAAGGGCGTGGTGCCCAACATCGAGGAGGCCACGGTCCTTGGCCTGGGCATCTTTGAGGACACCGGTTCCTTCAGCTTCGCCTCCACCACGCCGGAGGACTTCAGCGCCGCGGGCTGGCTGCGCCGGAACGGCATGGACCTGGACGTCATCTCCGACCTGCTGGCGCGCGACCTGTCATCAGAACAGATCACCATCTTGAGCGCCCTCATCGAATCAGCCAAGCTGCACGATTTCCACGGCATCGAGGTCGTTATCGCCGAGGTCAGCACGGAAGAGTTCGTCAGCGATTTCGCCTACCTCGTCCACAAGTACATCGACATGGAGAACGTCCGGGTGATGTTCGCCCTGGGCCGCATGAACGATCGCATCCACCTAGTGGCGCGCTCTCGCACCGCCGAGGTCAATGTGGGCAACATCTGCACCTTCTTCGGCGGCGGGGGGCACGCCTACGCGGCCTCGGCCACCATCAAGGACAAGACCTTAAGCCAGGTGCGCGACGAATTGCTGGCCCTGCTCTACTCGCACATCAACCCCCAGTTGGTGGCCGCAACGCTCATGTCCACGCCGCCCGTGACCATCGAGTCCGACCACAGCATGTCCGACGCGGCGGAGCTCATGACGCGCTTCGGGCTCAAGGGTGTGCCTGTTGTGGCGCCGGGCACCATGCGCTGCGTGGGGCTCATGGAGCGCAAGATCGCGGACAAGGCCCTGAGCCACGGGTTGGGTGGCGCTGCCCTTGGCGTCTACATGCTGGCCGACTACGCCCAGGTGAACGAGGACGCGGACCTGTACCAGGTCATGGAGATCATCATCGGCAAGCGCCAGCGGCTTCTGCCGGTGCTTCGCGGCGAGGAGGTCGTGGGCGTGGTCACACGCACCGATCTGGTGAACCAGATGGTCGAGCAGTCGGCGCGCATCTCCGAGGTGGTGCTGCCGGATCGCAAGAAGGAGCGCAACATCCGGCCGGTGATGCGCACACGCCTGCCCGGCTCGGTCATCGCCTTGCTTGAGCAGGCCGGGCACCTGGGCCAGCAACTGGGCTTCAAAGTCTACGCCGTGGGCGGCTTCGTGCGTGACATCCTCATCGCCCGGCCCAACCTGGACATCGACCTGGTAGTCGAGGGCGACGGCATCCAGTTCGCCCGCGAACTCGCGGCCTTGCGTCAGGGCCGGGTCAAGGAGCACCTCAAGTTCAAGACCGCCGTGGTGGTCTTCCCAGACGGACAGCGCATCGACGTGGCCACTGCCCGGCTGGAGTACTACGAGTATCCAACCGCCCTGCCCACAGTGGAGCTCTCTTCAATCAAGATGGATCTGTACCGCCGCGACTTCACGGTCAACGCCCTGGCCTTGCAGCTCAATCCGGGCGATTTCGGCCAGCTCATGGACTTCTTCGGCGCCCAGCGCGACATCAAGGAAAAGATCATCCGCGTCCTGCATTCGCTGAGTTTCGTGGAGGATCCCACGCGCATCCTCAGGGCCATCCGCTTCGAGCAACGCTTCAATTTCCGCATCGACGGCCAGACCCACCGGCTCATCAAGAACGCCGTGCAGCTCAAGTTGTTCCACAAACTCTCCGGTTCGCGGCTGACCCATGAGCTTCAGTTGATCATGAACGAGGACAACGTCCTGGAATGCTTGAACCGGCTACATGAGCTCAAGCTCATGGCCGCCATTCATCCGCTGCTGGCCCTGGATACCGAGCGCATGCGCGTCCTGAGCGAGGTCCACAAGGTCCACACCTGGTACAAGCTGCTGTATCTGGAACCCAAGGCCAACGCCTGGAAACTGTTCATGCTGGGCCTGACCATGGGCCTGGAGCGCAATCAGTTGGAGCTGGTCGGTCAGCGGCTGCGCTACTCGGAGCGCGAGTTGCGTGATTTCCTCTCCCTGCGCGATCAACTGGGCGAGGCCCTGGCCAGGCTCATGGTCTGGCAGGACAACCACTCCCCCCTAAGCGAAATTTACTTCACTCTCGCCCCCCTGCCGGTGGAGGCCGTGCTCTTCCTCATGGCCCGCAGCCGCCGCGAAGCCATCCGCAAGAACATTTCGCTCTTCCTCACGCGCATGCGTACCCAGGATCTGTTCATCGATGGCGAGGATCTGAAGTCTCTTGGCCTGCATACCGGTCCGGCCTTTGCGCATGTTCTGCAGGCCGTCCGCGCGGCTCTTGTGGATGGCGAGGCAGTGACCCGCGAAAAGCAAATGGAGCTTGCCAAGAGCCTCATAGAGGAGCTAGGGGACAAGGGCTTTGCGGACTTTCCACCGCACCGGGGCAGGCATGCCCGGAAGTAACCTGCGCTAATTTGTTCGATGACAATATCCTTTGCAATGCTCTTGCCGGGAGGATCGCATGTCACAGGATGATGCACTCATAATAGTCAAGGTCGAAAAGGAAAACGACGACACGACATCAATTTACTTCACCGGCCCGGACATGGAGCGGTTCAAAAACCGCAAACCCGGCCAGTACGCCGCCATCCGCATTTACAAGGACGGCGGCTGGAGTGCACCACACCCCTTCACGCTCTCCAGCTCACCCAGCGAAGAAACCCTGCGCATGACCATCAAGAAGTCCGGCGAGTTCACCTCATCCATTCCGGACATCGAACCCGGCACGCCCATCCAATGCAGCGGCCCCTACGGCCAATTCTGCAAGGACATAGCCACGAGCAAAGAGATCGTCATGATCGCCGGTGGAGTGGGCATCACTCCGTTCCTCAGCGTGCTGCGGCACTTTCGGGAGACGGTTGCGGACAATCAGGTCACACTCTTCTGGGCCAACAAGACCCCGGACGACGCCTTTGCCGCAAAGGAGCTTGAGGAATTCACCCGACATCTCAAGCTTTCCGTGGTGCATGTCTTCAGCCGCGTCGCACCGGCTGACCAGACCGAGGCGCCAGAGTTCACCGACAACCGTCCAGGAAAAATTTCTCATGAATACGGTCGATTGAATCAGGCTATGTTTTTGCGCCACATCACCTCGGTCAACGCCTCCTTCTATCTCTGCGGGCCCCCCGCCATGCAGCAGACCGTGTTGGAGGAGCTTTCGCTGTATGGTGTGGAGCCGGGCAAGGTGGATAAGGAAGCCTTTGTCTTCAGTCCCAAAACAAAGTGAGCCCCAGGGAGACGCGCATGAAGATCGTACAGTTCATGAACACTGACTTGACCCGGGTAAGACCGGACACGGATTTCGCCACGCTGCTGGCGACCCACGCCAGCACGGAAACCCGGCATACCTATGTCGTTGACGAGGCCGGGCACCTGAAGGGAGTCGTCACCAACCTGGACATGCTGAAGAGGATGGTGCCTTCCTACCTGACCTCGACGCTGGCCTCCTCCATCTCCGATGGCGCGGAGCTTATCCGCAAACGCTTTGAGGAGTGCAAGCACCTCACTGCGGCAGATGTCATGCAGCGCGACTTTTTGCTTCTGAACACCGAGGACACCCTCATCGAGGCTGATGTCCACCTGCATGAGGGCCGCTACAACGCCCTGCCGGTGGTGGACAGCGCAGGCATCCTCGTCGGGGATATCGACCGCAGGGTCATTCTGAAGCACATCGCCGTAGACATTTGCGGCCTTCCCGCCAAGGCCTAGGGGGAAACGCCATGTTCTGGGTTGCCACATGCATTTTCGTCGTCTGCTACGCCGCCATCGTCTCGGAGAAGATCCACAAGACCAAAGTGGCCTTGGCAGGCGCGGCGCTGACCCTTATCCTCAAGGTCCTCACCCAGGAAGACGCCTTCCACAACATTGAACTCGGCGTAGACTGGAACGTCATATTCCTGCTCATCTCGATGATGATCATGGTCAACATCATGAGCAAGACGGGCGTGTTCCAATACGTCGCCATCAAGGCGGCCAAGCTGGGACGCGGCAATCCGTTCTCGATCATGGTCATCTTTTCCGTGATCACGGCCATCGCCTCGGCGCTCTTGGACAACGTCACCACAGTGCTTCTGCTTGCGCCGGTCACGCTGCTCATCGCAGATGAGCTCGAGATCGACCCGGTGCCCTACCTGATCACCGAGGCCTTGGCCTCCAATATCGGCGGCACGGCTACGCTCATTGGCGATCCGCCGAATATCATGATCGCCTCCAAGGCCGGTTTGAACTTCATGGATTTCATCGTTCACATCGCGCCCATCATCGTCATCATCATGGTCGTCTGGATGATCTTCTGGAAGGTCGTGTTCGGCAAGCGGCTGCACGTCAGCGAGAAGAACAAGATCCGCGTCATGGCCATGAACGAACGTGAGATGATCAAGGACCCTGCGCTGCTCAAGAAGTCCGGCACCATCATGGGCCTGACCATCCTGGGCTTCATGATGCACGGGTTCCTGCACTTCGAACCGGCCACCATCGCCCTGGCGGGCGCGGCCACCCTGCTCCTGGTGAGCGGTGAAGATCCCCACCACATCCTGGTTGAGGTCGAGTGGCCCACGATCTTCTTCTTCATCGGCCTGTTCATCATCATCGGCGGAACCGTGAAGGCCGGCATGATCTCGTTCATGTCCCAGCAGATGATCGCGCTCACCGCACCCACAGCCGACAATACGCTTGTGCTCAGCATGGTCATGGTCTGGTTCTCGGGCATCGCCTCCGCGATCGTGGACAACATCCCCTTCGTGGCCACCATGAACCCGCTGCTGGTGGAGTTGGCCGCGAAGATTTTTGGCGGCACCGGGGTTGAGGCCCTGCAACACGCCAAGATGATGCCGGTGTGGTGGGCGCTGTCCCTTGGCGCGTGCCTGGGCGGCAATGGAACGGCCATCGGCGCCTCGGCCAACGTGATCATCGTGGGCATGGCGGAAAAGGCAGGCAAGCCCATAACCTTCCTGCGTTTCATGAAGTACGGCGTCCCGGTCACCATGCTCACGCTTGCCATTTCAACTGCTTACATATACGTTCGCTATTACTATTTCGGCTAGGATCATAGTCTGTTGCCCCGCTTTCGGCATTGTGATGAGATGGCGGGGCAACAGACAATGGTGGACATTTGAACAGGTGAAAGCTGCATGAATGTATTGTGGGCCCCTTGGCGGCTTGACTATATCCTCGGTCCCAAACCGGATGAATGCGTGTTCTGCGTACCCAGCCACACCGGCGAGGACGCGGAGCGCTTCATCCTGTATCGGGGCAGGCACAACTTCGTCATCATGAACCGCTTCCCCTACAACAATGCCCACCTCATGGTGACGCCCTTCCGGCACGTGGGCTGCATCACGGAGCTGACTCCCGAGGAAGCACACGAGAACATGGAACTTCTCCAGTCCTGTGTGCGCATCCTGGAGCAGGTCTTCCATCCCCATGGCATCAACGCCGGGTTGAACCTTGGCGAGTCCGCCGGATCGGGCATCGCCGCACACATCCACTTCCAGATCGTGCCGCGCTGGAACGGCGACGCCTCGTTCATGGCCGTTTTCAGCGAGACAAGAGTCATTCCGGAGCACCTGCGCTCCACATATGAACGCCTCAAGCCCCATTTCGACGCCCTGGGCTGACCCTGGGCCTACAAGGAGAATTCTATGCGCTATCTCAAGGCCGCAATGCTTGCCCTGCTGTTTGTCGTGTCCATGCTCTTTTTCGTGCAGAACAATGGACCGCTCTCCACCAGCCTGCAGCTTGAGTTCAATCTCATCACCGTGCACCTCATCTCCATCCCCTTGCCTCTGTACCTGTTCGTGCTGGCGGCATTTCTGCTGGGCGTCATGTTTTCGCTGGGCTTTCTGCTGGTGGACCGCATTCGTCTGGCCCTGGAGCTCAAGGCCCTGCGCAGACAGTACGCTACCCTTGAAGATGAAGCCCTGGCGCTGCGCACCCTGCCCCTGAACCAGGCCGAGAACAAGCCGAACAGCGGCCTGTAGAGGACGGAGAGCTTCGTGCCCTGGAACGAGATCTTCCTTCTCGGACGTCGCAAGTCCAGGCTGCTGGCTGCCGCGGAAACCTCCGGCGCGGGCGAACAGCATGCGCTTCAGGATACACGCGCGGCCATTGAGGAACTCTCCCAGGCTGTCCGCAACAACCCGGAATCCGTCGAGATATATCTGGCCTTGGGCAACCTGTACCGGTCACAGGGCGAGATCGAGCGAGCCATCCACATCCGCAACAGCCTCATCGCGCGCCCAGGCCTTGACCCGGTCCTCAAGGCGCGCAGCCAGTTCGAACTGGGCCGTGACTTTCGGCGCGGCGGCATGCTCGACAGGTCGCGCCAGGCCTTTGAGGACGCCAGCCAGATCCTTGGCCGCAGCGAGGAGATAGAGCATGAGCTGGCCCGGCTGGCCGCTGATTCCGGCGAGTTCGAACGCGCTGCCGAACATTACGGACGCATGGGCCGCGCCCTGGCCCAGGCCCATTTCCTGGCGCGCCAGGCAGGCGAGCATTTCCGGCTCGGAGAGGCCGCCCTGGGCGAAAAATTCATCAAGCAGGCCCTGGCCATCTTCCCGGCCTCGCCCGAAGCTTGGCTGGCCAGCGTGGTCCAGGCCACACTTTCCGGCAACACCACGCAGTTAAGCGAAAGCCTGCGCAACGCCTGCACCAACATCCCGCCACCGCAGCGCTTCCTGCTGCTGGAAGGGCTGCTGGAGGCCCTTTCGGCCGCGCGCGTGGACAATGGCGGCGGCAGTGGCGCCCGGGCTCTGGCCACGGCCCAGATATCCGCCCTGGTCGGAGCCTCGGTGCAGACCCTCGCCACCTTCCCGCCTGACACGCTGCTGTGTTACTATTGCGCCAAGCTCTTTCTCTTCGAGGCCGACCTGGAGAACGCCAAACACTGGCTGGAGAAGGCCCTGGTGCTCAACGCCGACTTCTGGCTGGCAAGGCTTGAACTGGTCTCCCTGGTGCTGACGGACCAGGAGCTGACGCACTTCCTGCGCGACCAGATGGCCTACTTCATCAGCCACGCCCGCAAGTCCAAGCGCTTTGTCTGCCAGGCCTGCGGGTTCCGCTGGGACAAGACCTTCTTTGTCTGCCCGCGCTGCCGCTCCTGGCACAGCATCCTGTTCCGGCAGGAGTTTTCCTGACCCCTGCCAGCGCGCCTTGCCCCCCCAAAGCCAGATGAACCCAGGGACAGCAGCATGAACGCCCCGAAACTCACCCCCATGTTCGAGCAGTACATGCAGGTCAAAGCCGAGCATCCGGATGCCCTGCTCTTTTTCCGCATGGGCGACTTCTTCGAGCTGTTCTTCGATGACGCCGAGATTGCCGCGCGTGAGCTGTCCATCACCCTCACCTCGCGCAATCCCGGCGCCGAGGCCAAGGTGCCCATGTGCGGCGTGCCGCACCACTCGGTGGATGGCTATCTGGCCCAGCTTCTGGACAAGGGCTACAAGATCGCCATCTGCGACCAGATTGAGGATCCCCGCCAGGCCAAGGGGCTGGTGAAGCGCGCCGTGACCCGGGTGCTCACCCCGGGCACCATCGTCGAGGACCTCTCCCTTACCGCCAAGAACCACAACTACCTCGCCGCAGTCTACTGGGACGCCGACAAGGGCGCGGGGGGCCTTGGCTGGGTGGACTTCTCCACCTCGGAATGGTCGGGCCTGTTCTCCAGGCGAGAGACCGACCTCTGGCAGTGGGCCATGAAGATCGCCCCTCGCGAGCTTCTTTTGCCGCCTGGCAAAAAAGTGCCACAGCAGTACTTCGAACTTGGCGCTCAGGTGACGCAACTGCCCAGTCCCAGCTCTTTCGACCTCTCCGGGGGAACCGAGGCCGTGCTGCGCGCCCAGAATACCCCGGAGCTGGCCACCCTGGACCTGGCTGACAAGCCGGAGCTTGTGCGCGCGCTGGGCGCCCTGCTGGGCTACCTCAGGCGCACACAGATGACCGACTCCCCGCCCCTGGGCGAATTCCGGGTGCTTGATCTGTCGCGTCACCTGGTGCTCGACGAGGTCACCGAGCGCAACCTGGAGATCTTCCGCAGACTGGACGGTCGCCCCGGTCCAGGCACGCTCTGGCAGGTGCTGGACTTCACCCAGACCGCCATGGGCGGACGCCTGCTGGAATCGCGCCTGCGCCAACCCTGGCGCGAGCTGGCCCCTGTCACGCGCACGCTTGATGTGGTGGACTTTCTGTTCAGGCGTGACACCCTGCGCCAGGACCTGCGTCGCCAGCTCTCCGACGTACGCGACCTGGAGCGCCTGGCCACGCGCATCGCGCTCTCTCGCGCCACCCCCCGCGACATCGTGGCCGTGCGCGAGAGCCTCACGCGCTTGCCCGCGATGCAGACGCTGCTGCACGCGGCGACAGAAGGCGATAATGCTGATGCACCGGCGGAGCTGAAAAGCCTCCTCAAGTCCTGGGACTCTATGACGGACGTGGCTGACGAGCTCACCCGCGCCCTGGTGGACTCCCCACCCGTGGTCATCACCGACGGCGGGTTGTTCCTGCCGGGCTATGATCCGGCGCTGGACGAGCTGATCTCGCTCACCGAACACGGCGAGGCGCGCATCCGCACCATGCTCGAGCGCGAGCGCGACGCCTGTGGCATCCCCAAGCTCAAGCTCGGCTTCAACAAGGTCTTCGGTTATTACCTCGAAATTTCGCATGCCTACCAGGGCCAGGTGCCGGAGCATTTCATCCGCCGCCAGACGCTGGTCAACTGCGAGCGCTACATCACCCAGGAATTGAAAGACCTCGAGGAGCGCCTGCTCTCGGCTGCTGATGAGCGCAAGTCCCTTGAATACCGCTTGTTCAACGAACTTCGCGACAAGCTGGCGGGCCTGCGCGCGCGCTTCATGTTCATGGCCGGGGGCCTGGCCGGGTTGGACTACTGGCAAGGCCTGGCCGAGGCCGCGCGTCAGAATGATTGGAACCGCCCGGAATTGCACGAGGGCATCGAAACTGAGATCATCCAGGGCCGTCACCCCGTGGTGGAGGCCGCCAGCGGCGCTGCCAACTACATCCCAAGCGACCTGCGCCTGGACGAGACGCGGCGCATTCTGCTCATCACAGGGCCAAACATGGCGGGCAAGTCCACCGTGCTGCGCCAGGCCGCGCTCATCACCATCCTGGCCCAGATGGGCTCCTTTGTTCCGGCCAAAAGCGCGCGCCTGGGCCTGGCCGACCGCGTGTTCTCCCGCGTCGGGGCCTCGGACAATCTGGCCCGCGGCCAGAGCACCTTCATGGTCGAGATGATGGAGACCGCTCGCATCCTCCGGCAGGCCACCTCGCGCAGCCTGGTCATCCTGGACGAGATCGGCCGTGGCACCAGCACCTTTGACGGCCTTGCCCTGGCCTGGGCCGTGGTGGAGGAGCTGTCCCGGCGCGGACGCGGCCAAGTGCGCACCCTGTTCGCCACGCACTATTTTGAGCTGACGAGCCTGGAAGGCCGCATCCCAGGCCTGCGCAACCTGAATATCGCCGTGCGCGAGTGGAAGGGCGACATCGTGTTTTTGCGCAAGCTCGTGCCCGGCCCGGCGGACAAAAGCTACGGCATCGAGGTGGCGAGACTGGCCGGCGTGCCCCAGGCCGTGGTCCAGCGGGCGCGGGAAATCCTTGCGTCCCTCGAGGAAAAATCGCAAAGTGAGCGCGGCGGGGCGTCCCAGGCCATTCAGGCCCGGCAGAGCCTGCTGCCCGGCATGCCCACCCAGGAACCCCAGGCCCCGGAGCCGGAAAGCCCGGTGCTGGTGGAACTGCGTCGCCTAGACCTGAACGGGCTTTCGCCCCTGGCCGCCTTGACCCTGCTGCATGAATGGAAAAAGAGCGTGACCTAAATCATGAGCAAAAAATGAAAAAGAATACTGGTTTGTCGCTCATCCGCTGCGCCGCCCTTGCGCTGGCCGCCCTGCTTTGCCTTTCCGCCTGCGGCAAGCGCGAATGGCCCATTCCCGTCAGCAGCCAGGACAAATTCCGCTGGCGCAGCGTGGAGCTTCAGCGCAACCAGGGCTGCATCATCCTCAATTGCGAGCTCTCCGGCAACTGGGAGAACATCGACACGGTGAAGGTCCTGCTGGAATCCGTGGGCAATGGCCCGGATGACGGTTGCGCCAGCTGCCCCTTCACCCCGCGCAAGACCATCGTCTTCAATCCCGGTGACGCAGCCATGCGCAGGGACATGAACCGCATCGTGCTCACTGCCTGCGACCTGGACCCGGGCAAGACCTACCGTGTTCAGATCATCGGCTTCAACTCTTTCGCCCGCATCGCCCCTCTGGCGTCCGAGCTTGTGCTCAGCGCCCCGAAGTAACCACCTATGCACAGGAGAATTTAGCCCCCATGCATCATTTCGAGCAGAGAAACGGCACCCTGTTTGTGGAAGGCGTCAGCATCACGGACCTTGCGGAGACCTACGGAACCCCCCTGTACGTCTATTCCACGGCGACGCTGAAACGGCATTTCGAGGCCTTTGACTCGGCCTTTGCCTCCATGGAGCATCTGACCTGCTATTCCGTGAAGGCCAACTCCAACCTGCACGTGCTGCGCCTGCTGGCCTCCCTGGGCGCGGGCATGGACATCGTCTCCGGCGGAGAGTTGTACCGCGCGCTCCTGGCCGGTGTGCCGGCCGAAAAGATCGTCTACTCCGGCGTGGGCAAAAAGCCCGAGGAGATCAGGCAGGCGCTCAGCTCAGGCATCCTCATGTTCAACGTCGAGTCCATGCAGGAGCTCATCCGCATCAACGACGTGGCGCGCGAGATGGCCAAGGTGGCCAAGGTCAGCTTCCGCATCAACCCGGACGTAGACCCCAAGACCCACCCCTACATTTCCACAGGCCTTAAAAAGAACAAGTTCGGCCTGAACATCGACCTCTCCCTCGAGGCTTACGCCCTGGCGCGGGATCTGCCTAATGTCGAGGCCGTGGGCATCGACTGCCACATCGGCTCGCAGCTCACCAGCATCGACCCCTTCCTGGAGGCCCTGGACAAGCTGCTCCTCTTCTACGACAAGCTCAAGGCCATGAACCTGGACATCCGCTACCTCGATCTGGGCGGCGGTCTCGGCATCAACTACGATGAGGAACAGCCGCCCCACCCCAAGGAATTCGGCGCGGCCCTGACCAAGGCCCTGGGCAAGCTGCCGCTCAAGCTCATCCTTGAGCCGGGGCGCGTCATCGTGGGCAACGCGGGCGTCCTGGTCACCGAAGTCCTGTACACCAAGCAGAGCCCGAACAAGAGCTTTGTCATCGTGGACGCCGCCATGAACGATCTGGTGCGCCCTTCTCTGTACGGCTCCTTCCACCGCGTGGAGGAAGTCACCCCGCAGGGGCGCCCCATCCTTGACGTGGACGTTGTCGGTCCCATCTGCGAGTCCGGCGACTTCCTGGCCAAGGACCGCCAGCTGCCTGAAGTGCAGCAGGGCGAACGCCTGGCCGTCTATTCCGCCGGGGCATACGGCTTCACCATGTCCTCCAACTACAATACCAGGCCCAGGGCCGCCGAGATCCTTGTGGATGGCGAGCAGGTCATCGTGGCCCGCAGGCGCGAGACCTACGAATCCCTGGTCGCCCAGGAACTCTAGCCAGTCAGGGGGCTGGGACGAAGCGCCCGGCCCCCTTTCCGCCTACCATATATGCCGCGCCTGAACTCCTACCACCTCCCAGCGGAACTCTGGCCCGCCCAGAACGCCCCACGCGTGCGGCTCGAAGGCCCTGAGGCCAGGCACCTGCTCGGCGTTCTGCGCGCCAAGCCCGGCGACATACTGCGGCTCTTTGACGGCCAGGGACGCTCCTGCCTGTGCGAGCTTGTCGCGGCTTCCGGCAAGGACAAGGCTGAGCTCGCCGTACGCGAACAGTTGCTTGAACCCAGGCCCACGGCAGGTATTGTGCTGGCGCTGGGCTGGAACAAGTCTTCGCGCCGCGACTGGGTGCTGGAGAAGGCCGTGGAGCTGGACGCGCTGGGCCTGCTGTTCTGGACTGCCGTGCGCAGCCAGGGCGCTGCCCCACCCGAGGCCAAGGACTCCTGGCGCGAGAAGTGCGTGCAGGCCGCCAAGCAGTGCGGCTCGGCCTGGCTGCCGGAGCTTGGCGTGGTGACAGGCGGTGTGGAGGGTCTGGCGCGCGTTGCGGCAAAGCCCTACGGATGTTATGATGCCTGCTATGTGCTTGACGAGGGCGCACCCATTGACGCTCAGCCGGACCCGGCAAGCCTGGCCGCAGGCAGGAGCCTTATGGTCATCGGCCCCGAGGGCGGCCTGGAGCGCCGCGAGGCCGAGATCCTGACCCGGGCGGGCTTCAAAGCATTGAGCCTCGGGCCGCGCCCGCTCCGCTGGGAGACGGCGGCGCTGTACTGCCTGGGTTTGGCGCACTATGCCGCACGCAAACAAGAGCATTCGAGGACCTGATGCGCATCGAAATTTCCGAAAAGCAGCCGCTGGCCGACAAGATCCGGCCCCAGACCCTGGACGAGTTCGTGGGCCAGAGCCACCTGCTGGAGCGCATCGCGGCCTTTGCCCAGGGCCCGCGCCTGCCGAGCCTGCTGTTCTTCGGTCCGCCGGGCTGCGGCAAATCCACCCTGGCCATGCTCATGGCCAAGGCAGCGGGCAAGAAATGGATCCGCGTGAGCGCGCCCGAGGCTGGTCTGGCCGCCCTGCGCAAGCGTTTGGAAGGAGTCGAGGTGCTCATCCTCGACGAGATCCACCGCTTCTCCAAGGCCCAGCAGGACTTCTTCCTGCCCATCCTGGAAAGCGGCGAGGTCGTGCTCCTGGCCACCACAACGGAAAATCCGTCCTTCAGCGTCACCCGGCAGCTGCTCTCGCGGCTGCACGTGCTGCGCTTCCGCTCGCTCACGCGTGAGGAACTTTCGCGCATGGCCCGGCGCGGGGCCAAGGTCCTTGGAGCCGAGTGGCAGGACGAGGTCTTTGACCTGCTTGCCGCCATGTCCGCTGGCGATGGCCGCGCCCTGCTGAATCTGGTGGAGCATGTGGCGGGCATGCCCAAGGACAAGCTGAGCATTGAGGAATTGCGCCAGGCCCTGCCCGAGGTGGTCATCCGTGGCGACCGCGACGGCGACTCGCACTACGAGCTGGCCTCGGCGCTCATAAAGTCCATCCGCGGCAGCGACCCGGACGCGGCCCTGTACTACCTGGCCTGCCTGCTGGAAAGCGGCGAGGACCCGCGCTTCATCTGCCGCCGGCTCGTGCTCTCGTCTTCGGAAGACATCGGCCTGGGCGATCCGCAGGCGCTGCCTCTGGCTGTGGCCTGCCAGCAGGCCGTGGAGTTCGTGGGCATGCCCGAGGGCTTCATCCCCCTGGCTGAGACGGTGATCTACCTGGCCCTGGCGCCCAAAAGCAACGCAAGTTATGCCGGGTACTTGAATGCACTGAAGGAAGTCCGGGAGAACGGCCTCATGCCCGTGCCCCTGCATCTGCGCAACGCCAGCACCACGCTGCACAAGGAATGGGGCTACGGGCGCGGTTACAAGTATCCGCATGCCTTCCCACAAGCCTGGGTGGAGCAGGAATACCTGCCGCATGAGCTGGCCCAGCGCAAGGCACAGTTCTATTTCCCGAAGAACGAGGGCGCCGAGTCCAGGATGCACACCTGGCTGGCCTCGCGCAAACGCACGACCCGAAAGCCTTAAGCCGAGCCTTAAGTCTCCTGGCCGCTTTTCTTGTCGTACAGCTTGCGCCACTCGTCCAGGAACAGGACTGCGGTGTCGAGCTCGTCGAGCTTGCCCTGTTGCTGCCGGATGGCCCAGACCAGGTCCGCAAAGCTCGTGTCCGCAGGCAGGGCCAGCCGGTCCAAGAGGCCCGCGATCTGCTGGGCAAGCTCTTGCGGAAGGCCCTCGGCGGCCTGGACCGACGCGCGTTCCCTTGGCCAGCCCTCCAGACGTGAGGCGATGAAGTCGAGAAGCGTCTGCATGCGCGCGGCATAGGTGTGCTCGCGCAACACGCGGGCCTGGCCGCGCCGGGCAATGGCCTCCCGCTCTTCTGGATGGCTGAGATAGTGCACGATTTTCTCTTGGAGTTCGGCCATGCTGTCAAAGGTCGCCAACTCATCCTGGGCAAAGGCCTCGGGCATGAGGCTGCGCCGGTCCACCAGCTGGAAGGCCCGGCAGGCCGCCACCTCAAAGGTGCGCGGGTTGATGAAATCCCCGCCGCTGACAAGATCCTTGGCCTGGATGCTGGAGTGCAGGTTGATGTTCACCTTGGTGGCGTTGAAGATGCGTACGCAATCCTCGCTGGATACCCGCGCCCCGGCCATCTGTACAAAGGGCTCAAGCACGCTGTCGCCCTCCCATTCCGTACCCCAGAGCTTGAAATCATGGCGAATGAGGTCACGGAAGGCCACGCGGCGGTTGGCGTAGCCCGCGCCCATGAAGGACACGTCCGAGCCGAACTTGCGCTGTTCCGCCGCAGAAAGCTCAAGTGGTTTATGAACTTCTGGGTGGGCGGCCAAAGGCAGGTACAACACGTTCTGAACGCCAATGGCCTGTAATTCGTCGAATATTCCATCCTGCTGAATAACTGCAAAGAAGTCGTAATGTGGCGCGAAGCCCTTCCAGTAGGTGAACAGGCGGAAGTCCTCCACGAACCACATGGCCGTGGGCACGCCGTCACGCCGCAAGCGCTTGAGGGCCTGGATGGACAGCGGAGCCTGGGCCTGGGCCAGCACGAGGTCGGGCTCAAAGGTCTCGACCTTGGCCAGCACGGCCTGTGACACTACCTGCAGATAGCTGTTCTCCAGGTATTGCAGGCGGTCAGTACCCACCTTGAGGGCTTGGAGGGCCCTGTAGCCGGGATAAAAATCCGGGGCTTCGAATACCTCCACCAGGTGCCCGAGCTGCCGCAGGGCCGCAATGCAATACCTGCCGATGGGCAGGGAGCCGCCATAGAGCGGCAGCACAACCAGTATCCTCACCCTCGCCCCCTTGATGCCCAGCCTGATTGCGTATCAATACCTGCATTCCGGCAATTTTCGATACGATTCAGGCAAAAGGCATAGTCACGACAAAGTCTAAACTTTCTTTAACATGCTGTAATATCATTATCATGATCAATATGACTCAAAATGTTCGCCATGCGGTTCACAGAGGATTCCGGGTCTTGGGCCAACCAATCGCGTTCCATGTACAGGCGCTCTGCCAGCTCATGGAGGACGAGCGAGGGCTCGCCCTGCCCTGCCCCGACATGCCCGCACCCGACATGCCCGCAAAGAAAGTCGCGGAAATGCCTGCGCAGGTCGGCCTGAGCATCTGGACCGGCCTGGGCGGTGAATGTCTGGCCGAGCCTGTCCGTGTCCGAAGCGAAGGCCGTCAGCCCCTCCGGCAGGTGGTCGGCCTCGCGCGTCGAGAGATAGCGCACCAGCTCCGGTCCGTCGAAGGGTCGCAAACAGGCGACCTCGGACTGGCAGCTCTGGGATTCCAGACAGGGCGCGCACTCCAGGTTGGCCTGGAGCACCAGATGGCCCTGGCCGTAGGGTCCTGTCTCGTGGCACCAGGCCGAGGACAAAAACGTGCCCAGCACCGGCACGCCAAGATGTGCTGCCAGATGCATGGTCCCGGTGTCCGGGCTCAGCACAAGGTCCAGCCCGGCCACGGCCTCCACAAGCCCTGCCCAGTTGGTGCTTCCGCAAAGGTTGCGCAGCACGCGGGCGTGCCGCCCAGGAAGTTCGCGTACGAGCTGCCTTGCCGCCTGCGCCTCGGACGCGCTGCCCAAAAGGACCAGGGCGTCGTCGCCGCGCATGTCGAGCAGGCCTGTGACCAGCGCAGCCAGGATCTTGGGCGGCAGGGAGCGCCGTGACTCTCGTCCGGCCATGACCACGCCCAGGCCACCGCCCCTGCCCTTGGCCACAGGATTGACCTCGGCAGCAGGCACGGGTGCGGGATGGTGCCAGGCCCAGAAATCCGCGACGTTGAGCCCGATGCGGCGCATGGCGGACCAGCGCATGGCCAGCCTGGCCCACTGCCCCACCACCTCCTGGCCGTTCTGCCAGACATGCCCGCGCACGCGCTCAGGCTCGAACAACGCGGCCAGGCGGTAGTTCAGAGGCGAGAAATTGAGGTTGTAGACGCGCTTGAAGTCCAGGGACGCAAGCTCGCGGAAGGCCGGAACGTTCTTCTCCAGCAGCACGCGCGCCTGCTCGGAGGGCGGCAGCTTGGCCAGGGCCGTGCCGTGCGCACAGACCGGGTGCAGATGCACCTGGGGATACAACAGCCGCGCCAGGGGGGCCAGGGACTCGTCCAGGCACAGGTGAACCTCGCAGTCCGGCTCGGCGCACAGCGAAAGGAGCAGACGCTTGGTCTGCACGAGGTCGCCGAAGCGGGCCAGTTGGATGACGAGGCAAGCGCTCATGGGTCGGGGGGCTCTCCTATTTCATGTCTGGCGACACCCTATCCCAGGCCCGGTGAATCTGGCAAGAATGGCTGCATTGCCATTTTACAGACCGGGCAAGGATTTGGTATGGTCAATGGATGCGCTACTATCCCATGTTCGTCAGCCTCGCCGACCGGGCCTGCCTTGTGGTGGGCGCGGGCCAGGTGGGCCTGCGCAAAATCGAGACCCTGGCCGACTGCAATGCCGCCAGCATCCTTGTTGTGGACCAGAATCCCCCGGATGAGGCTCTGGGCCAGTTGCTCACGCGCCCTGGCATAGGCTTCGCCCAGCGCGACTTCCAGGAGTCGGACCTGGACGGAGTGTTTCTGGCCATCGCCTCCACCAGCAGCCCCATGGTGAACCAGCGCATCAGCGACCTCTGCCGGGAGCGCGGGGTGCTCTGCAACATTGTGGACCAGCCCGAAGCCTGCTCGTTCATCGTTCCGGCTACGGTCCGCCGGGGCGACCTGACCCTGGCCATTTCCACCGGCGGCCAGAGCCCGGCCCTGGCCAAGCGCATCCGGAAAGACTTGCAGGAGGCCTTTGGTCAGGAGTATGCACTTTTCCTCGACCTCATGGGACGGTTGCGGCCCCTGATCCTGAGCCTTGGCCTGGACACCCGGGTCAACACCGAGATCTTCCGCGCCCTGGTGGGCTCGCGCCTGCTGGAGGCCTTGAGGCTTGGCGATGCGGAACTGGCCAAAGCTGAGCTGGCCGCGCAGTTTTTACACAGCTCGGCACAAGGCCCGGCAGAGGAACTGGCGCCTCAACAATACGCTTTTCTACATGCCCAACTGTCCGAAATGATAACGGAGATCCTGCATGGCCCTGCCTGAACTGCTACCGATCCTCGTCATCGCCCTGTACTTCTTGGGGACCGTGCTCTTTGTCGTGGGCTCGGCCCTGCGCAACGAACGCCTCAAGGTCGCGTCCCTTGGCCTGGCGGCCGTGGGCTTCTCCCTGCACACCTTTGACCTGGTGCACATGCTCAGCGGGGTCGACGCGGCCCAGAGCCTTACCGCCGGGCGCTTCCTGTTCTGCCTGCTCGGCTGGGGAATCCTGAGCCTGTTCCTGCTGCTCTGGTGGCGGCTTAAGCTCAAGTTCCTGGCCGTGGTGGCCATGCCCCTGGCGCTCATGATGTACGTCACCGCCAACGCCACGGTGGGCGTGAGCACCAAGCTGCCGCCCATGCTCTCGGGCCTGTTCTTCTTCATGCACATCGGTACGCTCTTCGCCAGCATGGCTTTGCTGGCCATGGGCTTTGGCGCGGGACTGGCCTTTCTGCACCTGGAAAAGCGCATCAAAACCAAGGCGGGCCTGAAGCAGTTCCAGAAGGACATGCCTTCGCTGGACACCTTTGACCGCGTGAACCATTTTGTCGTCCTGTGTGGCTTTCCGCTCTACACCCTGGGTCTGGCCTCGGGCTATGTCTGGGCCTGGCTTTCGGCCCGGCGCGTGTTCTCCCTTGACCCCAAGGAGATCGTGGCGCTCATCGTGCTGCTGCTCTACGCCTATCTGTTCCACCAGCGCCTGGTCATGGGCTGGCGGGGCCGCAAACCAGCGGTCATGGCCATCTGCGTGTTCCTGCTCACTGTCATCTCCATGCTCGGCATCAATTTCCTGGTGCCCACAACCTTTCACGGTTTTAAACCGTAGCGGCCATAATGGATAAAACGATCTTCCTTGTCGGACTCAATCACCGCTGCGCCGGTGTGGACGTGCGCGAAAAGTTTGCCCTGACCAACGTCGCGGACTTTGAGAAGAGCCTGCTGGCCGCGTGCCCCCTGCGCGAGGTCATGGCCCTGTCCACCTGCAACCGCGTGGAGATCCTCGTGGTGGCTGACAGCGACCGCTGCGCAGGAATCGACCTGCCGGAGGCCGTGCTGGGCCATTGGGCCGAAACCTGCGCGGGCCCCCTTGCCACCTTGCGTGAGCACACCTACCGCCACTCCAGCCTGGACGCCGTGACGCACCTGTTCTGCGTGGCCGCCAGCCTCGATTCCATGGTCATGGGCGAGCCGCAGATCCTGGGGCAGCTCAAGAGCAGCTACCGCAAGGCTGTGGAAACCGGCACGGCGCGAGTCATCATCAACCGCCTGCTGCACAAGTCCTTTTCCGTGGCCAAGCGCGTGCGTACCGAGACGGCCATCGCCTCAAGCGCCGTGTCCATCAGCTATGCCGCCGTGGAGCTGGCCAAGAAGATCTTTGGCGAACTCTCCGGCAAGACGGCCATGCTCGTAGGCGCAGGCGAGATGGCCGAGCTGGCCGCAACGCACCTGCTCGCCTCGGGCATCGAGAAGCTCTACATCACCAACCGCACCTATTCCCGAGCCCAGGAGCTGGCCAAGACCATGCACGGTGAGGCCATCCTCTTTGAGGGCATGGTGGACCAGCTGCGCGACGTGGACATCGTCATCAGTTCCACCGGCTCGCCCACGGCCATCATCCGCGCCAAGGACATCCGCGAGGTCTTGAAAAAGCGCCGCAACCGCGCCATGTTCTTCATCGACATCGCCGTGCCGCGCGACATAGACCCGGACGTCAATGCGCTCGACAACGTCTACCTCTACGACATCGACGACCTGAAGGAGGTCGTGGAGGAGAACATGAGCGCCCGCCAGGGCGAGGCCGTCAAGGCCCGCGCCATCGTGGACGTGGAGACCCAGGCCTTCGCCACCTGGCTCAAATCCCTGGCCCTGCAGCCTACCATCACCGACCTGCTGGGCCGGGCCGAGGAAGTGGCCGGGCGCGAGCTGGCCAAGACCCTGAAGCGTCTGGGCGACGTGGACGACGAAACCCGCGCGGCTCTGGAGGTCCTGGTGTCCTCGGTAAGCCGCAAGCTCCTGCACGAGCCCATCTGCTTCCTCAAGCGCCGTACGCGAGAGGAAGGCACAGCCGAACGCTTCATCGACATGACCCGGCGCATCTTCAACCTCGACGCCGACGCGGTCATCGAGGACGCGCACCTGGACCGGCGAACCGTCGATGACGAGGAAAGCTGCGGCGAGATACTCGACTGTGAATGCTGCCGCGACGATAGTATTTCGTCGCCGGACAGCGTGGCCGACAAGAAATAGACCGGAGAGATCATGCGCACCTATCTCCTTGAAGACTTCCTCCCCGAACAGCTGGAACACGTGGGCCAGCGGCTGGCCGAAATGGGCCTGTCCGGCCCGCTGGACGGCATCTACTACCTGCCCCTGGCCCTGGACCTGCTTAACGACGAGCAGCGCGACCACCATGGCGAATGCGGCCCGTACATCTTCGTGCTGGAGGTGGTGGGCGAGACCAGCCTCAAGCTCGAACTCCTGGTGCGCGCCCAGGGCAAGCTGCGCTGCTCCTGCGTGGCCTACGCAACGCCCGAACAGCGTGCCTTCATCATGGACTACATGGACAACTTCCTGCGCGAGATGGGGATCACCATTTAGACATGGACGATAAAACGCAGCGTTTGCAGGACCTTCCGCGCAAGGCGGCCCGGTTCTGCCTCGGCATCGGCTCCTTTGCCGCGCACGAGCTGGGCTGCGACTTCCCCTCCCTGCACTGCCTTGTGGCCTGTTCCGGCGGCGCGGACTCCACCGCCCTGCTGCGCATCGCGCACCTGCTCGCCCAAACCAGGGGCGGCACGGTCAGCGCCGCGCACCTGGACCACTCCCTGCGGCCGGAATCTCCCCACGATGCTGAATTTGTTTCACAACTCTGCGCCCCGCTTGGCGTGGAGCTGCATTCCGAGCGTCAGGACATCGCCAGCCAGGCCCAGGCTTCAGGCATGGGGCTTGAGGAGGCCGGGCGCGTGGCTCGGTATGCGTTTCTGGAACGCATCCGGCACCAGATCGGCGCGGATGTCATCCTGGTGGCGCACCAGTTGAACGACCTGGCCGAGGACCAGCTCCTGCGGCTCATGCGCGGCACCGGCTGGCCCGCCCTGGGGGGCATGGAAGGTCACGATCCGGGCAGGAAGCTGCTCCGTCCTCTTTTGCTCTGTCCGCGCGCGCACTTGGAAGATTTCTTGAGAATCTCTCATCAGCCCTGGCGAGACGACATCAGTAATTTTGATCGCGCAACAACGCGCAACCGCGTTCGGCACGATGTGCTGCCGGAGCTTTTGCGCAACAATCCGTGCTACCTGGACAGCGCAGCAAGACTGTGGCGGCAGGCACGCATGGACGCAACGCATTGGGACGCGGCCTTGGCCGATGTGTTGCCCAAGGTTCTGCTTCAAACCACAGACCTTGCAAACCGGGAAAGACGCCTGATCCCGGCCAAGGTCTTGAAGTCCTGCCCTGCTCCGTTGCGGCTGCGCCTGTACAAGGCCGTTCTCGAGGCCACGGGACCGGGCCAGAGCCTCTGCGACGGCCTGTTCCGGCTGGATGAACTCTGGCAAACACGGGGCACGGGCAAGAGCGTGCGGTTCCCCGGCGACAAGGAAGCGCGCATCTCCCGGACAGGTATAGCCGTGCAGGTCATTGACAGGAAAAAAGAGTGCGGATAAGAGCTTGTGAATCTTTTGCACAAGCAAAAAAATCACCTTTGGAGGCACAATGAATATTCTTATGTTCGGACCCAACGGCAGCGGCAAAGGCACCCAGGGCACCCTGGTGAAGGCCAAGTACAACCTGGACCACATCGAATCCGGCGCCATCTTCCGCAAGCACATCGGCGGCGGCACCGAGCTCGGCATGAAGGCCAAGGAGTACATCAACCGCGGCGAGCTGGTCCCCGACGACATCACCATCCCCATGGTCCTTGACGTGCTGAAGAACGCCAGCAGCAACGGCTGGCTCCTGGACGGCTTCCCGCGCAGCCTGGTCCAGGCCGAGAAGCTCTGGGAAGCGCTGCAGGCTGGCGGCCAGAAGCTCGATTTCGTCATCGAGATCCTGCTGCCCCGCCAGATTGCCAAGAACCGCATCATGGGCCGCCGCCTGTGCGCAAATGACAACAACCACCCGAACAACATCTTCATCGACGCCATCAAGCCCAATGGCGATGTCTGCCGCGTGTGCGGCGGCGCACTGACCGCCCGCGCCGACGACCAGGACGAGGGCGCCATCGATAAGCGCCACGACATCTACTACGACGACAAGACCGGCACCGTCGCCGCCGCCTACTTCTACAAGGCCCTGGCCGCCAAGGGCGCCTGCAAGTACATTGAGCTCAACGGCGAAGGCTCCATCGACTCCATCAAGAAGACCCTGCTGGACCAGCTGTAAGCCGACGGCTTTCAGGCTGACAGCAGTCTGCGCCAACGATAAAGGCCCCCTTCCGCAAGGAAGGGGGCCTTCTTCTTGGGCCAAAGCCCGGCAAACTTAAGCGGTCTTGGTCCTGGTCTTGCCCTTGGCCGGCGCGGGCGCGTCAACTTCAGGAACAGCAAGGCTGCTGATGATTGGAGCAGCGACGTAGATGGAGGAATAGGTTCCCACCACGATGCCGATGAGCATGGCCAGGGCGAAGTCATGGATCACCGCGCCACCGAACAGGAACAGGCTGAACACGGCCAGGAAGGCCAGGCCGGAGGTCATGATGGTACGCGACAGGGTCTGGTTCACGCTCTTGTTGATGATCACCGGCAGGGTGTCACCGGTCTTGAGGCTGCGCGTCTCGCGGATGCGGTCGTAGACGATGATGGTGTCGTTGAGCGAGAAGCCGATGAGGGTCAACAGCGCCGCGATGATGGTCAGGTCGAACTCCTTGTTCATGATGGAGAACAATCCGACGGTTATGAGCACGTCGTGGATGAGGGCCACAATGGCCCCCAGGGCGTAGTTGAGCCGCAGGAAGAAGCACAGCCCGAGGGTGATGAGTAGTGCGCCGAACACGAGCCAGACCTGCGGGGCATGGAAGTATTGCAGGGCTGTGATGCCGCCGAACAGACCGGCGGCCATGAGCCCGGCGGCCATCCAGCGGTGCTCGAAGCGCCCGGAGATGTAGATGGCGATGATCAGAATGGCGAAGTACATGGCCTCCATGGCCTTGCCGCGCAGGTTCTCGCCGACCTTTGGCCCGACCATCTCGATGCGCTTGAAGTCGTACTTGACGCCGCCCATGCCCTCGTCCAGGGCCTTTGTCGCGGTGGTTTGGATGTTCGCGCTGGACTCGTCCATGGTCGAGGTGCGCACCAGGAACTCGTTTTCCGTGGCCTTGCCCATCTGCTGCACCACGAGCCCGGGCAGGTTCGTGCCTTCCAGCGCCTTCTTGACCTTGTCGATATCCGTGGGGGCATTGAACTTGGTCTGGAGGATGACGCCGCCCGCGAAGTCGATGCCGTAGCGGGGGCCGCCCTTCATGACCAGGGAGACGGCGCCGATGAGGAGCATCAGTGCGGAGAGCGCGAAAGCGTACTTGCGCAGCCCGATGAAGTCGATGTTCGTTTCGTGCTTGATGAAGGAAAAGCTCATGTCGTCTCCTTAGATGCTCACGGGCGCGTCGGCCTTACGTTTGGACATGTACAGGTCGAACATGATGCGCGAGACGAAGATGGCCGTGAACATGCTCATGATGATGCCCAGGACCAGGGTGACGGCGAAGCCCCTTATGGGCCCGGTGCCGAACTGGTACAGGATGATGGCCACGATGACGTTGGTCGTGTTGGAGTCCAGGATGGTCAGGGTGGCCTTTCCGTAGCCCTTGTCCACGGCCTCTAGGGGTTTGACGCCCTTGCGCAGTTCCTCGCGGATGCGCTCGTAGATGAGCACGTTGGCGTCCACGGCCATGGCGATGGTCAGGATGATGCCCGCGATGCCCGGCAGGGTCAGCGTGGCGCCGAAGGCGGCAAGGCCGGCCATGGTCAGCACGATGTTCAGCAGCAACACGAAGTCGGCGAAGATGCCTGCGGTGCTGTAGTACAAGGCCATGAACACGATGATGGCGATGGCGGCGATGCCGGTGGCCATAATGCCAGCGTCGATGGATTCCTGTCCCAGGGTGGGTCCGATGGTGCGCTGCTCGAGGATGTTGACCGGCGCAGGCAGGGCTCCGGCGCGCAGCACGATGGCCAGGTCGCGGGCTTCCTCCTGGGTGAAGCTGCCAGTGATCTGGGCCTTGCCCCCCGCGATCTTGTCCTGAATGACCGGCGCGGAGTAGCATTTGCCGTCCAGCACGATGGCTAGGCGCTTCTTGAGGTTCTCCTCGGTGACGCGCTCAAAGATCTTGGCCCCGCGTGAGTTGAAGGTCATGCTCACGGCGAACTGGTTGTTGTTCTGCTCGATGGTGGCGCGGGCGTCGGTGATGTACTCGCCGGTCATCACAGCGTCCTTCTTGAGGACGATGGGAAGCTCGGCGTTTGCGCCGTTGGCGCCGCGCTGCATCATGACCGTGAGTTCGCGGCCGGGGCCGAGAAGCCCCTGCTTGATGGCGGCCGGGTCCACGGTGTCGTCGACGATCTTGAATTCCAGGTGCGCGGTTTTGCCAATGACGGCGATGGCGCGCTCCGGGTCGGTCAGGCCGGGCAGCTGCACCTGGATGCGGTTGCCTTCCTGGCGGCGGATGTCCGGCTCGGCCACGCCGAACTGGTCAATGCGGTTGCGGATGGTCTTAACAGCCTGGTCAATGGTCAGCTTGGACAGGTACTTCTTATAGTCCTGGGTCATGGAGAGCAGGTACTTCACGCGGTCCTCGGGCAGGTTCTCCTTGCCCTCGACGCGCAGATTCGGGAACTGCTTGCTCAGAAGCTTCTCAAAGGCCTCCTGCTTGGTGGCGCCGATAAGCACGGCCTCCAGGCGGGGCCCGGGCAGCAGATTGGGCTTGAGCAGGGCCAGATCGTCCTCGCGGGCGCTGGCCTTGATGTCCTGTCCCATGCTGGACATGTTGTTCTCAATGGCTTTGTCTACGTCGACGCCAAGGGTCAGGTGGATGCCGCCCTTGAGGTCCAGGCCGAGGTTGATGGCGGTGTCAGGCAGAAATTTGCCCAGCGGGGTTTTCTTGATGCCAGGCACCGAGGGCAGGACCAGGCACAAGGCCACGGCCATCACCGTCAGTGTAAGGAGGACGCGCCAACGCAGATTCCGATTCATGTACTCTCCCTTGACGATCACGCTTAACGAGGGACTTGGGGGCTAAAGACAAGCGCGGACCCAGGCGCTCTCCCAGGTCCGCGTATCTGCCTTTCGGCTGAAAATCAAAGGAAAAGTTACTTGGCCTTCTTTTCCAGCTTCTCAAAAGCGTCGGCCTTGTCGGCCACGGTGTTGCGCAGCATTTCGATCTGGACGTTCTCGGCGATCTCCAGGACGATGGTGGTGTCCTTCATGCGCACGATGTTGCCGTAGATGCCGCCGTTGGTAACGATGCGGTCGCCGATCTTGAGGTTGCCGATCATCTCCTTGTGCAATTTGGCCTTCTTCTGCTGGGGGCGAATGAGCAGGAAGTAGAAGATGGCGAACATGAGGATAAGCGGAACAAAGGCGCCAAGGGGATTGCCCTGCCCGGCGCCGCCGCCGGCGGCTCCGCCAAGGGCCAATGCGAGATTGTCGAACATTCTGATTTCCTCCTGAGTTTGGCGGGCGCAAATGCTGCGCCGACCCCTCCCTGTCTACGCCGGTACGTACAAATTGCCGTACGGGCGGTGGGAGAAGGGCTTGATCTTAACGAAATCAGACGCAAGGATCGCCTTGGCGTCCAGCCCCAGCTCCTTGGCATACTCTTTGACGATGCCCTGGACCACCAGCTTGTCCGACTCATCCAGAGGCTGAGCGGTCAAGCCTGGGCCGATCTGCTCCTTGGGAACTTCGCCACGCACGTAGATGACTCCACCGTGCATGCCCGTTCCCAGGCTGCGACCAGCAATGGGTTCGGATGGCTTATCAGAAAACATTCCAAGAAGCAAAATGATTCCACCGGCCATGTATTCACCCAGGAAGTCACCGGCCTTGCCGCCGATGACGATGGTCGGAAGCTTCTCCATGTAAGCTTTCATGTGGATGCCCACGCGGTAGCCAACGTCGCCCTTGATGAAGATCTTGCCGCCGCGCATGGCGTAGCCGACAACGTCGCCCGCCAGGCCTTCGATGATGACGGTGCCGTCGTCCATGGTGTTGCCCACGCCGTCCTGGGCGTTGGCCTTCACGCGGACCTTGGGGCCGCGCATGAACGAGCACATGTCCTGTCCGGGCACGCCTTGGATCTCGAAGTTCAGGTCGCCTTCAATGGCGCCGACCAGATAGCGCTGGCTATTCACATTCGTGAGCACGATGTCCGTTGCGCCAGCGGCAACGGCCTCGCGGATCTGCTCGTTAAACTGGCGATAGTAGATGCCGCTCGCGTCCAGGGTGATTTTCTTAGCCATTGTCCTTAAGCCTCCAGATGCACGATGACCGGTTCGCCAGCCTTGGGCATCCACACGCGGTCCAGCTCGGGCTGCACTTCGCGGATGGAGCTCTCCTCGCTCGACATGAAGACCATGTCGTCCTTCTCGGCGACCACAAGCGGCCGCAGCTTGATGCGGTCGTTCAGGCCGAAGAGGCCGGTGTTGTCGGCCACGAGGATGGCGAAGGGGCCGTTCAGGAGGGCCTGACCATAGACCATGCGCAGGGCCGTGTAGGCTTCCTTCTCCTGCTTGGGCATGCGCTCGATCTCGTCCCAGAAGGGCGGAGCGAAGACCTTGCAGGCCATCTCCTTGGACAGGCCGTGCTTGCGGATGAGCATGTCCAGCAGGTAGGCCACGACCTCGGTGTCGGTCATGAGCGTGCACAGGTAGTCATGCTCGCACAGGTAGCGGCGGTTGATGCCGTAAGAAGATATCTCGCCGTTGTGGACGATGGACCAGTCGAGCAGCGTGAAGGGGTGCGCCCCGCCCCACCAGCCCGGTGTGTTGGTCGGGAAGCGGTTGTGCCCGGTCCAGATGTAGGCCGAGTAGTCCTCCAGGCGGAAGAAGTCGGCGATCTCTTCGGGGAAGCCAACGCCCTTGAAGGCGCCCATATTCTTGCCGCTGGAGAAGACAAACGCGCCATGCACCTTGTGGTTGATGTGCATGACCGCGCTGACCACGTAGTCCTGCTCGCCAAGGTCGCGGCCCTCTTGGGGACGGTCCTTCTTGGGGGTCAGGAAGTAGCGGGTCACGATGGGCGGGTTCTTGATGGCCAGGACCTTGCGGGTCGGAATGGGCTCCGCCAGGTGAACGGTGAAGTAGTACTTGAGCACTTCCTCAGCGCTGTCCAGGGCTGCCTGGGTGTCGCACATGAGGTGGAAGGCGTACTTGTCGGCCAGCTCCGGGTAGATGCCATAAGCCGCAAAGCCGCCGCCGAGGCCGTTGCCCCGGTCGTGCATGCAGGTCATGGCGCGGATGGGGATGTCGCCGGGAATGAGCCCGCGCGTCTTGTGGATCACTCCGAAGACGCCGCATCCGGAGATGTCCTTCTGGAAATCGTAATAACGTTCAGGTGCTTTCATCTGCTATGTGCTCCCTGCGGAATATGTCGCCAGCCGCCAGGCCCAGGCCCTAGCGGGCGGCCTTGGCCGGGGCCGGGTTCCAGGTCTCGTCGAACAGCTTCTCGGGCCAGAGGAAGACCTCGGGACCGGCGTTGATGAGCTTGTCCTTGGCATCGGCGCCAAGGGCCATCTCGAACTTGATGAAGGCCGTGAACATGCCGGCCTTGTCGATGTCGCCCACGAGGACGTAACCCACCAGCTTCTCGTCACGGAACACGAGCTTGCGGTAGGTTTCCTTGGCCTCGTCCAAAATGGCGACGACCTCAAAGGTCTCGTCACCTTCAGGCGGATTGACCACACCGACAGAGATGGTGGGCAGCCCGTAGAAGCTGATGGAGTTCATGGGCAGGCCGCCCTGGTAGGGCTCCTTGGCGCCGGCCATGTTGCGGCCGGAGGCATAGCCCTGGTTGTAGGCATTGGGCCAGATGGGCACGACGCGGTGCTCGCCGGAGAGCTGGTCCATGGCCTGGGCCACGTCGCCTGCGGCGTACACGTCCTTGGCGCTGGTCATGAGTTTCTCGTCAACCATGATGCCGCGCTCGACCTTGATTCCCGCGTCCTTGGCGATGGCGCTGTGCGGCACCACGCCGATGGCCACCACCACAACTTCCGTCTCCAGGAAGCGGCCGTCGGTCAAGAGCACGCCCTTGACTCTGCCCTTCTCGTCGCGCTGGATCTCCTTGGCGGTGACGCCGCAGTTGACCTGGATGCCTACGTTCTTCAAACGGTTGGCGGCGAGCGCACCGGCCTTCTCGTCGAAACCGGCGGAGAGGATGCGCGGTGCCAGCTCCAGGATGGTCACGGCAACGCCGCGATCATGCAGGCTCTCGGCAGCCTTGAGCCCGATGAGACCGCCGCCGATGACCACGGCGCGCTTGATCTTGGCCGAGAGTTCGATGAGCGTCTGGGCATGGGCCAGGGTGGTGAAGCTGTAAATGTCCTCGCCCTGCACGCCGGGAATGGGCGGGATGAAGGGGATGCCGCCGGTGGCGATGAGCAGGCGGTCAAAGGCGATAGTGTCGCCCTTGTCCGTGGTCACGGCCTTTTTGGCGGTGTCGATGCCGGTCACCGTGGTGCCGAGCTTCAGCTCCACGTTGTTCTTCGCGTAGTATTCGTCGCCGCGCAGCGCCAGCTGGTTCACGCCGATCTTGCCCGCCAGAAGGTAGGAGATGAGCGGACGGCCATAGGCGGCGGCATCTTCCGCGCCGATGACGACGATCTTCCCCTTCTGGTCGTGCCGGCGGATGCCCTCGATGGCGCCGATGGAGGCCACGCCGTTGCCGATGATCACGTAGGTCATAGCATCCTCATGAGCTTTGCGTTTCGTGCCGGACATAAGGCCCCTCCTAGCGTTCCTCTTGCTTCAGCGCCTGATTGGGGCAGGCTGCCACGCAGGCCGGGCCGCCGGGACGGTCAGCGCACAGGTCGCACTTGACGATTTTGTTCTCCAGCGGATGCCGGGCGATGGCCCCGAAGGGGCAGGCCATGAGGCAGGACCAGCAGCCCACACACTTCTCGCGGTCGTAGGTGGTGCGGCCGGTCTCGGAGTCCTTCTGCAGGGCGCCGGAGATGCAGGCGGCAACGCAGGCGGGCTCGTCGCAATGGCGGCAGGACAGGGCCACGCAGGTGGGGCCGCCCTCGTGCACACGTTTGCAGGAGCTAAGCCCCTCGCTGCCGCGCTCCACCGTGTAGGCCAGGATGAGATCCTTGCTCTTGGAGTGCGCGGTGAGGCAGGCCAGCTCACAGATGTGGCAGCCGATGCAGTAGTCCTTGTCGGGGTAGACGCGTTTCATGATGTAGAGTCCCCCTTTTAGCGACCGGCGTGCTTGACGCCGAGGATGTCCATCTCGGTATCGGAGAGGCCAACCGCGCGAAGCTTGTCGCGGTTGCCGCGCAGGCTCTCGATGGAGTTGAGGCCCATGCCGCCGAGCATTTCTTCGATCTCGTGGCCCCAGGCGTGCACCAGGTTGACCATCTTCTTGGCCGCGATGTCCGGGTTCTGGCGCTTGGCCAGCTTGGCGTCGTTGGTGGCGATGCCCCAGGGACACTTGCCGGTGTAGCATTTGCCGCAGAGCGTGCAGCCAACGGCCAAAAGCGCCGCAGTGGCGAAGTAGCAGGCGTCCGCGCCAAGCGCGATGGCTTTCACAACGTCGGCGCTGCAGCGGATGCCGCCAGCGGCCACGATGGACGCGCGGTTGCGGATGCCTTCGTCGCGCAGGCGCTGGTCCACCTGGGCCAGGGCCAGCTCAATGGGGATGCCCACGTTGTCGCGGATCATGCCCGGAGCAGCGCCCGTGCCGCCGCGCATGCCGTCGATGGCGACGATGTCGGCTCCGGCGCGCACGATGCCCGAGGCGATGGCGGCGACGTTGTGCACCGCGGCGATCTTCACGCTGACGGGCACGCGGTACTCGCTGGCCTCCTTCAGGGCGAAGATGAGCTGGTGCAGGTCTTCAATGGAATAGATGTCGTGGTGCGGCGCCGGAGAGATGGCGTCGGACCCGAGCGGCACCATGCGCGTGACGGACACCATCTCGTTGATCTTCTCGCCGGGCAGGTGCCCGCCGATACCGGGCTTGGCGCCCTGGCCGACCTTGATCTCGATGCCCGCGCCAGCGTTCAGGAAGTCGCGGTGCACGCCGAAACGTCCCGAGGCCACCTGGACGATGGTGTTCTTGCCATACTGGTAGAGGGTCTTATGCAGACCGCCCTCACCGGTATTGTAGCAGATGCCGAGCTCGGTGGCGGCGCGCGCCATGGCCACGTGCAGGTTGAAGTTGATGGAGCCGAAGCTCATGGCCGAGAACATGAGCGGGTAGTTCAGCTCGATGTTCGGGGAGAGCTTGGTCTTCAACTTCGGTGTGCCGTCCTTGGACTTGCCGAACTCAAGCTTCACCGGCTTGGCGCCCAGGAAGGTCTTGAGCTCCATGGGTTCGCGCAACGGGTCGATGGACGGGTTGGTGACCTGGCTGGCGTCGAGCAGGAGCTTATCCCAGTAAACCGGGATGTTTCCCACAGGGCTGCCCATGCCGGTCAGCAGCACGCCGCCGGTGTCCGCCTGTTTGTAGATGTATTTGATGAACTCCGGCTTCCAGAGGGCGTTGTCCTTGAATTCGGACTTCTTCTTCTGGATCAGAAGCGCTGAGGTGGGGCAAAGCGCTTCGCAGCGGTGGCAGCCGACACACTTGGCGTTGTCGTGCATGACCTTCTGGCGCGACTCATCCCAGTAGTGCGCATCGTATGCGCACTGCCGGATGCAGACCTTGCAGTTGATGCAGGCGTCCTTGTCGCGGACAATGGAGAAATCGTGGTAGTTTCGGTTGATCGGTTGGAAAAGCAAAACCGGTACCTCGCTCCAAATGGTTTGGCTGTATGTGCCGAAAATCCCTCTCCCCCGCCCAGGAAAAATTCCCAAGGCAACCAGGAAAGGGGTCGACAGAAAATCACAAGGTCAACTTGCTGTCAACAAATGTTTCGACAAAATGATGGAAATTGACAAAATTGTTGTGGCAGTGCGCCAAAAGTGTTGGCAACTTGCCAAGAAGTGACAACAATTGAGGGTGTTCCGTGAAATTCAAGTCTGTGGAGAACTCAAAAATCACGACTCTGTCGCCCAGTGCAGCAGGCCCAACGCGTGGGAATCCAGCAGCAGCGGGTGGTGCGGAAGGATGCGCACCGTGAAGCCGAAGCGACCCGCCTCGGCAGGCAGCACCTCGCCGCGATACAGATGCCAGCCGCCGCCAAGATCCTTTTCAGGCGTCATGACCGAGGTCTTGCGCATGGTGAAGGCCGAGTCCTGGGCCACGGGCCCGTAGTATATCTCCACCTGCACATCGCGGGTGGTCAGCCCGTCGAGCTGCACCTCGGCCTCCACCAGCACCGGCTCCTCCACAAAAACCTTCTCGTGGGTCTCGGTGCTGATGTTGCGAATGGACAGCTTGTTCCAGCTGGTCATGAGCTTCATGCGCCACTGGGCCAGGTCCTTGGCCGCGCCGAATTCATCGCGCACAAGGCTCTGGTAGTTACGGCATGATGGCAGGTAGGCCTTCTCAGTATAGTCCTCGACCATGCGGTGGGCGTTGTAGATGGGTCCCAGCTCCCGCAGGGCGCTCTTCATTTTGCGTATCCAGGTGCGCGGCAGGTTGCCGTGTCCGCGATCATAGAACTCCGTGAGCACGTCGTTCTCCATGATGTTGAACAGGGTCTGGCTTTCCACGAAGTCCTGGTAGACGCTGTCCTCGTACTCCTCTCCCCTGCCGATGGCCCAGCCCAGGCTGTTGTCGGGGCGATAGGCCTCGTCCCACCAACCGTCCAGGGTGGACAGCTGCAGCACGCCGTTGGCCAGGGCCTTCATGCCGCTGGTGCCGCAGGCTTCGAGCGGGCGGCGGGGATTGTTCAGCCAGACGTCGCAGCCCTGGACCATGCGGCTGGCGATCTTCATGTCGTAGTCTTCCAGAAAGACCATGGACAGGCGGCAGTCCTCGCGACGGCACAGCTGCACCAGGTCCTGGATGATCTTCTTGCCCTCGTTGTCGTTGGGGTGGGCCTTGCCCGCGAAGATGAACTGCACGCGGCGCTCTGTGTTGGTCAAAAGGCGCACCAGGCGCTCCTTGTCCAGCAGCAGCAGGTTGGCGCGCTTGTACGTGGCGAAGCGCCGGGCGAAGCCGATGGTCAGAGCCTGCGGATCAAGCACCTCGTCGGCCTGCTGCAGTTCCTTGTGGCGTGCGCCCTTGTCCATGAGCTGCTTGCGCAGGCGCTTGCGCACGAAGTCCACCAGCCGCTCGCGCAGGCGCTCATGGGTGCGCCAGAGCTCGGCATCGGGGATGCCTTCGGCCTGGTTCCACACGCGCACGCAGTCCGAGTCCTCGCGCCAGTTGCCCAGGTAGCGGTCGTAGAGGATGGCCATGTCCGTGGCCACCCAGGTGGGCGTGTGCACGCCGTTGGTGATGGCCCCGATGGGCACGTCCTCCACGGGATTCTGGGGCCAAACCTTCTGCCACATATTCCGGGAGACCTCGCCGTGCAGCTTGGACACGCCGTTTGAGAAGCGCGAGAGCCGAAGCGCCAGCACGGTCATGCAGAACTGCTCGCCCTCGTCGCGCGGGTCCTCGCGGCCAAGGGCCAGAAATACCTTGAAGGCCAGGTTCAGCTTGCGCGCGTATTCCTCGAAATAGGCGTGCATCAGTTCCGGGGGGAAGCGGTCATTGCCCGCAGGCACCGGGGTGTGCGTGGTGAACACGCTGGAGGAGGCGGTGAGCTCAGACGCAGCCTCGAAGGACAGGCCGTGGTCCTGCATGTACACGCGGATGCGTTCCAGACCGGCAAAGGCAGAGTGCCCCTCGTTCATGTGGATGACCATGGGCTTTACGCCCAGGCAGGCCAGGGCCCGGATGCCGCCGATGCCGAGCAGGATCTCCTGCTGCAGGCGCATCTCAAGTCCGCCGCCATACAGGCGCGAGGTGACGGCGCGAAGAAAGGGCGGATTCTCCGGCACGTTGGAGTCCAGCAGGTACAGGCGCACCTTGCCAACGTGCACCTCCCAGACACGGGCGTGCAGGGGCTGCCCCTGGCAGTCCACGCAGATCACGCAGGGGTTGCCGTCCTGGCCCAGGGCGGGGCGTATGGGCATCTGCTCGAACTCGTGGTCCGGGTAGCGCTCCTGCTGCCAGGCGTCGGGGGTCATGTACTGGCGGAAATAGCCCTCGCGGTAGAGCAGGCCCACACCCACCAGGGGGATGTTCAGGTCGCTGGCGGACTTCAGGTGGTCGCCCGCCAGAATGCCCAGGCCGCCGGAGTAGATGGGCAGGCACATGGCGATGCCGTACTCCAGGCTGAAATAGGCCACACAGGGCGAATCCTCGCGTCCGGCGGGAAACTTGAAGGCCGAGTGCTTGCGCGCCAGGTAATGATCCAGGGAGCGTTTGGCGTCGGCCAGGCGCTGGATGAAGAAGTCGTCGCGGGCCAGCTCCTCGATGCGGCGCTGGGGCAGCCGATTCAAAAGCAGCACCGGGTTCTGCTGGCAGGTCACCCAGAGGTTGTGGTCGATGGTGGTGAAAATGTTCGTCAGGTCGTTGTTCCAGGAGAACCAGAGGTTGGTCGCGATGTCCCACAAAGGCTCCAGCTTGGGGGGCAGTTTGGGGACGACACTGAATACGCGCAAAGCCTGCATTGGGACTCCTTCATTGAACGGGGGTAATGACTTTTGAAGCATGCAGGGTATAAAGGCTGCGGAGAAAAAGCAAGAGCTCTTCCCGGACGCTCCCGCGTACCCTGCGCCCTGTCCAGCATTGACATGGCCGCAGTTTCCAGAGAAAGGAAAGCTCTTTGCATTATGGAGGAACACGCATGGAGACGGCCCCCAAGACTGCGCCGCAGGCCCTTGATGTGCACGTGCTTTTTCTGCACCCCGTGTGGGATGAGCACAGGCTCGAATACGCCACGGACCACTCTGCCGGTCTTGACCTGCGCGCCTGCATCGACACCGACCGCCTGGACATCCCGGCCGGTGGCCGCGCGGCCATCCCCACGGGCATCGCCATCGAGATCCGCACGCCCGGCGTGGCCGGATTCATCTTCTCGCGCAGCGGCCTGGGCACAAAGGAAGGCCTGACCGTGAGCCAGGGCGTGGGCGTCATCGACCCGGATTACCGGGGTCAGCTCATCGTGTCCCTGCTGAACACTTCCGGAGCGTTGCGAAGTGTGGAACGCGGGCAGCGCATCGCGCAGCTCGTGTTCCTTCCCTGCTTCACAGCACGGCTGATCAAGGTCGACGAGCTCGGCGCCACACAGCGCGGCGCGGGCGGTTTCGGCCACACCGGAAAGATTTAGCTTCCATATAAGGAGTACGTCATGACCAAAACCCCGAGCCAGGCAGCAGGCGCCGCCTACGACAGCCTCGTCAGCCGGGACAAGAAAGTACTGTGCCAGACCTATGGCCGCTACCCCCTGGCCTTTGAACGGGCAGTGGGCTCGCGCCTGTTTGCTCTGGACGGCCGGGAATACGTGGACCTACTGGCGGGCATCGCCGTGGCCAACCTGGGCCACAGCCACCCGGAGCTGCTTAAGGTCATGTCCAGCCAGGCCCAGGACCTCATCCACATCAGCAACCTGTTCTACCAGCCCAGACAGGTGGAGCTGGCCGAGAAGCTGCTCTCCACCTGCGCCTGCGACAGGGTGTTCTTCTGCAACTCCGGGGCAGAGGCCAACGAGGCGGCCATCAAGCTCGCTCGGCGCTTCATGCGCACCGTGCGCTACAAGGACGCGCATGAGATCATCACGCTCTCCGGCTCGTTCCATGGCCGCACCCTGGCCACGCTGACGGCCACGGGCCAGGGCGGGCGCATCAAGGAGGGCTTCGAGCCGCTGCCCGAGGGCTTCATCACCGTGCCCTTCGGGGACATCGAGGCCATGCGCGCTGCCATCGGCCCCAGAACCGCCGCCGTGCTCATCGAGATGGTCCAGGGCGAGGGCGGCGTGCTGCCCCTGCCCGAGGATTACGTGCGCCAGATCCAGGACCTCTGCCGCGAGGCCAACTGCCTGTTCATGGTGGACGAGATCCAGACCGGCCTGTGCCGCACCGGCCGTTTCTGGGCGCACCAGCACTTCGGGCTCGAGCCGGACGTCTTCACCACGGCCAAGGGACTGGCCAACGGCCTGCCCATGGGCGCCATGCTGGCCAAGGAGCACGTGGCCCGGGGCTTTGCGCCCGGCTCCCACGCCACGACCTTTGGCGGCGGCGGCGTGCTCTCCGCCGTGGCCTCCAAGGTGGTGGACATCCTGCTGCGCGATGACATGGCCGGACGCGCCAGGGACCTGGGCAACCTGGCCCTGGAGGCCTTCCGGAAGATTCAGGCCGCCCTGCCGGACAAGATCAAGACGGTTCGCGGCCTGGGGCTGATGATCGGCATCGAGCTGTCCGGCCCGGGCGAGGCGGTCCACGCCGAGCTGCGCGAGCGCGGCTTTGTCTGCAACCTGGCCCACGGCAAGGTACTGCGGCTGTTGCCGCCCCTTGTCATCAGCGCGGACGATCTGCTTGCCTTTGCTGCGGCTCTGGAGGATATTCTGAAGAAGGACATCTAAGGGCGAGACAACCGGGCGCAGGAGCTGACTATGAGCATGGTGGAGGCGGTGGTCCAGCAACAACCGCTGGAAAACGTGGGAAAGCGCCCTGAAGGCGTTCCCGCTGAGCCGCATCTGCCTGCCGGAAAGCCCCTGCGCTCGGTGCAGCCCCTGCCCATACCGCTGATCAGCCACAATGACACGCCCCGGCCACCCTTTGACGGGGAAGCCATGCGCAAGCAGGTGGCCTTGAGCAACGCCGAGATAAACGGCACCGGCATCATCGTGGACACCCACGCCTGAGCGCCTCCGACCGCGACAACACTCCAACACACAACGGAATCATACCAGCCATGACCATGTCCCTGCTTAAGATCGAGTTTTCGCTGCCCGCCGCCGACTATGACGAAGCCGTCGTCTTCCTGTCTGGAGCCATCCAGCACGGCTGGGAGGAATCCCAGGCCGTGAACGGTACCACGCACTTCAGCACCTATCTGGAGAACCACGAGGCCGGGCATGATGTGGCCCGCCGCATCAAGGAGCTCTGGCCGGACTCGGGCATCCGCACCGAGGAGAGCGAGAGCCAGGACTGGGGCCAGAACTGGCGCGAGTTCTTCACGCCCATCGAGTGCGGCGGACGCTTCGAGATCCTGCCGCCCTGGCTGTCCGAGGAAGGCCACGGCGACCTGACGCCCATCATCATCGAGCCCAAGATGGCTTTCGGCACCGGACACCACCCCACCACCGCGCTCTGCCTGGCCTGCCTGGCTGATCTGTTCCGCGCAGGGCACCTTGCCGTGGGCATGGACTTCCTGGACCTGGGCACCGGTTCGGGCATTCTGGGCATCGGCCTAGCCAAGCTGGGCCTCACGGGCCTGGGCCTGGACATCGACCCCCAGGCCACGTCCTGCGCCGAGGAGAACGCCCAGGTCAACAATGTGGCCGACACCTTCCGCGTGGCCGTGGGCGGCATCAACACCGTGCCCGAGGGCACCAGCTTTCAGGTCATCGTCGCCAATATTTTGTCCAAGCCGTTGATCTTCATGGCCCCGGACATCGTGCGCCGCATCACCCCCGGAGGCTGCCTGGCCCTGTCCGGCATCCTGGTGGAGCAGGCGCCGGACGTGATCCGGGCCTACGTGCGGCTGGGCCTGCCCGAGCCGGAACTGCGCGTGGAAGGCGAGTGGTGCGCCCTGCTCTGGACGCAGCTGCCCGCCCTTGCCGCTCCGGGAACCCAGAGGGCCTGATGTCGAAACGCTCCGAGACCATCCAGGGCCTTTTCCGCGTCCTTTCCGGGGCGCTGGGGCCGAGCCGCTGGTGGCCCGGAGAAACGCCCTTTGAGGTGGCTGTCGGCGCCATCCTGACCCAGAACACCAACTGGAAGAACGTCGAGAAAGCCATCGCCAATCTCAAGGCGGCAGACGTACTTACGGCCAAGGGCCTGCGTGCGCTGCCTGCGGCCAGGCTGGAGGAACTCATCCGGCCGGCCGGGTACTTCCGTATCAAAACCATGCGCTTGACAGATTTCCTGGACTTTCTTGAGCAGGAATCTGGATTAGAGATCGAAGCTTTGGGGGATCAGAGTTTGGAGCAGTTGCGTCCAAAACTCCTGGCCGTGCGCGGCATCGGCCCGGAAACGGCCGACTCCATCCTGCTTTACGCCCTGGGCAAGCCGACCTTCGTGGTGGACGCCTACACCGTGCGCATGTTCTCGCGCCACGGCCTCATCCCCGAAGTCACCGACTACTATGAAGTGCAGGACATCGCCCAATCAGCCATTGCGTCCGCTGTCCAGGACGACAGCGCCACTGTGGCGGACTACAACGAGTTCCACGCGCTCATCGTGCGCGCGGCCAAAGAGTGGTGCCGCAAGACCAAGCCGCTGTGCGCCCTCTGCCCCGCCCGCGCCCTGCTGCCCAACCCCGACGAGCTGCCGTCATGAGCCGAATGTTCTGCCTGCCATGCCTCTGCGCGACCATTAAGACGGCCGGCCTGACGGTCGCTCTGGCTCTCACTCTGGCCTCTGCCGCCCTGGCCGAGCCCGGGCAGATAGAGAAGGCCCTGCAGCGCGAGCACCAGAAGGCCGCGGAGCACAAGGGGGTTGTGCGCAAGCTGGCCGAACGCGAGAAGGCTCTGGCGAGCAAGCTCAATACCATCGAAACACGCATGCAGGCCGCCGAGGCGCGCATTGAGAAGCAGGAAGCCGAGCTGGCGGTCATCCGCAAGGAGGAGGCCCAGTACGCCGCCCTGCACGACGCCGTGCGCGTCAAGCGCGAAAAGGCCGTGCGGGAGCTCCGGCGGCTGCTCGACCTGCTCTGGCCCATCAGCGCTCAGGGCATGCACGAGGGCGCGCGCTCGGCTGACAGCTGGGATGCGGCGGACCGCCGTTTCCAGTGGACCGGCGCGGTGTACGCCAAGGCCCGCGCGGCCCTTGAGGTTGTCCGCCTGCAGGAGCAGGAGCTGGCCGGAGTGCTGGCGCGCCAGAAAGAGCTGGAAGCCCAGGTGGACCAGCAGCTCATCATCATCAATGCGGACAAGGACGCGCTGCTGCGCGACCGCCTGGCCGTGAACGCCCGCATCGGCCAGGTGAGCCTGCAGCGCCAGGACCTTGAGGGCGAGCTGCAAACCATCCTCAAGACCATCCAGCAGTTGGGCTACCAGCTCGTCAGCCAGCGCAGCCGCAAGTTCGACTCCTACAAGGCCATCCTGCCCTGGCCGGTGGCTGGCCGCGTGGTCACGAACTTCAGCCCGGACGGCCATCCCTCGCGCCGGGGCATCGGCATCGCCACGGGCGAGGGCTCCACCGTACGCAGCGTGTTCTGGGGCAAGGTGGTGCACAACGATGTGCTGCGCGGCCTGGGCAAGGTCGTGATCCTGTTCCACGGCGGCGATTACTACACGCTCTATGCCTATCTCTCGGACGTCACCGTCCAGACCGGGCAGGAGGTGGAGAAGGACGAACCCATAGGCCACGCGGGTTATTACCCGGAGGCTCACGGAAACGGAGTTTATTTCGAATTGCGTTTACATCAAAAACCGATTAATCCCCTGCTGTGGCTCATGCCCGCCCAGTAGCGCCAAATCCTTAGGCGTCTGCGGCTTCACGGAGGAATTATGCGCACTGGCATCTGGTTTATCTGCTTCACCATGCTCCTGACCCTGACCATCGCCCCGGCCCCGCTGGGCGCGGCCACGCCCGGCAAGGACGACCAGTTCGAAGCCCTGCGTCGTTTCAGCCAGGTTGTGGACATGGTGGAGACCCATTACGTCAAGAAAGTCACCAAGGCCGAGCTCATCCAGAACTCCATCAAGGGCATGCTTGAGCAGCTCGACCCGCACTCGACCTTCCTCTCCGCAGACGACTTCAAGGAACTGCAGGTTTCCTCCAGCGGCGCCTTCCACGGCATCGGCATCGAGATCAGCTCCGAGAACGGACGCCTGATTGTTGTCTCGCCCATCGAAGACACCCCTGCCTTCAAGGCGGGGCTCAAGTCCGGCGACATCATCATGGAGATCGACGGCGAGCCGACCATGGAACTGGGCCTCAACGAGGCCGTGAAGAAAATCCGCGGGCCCCAGGGCACCAGCGTCACGCTGACCATCCTGCACAAGGGCGCGCAGCAGCCCATCGACGTGGTCATTGCGCGCGGCACCATCCCCATCGTCAGCGTCAAGACCCAGGAGCTCGACAAGGGGTACCTCATGTGCCGCATCACGCGCTTCAACGAGCACACCACCAAGGAGCTGCGCGACAAGCTGGCAGAATACGTCAAGAAGACGCCCATCAAGGGCATCGTGCTTGACCTGCGCAACAACCCCGGCGGTCTGCTGGATCAGGCCGTGAGCGTGTCCGACACCTTCCTGGCCGACGGACTCATCGTCTACATCCAGGGCAAGGACCCGCAGTCGCGCCGCGACTTCAACGGTCGCAAGGAAGCCGAAGACCTGATCGACGTGCCCATCGTCACGCTCATCAACGCCGGTTCCGCCTCGGCTGCGGAGATCGTGGCCGGAGCCCTGCAGGACCGCAAGCGCTCGCTTTTGATCGGCGAAAAGACCTTTGGCAAGGGCTCGGTGCAGACCGTGGTCTCCCTGCCCGACGGCTCCGGCATCAAGCTGACCACCGCGCTCTACTATACGCCCAACGGACGCTCCATCCAGGCCGAGGGCATCGTGCCGGACCTGGAAATTCCCTTTGTGGCACCGCCTTCCGATGAGGACAAGACCTTGAAAGACCGCTTTACCTTCCGCGAGAAGGACCTCTCCCGTCACCTGGAGAACGGCAGCGCCAAGAAGAGCAAGAAGGGCGTCAAGGCCAATGCCGAGTCCGAGGACAAGGCCAGGGTCATGATCGAGAAGGACAACCAGATGCGCCTGGCTCTTGAGATGGTCAAGACGCTGCCCAAACTCAAGGAAATCCGCTAGCCGGGAAGACGTCCATGTGCGCCAACGAGACCGACGACAAGCGGGCCGGGTCAAACCGGTCCGCTTTTTTAGCAGCCCTGGAGAGCCTGCGCGGCATGCCCGTGGGCGTTTGGATTGCGCTGGCCCTGATCCTGGGCGTGCTCATCGGCGTCTTTGCCGGTCGCCAGTTTCCAAGCCGGAGCCCCGCGCCGCTGAAGATCCAGCAGGCCAACGCCACCACCTACGAGGAATACCGCGCAGGCGAGCTTGAGAACCGCATCAAGCTCGTGGACAGCGCCCTGTTCCGCAGCCAGCGCTCGGTCAAGCCGGAGGCCGACAGACTCCAGGTCCAGGCCGTGGAAGGCCGGGAATCCACGGGCCGCGAATACCTCTACCAGACCATTCGCATGCCGCTCACGTCCGCCGAAAAGACTGAATTCGTCCGACATCTGACCAAGGAACTGGGCATCCTGGTGCCGAGCGCCAAACTCTCGCAATCTGCGCCGAACCAGTTGGACATCAGCATCGATGGTCTGGCTACGCACCATCTGCTGCTGCCTGGCGAGGCGGAGAAGCCCGCCAAGCCGGAGCGCCCCCAGACAGCAGGCAAGGGCCGCCTGGCGTTGATCATCGACGACATGGGCGAGGACGTGGGCTTTGCCCAGGGTCTGGCCGCGCTGAACGTGCCTGTGGCCTTTTCCATCTGGCCGGACAGCGGCAACCGCGAGGCCGTGCTCAAGATCGCCAAGGCGCATGGCCGGGAGATCCTCATCCACCTGCCCATGCAGCCCAAGGGCTACCCAAAGGTTGATCCTGGCAAGCACGCCCTGCTGGTGACAATGACAGCAGACGAGATCCAGAGCACCGTGCGCCGCGCCGTGGAGCGCGTGCCAGGAGCCATCGGCCTGAACAACCACATGGGCTCACAGTTCACTGAAAACCCCTTTGGCATGCACGTCGCCCTGCAGACCATCAAGGACAAAGGCCTGTTCTTCCTCGACAGCCGCACCACCGCAGAATCCGTTGGTGAACGCGAGGCCAAGCGCGTTGGGCTGCGCTTCTACAAGCGCGACGTGTTCCTGGACAACGAGCAGAACGTTTCCGCCGTGCTGCTCCAACTGCGCAAGGCCGAAGCCCTGGCGCGCTCCAGCGGCCGGGCCATCGCCATCGGGCACCCGCACCACGAGACCTTGCAGGCCATCCGGCAGTGGTTAAAGGAAAAGGACGACAGCGTCAGCGTCGTTGCTTTGACTGCCCTGCCCGTGCGCTAGCCGGAGCCGTTTTCGCTCTTCAGCTTGCCAAGTCCCTGGCAAAGGCTGTAGTCTTCCTCAAGCATCATGCGGACTAAAGCCTTTGCCGCTTCGGTCCGATTCTTGCTTTAAGCTTACGCGGGCAGCGCTCTTGCTCCCTGATGGACACTTTTCTGGCAAGGAAACGCGGACATGAGCAAAATTCTTGAACAAGATGAAGTTGATGCGTTGTTGCGCGGGCTGTCCGGCGGTGAGGTGGAAACCACGCCGGACCTGCCGGAAGATGATTCCGGCATCGTGCCCTTTGACCTGACCAATCAGGACCGCATCATCCGTGGCCGCATGCCGGTCCTGGAAATCGTCAACGACCGCTTTGCAAGGCTCTGCACCAACGCCCTGGCCAACACCATGCGCAAGCGCGTGGACATCAACCCCATCTCCATCGACATGAGCAAGTTCGGCGACTTCATGCGCTCGCTGCCGGTGCCCACCAGCATCTCCATTTTCAAAATGGAGCCCCTGCGCGGCAACGCCCTGCTCGTGGTCGACTCGCGCCTGGTTTTTGCCCTGGTGGAAAATTTCTTCGGCGGCGCCGGTTCCCAGCCCAAGGTCGAGGGCCGCGACTTCACGCCCATTGAGCAGGCCATCGTGGACAAGGTGGTCAAGATCTGCCTGGCCAACATGGAGGAATCCTGGAAGCCCGTGCACGAGGTGCACATCGAGGTGGTGCGTTCCGAGGTCAACCCGCAGTTCGCGGCCATCGTGCCGCCCAGCGATGTCGTCATCGTCATCACGTTTGAGGTGGAGTTGGAGAACGCCATCGGCTCGCTCATCTGCTGCCTGCCCTACGCCACCATGGAGCCCATCCGCTCCAAACTGCACGCCTCCTTCCAGTCCGAGCGCCTGGAAGTCGACCACGTCTGGATCAACCGCTTCAAGGAGCGCCTGTTCGAGACGCCGGTCGAATTCCTGGTGCGCCTGGGCAACACGCGCATCACCGGCCGCCAGCTCTTGAACCTTGAGATCGGCGACATCATGCTGCTGGACACCGACGCCGAGGACCTGCTTGAGGTCGATATCGAGGGCATCCGCAAGTTCTACGGCACCCCGGGCAGGGTCAAAGGCAACAAGTGCTTCAAGATCGTCAAGGACGAGCAGATCCACTTCTAGCCGACGCATTGCGGGGAATTGAGCGGGCCGCCCAGTGCGGCCCGTTTTGTTGATGACCCTTGACTTCCAGCCTGATTCGGGTGATTTGCCCTGCACGCACGGATGTGCCGTCCGCGTACGACGTTACGCATGCAGCGATCCGCGCGACCATACCCTTTGGAGGACTAGATCAATGAGCGAACGCACTTTTTCCATCATCAAACCCGATGCCGTGGCCGCCAAGCAGACCGGCGCCATCATTCAGATGATCCTTGACGCCGGCCTGAGCGTCAAAGCCATGAAGATGATCCGCTTGACCCGCGAGCAGGCCGAGGGTTTCTACGCCGTGCACAGCGCGCGCCCCTTCTTCAAGGATCTCGTGGAATACATGATCTCCGGCCCGGTGGTGGTCTCCTGCCTGGAAGGCGACAACGCCATCGCCCGCTACCGCGACCTCATGGGCGCCACCGACCCGGCCAAGGCCGCCGAGGGCACCATCCGCAAGAACTTCGGCAAGAGCATCGAGGCCAACGCCTGCCACGGCTCCGACGGTCCCGACACCGCCAAGGTCGAAGTGGCCTACTTCTTCAGCTCGCTTGAAATCGTGGGGTAGCAGCATGAACAGGAGCGTCGGCTTCATCGGCGTTGGCAACATGGGCACGGCCATCATCAAGGGCCTTGCCGCACAGAAGATAGCCGTGCACGGGTGCGACCTGAACAAGGCCAACCTTGACGCCCTGGCAGCCGAGGTGGGCCTCAAGGCCGAGGCTTCGCCCAAGGACCTCGTACGCGCCTGCCGCTACGTTATCCTGGCGGTGAAGCCCCAGCACCTGGCCGCCGTGGTCGAGGAAATCGCACCGGAGCTGACCCCTGGCCATTGCCTTATGTCCATCGCTGCGGGCGTGACCCAGGACAAGTTGCGCACGCTGTCGGGCAACCGCTGCCCGGTGGTGCGCATCATGCCCAACACCCCTGCCCTGGTGGGCGCGGGCGTGTTCGCCCTGTGCTTCGACGACAAGAGCCTGGACGACGAACGCCGGGACTTCGTGCGCGCCATGCACGCCCCGCTGGGCCAGGTCCACGAGCTGCCCGAGAAGCTCTTCGACGCCTTCACCAGCGTGGCGGGCTGCGGCCCGGCCTACGTGTTCTATGTCATGGACGCCATCGTGGAGGCCGGGGTCAACCTGGGCCTGCCCAGGGCGCAGTCCACGCAGATCGTCAAGGCGCTGTTCAGCGGCTCGGCCAAGCTTGCCGAGGAAAGCGACCTGCACCTGTCGGAGCTGCGCGAGATGGTCTCTTCTCCGGCCGGGTCCACCATCCGCGCCATCATCCACATGGAGCGCACGGCGGTTCGCGGCAACATCATCGATGCCGTGGGCGAAGCCTTCGACCGCAATGTTGAACTCGGCTAGAGAACTCGGCTAGAGAACTCGGCTAAACAAAACCATCACAATAAAAAGGCCGCCGGGAGTGCATGAAGCGCTCCGGGCGGCCTTTTTCGTTGCGCAGAGCGTTTGGCTGAGCACACTACAAAGTGACGGCCACCTTCAAGCCCTGGAGCACAAGAATGCCCAGGAATGCAGCATACACCATGAGTCTAAATATTTTTGAGAGTTTCTCTATACTCCACTCCTGCCCTTTCGGCCCAAGTTCCGGCTTCTGCTTGGGCTCACCAAAGTAGATGGCGGGGCCACCCATGCTTCCTTCCAGGAGCCAGGCGCAGGCGCTCATGGGCCAACCCGCGTTGGGGCTGTCCATGGTCGCGGCTTCCGCCGGAATACGCCGGGCGGCCTCGCGCCAGGGCAGACGCAGGACAGCCCCGGCCCCGAGCAGCAAGAGCGCCGTGAGCCGCGCGGGAATATATGCCAGGAGGTCGTCGGCCTTAGCCGCGGCCCAGCCCAGGTCGCGGAAACGCTCCGTGCGGTACCCCCACATGGAATCCATGGTGGAGACCGCCTTGTACGCCCACATCAACGCCGGCCCCCCCAGGACCAGATAGAACAGTGGTGCCACGTAACCATCGCAGAGGTTCTCGCTCAAGGTCTCGGCCAGGGTCTTGCGCAGCTCGGCCTCGTCCATGGCCGTTGTGTCGCGGCTGACGAGCATGCCCACGGCCTCGCGAGCCTCCTCAAGGTGGCCCTCCTCCATGAGCTCCAGGGCGTCGCGGCCCTCATCCAAGAGTTCGCCCAGGGCCAGACCAGCATAGGCGAAGTAGAGCGAAGCAATCATGCCGATAAAGCGCAGACCTGTGAGGAACTCCACCAGGGCCCAGACGGCCCCGGCTGTGAGGACCACGCACAGCGCGCCCGAGGCCTTGAGCCCCAGCACCCACTGGCGGGCGTAGCCCTCAAGCCAGTCGAGCCAGCGCCCGATGAGCCGCACCGGATGCGGCAGGCGGCTGGGGTCGCCGAGCAGGAGGTCGAGGACGGTGGCGATGACAGGCAGACTGAACAGGGTCAGGACCAGGATCTTCATGGCGTGCTCCCGGCGAAATGAAAAAGGCGGGGACAGCAGTGACGCCATCCCCGCCCGGAATGATTGGGCTTAGCTCTCGAAGTAGGAACGCAGCACCGAGCTGCGCACCGGGTGGCGCATCTTGCGCAGGGCCTTGGCCTCGATCTGGCGGATGCGCTCGCGGGTGACGTTGAACAGCTTGCCCACTTCCTCAAGGGTGTGGTCGCTCTTCTCGCCGATGCCGAAGCGCTTGCGCAGCACCTGCTCCTCGCGCGGGGTCAGGTCGGCCAGCACCTTGGCGATCTGCTCGGAGAGCTTGGTGCTGACGACTTCCTCGGCCGGGGCCGTGGCCTTCTTGTCCTCGATGAAATCGCCCAGGTTGGAGTCTTCCTCGTCGCCGATGGGGGTTTCCAGCGAAATGGGCTCCTTGGCGATCTTCAGCACCTTCTTGACCTTCTCCACGGGGTAGTCCATGCGCTCGGCGATTTCTTCGGGCGAGGGATCGCGGCCAAGCTCCTGCACCAGGTAGCGGCTGGTGCGGATGAGCTTGTTGATGGTCTCGATCATGTGCACCGGGATGCGGATGGTGCGGGCCTGGTCCGCGATGGCGCGGGTGATGGCCTGGCGTATCCACCAGGTGGCGTAGGTGCTGAACTTGTAGCCGCGCTGGTACTCGAACTTGTCCACGGCCTTCATCAGGCCGATGTTGCCCTCCTGGATCAGGTCCAGGAACTGCAGGCCGCGGTTGGTGTATTTCTTGGCGATGGACACAACCAGGCGCAGGTTGGCGCGGATGAGCTCCTGCTTGGCGCGCATGGCGGCCAGGTTTCCGCGCTTGATGCGCCAGAGGACCTCTTCCAGGTCGCCCACGTTGTGGCAGCACTTGTCCTGCAAACGGGTGATGATCTCCATCTTGCCGGAGAGCATCTCCTTGAAGGAGAAGAACTCCTCCACGGTCATGTTGAGCAGGTCGCTGGCGCCCACAGGGTTCATCTCGCGCTCGTCCACTGCGGTGAAGATGCGCACGATCTCGTCGCGGTTCTTGCCCACGGAGAGCATGTAGGCGTGCAGGTCGCGCTGGCAGTTGTGCATCTGGCGCACGTAGTCGCTCACGGTCTCGATGATGCGATCAATGAGCGTCTTTTCGATCTTGATGTCGCGCAGGCGGGTGACGATCTCTTCCTTGTAGGCCATGATCTCGTTCTGCACGCCGAAAACCCTGCGGTCGAGCTGGGCGCAGTAGTCGAGCTTCTCGTAGATCTTGCGTTTCTTCTTGAACAGGGCCTTGACCTCGTCGAGGAGGAAGATGACGCGCTGGCGCTGGTTCATCTCGTCCTCGGAGGGGTCGTCCTCCTCGATGGTCTTGACCACGTCCTTGAGCTTGATGCGGGTGTTCTTCAGGTCTTCGCCCACCTGCACCAGCTCCTCGATGGCCACAGGCACCTCCACCAGGGCGTAGAGGACCTCCATCTCACCGTTCTCGATCTTCTTGGCGATGGTCACTTCGCCCTCGCGATCAAGCAGCGGCACCGCGCCCATTTCGCGCAGGTACATGCGCACGGGGTCGGTGCTGCGGGAGGAATAGTCTGCGGCGTCGTCAGCGTCGGCAGGCACCAGATCGAGTTCTTCGTCGTTGTCGGTGGTCTCGGCGGTGAGCTTCTTTCCGTTCTCCTCGCTGTCCACGATGACGATGTTCATCTGGTCGAAAATGCTCATGACCTCTTCAAGCTGGTCAGGAGTGGTCATTTCCGTGGGCAGGGTCTTGCCCACCTCTTCAAAGGTCAGAAATCCGTTCTTCTTGCCTTTGGCAATAAGAAGCTTGATCTGCTGGATTTCTTTCAAATTATTCATTCTTCCTCCCTGCTGGGGGCATTCAATGCTTGAATCGCCAATTGCACTTTCTTCACTTCGTCAACATCGCCAGAGGAGCTATACTCCGCCAAGCGCTGCATAAGCTCCCTGCGTCGCATTTCCTTATGCTGCTTGTCTATCCAGGTGCACAGGCTGTCCCAGTGCTCTTCCAGTTCCTCCCCAGCAAGCTGGGGATGCTTTTCAATGGCGTCACGCCACATTTTGGCGTCTTCTTCGCCAAGGCTTGCGGCCACATCCTCAAAGGGCTCCAGCGACAATCTCTGCCACAAGGTTTTGCCCCAATCAGTGGAAAGAGCGTTCCACAACCCGCGTTTTGCCAGGTGCGGAATGTAGTCCGGATACTGAATCGAAAACTCTATGAACTTGCGGTCGTTGGCGTCATCGCTGCCAACGCTGCGCCTTGTCCTGCCAGACGGCCCAGCGCTAATGCGCGCCTCCTGCCGCATGGCCCCGCCTGCGTGGCCGCCGCTGACGCCGAATCCGGCCCCAGAAGCCCCGCCCTGACGGCGCAAATCGGCCTCGGACAGGCCCAGGCCATCGGCCAGCCGCGGCAAGTAATACGCTCGCAATGCATTATCGGACAAATGTCCCAAAAATCCAGTGGCCCAGGCCACAATTTCTCGCGGCGCGAAATCCTTGCGCACCGTCTCAAGGCAGTAATCCAGGCCGTCAGCCGCCTTTTCAAAGCAGGCCTCCAGACCCTCGCGTCCCTTTGTCTGCAGCAGGCTGTCCACATCCTCACCGTCCGGCATGAGCAGCACCTGGCAGCCCACACCCTGGTGCAGAATCATCTCGGCGCTGCGCAGGGCCGCCTTGCGTCCCGCACCGTCGCCGTCAAAGATCAGGTCGATGCGCGAGCAAAACCCGGCCAAGCGCTTGACCTGGTCCTGGGTCAGGGCGGTTCCCAGCACGCCACAGGAATCGGCATAGCCGAACTGGGCGAGGGAAAGAACATCCATGTACCCTTCAGTCAGTATCGCCCTCTTGCTGCGCGTCATGGCCTGCCTGGCCTGATGCAGCCCGTAGAGGTGTTCGCCCTTCTTGTAAATGGGCGTGTCGCTGCTGTTTAAGTACTTGGGTTCCCCCTCTGTAATTATTCTACCGCCAAAGGCAATAACCTGACCGGATAAATTTTGTATCGGAAAGATTAATCTTCCTCGGAAGCGGTCGTATATATTCCCTTTTTCATTTTTCGACAAGAGCCCTGCAAGCACCCCCTGTTCCGGGGTAAAACCCCGCGCCACAAGGTGATTCATGAGCCCGTGCCAGTCGTCCGGGCTTGCGCCCAGACCAAAGGCGGTGGAAATCTCCGGGCTCGTACCGCGCTTGCGCAAATAGCCCCGGGCCACATCGCCCGTGACCTGGTTCAGGTTGCGTCGGTAGTATTCCTGGGCCTGGGCGTGCATGTCCAGGCACTGCTTCTTGAGCTTCTGGCGCTCGTCAAATTCGGGGTCGGGCCGGAACTCCTTGAGTTCTATGCCAGCCTCTTCGGCCAGCTGCTTCAGGGCCTCCTTGAACTCCAGGCCGTTGATGCGCATGTAGAAATCGAGCACATCGCCGCCCGCCTGGCAGCCGAAGCAGTAATAAAAGCCCTCGGCCTCGTTGACGCTGAAGGAGGCCGTCTTCTCCTGATGGAAGGGGCACAGGCCGACATGACGTCCAGAAGCCGGGCGCAGGGCCACGTAGCGACGCACCACGTCGACGATGTTCACCCGCTGCTTGAGCGTCTGTATGACCTGATTATCCATGAATCCCCTGCCGAAAGGTCCGGCTATTTGAGCGTCACCTCGGTCATGCCGTCTCCGCCCCGGTCCTCGTTGGCCAGGACGAACGAGGACACCGAGGGCGCTGTGCGCAGGAAGGCGTGGATCTCCTTACGCAGGGCGCCAGTGCCACGGCCATGAATGATCTCCAGCGTATTGGCCCCGCGCAACAGCGAGGCGTCGAGAAAGCCTTCAAGTTCAGCCAAAGCTTCATCTGCCCTGCGGCCGCGCAGATCCAGGCGCACGGCGTAGCCGAGCTCCCCTGCCGAGGCCTGGGCCACCTTGGCTGGTTTGCGCGGGGCGCGGCCATCCAGGGAAAGCTCCGTGAACGCCACCCACATGGCCACGCCATCGAAATCAACCTTCACCTGGCCGCGCCGCTCGTCCTTCTCCACCACCAGCCCGGTCTTGTTCCAGGCCTGGTAGGCCACGCGCTGCCCCGGCTTGATCTCGGAAAGATCAAGGGCCGGAGCCACAGGTGCGGCTTCAGGGTCGACCACGGGCTCCAGGCGTTCTCGGGCCTCGGAGAGCTTCTTCAGCGCCTGTTTGCGGCCGATGCGTTCAGTCTTCCAGTCGCGCAGCACGCTCTGGGCCAGCTCGCGCACATCGGAGAGCACCTTGACGCGTTCCTTCTCAAAGCGGGCCTCAAGACCGTCGCGCTTCTTGCGCAGGGCCTTGCGTTCCTCGTCCAGGGCGTCGTTTTCCCGCTCGCGCTGCACGGCAAGCTCGTTCAGACGGTCGAGCACGGCGCTGGTGTCCGTGCCGTCGAGCAGCAGATACTGCTCCGCGCGCGACAGGATGGTGCGCGGCAGGCCGTGCTCACGGGCCACATCCAGCGCGATGCTCGCACCCACCTGGTCGTAGGCCAGGCGGTACAGCGGCTTCTTGGTCCGGGGATCAAAGAGCACGCTGGCGGCGCGGACCTTGTCCGTGGCCAGGGCGTACGCCTTCAGCGCCGGGAAATGTGTTGCGGCAAAGGTGCTGGCCCCGCGTTCAAGCAGGCCGTCGATGACCGCCTGGGCCAGGGCCGCGCCCTGGGTGGGGTCCGTGCCTGCGCCGAATTCGTCGAGCAGGAAGAGGGTCCTGTCGTTCACGCGGTCCCAGACCCGTGAAAGGTACTGGATCTGCGCGGTAAAGGTGCTGACGTGCTCCTCAATGCTCTGCTCATCGCCCAGGACCACGAAGATTTCGGTCCATAGCGGCAGGGAGCTGCCCTCGGCCACGGGCACAGGCAGGCCGGAAAAAGCCATGAGCGCAACCAGGCCCATGGTCTTCAGGCACACGGTCTTGCCGCCGGCGTTGCCGCCGCTGACGATGAGCGCCTGCTGACCCTCGCGCAGCTTGATGTCCAGAGGCTGGGTCGCCCCGCCCTGCAAGGCCAAGAGCGGGTGTCTGGCCTGGATGAGCCGAGCGGGCAGGCCAGGGCCGACGTCAAGCGGCCGCGCTTCAATGGACTCGGCCAGGCTGGCCTTGGCCATGAGCAGGTCCAACTGCACCAGGCCCCGGTAGCTGGCCTCGATGCCTTCACGCTCCTGGCGCACGAGATCGGTCAGGTATTCCATGACCTTGCGCTCTTCGACGCGTTCCTCGCGCTTGAGTTCCTGCAGGGAGTTGTTGATCTCCACCAGGAACATCGGCTCAAAGTAGCAGGTCTCCCCGGTCTGGGAATAGTCGTGGATGATGCCCGGGAAGCGGTTCTTAAAGTTCACCTTGAGGGGCAGCACGTAACGGTCTGAAGAAATTGTGACAAAGTCGTCCTGCAAGTAGTTGGCGATGTTCTCGGACAGGACGAAGTCCTTGACGCGCTTGGTGCAGCGCTGGTGGATGGCGCGGATCTCCTGGCGCACGGAGAACAGGCCCGGCGAGCTGCCGTCCTTCAACTGCCCGTCCTGGTCCAGGCAGCGCTTGAGCGCCGACCAGGTGGCCGCAGGCCAGGGCGCGCCGCCCACAGCCGCGTTCAGCTCGTCCCAACCGCGCTCGGCGTAAGGCTCAAGCAAATCGCGGGCGTTGCGGCCCTGCTCCAGCGTGGCGCACAGGGCGAACAAGGCGTCCAGGTCCAGGATGCGGCTGGGGATGTCCAGCACGGGGAAGAAGCCGCCGAAATCAGGGAAGGCGTTGAGCTTGAAGCCGGACTCGCGCACCCAGCGCAGGGCCTGATCAAGCAGGGTGATCTGCAGGCGCACGGACAAGGCGTCGGTAAAAGGGCGAACCTCAAGACAGGCCGTGGCTCCGGGTTCGGAGACGGCGAATCCCGACAGTTCCTTAAGGATCTTCGGGAACTCCAGCAGAAGCAGGGTTCTCGGTTCCATGAACTGCCGTTTTGTTAGGAGGACAATCTGGAGCGGACGGCCTCGCTGGCCATCTTGCCATCGTAGCGCCCCTTGTAGCCAAGGGTCAGGGCCTGCATGACCTTCCCCATATCTTTGGGGCCGCTGGCTCCGGTCTCGACCACGAGGCGGTCTACGATCTCGGCGAACTCGGCCGGGGTGAGGGGCAAAGGCATGTAGTCCTGAAGCACGGCGAACTCGGCGACCTCCACGGCGGCGAGGTCATTCCGGCCATGCTTCTCGTACTGCTCGATGGAATCCTTGCGCTGCTTGAGCTGGCGCGAGATGAGGTCGAGCATGTCGTCATCGGTCAGCGCGCGCAAAAGCTCTATCTCACGGTTCTTGGCTGCTGTCTTGAGGTGTCTCAAGACAGCAAGCCGAACCGTGTCTTTGGCCTTGTAGGCCACAATGTAGTCGGACTCGATGCGTCCTTGGATGCTCATTAGTCGATCCTGGACTTGCGCATCTTTTTGATGAGGCGCTTCTTGGCAGCAGCCTTCTTTTTCTTTTCCTGGACGCTGGGTTTCTCGTAGTGCTGACGCTTCTTCAGTTCGGAGAGGACCCCGGCCTTTTCGACCTGCTTCTTGAAACGACGCAGGGCGATTTCGAAGTTGTCACTTTCATCCAACAAAATACCGGGCAAATGAATCACCTCCCCTCAAGGAAATCAGCTAAACGGAGAAAGGTGCTTACCCCATGCGCCTGCGGATTGCAAGCGGGGCAAACAGGACAAAATAGGACCCATCCGGTTTTCGCCGGATGGGCCCGCTTTGTTCTTGCTCAGGCAATGAAGCCGAAAACTAGTGGTGTCCCGCGCTCGAATCGCTGCGGCAGTCCCACAAGGACTTCATCACACAGTACCCCATGCCGATGCTGATGACGATCAGCACCATGTATAACACGCCGAAGAAAATGGCGTGGTCCGCCTGGAACCAGGGCAGATCCTGCGGCAGGGGGCTATGGACAGTTTCGCCGTGCAACATGGGAAGCCTCCAGATTTACTTTACGGCGTCCTTCAGGAGCTTGCCAGGACGGAACTTGACGACCTTGGTGGCCGGGATCTTGATCTCTTTGCCGGTGCGGGGATTGCGGCCCACACGTGCCTTGCGCTTCTCAACCTGGAAGGTGCCGAAGCCAGTGAGGGTGAGCTTGCCTTCCTTCACCAGGACGTCTTCGACGGCACCGATGAAAGCGTTCAGGGCGCGTTCAGCATTGGCCTTGGTCAGATTGGCCTTCTCTGCGATTTTGACAACCAGCTCAGCCTTCGTCATGTTTCCTTCCTCCTCATTGGTGAGTCACTGTTTGCTTCTCGGTCATTCCGAACTTACGACGAAATTCAGTTTGCGAAGGTCGCTTTTGACCGACGGAAGCTCTCCTGCCAGTACCCACATTCGCGGTTTCATGGCGCCCCGAATTATCTACGGGGACACCTTGATCTGCAACTGAACCTCGATAAACACCAAAGCAAAACCCAAGTCAAGAGCCAAATTGGTTTCGCAGTCGATTTGATAGTGCCTGAAAGCGTTCCGGCGCAAGCGTCTCCGGCCTCTGAGAAGGCTGTATATCAAGCCCAAGAAGTATGCCTTCAGCGCCGACAATTCCTTTTGATTTCAATATCGTAGACAGCTGTTTGCGACGCTGCTGAAAGCACATCCGAAGCGTTGCGGCCAGGGCCTTTGCGGCATTTTCCTCTGGCGGATGCGGATGCAAAAAAAATCGCATAACAGCGGAAGTAACCTTGGGCTGTGGATGGAACACCTGCGGAGGCACCTTGAAAAGCAGCTCCACGCGGGCGTGGCTCTGCACCCAAATGCTCAGCGCGCCGTAATCCTTGCCCCCGTGCGGAGCCTTGAGCCGCTGCCCTACCTCCAGCTGGACCATGAACACGGCGGCAGCGAAACCCGCCTGGCTGACGATGTCCCAGATGAGCGGCGAGGCGATGTTATACGGAAGGTTGCCGACGATCTTCCAGCCGTCGCCGGGCGCAAGCGTCTGCCAGGGGAAGGCGAGGGCATCGCCGGACACGACCTCTATCATTGGATGGTTCGCGGCCAGGGCCTGCCCCAGGTCGTCATCCTTCTCCAGCACCATAAACCGGCCCGGCTTGCGCTCCAGGATATGCCGGGTCAGCGCGCCGCGTCCCGGTCCGATCTCCAGGACGTTGTCGCCAGGCTTAATGTCCAGGCTGTCCACGATCTTCCGGGCGATATTGGCGTCGGTAAGAAAGTTTTGCCCCAGACTGCGCTTGGCGGGCTTGTATTGCCCCCTGCCCTCGTTGCCGTCCATGGTCATGTGCGTTTTCCTGTCATGTCATGAGACTAGCAACTGCCCTGACGGTTGACAACTGCTTTGCAGACTCAGTAGAACCTCGCATCAATCGTAAAAGGAGCCCCACCTGATGGACCTGCGCAATTACATTCGTGATGTTCTGGACTTCAAGCCCGGCATCACCTTCTTCGACATAACCCCGCTTCTGTCCGACCCTGAGGCCTTCAGCTACACCATCAACGCCTTGGCCGAGCGCTACAAGGACAGCGGCGCCATCAAGATCGTGGGCGCCGAGGCGCGCGGCTTCATCTTTGGCGCCCCCCTGGCCTATAAGATGAACATCGGCTTCGTCCCGGTGCGCAAGCCCGGCAAGCTGCCCTACAAGACCACCTCCGTCACCTACGAGCTGGAGTACGGAACAGACAGCCTGTGCATGCATGTGGACGCCATCTCCCCCGGCGACAAAGTGCTGATCATCGACGACCTGCTGGCCACTGGCGGCACCACTGGCGGCATGATCCAGCTGGTAAAGAAGGCTGGCGGCGACGTCGTCGGCATCGGCTTCGTCCTCGAGCTCGGCTTCCTCGACGGCCCGAGCAAGCTTGAGGGCATCCCGCACCATTGCCTGCTCAAGCTTTAAGGCAAGGTAGAGGACATGGCGAACATCGGCATCATCGGCGGCAGCGGCCTGGACAACCCGGACATCCTGCAAGCCCCCAAGGACATCACCGTTGAAACCACGTACGGGAGTTCCACGTCCCCGGTGCGCGCAGGCACAATCGGCAAGCACAACGTGTTTCTGCTCGCGCGTCACGGTCGCGAACACACGACGACGCCCACCCTGGTAAACTACCGGGCCAAGATCGCAACGCTTAAAAAACTTGGCTGCGACTTTATCCTGACCACCACGGCTGTAGGCTCCCTGCGCGAGGAGATAGGCCGGGGCGATCTCGTGGTGCTGGACCAGTTCATCGACTTTACCCGGCACCGCGCCATCACGTTTCATGACAAGTTCTCTCCGCACGACCCAGTGCACACACCCATGGCCGACCCGTTCTCCGAGGAGTTGCGCGCCCTGCTCAACGCCTCCTGCGAGGAGCTTGGCATCCGGCACCACAAAACCGGTACGGTGGTCACCATCGAGGGTCCGCGCTTCTCCACCCGGGCGGAATCGAACATGTTCCGCATCTGGGGCGCGGACGTCATCAATATGAGCATCGCGCCGGAGGTCATCCTGGCCAACGAAGTGGGCATCCCCTACGCCGCCGTGGCCATGTCCACGGATTACGACTGCTGGAAGACCGACGAGGCCCCGGTGACCTGGGACGACATACTGCATATTTTCAAGCAAAACGCTCAGAAGGTTACGGATGTGCTCATCCGGACCATCAACAAGCTGCCTTGAGTCCGGGCCTGACGTGGATTTGCGGCATATCCGGGCTTGACAAACAGACCAGTGTATGAATAAAGAACCGCTCTCTAATTTTTACGATGACACCCTGGCAGCGACATCCGCGCCAGGCAAGGAGGAAGATTCCCATGGCTGAAGACAAGAAGAAAGCAGGCCCCCTGGACGGCGCGGTCATGACCGCAGAAGGCCTGTCCTTCAAGGGCGTCATCATGAACCCCGTTGTGGAAAGCTGCACCGGGTGCGAGCGCATCGTCGAACTTGAGTCCGTCAGCTACTGTCCGAGCTACGCCAAGCCGGCCCAGAAGTGGATTCGTGGCATCTGCAACTTCGCCACCCACGTCAAGGGCACGCTGGACAAGCAGGGCAAGGCCAAGGTCAACCCCCTGAAGGCGTCCAAGCGCGCCGCCAGAGGCCGCTAGCCAGACGACACGAGAAGGCGGGGACAACCCCGCCTTTTTGTTTCCGCCGCACGCTTTGCACCAAACCTCTGCCGCCAAAACGGAGCCCGCCATGCTTGACGAGATCCACCGGTACCTCGAAGCGCAGTCCCAGACGGTCATCGACCTGCAACGCGCCCTCGTGGCCATTCCGGCCCTCGGCCCCATGAACGGCGGTCCCGGCGAAACGGTCAAGACCGAGTTCCTCAAAAGCTACCTGAAGGACATGGGCTTTGGCGAAGTCCGCGAACTGCGCGCCCCGGACCCTGCCGTACCCTGCGGCTACCGCCCGAACCTCGTGGCCGTGGTGCCTGGACAGGACACGTCAAAGACCCTCTGGATCATCTCCCACACGGACATAGTGCCCCCTGGCGATCTGGCCTTGTGGGACTCCGATCCATACGAGCTCAAGGTCGATGGCGACATCATCATCGGCCGCGGCGTGGAGGACAACCACCAGGGCATCGTCTGCTCGCTCCTGGTGGCCAAAGCCCTGCTCGACAAGGGCGTTACGCCGCCCATGAACTACGGCGTGCTCCTGGTGGCCGACGAGGAAACCGGCAGCAAGTACGGTCTGGACTACGTGGTCAAGCACCACGCAGACCTCTTCGGGCCGGACGACCTGTTCCTGGTGCCGGACTTCGGCGAGCCCACAAGCGAGATGATCGAAATCGCCGAGAAGAGCATGTTCTGGCTCAAGGTCGTGGTGGAAGGCAAGCAGTGCCACGCGTCCACGCCCGAGGCCGGCATCAACTCCCTGGTGGCCGCCTCTGCTCTCATCGTGCAGATCCCTAAGTTGCACCAGCTCTTCGACCGTACAGACCCGCTGTTCAACCCGCCCCACTCCACCTTCGAGGCCACCAAGAAGGAGGCCAATGTGGAGAACATCAACACCATCCCCGGCCGCGACGTGTTCTACGTGGATTGCCGCGTCATGCCCGGCTACGACCTGGACGAGGTGCTCAAGGCCATCCAGGGCTTCGGCAATGAGGTGGAGCGCGAGTACGGGGTGCGCATCAGCTACGAGTTCGTGCAGCGCGAACAGGCCGCACCGCCCACCCCTGCGGACAGCGAGGTCGTGACCAGACTCATGCGCTGCGTCAAGTCGGTGTTCCACAACCAGCCGAAGCTCAGCGGCATCGGCGGCGGCACCGTGGCGGCCTACCTGCGCCGCGCCGGGCACAAGGCCGCTGTCTGGGGCACGCTGATGCACAACGCCCACCAGCCAAACGAGCGCTCGTCCATCACGAACATCATCAAGGATGCCAAAGTCATGGCGTCCATGCTCTTCGACTAGCGCTGGCGCGAGGCCTCCATGCAGCGCAGGCCAGCCCCGCCTCAAACCTTCGACCTCATCATCGTCGGCGCTGGGCACGCCGGGTGCGAGGCGGCCATGGCCGCCGCCCGCCTGGGCCTGAGCACGCTGCTGCTCACGGTGAACATCGACCGCATCGGGCATCTATCCTGCAACCCGGCCATCGGCGGCCTGGCCAAAGGCCACATGGTGCGTGAGATCGACGCCCTGGGCGGGCAGATGGGCCTCTGGGCCGACGCCGCAGGCATCCAGTTCCGCCAACTGAACATGAGCAAGGGTCCGGCCGTGCGCTCCAGCCGCGCCCAGATCGACCGCGCCGAGTACCTGCGGGTGGTCCAGCGCGACCTCTTTGCCCAGCCCAACCTAATTATCTGCCAGGACATGGCCGAGGACGTGCTGGCGCAGGACGGACGCGCCTGCGGGGTGCGCACGCGCCTGGGCCAGGAGTTCCGCGCGCGCGCCGTGCTTCTGACCACCGGCACCTTCCTGGCGGGCCTGCTGCACATTGGCCTGACCCATTTCTCGGGCGGACGCCTGGGCGACCCGGCAGCCGAGGGGCTTTCGCCATCTCTGCGCGGCCTTGGCTTCGAACTGGGCCGCCTCAAGACAGGCACCCCGCCGCGCCTGCTCAAGTCGAGCATCGACTTTTCGGTCATGGAAGAGCAACTTGGCGACGACCCGCCCACGCCCTTCAGCTTCCTGAACCGCGCCGTGCCCCTGCCACAGGTATCCTGCCACCTCACTTACACCAACGCCGCCACCCACGCTGCCATCCGCACCGGGTTCGAGCGCTCGCCACTGTTCTCCGGGGTGATCCAGGGCACCGGCGCGCGCTACTGTCCGTCCGTGGAGGACAAGGTGGCCCGCTTCCCGGACAAGGAGCGCCACCAGATCTTCATCGAGCCCGAAGGGCTGGACAGCCCGGAAGTGTATCCCAACGGCATCTCCACCAGCCTGCCGCTGGACATCCAGAAACTTCTGCTGACCACCATTCCCGGCCTGGAAGAAGCGCGCATCGTGCGCCCCGGGTACGCCATCGAGTACGATTTCGTTCCGCCCACGCAGCTCTTGCCCACCCTGGAGTCCAAACCCCTGCCGGGCCTGTACCTGGCCGGGCAGATCAACGGCACCTCGGGCTACGAGGAGGCCGCCGCCCAGGGCCTGTGGGCCGCGCTCAACGTCTTCTGCGCGCAGAAGGGCCTGCCGCCCTTCCTCCTGCGCCGTGACCAGGCCTACATGGCCGTGCTGGTGGACGACCTGGTGACGCGCGGCACGCAGGAGCCTTACCGCATGTTCACCTCCCGCGCCGAGCATCGCCTGCTCCTGCGCGAGGGCAACGCCGACGACCGCCTGACCGGCCTGGGCCGCGAACTCGGCCTTGTGGACGACCAACGCCACGCGCTGTTTGCGGCCAAGCAGAATAGCCTCGCCGCCGTGCTGGAGGCCTTCGAAACCATACGCGTGCGCCCAGACGCGCCCACAAGGGATATTCTGACGCGCATCGGCGCGAGCATCCCGGGCAAGGGCATCAATCTGGCCGCGCTCTTGCGCCAGCCACAGGTGAACATCCACCATCTGGCGCCCTTCTGGCCGGAATTGACCCAGGTAGACCCGCTGGTGCTGGACGAGGCCGACACACGCATCCGCTACGCCAGCTACCTGGAGCGCGAGTTCGAGGTGGTGGCGCGCAGCCGCGGCCAGGCGGACACGCTGCTGCCGCCTGACCTGGACTATGCCGCCGTCTCCGGCCTGACCCGCGAGGCCGTGGAGAAGCTGGCGCGCATTCGTCCGGCGACCCTGGGCCAGGCGGGACGCATCTCCGGGCTTACCCCGGCGGCGGTCACCTGCCTGGAAATCCACCTGCGCAAGCTCGCGCGGGCCGCTCTGGCCTGACGCAAGGCCCTGCCCGCACGCCAGGAATCATGCCCAGCCTTGACATTGCCCCAGCCGCCAAATATCTTTAGATTTTGCGTAGACACCCACAATCGGCAACGGACACGTACAGCACCTTCCGCAGGAGCAGACATCTTGGACGAAGGCTCAACAGGCAGTATCCTTTCGGCATTCCGCAACCTTTTCCGCAAGTCCGACACCCCGCTCGAGGAATGCCTCCGGGAAGCCCTGAATGAGGGCGACATCCCGCTGGAGGACATCCGCATCCTGACCAACGTGCTGGAGCTTGAGGACAAGCTCGCCAGCGAGGTCATGGTGCCCAGGCCGGACATGATCAGCATCGAGATGGACAGCACCCTGGCCGAGGCGGCGGAACTCATCGTCCAGCACGGGCATTCGCGCATCCCGGTGTACCGCGAGAACCGCGACCACATCGTGGGCGTGCTGCACGCCAAGGACATCGTGGGCCCCCTGCTGCTGCCCCAGGCGCAGCACCCCGACCTGGTGAGCCTCATCCGGCCCACGTATTTCGTGCCCGAGACGGCCAACCTGAAAACGCTCCTGCACGACATGCAGACTCGCAAGAGCCACATGGTCATCGTCACCGACGAGTATGGCGGCACAGCGGGCATGCTGACGCTGGAGAACGTGCTGGAGGAGATCGTCGGCGAGATCGGCGACGAGCACGACGCCCTGCGCCCGGAGGACGTCCAGGTCCTGCCCGACGGCAGCCAGGTCGTGTCCGGGCGGCTCTCGCTCGACGAGATCAACGAGCGCTTCGGCCTGGAGCTGGAGTCGGATCAGGTGGAGACCATCGGCGGGCTCATCTGCGAACTTGCCGGGAGCATCCCGCCCGAGGGCGAGTCCTTCCTTCTCGGCCCCTGGCACTTCGAGGTCTACGAGGCCGACCCCAAACACATCGAGACCCTGCGCGTGGAGCGCGCCGAGTAGCTCCCGGTGCAGCCCAGACTCTTTTTCATCCTGGCCACCGCCATCGGCACCTGGCTGGGCCATGCCAATCCGCTGGCGCAGCTGCCCCTGGCCGCGCTGCTCCTGCCCGCTGGCCTCATGGTCCTGGGCCAGAGCGCCGAGAGCTTCCGTGACGCCTTCCGGCAATCCTGGCTGGCCGGGTCCCTGGCCGCCCTGGGCTGCCTGTACTGGGTCTTCTGGCCTGTGGAGAACTTTGGCGGGGTGCACTGGGTCCTGGCCTTGCCCGTGCCCGTCCTTCTGAGCATAGCCATGGGCGCCTATTTCGGGCTGTTCGGGCTGCTGGCGCACCTGGCCATGAGACGGCTCTCCGCGCTGAACGGCCTGCTTTTCCTCGGCTTCTGCTGGACGCTCATGGAGATGGCCGTGGCCACGCTGCTTTCCGGCTTCCCCTGGCTGACCCTGAGCGCCGCCTTCGTGCCCTGGACCATTGTGGCGCTGCCAGCGTCCTACATCGGGGCCTATGGATTGTCCGGCGTGCTGGCGCTCATTGCCTGCGGGGCCGTGCTCGGCCGCAATTCCCGGACCTGCGCCGCTGTCAGCGCCGTGGCCGCGCTGCTTGTGCTCGGCCTGGGCTGGCAGACGTTGCGCACCTACACCGAGGACAGCCCGCCGCGCACCGTGGCCATCGTCCAGGGCAACATCGACCAGAGCGTCAAATGGGACAGCTCCTACCAGGCGTCCACAGTTGCCCGGTACGTGGACCTGAGCCGCAAGGTGCAGATCACGGCCAACCCGGAGCTCATCGTCTGGCCCGAAACGTCCATGCCCTTCTACTTCCAGGACGACACCCCGCTGCGTAAGCCGGTGCTGGACTTCCTGGCCAGCACCAACGCCACCCTGCTCCTTGGCGCGCCTGCCTACACCCGCGGCGTGGGCGACTACACCCTGTACAACCGGGCCTACCTCATCAACGGCAGCGGCGCGACGCCGACCTGGTACGACAAGGAGCACCTGGTGCCCTTTGGCGAGTACATGCCGATGCCAGGCTGGCTGCCGCTGGAGAAGCTGGTGCACGGCGTGGGCGATTTCGCTCCCGGCCATGACCAGAAGGCCCTGCGCACGGGCGATCTTGCGATAGGCATGCTCATCTGCTATGAAGCA
>Ga0180007_10000083_pt1 | contig 163186 bp, 168 predicted proteins | sample MM_PC_MetaG_FD_121122 | JGI IMG/M metagenome (GOLD analysis project Ga0180007, IMG submission 121122) | Groundwater microbial communities from the Aspo Hard Rock Laboratory (HRL) deep subsurface site, Sweden - MM_PC_MetaG | ecosystem: Environmental > Aquatic > Deep subsurface > Groundwater...
CCCGGCGATGGATGAATCAGCTTGGGTTTAGAGTTATCTGTCCGGTAAATGATTCAGCCTGGGGTGTGGGGAGCCTTCCGAACAATGATTAGGCCGAGTCGTTTTATGCATGTAGTTGATGATGAAAGAATATGATTATCTGGTGTATGGGCAATGTCAAGAGAAGAGGGTTGTGGATTGGCGTGAACATTTGTATACTTATGGCCGGAAAAGAAGTGGATAGGTTGAGTCGAGTTATGCCGGTGTGATAGTGTAGTAGTCTTTGTTTTGTGAGGAGGAGGTGGCGGCGGGAGGAAGTTATGTGTGAACTTGCAGGTTTTTCAAAGCATCTGCTTGAACGGGGTCTTGTTCCCGAGAACAGGGTTCCGTTTTTTCTGCACTGGGCAAAGCGTTACAAGGATATGGGTTGCATCGGTGAGAATTTGTTTTCGGAAGCTCTGGCCGCTGAGGGAAAGGCAGAATGGCAGATAAGGCAGGCTATTGATGCTGTTCATCTGTTTTCCATGTGGTCGGGCGATACCGGCAAGGGTGTGGAGCCCGGGTTGGATACTCTCGATGCATTGAGGAAAGCGCTTCGGGTTAGACATTACGCTTTGAAAACGGAGAAGTGCTATCTGCATTGGAGCGGGGAGTACCTGTGTTTCTGCTTGAAAAGGGGTCTGGATGAAAAGTTATCGGATTCGTACAGGGATTACCTGACACATTTGGCGCTGGTCAGGAATGTAGCTGCATCGACTCAGAATCAGGCGTTCAATTCACTGCTTTTTCTTTTTCGGAATGTATGGAACATAGAGCCTGAAGGAATTGATGCGGTCAGGGCGAGAAAACCCTTCAGATTGCCAGAGGTTTTATCTCTGTTTGAGGTAAAATCAATACTGGCTTGTATTCATGGGGTGCCTGGAACGGTTATCCGGCTCATCTACTCTTCGGGGATGAGGCTGTGCGAGGCTCTTTCAGTGAGAATCAAGGATATCAGGCTGGAGGAGGGCACGGTCATGATCCGTGGCGGCAAGGGCGACAAGGACCGAACCGGTATTATTGGAAAGAACCTCGTTGAGGAGCTTGCCCTCCAGATGGAGGTCGCGAAATCCTCCAGAGTGTTTTCACTGGCACCGGTATCTCTGCCCGGGGCGCTTTCAAAGAAGTACCCGGAGGCAGGTTATTCTTGTGAGTGGAGATATGTTTTTCCCGCGAGGGAGCCGTCGTTGTGCCCCTTCAGCGGACACATGGTTATTCATCATATGCATCCTTCCACGGTACAGAGGGAAATGAGTCGAGCGGTGCATGCCTCCGGAACAGGGAAAAGGGTGGGGGTTCATACGCTCAGGCACTGTTTCGCAACCCATCTGCTGATGGCGGGGGTTGATCTCTGCGAGATACAGGAGTTGCTGGGGCACAGAAGCCTGGACACTACCAGGATATACATTCACGTAGCAAAAGGCTTGCGGGGCTGCGTGGAAAGCCCGCTTGACAGGCTCGAGTCAGTTAGGGGGCCGGGATGAGGATTTCTGAGTTGGTTCCGTTCCACCTACTGGATACTTGAGCGGATGGGAGTTCAAATGCTCAGACCACCTTTCCTTTATCCTGATGGGTTTGATCTCCTCTGATACAGAAAGTGATGGGGCGCAGTGATATTGAACTAACCTGGAAATAGACATATCACTCGGATAAACTGAGCAATAACTCGTTTTGGAAAAACTGTTTGTTCTGTATATTTTTTGACGAGTACAATGAAAGACATACTATGATCTCCACCCGCCCGTATAACACCGTCCTGGATCGAAAGTGTGTTTTTCTTACAGGCAGCCGCTGGGCACAGTATATGTGCACACATTTAGATATCAGGATTTTCAATATCTCTGAAAATTGCTATCTATCCGAGCCAGCAGGGTATCTCCAGTAAAGAGCAACGGCCGGTTGACAAGTGGTCTCAGAATAATCAACTAACCTGCGAGGGATAATGGCGCATTTTTCAATCAGCGGCGAAGTTTACTCCGAAACACTCTTTGCCTTTCTGACTGACACCCTGGCAACGAGAAGGCTCAGCTCGAAGAGAACATACAGAGGAATTGCGAGCATAACCTGGGTAAGAACATCCGGCGGGGTCAGTATCGCTGCTGCAACAAGAAGACCTACAATCACATGTCTGCGGTATTTTCCGATTGTTCGGGGTTCTATGACCCCTGTTTTCGTAAGGAACAGCACGGCAAGAGGCAACTGAAATGCGCCTCCAAAAATCAGAAGGAACGAGCTGATGAACCCGGTGTATCCCGACACGCTCCACGCACCGTGAATATTACCGGTTTCAAAGCTCTGGAAAAGCATAAGAGCGGGTTTGAGCATTATGAACCAGGCAAAAGCTGCCCCGCTCACAAACAAAATCACTCCGGAGACCGTTACAGATATCAGTGATTTCCGCTCATTCCGATAAAGCCCTGGAGCGATGAATCTCCACAGCTGGAACAGAAGAACAGGAGAAGAGAGTATGACTCCTGCTGTAACTGATAATTTCAGATGGGCAGTGACAGCTTCGGCCGGGGCAAGGGCTATAAGAGAGCATGGCGCAGTCGCCGTTACGTATCCGGTTATTTGTTTGCTGAAGTAAAATGCGATTGCTGAAAGAACCGAAACGGTGATAAGCATCACGAACAGCCTGGATCTGAATTCCTCGAGGTGTTCCCAGAAGGAGCCGTCTTTTGCTGACTTCACCGCCAGACCTTTTCCAGAAGCTTTCTTTCGGCGTCTCGGTGAAGAAGAACCTGTTCGCAGTGCTCCCACGCCCTGGGAATTATCCATATTCTGCCGGCAGATGTGGTTTTCTTGTCGCTTTCCAGATGGTCAATTACTTCCGAAAGAGATATCGAAGAAGGTATTTCTGTTCTTATTCCAAGTTTTTCCGCTGTTTCCCTGAAATCCTCTGCAAAGCGAAGGCTTCCTCCCATCTCTGCGGCAATCGGAATTCCCATTGCAACAGCCTGGCCGTGAGGGATGGAGAATCCGCTGACGGCCTCCAGACAGTGGCCGATTGTGTGTCCAAGATTCAAAAGCCTCCTCTCTCCGGTTTCTTCCAGATCAGCTGCTGCTATTCTGCCCTTCACGGCAAGGCAGGCAGCTACTGCCCCGGGGTAGTTTTTGTTCTGAAGAAAGTCTGCTATCCGCCTGTCTCCTATTACTGCTGTTTTTAGAGCTTCCGAGAGGCCGTTCGCCATCTCACCGGAAGGTAGTGTCTGCAGAAATTCTGTGCAGATGACAACATCTGAAGCAGGGTACACAGTGCCTGCCTGGTTTTTTCCACCTGCGACATTAACGGCTGTCTTACCACCCAGACACGCGTCCACCATGCAGAGAAGAGTTGTGGGCACAAGGGTCAGGTTTACTCCCCGCTTCCAGGTGGAAGAGGCAAAGGCTCCGGCATCGCAGACTGTTCCTCCTCCAACAACGGTAACCCTGGAGTCTCTGTTCACTCCCGCCCGGCTCATCTCGAACCAGAGATGCTGAATCGTTTCCGGGGTCTTGCACTCTTCTCCTGCGGAAAGTCGTACAGCGTGTTTGCATGCTGGTAATCTGTCTTCGTACAAGTTGCCAACCTGTGTATCTACAATAAGAAAGTCGGAAGACAGATCCAGGTTTTCCATGCTGTCAACCATGTGAACTGTGGTGGACAGGGCTGTTCTGGGAAAGGTGAATTCAGTAACCATCAGGGATGCCAGACGAACCAGATAAAAGAGGCGCCTGCAGCGGTTGCCACAAGGGTGAAAGGAAGACCCACCCGGACAAACTGCCGGAAACTCACGTCAAATCCGTTTTTTCGCAGAATAGACACGGCAACGATGTTGGCGGAAGCGCCAACAGGTGAAATGTTTCCGCCGAGACAGCTTCCAATGAGAAGACCGAAGGTGAGATACAGATGGGTGCCATGCTCATTCCCAAGGGAAACCGCTAGCGCATGAGTAACGGGTATCATGGCGGTAACGAACGGAACATTATCCACAAAAGCACTGAAAATCAGAGATCCGGTTACAATAATCAGGTAAGCAGTAAGGGGATCATTACCGGAAAGCCCGGCAAGGAATGTTCCCAGGGTTGCCATCACTCCATAATGATCAAGAGCTGCCACCATGAAGAATATCCCGGCAAGCAGAAGCAGGGTATCGGTGTCAAAAGCCTTCAATACATGCCTTGTTTTTCTGTCAACGCAGTTTTCGAACTCATGTCCGTGTTTTCTTCTGAAAACGGCGTACCAGCCCAGAGAAAGCAGACCCCCTGCCATGCAAAGAAGCCCTGCACTGAGATGAACTCCCGGGCTGAAGAAACTAATAACCGCAAGCCCGATTATCACCCCAGCCAGAATCCACGCTGGAACCCAGCTGGCCACCGGCGGAACAGCAACTTTTGGCACATCGCTTCTGTCTCTTCCCAGAAAGAAGTACAGAACAAAGAAGCTTGCCACTGCGCCTATCTGAACTGCCCAGAACATTCCCGGTTTGCCGTTCATGAAAAAGAAGTCGTTGAAGCTCATGTTCTCACTCGCTGCGAGTATCATGGATGGTGGATCTCCCACAAGAGTGCTTGTCCCCTGAAGATTGCTTGCAATGGCAATTGCTATCAGCAGAACTACAGGATTTGCCTTGTGTCTTCTGCTCACCTCAATCGCAATAGGCGCAACAATCATGACAGTGGCAACATTTTCCACGAATATGGAAATCACGCTGGAAAGGCCGCAGATAAGAAGAGCTGCCCAGCCATAGTTTTTGCTGATGCCGATTATTCTGCCAGCAAGATGCCCGGGTACACCGGCATCTATCAGAACTTCAGCAGTGAACAGTATTCCGGAGAAGATAAGAAGAACATTCCAGTTTACCATTTCGAACAAAGTTTTCACATCAACAGAAAGACCGGCTGAAGCCGCCACCGCCACCGCAATAGCTGCACCCAGCCAGACAACCACACCCCGGTGCTTTCTTGCGAATGCGATGTAGATGTAAACAAGAATAAATGCAGCAGAAAAGATGATCGGAAGAGTCAAGCCCTATTCCCCCCCCCCTGTGAATGATATCAGTGTAAGGAGACTGTCAGCAGATTGCACTGCAACCATTCCCACATCGGGAGCAAGCCAGATGTCGCGAACAGAAAGAGTTGTTTCCGGAGAAAAGCCGGCTGTTTGAACCCAATTGATCACGGTTTCTTCCTGGTGCACCCTGTAGCATTCACTCCATAAACCATCCGGAGACTGTTCAGGTCCGGAAACAATCTGGTCTCTGATCCATATGTGACTGAGGGTAACACCCTGGCTCACTGCCTGTGCGCTTATGGAATCCCGGGTTGTCATCCCGTTTGCCAGCGGCCACTGAAACATTGTCAGCCACGCCTGGTATATGGGTACTTCATAGCCGTTGAACATCACTGTATGGTCTTCGTAATGCTCAAGCTTTCCTTCTTCGTTTATCCAGTATGAGTAGTCGGCTCCGGACTGAAGTCGCCAGCATGGTCTTTCTCCAACTATGGACTGATCTACGACTGTTATTATCCTGCTTCCTCCGCCCTGAATGGAGTACTCCCAGGTTGCGCCTGAAGGGGCAATCGGGAAATAGTTCGATGAAAGCCTCAGGTACAGAGGGTTGCTGAGGCACCCTATCAGAAGCAGAGATAGAGCCGATGCGGTAAAAATCACAGTGCTTCTCATAACTGCACCTCCCTTGAAACACCGAAGACAAATTTGAATGCATCCCCGGTTTTATCGGAAGCCATCACACTTTCAAGATCAAATCCCATACCTGCCCGCCACTGTGATCCCAGGCTGAAATCCCATCTGACTCCTGCACTCCAGAAGGGATCCCAGCTGGCCGGGTCGATCCCGCCTCCTGAAGACAGCCGGCTTCTGCAATAGCCGAAACCGGCCACAATACCGGGATTGAATGTTCTCCCGTGAGGACGGAGGTAAAAGGAGACAGTGGCCATGGGCTTCAACTGGGTGAATGATGCGTTGCCGTTATATGCGTCATTGAACAGCGCACCCTGAATGCCAAGCCCGGCCCTTAATTTCTGCGAGAGGAGCCATTGTGCATACAATCCGCCCGAGAGACCACTGCTCAGGTTCTCCCCCCATCCGCCCACAGGGGTTATTCCCGCTGCATCAAACCCTACATTAATAGTTCCCGCATGCAGAACAGCGGTTACTGCAAGAATCAGAATAATGCCCTTGTTCAAAATGCCTCCTATACTTCGATGAAGGGCAGAGCCTCGTATGGCTTACCTGCCAGAATTCCGAATTTCCCCTGGGCTACCCGCTCGCCGGTTTCAACTGCAAGGAATGCTGTGTTGTTTTCCTCGCTGAGATGTGCCGCAACACAGAACCTCAACCCTGGATGCACAAGCCGGGCAAGACCGTCGGCTGCCGCCTCGTTGGACAGATGCCCCTCGCCCGAAGCTATTCTCTGTTTGAGTGGCCATGGGTAAGGGCCATTCCAGAGCATATCAATATCATGATTAAATTCAAAGACCAGTCCGTGACAACCCTCCAGCATCGTTTGCACCAGCGGGCTGAAGGTTCCCATATCGGTGGCAATGCCCAGTTTCCGCCCGCCAGCTGATACGGTGAAGCCGCTGGGATCCTCGGCATCGTGGGATATCCTCCATGGTTGGATGGTGAAATGACCTGTCTGAACCGTATCACCATTTGCATAAACCTCCAGGCCATGAAGTTTTTGCCCGTACAGCCTGGATTTCTGCAGTGTACCCCCGGTACCGAACACAGGCACTTTCCACTTTCTTGCAAGCACACCTGCACATCTGGAGTGATCACTGTGTTCATGGCTTATAAAAAGACCTACCGGTAACGCAGCAGGAAGGCCGGAACTCTCAAGTCGAAGCTGATGCTGTATGCCACTGAGACCGGCGTCAAAGAAAAGCATTTGACCTTTGTGTTCCACAACAAGAGCATTACCCGATGATCCGCTGGCCAGAACGGCGACGTTCATGGAACACTGACCCTGTTGAGATAAGCAGGCGACATGCCGTGCTTCGGTGATACCCCTGCATTCCAGCTGTTTTTTAGAACGGATTCCCCTCCAGCAGGCAGAGAATTCAAACTGAATACACAAACACCGGCAGCCCCAAGGGAAACTGCCTGTTGAGCGCCTCTTACCGCATTGCTCACCGTCTGATTCCAGACTCCTATGCCGTATACAATTTTATCGGGGTGAACAGATGTGGTTATCTCAGCCAGTTCAATAGCCCGGTCCGGATCAGATGTGTAGGCCATTGGGCAGACAAAATCAACCAGACCGTAATCAAGCCAGCTTCTCCAGTCACTTGAGAATTCAGCGGCGGAGGAATAGGGGTTCGCCATTACGGCACATGAGAGAAGAACTCCGGGGTCAGCCGATCGGAGTACGGCGCGCACAGTTGCAACGGTTTCGGTTACCTGCTGCTGCCTCCACACAGCCCATGCCTCGGGGTTATCGCCCTGGGACAGGCCTGTAGCCAGTTGAAACAGCTCAAGTTCAGCGGAAGAAAAGCCGAATGAGGAGTTCGGATATCTGATATAATCAAGATGAATTCCATCTATACGGTAGTTTTCGGCCAGCTCAACGGCGATACCGGCAATGTACTCCCTCACGCCCGGAAATGCGGGCGAAAGAGTAGCTCCTACAATTCCCGCAGCTTCTGCTTCACTATCGGTGAAGGTTCTGCTGCTTCGTCCGTTTATGTCGGCAGTAAACCACTCGGGGTGAGTATTATAAATGTGCATAGGGGATTCCGGCCCGGAAGGGGCAGACCATACCAGAAACGCGTTAATCCAGGCGTGAACCTCGAGCCCCATGGGGCCGGCTTTCTGTATTAGGTACTGAAGCGGATCGTCAAAACCGGCGAAATGGGCAGGAGGAAGCAGATCCGAATCGTAGTATGCCTCACCTCTTCCGACAACCTGAACCATAATTCCGTTTGCTCCGGCTGCCTCTGCTCTTGCAAGGAGTTCATCCACCTGCTCAGGGCTGGCAAGGCCATCTCTTACAACCCAGAAATACCTGCAGTCTGACTCTCCTGAAGCCAAACCTGTAATCACAAGAATCAGCAGCCACGAAAATGCAATGCTCTTAAACCAGAATTTCACTGAATTCTTCCTTTTGAGGTCGGAGAAACAGCTGCCCGATGGCTGTATTCAGATCGGTTTCTCCGTCGATAATACTTCGTACCATTGACGTGATGGGAAGTTCCACTGACAGCCTTTCCGCAAGGGAGAGCATGGCATGACATGTTGGAACTCCCTCGGCAAGTTCGGTCATTTCCACTTTTTTTACAAGGGATTCACCGAAACTCCTGTTGCGGCTGAACGGAGAAAACAAAGTTGCTTCGTAGTCGCCCAGATGCGAAAGGCCGTAAACACTTCTCCAGTCACCGCCTGAAGCCTGCACAAGCCTTGCTACCTCCTGAGGAGCGCGGGCCATAAGAGCACCCTTCAAACCGCTCATGTTCATTCCATCCAGCATTCCAGCAGCTATACCCACCACATTCTTTGCGGCTGCTCCTATCTCGCAGCCGATAAGATCCGACGATCGGTACATCCTTACAAGTGCTGAACCCATTCTTTCTGTTACCCTGATAGATGCTTCCTCGTCATGAGAACTGACCAGCATGCAACCGGGAACACCTGCAACAAAGTCCTGAGGATGCCCGGGACCCACCCAGATGCTCACAGAACGGGCTTTAACACCCTCTTCTTCAGCCACTGCCGATAGTCTGCTGCCGGTGGAAAGTTCGAGCCCCTTCATGCAGAGAACTATATCCGCGCCCGAGAGGTCAAACTTCGCCAGACTGGAACACAGACCGCGGAAAAGCTGCGCTGGAACTGAAATCATTATCTGGTCAGCATCAACGGCCTTCTGCAGATCTGTGGTTAAACCCACGCTGTCGGGGAGGATCAGGTAGGGATTTGACCGGTTTTTCACCAGCTTTGCAAAATTCTCACTGGCATCAGGTTCCCAGCCTGTTACACTGTACCCCTGCCTGTCGGCATACCACAGATGAAAACTGCCCCATCGGCCGCAGCCCAGCACTGAAACATTCATCGAGAGGCCCCTTCCCGGTTTGCAGCAATATAGTGTTTTCCCCGTTTTTTGACATTCCGGATTATCTGCAGTAACTTACACATGCAAACTCACTTGAATGGAGATGAAATGAAACTGATTTTTTTTGCTGTGCTCATGATACTCTTTTTTGCTTCATGCGGCGGAGAGGGAACACAGGCTACTGAAACAAGCACCCTGTCATTCCCCGTTGATACCCTGGTTATAGCCGGTCGCATAGGGGAGGAGCTGGGAGATTCCACAAACACCTTCGGCATAATCGTGGATGCTGAGTACCATGCCGGAACCGGCAATATCATAGTTCTTGACGCAGGAAGAGCCTGTCTGAAAGAATACACTCCAGAAGGGGATTACATCAGACAGGTATCCAGAAACGGCAGCGGCCCCGGAGAGCTGTCTTCAGTTTCTTTCGAATTCTTCCAGATGGGCAGCAATCTTTTAGTACTCAACATGATGAAACAGGGTTTTGTTGTATTTGATGACTCCCTGAACTTCATTGAAGAGAGCATGCTATGGCCGCAGAATCCCCCCATGCAGAATTGCGCTGTGTCTGACAGCAGTTTCGCTTCATACAAGATTGATGTTTCTGAAGGTGATAACGGAAACATTGTTTTCTTCCAGAAAATTGTGCTCTTCTCCTTCGGAGCGGAAGATTACAGTCAGGTATTCTGGGCAGATTCTGTAGAACTGACTCTCAGTGACCTTATCTCCAACAGTTCCGGCCTCATTAACGACATTCTGTATGGTGTAACGCTGGCAGGGAACCTTGATATTATTCTCTTCTCCGTCAGAGAGTCAGAGAATTACCTGGTTCATGTCTGGTATACTGATGGCAATGAGGCTTTTACAATCACTCTTCCCCTTGAGCCTGTGGCAAAAACAGAGGCGGAAATTGCAGAGGAAAAAGCCTATATGGAGGGCTTCCTGAATCAGATGGGTGCTCAGGGTATCGGAGAATTTGTTCCCGAACCCTATCGTGATATGATTGTTAAGGTCGGTATTGGCCCCGACAGCAACATATGGGTACAGCGGGGAACACAGGAACAGCCCTTCTTCGATATCTTCGACATGGAAGGCAACCTCATCGGGCACAAAGTATTCCAGGAAACCGGCTGGACCTGGCAGTTCTCCCTGAGCCCCGACGGCATTCTCGCCTGGGAAGACGACCCTGAAGAAGGTTTCCAGCAGCTTTTCATCGTTCAGTAACCTTCTAATACATGAGCTGCAGCCAGTTTTTAACGGCTGGCTGCGGTTTTTTAGAAACTGTAACCAATTCCCGTTTGCACGAACGGAACAAGAAAGGCTTCCTCACTCTCTATAAAGCAACCGCCTCCGCCTGCAATTCTGAACATGAATCCGTTGCCCGCTGTGTGTCTGTATCCTCCGGTAACCGAGAAAAACTTAAGACCATGGGCACCCGATTCAAACACAGACCGGTAAAATCCGCCAACGGTTCCATCACCGTCTTCAAAGTCTCCTATCCTGCCAAAACTCGCCTGCAGCTCTAATGACTGCACCATCCTTGTGTATATCAGCCGGTATTCCGGAACAATGAAAAAGCTTCCAGCGGCGATGCCTATCTTGTTATTCGCGTTTAACGAGAACTCGTACGCAAGTTCCGGCAACAGCAGGCCGGGTATCCCTACTGACATGGTCAGGGCGTGCCTGTCAAATTCCGTGGCTGAAACAACTGCCGAAAACAGTAAAAGAACGAAGATTACCTGTTTCATGACCTCCTCCTCAGTGAATAAACCCGTGAATAACTCCGTGACAACGGGAAACGGTACCAATGAGGCACCTTCCTTTCTTCTTTCTTGCCTCGTCGAGAAGATCGAAAAGCTGCATGGAGGTCAGAGCCTCTATTCCTGGTAGAAGTTGACCGGAACGAATCACAAGCGTTCTGTAAAGATCGATGCTTATCCTCTCAACTGTTCTGAAGAGCGGCTCGCGCCTTTTTTCTTCTGTAACGGCACACGCACCTTCCGGTTCGATGCATGCGTCAGGACACCGAAAATCACTTAGTGAGGTGTAAATGCAACCGTCATTACCGGCGACTGACCCCGGGAGAGTTTCCATTAAGTGAATCGGAACGGGGATACAAAACCCCAGACGGGAAAGTACCCAGTTAAAGGCAACATGTATCGGTATGCATGGAACAACAGGATCATTGGGCTTTTCTCTGTTGAGGTATTCCTGCAGATACTCAATTGCATCGGTTCCGGAATGGTGAGTGCCAGGAAGCTCGGGAGGTATCTGCTCGAGTTTGTCTGCCAGATGAATATGGCAGCCTGGCAGCAGTCGGGCTATTTTGGCTGCAGCCGAACTGCCGAATCTCCCGCATCCAAGTACAAGGACTCTTTCGGGGTATTCAGGCAGGCGTCCGGAAATTAGCATTTCAGAGAATGACCTCCTATATCGTGCCTCTTACAAGCACAAAATATACAATTAGTGCGGCAGCCATCAAATAGCTGAACAACCCTACTTCCTTTGCTCGACCGGAGACAAGCTTGATAACAGGGTAGCTGATGAATCCAAGAGCAAGCCCGTCAGCAATTGAACAGGTGAAGGGTATTCCAATCATCACAAGAAAAGCAGGGACAACCTCGGTGGGATCCTTCCAACTCATTTCCTTGACATTCTGCAGCATCATTGAGCCAACAATAATCAATGCCGGCGCCGTAATAGGGGGATAACTTCCAACCATTGCAAGAACCGGTGCAAAGAAAAGTGCACCCAGGAACAGAACAGCAACTGTCAGACTGGTAAGACCGGTTCGACCTCCCTGCTCAACTCCCACTGTGCTCTCGATGAAGCTGGTAACAGTGCTTGTGCCAAGTGCCGCACCCACAACCGTGCCTACAGCATCGGACAGCATCGCCTTCTCCACTCCGGGCAGCCGATTGTTTTTTATAAAACCGGCTCTCTCTCCAACCCCCACAAGGGTACCCATGGTATCAAAAACATCCATGACAAGAAAGACCAGAATAAAAGGCAGCATTGTAAGATTCAGAGCACCAGTGATATCCATCTTGAGGAATGTTGGTGATATGGTCGGCGGCAAGGACATAATTCTTTGGGCCGGACTGAATAGAAGGAAAAGCTTTGAACCTGCAAATTCTGATTCTCTCAGTACACTGTAGAGAAGAAGAGAAAACAGTGTTGAGCCTATTATTCCCCAGAAAACAGCGCCTCTTATTCTTCCCGCGAGAAGCGATGTGGTAAGAACAACACCGAAAAAGAACACCCAGAGATCAGGAGATGCAAAATTTGCATTCATTTTGAGAAATGATCCCGGATCACTTACGATAAGCCCCGAGTACTGAAGCCCCAGGAATGCAATGAACAGCCCTATACCCACCGCAATGCCATTTTTCATCTGAGCACTTATGGAATTCATGAGTTTCTCTCTCACTCCGAAAACCGAGATGAGAACGAAGAGAACTCCGGAGATAAACACTGCTCCAAGAGCAATCTGCCAGGCTTCAGCCTCACCGGACTGCACGCTGGCAAGACCGGCTGCGGCTGGAATCACAGAGAAAACGAAGAAAAAATTCTCTCCCATCCCGGGCGCCTGAGCAATTGGATACCTGGCGTAAAGAGCCATGATGGCCGTAGCAACCGCTGCTGCAATACATGTTGCCGTGAGTACAGCGCCGTAATCCATTCCTGTTTCGATTCCGAACATGGCACCTGAAAGAATGGCTGGTTGCAGAAAAATGATGTAAGACATTGTTAAAAAGATGGTAAGACCGGCCAGAAGTTCGGTGCGTATTGTTGTTCCAGCTTCTTTCAGATGAAAAAATCTTTCGATCATTATCCCTCCTGTCAGTGCTCAGCAGAGATCACTGCTGCATTGCTGACCCTGCTTTGGCGCTGCCTATTCCGTTCAATTTGGCCACTTGAATTTCTCATTTCTACAGCTTGACACTGTAACTCTCGAATCCTAATTATTTCCGTTTTCTCCAGTCAACCTTGCTGTCATTCCTCTCATTGAATTCTCAGCATGCAAACTGATCTTGTATGAGTTGTTGATAAGCCTGTCGTAAGTACCCGGTTCTTGGAATGCCTCGACCTCTCTCAGGAAACTGGGTACTCTTTTATAAATGGTGAAGTAGTCCTGCAGGCTCTGACGCACACGCCGCAGCCTGCGCATTTTTCGCTTGATGTTGTTTGGCAGAAGCCTGTGGGCAAATGCAAAACACAAACAGAGGAGGATTATCTCGCAGAATGAACACTTTTCATATTGCTTGACAATGTGAATACAATAGAATACATTTGACGCAAGGAGGTTTCAGATGGCAAAAACTATCACCGTAAGAATTGATGATAATGTATATGCGATGTTTAAAAAAGCAGCTGACGGACAGAAAAGAACAATCTCTAACTACATTGAATATGCTACCCTGAGCTATATTGTTAATGAAACTGTGGTCGACGATTTTGAGATGAATGAAATACTTACTTTTGAAGCCGATATTAAAAAAGGACTTTCTGATATATCTGCTGGAAGGTACAAAGTAATTGGCTAATTTCAAAATGGCTGAAACAGAAACTTTTGAGAAGAAAATTAAGAGCACAAAATACAGGGCTTTGTACAAAAAGATTACCGACTACATTTATCCAATATTGAGGGATAATCCCTTTTTCGGGCCTAATATAAAGAAGCTGAAGGGGAATTATAAAGATATTTATAGGTATCGAATTGGAAATTATCGTTTGTTTTATAAAATTTCTGAGGATACAGTGATTGTTTTCATCATTGATATTGAAGACCGGAAAGAAGCATATAAATAAATGATTGCCGGGCAATGCACTTCAGGCTAACAAAGTAGACAAACCCGCCTTTGTGCAGCGTTGTACCCTCAATCTTTCCTGTACATGTCAGTTGTGCTCTTCCATCTTCTGTGCGCCCACCAGTACAGATCAGGCCGTTCCTGTATCATTTCTTCAAGAACCTTTGTGTACCTCTGCGTGAGTTCAAGTTCGGCTTCCTGCCTGGGCAGATTCCCATCGGGCATAAGGAAAGCTTTTACAACATACTTCTGGAAGGGTCCGTTCTCCCTCACCATGAATCCGCATGTCAGGGGCATGTTAAGCTTCACGCTGAATGCAGCAGCACCCCTTGGCGTGGATGCCGGTTTCCCGAAAAAGTCAACAATCAGGCCGTTTTTACCAGCGTCCTGATCGCTGAGCCAGCAGACCAGCCCTCCGGTTCGAGCTATGGTGATAATTCCTCTCATGGACACATCTCTGGTAAGCAGCTTCGGGCCCAGTGATGAACGCAGAGTGTTTATGTAGCGGTCCACAAGGCTGTTGTGCTGCTCTCCCACAAGAAAGCTTACCTCTTTTCCCAGAAAAACACCGGACGCTCCGTAATACTCCCAGTTCCCGTAGTGAAAAGTAAGACCTATTGCTCCGCCCGTATATGAAAGCAGCTTTTCAAGGGCGTCTGTTTTTTCAACCTTTATGTACTTCTCAAAATACTTCTTCCCCATACTTCTCTGGCGGATAAACTCAACCATGAACCTGCCGCTGTTTGCGTATGAAGCTCTTCCGATTGAATTCACCTCTGCTGCGGTTTTTGCAGGGAAGGCCGTGGAAATATTGATTATGGAAACTCTTCTTCTTATACCCAGCATCCAGGCTGTGCCGCCCAGAATTGCACCCAGACCCAGTGCCATGCGCAGGGGAATAAAAGAAAGAAAGAAGCCGGCGGTTCTGACCAGAAAATACTCTACCCGGTGAGAAAATTTTACCACGCCTGCCATCATTCGCGCCTTCCGAAGGGCAGCTTCAGAACAACAGCGTTCTCCGGGCAGAGCTCATGGCAGCAGAGGCACATAATACATACGCCCTTCTTCATTTCCGCCTTTCCCTTTTTAACAGTGATGGCTTTCACCGGGCAGGCTCTGACGCACACGCCGCAGCCTGTGCATTTTTCGCTGGATGCGGGCGCTGCACGAAGAATTGATCTTGCCACCGATCCCATCCACCGGGGAATCCGGTTCAAGTAAGACCGGGCAGGAATATCAAAATCGAGGAACTCATGACTGCCGCAGACTGAAATTTCTGAAAATGGTTTTGCAAGACCCCTCCGAAAAGCTTCAGCGTTGGTGTCGAGATGATTCCAGGGAAGGCCGGCCATTTGGGAAAGCACCATGTCGAGATGAATCCCGTTAAGGGAAAGGGCAAGAAACCCCTCATGTCTTCTTCTGCCGTCTGTGCTTGGTCCTCTGCCGTCCATGCAGAGAATTCCGTCTGATATGTGCAGGCAGAAATCGGCTATTTCATACAGATCGATGATGTTTACTGCCAGATCCGAAGGGCGCGGACTTCGCATGTGAAGTACCGCCTTTCCCAGCCCGGGAACTATTCCGAAGGAATTCTTGGCGGCGTTTGTAAGCCTGGTATACATGTGAGTTTTGAATTTGCAGAGGTTAATTCTGCAGTGGTATCCTTCGAGAACAGGAAGAGCTACATCATACTCGCGGCGGTGAACAGCTGCCTTTCTTGATCCTGATGCTTCAAAACTCACAAGCCCGGCTCCGGAAACCTCGGCGGCAGTTTTGAAGCCGCAGTTAATCCAGTATCTCTCCACACCTTTGACTGCTCCGCCTGGGCTGTCGCCTATCGAAACATCGCAGCCTCTGTCCCGAAGCAGTGAAGACACTGCAGCGACCACTGCAGGATGTGTAGTGATTCCACGGGATGGATCTTTTGCAGAAAGCATGTTCACCTTGAGAAGCACCCGGCATCCGGAAGACGTTCCCGGCGGCCAGCCTCCAACCGCATCAATCATGGCAGCAATTGCTTCCCGAAGCCTTATCACACAGTAGTTTTCAAACCCGTCCTGAATCACCACATCATAACTCATAAGCATCCTCAGTTGTAGCAGACACTGTTCTTGCCTGCTCTTTTGGCCCGGTACATCCGCTGGTCGGCAATTTCCAAAAGTTCATCCTTCTCTCGGGAGTCAACAGGGAACGTGGCTACTCCGAGACTGAGACTGACAAAGCCTCTGGGCTGCTTTGCAGAATTGGGTATGCCTTCGCTGGCCTCAAGCACTTTCAACCGTATTCTCTCGGCTATATCTGCAGATACCTGTTTGTCTGTAAGCGGAAGAATACACACAAATTCCTCTCCTCCGTACCGCACGAGGATATCTACTTCCCTGAGAGCTTCCAGCATTGCTCCCGTCACCTTCTGAAGCAGCACATTTCCCATCGGGTGCCCGAAGGAATCATTGTAGTGTTTGAAATCATCGATGTCCATCATTATCAGGGAAAACGAGTACTCGTACCTCTGGGCTCTCTCGAACTCCTCAGGATATCTCTCTTCGAAGAAGGTCATGTTGTGCAGGCCGGTAAGTCTGTCACGCCGGGCCATGTTTATCAGTTCTGTCTGCTGAAGGGCAGTTTCAAGGGTTCCAGCCGCAAAACCCACCAGATTGTTCAGCCTTCTAATGTCGTCCCGTCGAAAGCGATTCTGTTCCGCGCTCTGAAGATCGATAAGACCCACAACTTTTCCCCGGCTGATCATGGGAATTGCCAGCTCGCTTCTGGTATCCGGCAGACCGGACAGATACACATCAGACTGAATCACATCGGGAACATTGATAATCCTGCCGGTTCGAACAGCCTCAGCCATTATGCCTGACTCAGATGCTCCTTCTCTGACCAGAATGGTTGCTCCTGGAAGAATAGCGCCATCCTCATAACCGGAACCGGATGTGGCATGAACAACAAGCCTGTCGGGAGTGATGGAAGAAGGCACTTCCCCGGCTGCGAGAACAGCAATTGATTCATCCGGATAAAACGCTTCAAGAGTTCTTGCCATTGTCCGGCATATCTCTCTGGCGTCAGCTTCGGAGGTGAGATCAGCAGCCAGTGAAGCTATTGCATCTGTTTCCTGCTCCAGAAGCATCACCCTTTTCTGAAGCCTTCCACAGACACCGTTATCGGAAGCAACAAGGGTTACGCCGCCTGATTCCCCGTGCAGCACGGAAAGCGCAGTGAAGCAGTTCTCCCCGGTCTGCAGAACGGTATCCACATCGGCATCTTTTCTTTCAAGTACTACATTTTCTATTATTTCCCGCTGCGAATCGGGAAGAGATTCAAGTAATTCCGTCAGGTGCATTCCAATAGAAGTGTTCTCCAGCCCGGATATCGAAGCAGCAATTCCGTAGATCTCTTCAACTGCTCCCCCGGAACGAAAAACAATTGCTGCTGTTGACAGCTTCTTCAGAATACTCTCGAAAGTACTCCTGAGACTATCCAGACGGCTTTGAACATCAATATATCTTATGAATGACGACAACAGATCTGAAAGCATCTCAAGAGCTTTCATAGTGCTGTCTGAAGGTCGCTTTTTAGAAATACCGTTATCACAACGAATAATTCCGACTACCCTCTCGCCTATTTTTAACGGTGTATCCACATAAACAACACTACCCACCCAGGTCGCCTGTGTTTCAGGGAAATCTGATTCCCAGGTGGACACCTGCACACCCCTGGAAACAGCAATCTCTGCTGGAAGCCTGCATCCGGATTCTGACAGGCCGATGGGTTCACCTGTTAATCCCCTGCCCCTGTAAGCAACCGCTTCGACTGCAGTACCGCTTTTGTTCAGAAGACCGATCCACACTCTCTGCAGGCCCAACCCTTCAAGAATCGAGGCTGCCATTTTCCTGCATGCTTCCGGGATTGAAGTAACTCCCCTAAGCTCGGATGCGAGCCGAATCACCGTTTCGATGCTTTCGAGAGAGTCTTCAAGACAATCAGCGGCCATGGGAAGTATTCTGTCCCGGTGGACTGGAACTCCGCCATTGGGCGAAACCGATCTCCCCATACTCAAATGAAGCCTGACCAGTTTGCTGACATCATCAGGGGGGGTAGAATAATCAACTACAGCAACCGCACCGGCACTAATTGCCCGGTTCCGCATACCGGGACTGCTGTCGGGAACACTGATTATTACCGGCAAATCCCTGGGAGAAAACACGGAATTAAGAAGACGGCAAACTTTCATGCCATCCATTCCGGCGAGTACCTGACCGCAGAGAACACACCTTGGCTTCAGGGAAAATGAGAGAGTTACAGCATCTATTCCGTCGCTGACCGTTTTGACAGAAAGACCCTCCCGAAGGAGGGCCTCTTCTGTCACTCGAAGGAGAGCTGGACTTCCCATTGCAAGGAGAACGTCAATCCTTTGCGCAGGCATCCGCCCCTCCTGTGGAGACTACTCGGCTTCCAGAATTGCCTGAGCTGCGGCAAGTCTGGCTACCGGAACTCTGTAGGGTGAGCATGAAACATAGTTCAGCCCAACCGAATTGAAGAACCTGATCGATGCAGGATCTCCACCGTGCTCGCCGCAAACCCCGAGCTTCAAGTGGGGATTTGCCTTTCTTCCAAGTTCTACGGAAATCTGAACAAGCTTTCCAATGCCCCTGACATCCAGGGAAGCGAAAGGATCCCTATCGTAGATGCCCATTTTTACATATTCGCCAAGAAACTTGCCGGAATCATCTCTTGAAAAGCCACAGCCCATCTGAGTAAGATCGTTGGTGCCGAAACTGAAAAAGTCTGCTTCCAGAGCTATTTCGTCTGAGGTAACTGCTGCACGGGGTATCTCTATCATGGTGCCTATCTGATACTTGATGAAATCAGAGGTTTTGCCATGCTCAAGAAGCACTGCGTCAATCACTTTCTGAGCCCGATCTCTGGATATGGACAGTTCCTTAACGTTTCCGACAAGTGGAATCATTATCTCAGGAAGAACCTGGATGCCGTCGTTCGCCACGCTTATGGCTGCCTCCATGATGGCTCTGACCTGCATATCAGCCACCTCCGGGTAGGTAAGGCCAAGCCTGCAGCCCCTGTGCCCCATCATTGGGTTGAATTCGTGCAGAGATTCAACTTTCAGAGCAATTGTTTCCAGAGATACTCCCATGACTTCAGCCATTTCCCTCTGCCCGTCTTCGTCTTGTGGAAGGAACTCATGAAGGGGCGGATCAAGAAGCCTAATGTTGCAGGGACGGCCTTCCAGAACTCTGAAAATCCCTTCAAAGTCTCCCCGCTGAAGAGGAAGGAGCTCTGAAATAGCCTGATTGTAACTTGCAAGAGGGCCTGCCAGCTCTCTTTTGAGAACATCGGGATCTCCGGAGCCGGACTCTATTTTCTCCTGTATTCTTTTCACATCGTCAGCAACCAGAATCAGTTTTCTGAACGGGATGATTCTGTCTCCTTCAAAGAACATGTGCTCAGTTCGGCAGAGACCAATGCCCTGAGCTCCGAACAGTACGGCCATTTCGGCGTCTCTTGGGGTATCGGCGTTGGTGCGCACATCAAGCCTGCGAATCTCGTCTGCCCAGCCTGCAAGTTTCTGATAGTTTCGGAACAGAACACTGTCAGCGGGGTCGATGATACCGTTGAGTACCTGAACAATTTCAGAGGAGCGAACCTTGACCTCTCCTGAATAAACCTCGCCGGTAAATCCGTCGATGGCAATCACATCGCCTTCTCGCACGGTAACTCCGCCACAGGTCATAACAGCGCTGAAGCTGTCAATATGAAGTTCATCCGCCCCGGAGACACATGGAACACCCATACCTCTTGCAACCACAGCGGCATGACTTGTCATACCGCCTCTGGCGGTAAGAATACCCTTTGCGGCAACCATTCCGCCGATGTCTTCCGGACTGGTTTCAAGACGGCAGAGAACTACCTCTTCTCCTCTGGCAGCCCATTCTTCAGCAGTTTCTGCAGTGAATACCGCCCTTCCGCAGGCACCTCCAGGGGAAGCATTGAGCCCTTTTGTAAGCAGATTGGCCGACGCTTTGCTGTCAGCACCCAGAACCGGAGCAAAAAGCTGGTTGAAACTCTGGGCAGGAACCCTCATTATGGCTTCCTTTTTGTCGATCAGACCCTCTTCGGCCATATCGACCGCCATATTCAAGGCGGCAAAAACAGTGCGCTTTCCGCTGCGGGTCTGAAGGATATAAAGCCTGCCCTCTTCAATGGTGAATTCGATATCCTGCATGTCGCGGTAGTGCTCTTCGAGCCTGGTACGGAGATCAAGAAGTTTTCTGTAGGACTTGGAGTCTCTGGCATCCAGAGTGGCGATGGGCAGAGGGGTACGGATACCTGCCACGACATCTTCTCCCTGGGCATCCATAAGGTATTCCCCGTAGAACACATTCTCACCGCTTGCCGGGTCGCGAGTGAAACAAACACCGGTGCCTGATTCCTCTCCCATGTTGCCGAAAACCATTGCCTGTACATTGACAGCGGTTCCCACAAGGCCTCTTATCTCATTAATTTCCCGGTAGCGGATAGCTCTGGAGTTGTTCCAGCTGCTGAATACCGCGTTTACGGCATGCTCGAGCTGTTCCCATGGGTCTTCAGGGAAATCTTCACCGATTGCTTTACGATAGATACCCTTGTAAAGGTCAACGACATTCTTCAGGTCGTCTGTATTCAACTCAGTATCAAGCTTGACTCCCAGGCGTTTTTTGACGCTTTCAAGAGCGTGCTCGAAGTCGTGGTGCGGAATGTTCATCACAACATCACCGAACATCTGCATGAACCTTCTGTAGGAGTCCCAGGCGAATCTGGGGTTTCCGCTGCGCCTGGAAATAGCATCCAGAGTATTTTCGTTCATGCCGAGGTTAAGAACAGTATCCATCATCCCGGGCATGGAGACCGCTGCACCGCTTCTCACTGAAACCAGCAGAGGGTTTTCAGCATCTCCGAATTTTTTTCCAAGCTCTGCTTCCAGGGCATGAATGCCTTCATGCACCTGCTGCATGAGCCCTTCCGGCCACACAGAGCCAGCCTTGTAAAATGCGTCGCAAGCTTCTGTTGTTATGGTGAATCCAGGGGGTACCGGCATACCTATCCTGGTCATTTCCGCCAGATTGGCTCCCTTCCCTCCCAGGAGTTTCTTCATCGACCGGTCGCCATCGGTTCCGGCTGAACCGAAATAGTAAACAAATTTCATGCTCATTTTTACCCATTTCTACTGCTATTAATGCATTATTCAATAACTGATTAAATACTCTGCCTGAAATTAGGCAGACAAACCCATAGAGGAAACAAGCATCTCATTTCCTCCGTCCTTTATCGCAGATAATATAACTTTCTTTATGAGTACTGTGGTCAGGGGGTGTAATTCTTTTTCCGCCAGATATATGCAACAAATTCCTCAATTTCCCGCCGCTGAATGTCATCAACAGGGGTTACCCTTTCAAACACCCAGGCTGCGGCTTCCGAGGCGTTCTGGAATTCCGTATTATGCGCGCCGAGATCATAAATAACCGCTGCGATTTCCTCTCTGCGAGCCTCTCGTAGAAGGTCGGAACCCTCGCTGGCGGTTCTGTCGAGAAAATCTGCCTGCGGGAATTTAACAGTCTCAGTGAGAACCTGATAGCGATCCCGCAGCTGGCTTACCGAAACACCGTATTCACCTGCGAGCTGCTCCTGGGTGAAATGCGGACCACCCCGCGTAACTGCGTATTCGAGTGCTGCAGCCCATGTTTCGGGTTTGCGGCCGGTTGGTGTGTTAGATGCACAAAAACGGCTCCAGGCATCGGCGGCAGCTCGTGCCACTTCTGCCGAATAACCGTGCAGTCCCAGCATTCCAGCTGTCATTCCTGGAACAACATCCGCAAGGGGAAGATCTGTCTTTTCAATTGCACTGCGTCTCATTTGAACTCGAAGCGCTTCAATTCTCAGGAGGCTGTGCTCAATTTTCTGGTCGAACGGAGCGAGTTCCTTTGCCTGCAGCAGAAGGTGAAGGCTCTCTTCGAGTCTGTTGGATTTGGCTTCAAGCAGGGCAAGATATGTAAGAGTAGAAGGAATCCGGTAGCTTTCCCTTCTTGCCACGGAGAGAAGAATCCGCTCTGACTCCTCATCGCGGTGAAGCATCATGAGCACAAGACCCTTTTTCCTTCTTGCGTCGATGTCTCCGGGGTAAAGCTTCAGATAGGACTCCAGCGAATCAAGGGACATCTCGAAACGATCAAGTTTAAGAAACACATCCGCTGCCAGCAGAAGGGCAGCAGCTCCCGGAACACCGAACCACTTGAAACTGGACAGCCTTCTGGCCGCATTGCTGACTTCTCCCTGTTCCATCTCGAGACGGCATAGTTCCAGAAGTGCCAGATTCTCGTCGGGAGTGCTTTTTACCGATCTGTCATCAAGAAGCCTCTCAAGGCTTTCCCTGGCTTTTTCCGGATTTCTGCAGGCTCTGGCTTCCTCCACCTGACGCCACAGCCAGTTGATCTTGTCGTTTTCCATTACATCCCCGTATCCGGCAGGCAATCAGTTTATAATGGCCATCACCCCGGTAACCGATGACTCCTGCCTGAAAAGACCATCCTCAGTCCGGGCTTCAATGGCATAAATGTAAGCTCCCGAGGCAGGAATGTCACCATCGGCATCAAGCCCGTTCCAGATAATCTGGTTATACCCCTGGGTGCACTGCTTTGACAACCGGGCGATGCATCGTCCGGCAGATGTGTAAATGGATACACTTACATAGGAGTCGGATGATACCAGGAAGCTGAAACACCTGAGACCGGTTCCTGGATTTGGATACACAACATACTGCTCTATTGCTACTTCACCCTGCTCGGTTGAGTTCACGTAAAGGCTGTCGGAAGAAACATTGGCTGCTCCATCCATCGCCCGGAGAATGAAAAGATGCCTGCCCGAAGCCAGCCCCGAAACCGAATGCTGAAGCTGACCTGTTACAGTGGACCCTGTATTGTAGGCAAATGAGTCACTTAAATCGTACTCGTCACCGTCAATAAAGAGCTGAATACGACTACCTGTTCTTCCCAGAAAAGTGATACCGCTGGGATCGGACAATTCGGCCTCAAGCACTCCCTCGCCTGTGATAGTCGGTTCTTCCACACCGCTCTGCCCGCGGATCCACATGGAAATCTCCGGTCCTTCTGTATCGATGGCAGCATCGCCTTCCACCAGAACGAGCGGAGCGTCGGCACCGATCTCGACACCTCCCGGAACAACAGCCGCGGCATCGACCCGGGCGAGATTTCCTGTGTTGCTCGATGCTGGAAGAATACACTCGGCAAAGAATTCTCCCCCTTCCAGAGATGCTCTTCCCCGCCAGGCAGTACCACCCTGACGGAAATACTCGATAATGCCACCGGAAAGCATTGTGTACTGTGCGGATATATCCGATTCAGATACCTCTATTAGAGAAAGTCCTTCAGAAGAAATTCCACTCCCGGTCACTGTGTTGGATTCTCCGGAACGCAGCGTGTCGCCGGTAAGTTCCACAGAGAGAACATGGTTCGCCATTGGAAGTGAAAGATCCGGGCAGCCCAGAAGCACATAGTACCTGGTACAGGAAACCATTCCTGCTTCAAGTTTACCTGCCCAGAATGAATAGCCTATAGAATTTCCTCCCTCAGTGAGAAAGGGAATCATAGCCGAAGCGTAACCGTAATTGGGACCGGAGGTGGTTCCTCCGGTGGCTCCTATGGATGCAATAGCCCCTCCGGCAGGGTGATAAACAATTTTTTCACCGATACAGTCAACCCCTGGAACAAAGAACCGGGAGACATCACAGGAGAGGAACATGGCCAGGGGCAGCCTTGAACCATTCGTGAGTGATGCCGGATCATCTCCCAGCATTACCTTCTCGTGGGCAAGCTGATTTGCCGAACCGTGCCCGAAGTAAAGAAGGGCGCCCATACCCTGATTCCAGAGTTCCCGAAGAGCTTCCCTGGCTTCAGGTTTTTCCGGATGAATGTTTCCAGGCACGGTACCGGGAGGCCATGGGAACTCTATCAGATAAAACTTTTCAGGCTTAACATGATCAGGAAGCTGTTCGTAGCAGATGTGTTCCATGTCGTTGGTGTGAACACTTTCCGAAGCGGATGAACTCGATCCTCCCCATTCATCATCGGCGAAAAGAACAAAACGGCTGCTCCAGCTGCCTTCAGCAACGCTGGAATGGTAAAGCGAACTTTTTGCTGAAACCGCTCCAAAGTCGGAGGCAGTTCCAGCTGGAATTCTTGCTATCGGAAGCTCAGGGTAAACCGAATTCGGATGCACCTGAACAAACCAGTCATCCGATGCCCATGAAGGATAGCTGCCATCATTCTGCACAAAGATCATTGCCGGAACCAGATCCGGCAGTGTGGTGCTGTAACCGAGAGGATCGTAGTGCGCATCACCGCACAGTATCACTGTGCTCAGGGGTGTTGACCAGGAATCCATACCCCAGCGAACTGCTGATCGGATTGCCCCGGGATCTTTTACCCCCTGGCCGAATTCGTCATAAATCTCACCGGTGGTTGCTGTTACAACAGAAAAGCCCATGCTTTCCAGAAGGTATTCAAGTGAAACCGCATCATCTGTAAAAGTTTCTGGAACAACAAGAAGCCTGTCTCCTGAAGACACGGTTGCAACCAGTCTACCGGGAGAGGAGGAGCAGATGGAATCGGGGGGCAGCCAGTCTCCGTCTGCAAGTACCATGATAGATGTCGAATCCTGAAGACTGAGCGAAAAGTCAAGAGAACTGCCCGTGTTCGATGTACCGGATAGAATTTCGGGATTCATCAGGTCTGAAACATTAAAGGCCTGACTGCCCCCGGAAAAAGAGAAATTGTATCTGCCCTGCACACCGGGGAAAAAAAGCCTCAGATCTGATGCTGCAGTGTACACATCACAGGTGATTTCCATGTAGTCCAGATAAAAGTATGCGGTTGGGTCACCTGACGAAAAACTAACTACAAGCTGATCAAGCCCGGAAATATCCACACCTTTGAATGTTACCTGCTTCGGTCCCTCTCCGCTGAGTTCAACCGAGCCGCCCCCCTGAAGCGTAACCTGATAGGACGATGGTTTCGAAACCGCAAAAACAACTGTGATATCCGCTGTTCCGGCAATATTTTCCAGATCCAGGGGAATTGAAGTGTTTCCGCCGGAGTTAACTTTTTTCCAGAACCATCCGGTTCTGAGTTCCCACTGGGGCATCCAGAAACCGCCGTCTTCCAGGCGGAATGTCTGCAGAGAAGTACCCCCCCAGACAGGAGAGCCGTCTGGAGCTCCCGGTATGTTCTGCATCCTGGCTCCCGATTCTCCGCCCCAGGTCAACCAGTACACGCGGTGTGTTGCATACCTGTGGTAGAGCCAGCTTAATGATCGCTGAAAACACTCATATCGGTTCAGTCCTCCGGTAAGGAATCTGACCGTGTCATTCCCGTTGAATACTCCGTCAGAGTTGACATCATTTACCAGTACAGACACTGGAGAGAGATTGTGCTCGGTTTCCGGACTCTGGGCAAACTGAGTACCCGGGCCGGAGTAAAGGGCAATACTCTCGAGAGGAGAGCCACTGGCATCACAGCCTGCCGCTTCCAGTTCAGAACATGTCAGCTCGCATGCTCCTGTTCTCTCCACCGCAATTCTCGCCCACGGCTTTCCCCAGAAGGGGCTTGACGCCCTTTCAGGAGTTCCAGGCCAGTACACATCACCCTGTGCAATTCCCCGGAGAAGATGACTGTCCGGGATTCTTTCACCGCTTCCTGCTTCTTCCCAGTCCAGAGAAACATTTACCGATGAGCACAAACCGTTTTCGGTGAAGGGAAAGATATTTACCGCAGCAACCAAAGAGCCGGCAAGGGGAAACACTCCAAGGAACTCTACGGTTTCCACCGAACGATCAACTGGTTCTACTGGAACAACATGAGCATCGAGACCCGATCCGGACAGTATTCCAGCCCTGGGAATATCAATGAAAACCTGCTGAGTTCCTTCTGATATCACGCTGTATTCAAGAGCAGGACGGATACCGGGCGGTACAGGTACAAAGATGGTTCTGACAGGGTAAACGGGAACACCCGGTTCCTGAAGATTAACGGTGCCTGAAATGTATGGAACACCTTCTGCGCCAACCACCGGAGGATCGAAGCTGAAAGTACCGCTCCATCCGGCAAAAAGAGCAACTGCAAGTGGAAGCAGTGTCATATATTGTCCTCCTCTGCGCCTGTAAGCAGAGGAAGTATTTCCCCGGCCTTTCTTCTGATACTCAAAACATTCTCGTTACGAGGAAGTTCCGTTCTCACGGGGTTGATCTCTATGACTGTTGCTCCGCTGTCCAGTGCCGCGAAGGGAATTCCCGCTGCAGGCCAGACCTGAACCGATGTTCCCACCACAAGCATGAGGTCGCACTCTTCCGCGAGTCGGTATGATCGCGATACTATGTCTTGAGGAAGAGGCTCTCCGAACAGAACAATATCCGGTCTCAACACTGCTCCGCAACCCGGGCATAAAGGGGGAATGTTTATTACCAGAGTTTTGGTAAGCTCTGTGGAATAACCGCACTTTTCAAGACACGAAGCGGTTCTCATTGAACCATGAAGCTCAAGTACGTCGATCTGGCCGGAAATCCTGTGGAGGCCATCAACATTCTGAGTTATCACAGGAAGACTTCCTCTTTTCTTCATGAAGCGGGTAAGAGCAATGTAACCCGCATGAGGAACAACACCTTCCGAAGCCATCAACCTTGTTCTGTACCAATCCCATACAACGGCGGGGTCTGATCTGAGACCCGTAATGGAAGACAACAGTTCCGGGCTGTACTCTTTCCAGAGGCCGTCTATGCCCCTGAAAGTTCTGATTCCGCTCTCGCTGGACATACCGGCCCCGGTAAAAACAACGGGTCTTACACTCTTCCTAATCAGTTCAATCGCTCTGGTTATCAAGGGCTCACCACCAGAATACTGCTGGTGGAAGCGCTTCCCGAACTGCTTTCAAATCGAATGATAAAAATGTAAGCTCCTGCCGCGACTGAATCTCCATCAGAATCTTTTCCATTCCAGAAAAGCTGGCCAGATCCCTGTTGAACTGCAGTTGAGTTGCGCCACACAGGCCGGCCAGCCACTGTGAACACCGAAACTTCAACTGTGCCAGTACCTGATGTAGTGAAGAAAAAAGCTCTTTGACCTCTGGCAGGATTGGGGTAAACACCTGTGTCTTCCAGCATCGGAGCTTCCCCCTGCAGAACATTGAAAGCCAGAAGGCCTTCGCCTGTGTTTTCCATTCCGTCACGAGCAACAATGCGGATTTCATGCATACCCGGAAGGAGTTCGGGCATGGAGTAATCGAGAGAACCGGATGTGTAGCTTCCGTGATTGTATGCAAACAGTTCGGTGACATCTTCGAAGCCTCCGTCAACCGATGCAATGATGATAGATCCGGCGTCATCTCCCATAATACAGATACCTGAGGGATCCGAGAGCACTGCATGCACCAGTGCGTTCTGATAAACAGAAGGAATTCCGCTGCCCTCTGCACCCGGAAAACTCAGTTCGATCAGAGGACCTTCCGAATCGTCTGAGTATTCTCCCCTGTCTATCAGCGGAATCGGCCAAGCGTAACCGGAACCGAGCTGGCCGTCGGTGGCTGCGGTTGCATCCGTTCGAGCAAGGAAACCAGTATCGGCCTGCAGAGGAACAAAGAAGTTTACAGAAGCATTTCCCATCAGGTCTGTGGGGAAAATGCCGCTGAACAGTTCTGAACCGTACCGCAGATAATCAATAGAAAAGTCATCTGAAAGGGGGCTAACATAATGCACCGTATCCGCACTTTCCAGACACCTGAATGAAAATGAAGTCTCACGGGGAAAGCTCACCGACACAGTATTTACGAGCCCTCTGCTCAATGTGTCCAGGGGAACGGCGGAAAATCCGGCAGTAACTGTGCGGGGCAGAGTTATTCCCCCATCGCCCAGAACACAGTAGTCATAGTTAGCCGGGTTGCCAATTGTCAGCTGGGAGAGCCACAGAGCTTCGGCGATGGTAACCGGTTCCGGGGAGTGAAGCCAGCCTGTAAAAACAGAGGATAACGGCAGATTCTGTAATGCGGTACTCCCCCGGGTGCAGGCCATTGTTGCCGCAGCGCCTCCGCCCGGGTGAAAAAGAAGTATCTCAGCAAGACAATCTGCTGCGGAAAGATCAAAAAAACCGTTATCGCAGGAAAATGAGTTGTACAGGAAATACCGGGGTGCATTTTTAAGCAGGTTTACCATCGATGAGGCAAACAGCTTTTCTCCTGTCATCTGATCATAGGAGCCATGTCCGAAAAATGAGGTGTACAAAACTCCGCTGTTAAGCTGCTCTATGAAATCTGCGGCAGCTTCCGGCTTTGCGGGATGAACTCCGTCCGGTGAGGTTCCCGGAGGCCATGGATACGCAATCTCGTACAACTTGACAATTTCTACCCATGGGGGAATCACGGAATCGGAAAGAAACTCACAGTTGTCCGTTGACTCATGCTCTGTCAGCATAACTCCCCATTCATCATCAGCGGCAAGCATAACTGTGTTGGCCCAGGGACCCAGAATGGAACTGCTCTCGAGTGCTGCAGCTTTTTCCAATGCCACAAGCAGTTCATTAATATTAGACGCAGGGATTCTGCATACAGGTATTTCCGGATCTTCGCTGTTTTCATGAACAATGGTGAAGCAGGCTTCTATGCATCTGGATCCGAGCTCTACAGGAACTATATAAACAGGTGCGGGTGTGGAAGTTCCCGTAGACAAGCCGAGCGGATCACTTGATCCGTCACCAATTAGAATAAGCGCTTGAGGCGGGTCGGGCCAGGTATCAAGAGCCCATCTCACAAGGGATCTGACCGCTCCGGGATCAGACACGCCCTGGTTGAACTCATCGTATACCTCCTGATATGTTGCGGTAAAAACAGAAAGCCCCCTTGACGCATACAGAGATTCCAGAATAGAAACAGCAGCGGTCATGCTTTCCGGAATGGTTACAATCACATCAGCCGGTGATGACACCCCAAGCAGACGCCCGGGTTGAGCAGGTTCAACAGACTCCACAGAGGAATAATTGTACGGGTTGACAGCCATGAAAACAGACACTTCATTCTGCATTTCAATAGACATGAGAGCTTCGGAACCGGTCAGAACCCATTCAGTCAGTTCAACCGGGTTGGACGGGTCACTTAAATCATATACAGATGATACGCCTGAGACCGGTCCGAACCTCAGAGAATGAAGCCCTGGTGTATAGCCGTTTACGGAAACCGGATACCCTGATGAAACCGACAGATCCACAGGAAGCAGAATCTCGGCATAGTTAAAATTCGATCCCCCACCGGGATAGTCACTCTTAATCTTAAGGATGTTGCCACCCTGCTTAATCTGTACTCCATCAATGGTAAAGTACTCCATTCGATAGTCAGGAATGAGATCTCTTGCCAGAGTGTCGAGAATGGTGAACCCTTCGATTTCAGCAGTGACATTGTGGTATTGTCCGATGCCTCCGCCGTTTACCAGTGAAAGCCTGACTGTGGCAGAATCGGATGAAAAGGGCGCGCTGAGATAGAAGAAGCTCCAGTTGCTGGCATACAGAAAACCCCATATCCATCCGGTTCTTATCTCTTCATAATTGGATAGTACTTCCTGCTCGAAGCTCAAAGCTGTCACACCCTGGCTTACTTCAGAACCGCCTGCGGGGCTGGCGTTTTGCCGGCGCATTCTTGCGCCGTTCTCTCCTCCCCATGTGAGCCAGTAAGTATTCGCCTCATCATAAGGGTGGAACGATCTGAAAAGAGAATCGGATGTGAAATTCCAGTGCCACAGCCCCTGACCGTAGAACAGCAGGGAATCGGATGAATCGAAGATTCCGTCGCCTCCGTCAAAAACGGAGATGGCCACATTGCTGAGGATATGCTCGTCTGCCGGGTTGTTTTGATCGAACAGTTCCGCGGGCCCTGAAAACATGGAAAGAGTAGCGGAAGGAACACCTGTGACATTGCATCCGGAAGCCTCCAGTTCCTGTCCGCTTACAACGTAAAAACCGGTGTTTTTTACCCTGAGCCTTGCCCATGGTTTTCCCCAGTAGGGGCTTTCAGGAGATCTTTCCCTGTGTGGCCACCACTGTTCCGCGCCGGGGCAGATTCTCTGTAGAAGAGTGCCCTCTGCAGACCTTCCACCGGGTGTATCAGGAGTCGAAATGGTGAATGAAATTACCCTGGCATATCTGTCGGGTGTTCCATAGCAGAAGGGGGAAACAGTTATCTTTGCAACGGTAGTGCCAAGCAGGTGGATAACCCTGAAGGATACGGTTTCATGTTCGGGGGGAAATTGAACGGGGAAAAATGTTTCAGAGGTTTCCACGCCTGTGCCGGAAAGAACCGGTGCTGATGAGAGTTTGAACGAGTCATCGAGGCGGGCATAACCAATGGCACCAACAGACCATTCAAGCACAGGTTCCGAGCCGGGAGGTACAGGAACAAAGCTAATCGCAACAGGAAGCATGCCTCCATTGCTGGTTTCCGTGTTGAAAAATCCAGGAACAGTTATGGTGGTCAACCCCTCTTCGCAAACCATAGAAGGATTCCCAACCTCAATTGTAGCAGCATGTTCCATGGAAACAACCGCAAAGAACAGAAGCAGTCCCGACAGAGCTAATCCCCCCTTAATCTGTTGTGAGGCAGTTTTGATATATAATCAATAGTCTTTGCAATGAATGGAGGTTCCCCTGGCTACCCTATCGTGGAAGCTTGCGTGGCGTTATCTGAGGCGTCACCCCCAGAGAAGACGGCTTGCACTGGCCTCTGTGGTCAGCACTGCCGGAGTCACGCTTGGCGTTGCCGCCCTGGTTATTGTTATGAGTGTTCTGGGCGGTCTGGAAGAATTCATCGGGAAAAGCGTAAGAGCGGTTGATGCACCCATAGCAATTCTCTCCGGCACTTCATCCCCTCTTCCCGACGATTCATCATTCATACAAAGCCTGCTGTCTCTTCCCGAGGTTCGATCTGTTTCACCATTCATCGAAGGGGAAGCTGTGGCCAGAATGCCGTCCCGCAACATCGAAGCAGGCTGTCTTGTGAGAGGAGTCACTGAAACCAGTTTTATCAAAGCAGGGCTCGACACTATGCTGATATGGGGAGTTCCTCCATTCGTTCCTGAAAATGGCCTGCCTGGAGCAGTACTCGGTATTTACCTTTCGGAAGACTTCATGCACAGTGTTGGAGATACAATAATCTTCTTCCCGCCCTCAGCATTTTTTTCCAGTGGAAGAGCTGGTGTCGGCAGAGCAGTTCTCGCCGGTTCCGTTGAGACCGGTCTTCCTGTTAACGACAGAAAGATAGCATACCTTCCAATTGAAACCGCTTCACGAATGTTTCTGCCCGATGGGGGCTATACCGGTTTTTTCATTGAGCAGGAAGAGGGCTTCACAGAAGAACAGGCAGTCAGATCCATTCAGGGGCTGATCGCCGATTCCATAAATGTTCTTACCTGGCAGCAGAGGAATCCGGCCCTTTCAGCCAGCATGAAACTCGAAAAAATTGGCTCGTTCGCTGCAATTCTCCTGATAACCCTGGTGGCGTCATTCAACATAACCGGAACCATCTCCCGGAGTGTTGTGGAAAGAAGGCGTGATATCGCTGTTCTGAAAGCAATGGGTGCAGGCAGACGACTGATTCTGCGTGTTTTTCTGTGGGAGGGTTTGCTTGTGGGAATAACCGGGGCAGTTTCCGGCATTGCTGTCGGGCTTGCGGGCTGCTGGCTGATTGCTTCAACAGGCGTAATGCACCTGCCCGATGTGTACTCCTTCCATGAGTCATTTCCCATGAAAATTTCCTTTCAGGCGGTGTTCACTGCAGGCGGAGCAGCGGTGCTTATCAGCCTTCTGGCAGCGCTGATTCCTGCAGCCCGTGCCTCAGTTCTGGAACCTGCAAAAGGGCTCAGAGAGTGAGCTTCCTTTTTGTTCTTCTCGCCTTCGCAATAAGCCCCGCTGATTCAGTAAGGGAACTGATATCGATTCGCAGCATTCCTGTGGCCGCTATTCATTACGCCCGGATGGCGGCAGCCGAAGACGGTGCATGGATGCTTGAGCTGGGAAGGCTTCTTGAAGCCTCAGGCAGGTTTGCAGATGCCAGAAGGGTTTACGGAATAGCTCTTGGCAACAGTATCTCACAGGAAACCTCCGACTGGCTTATGAACAGACGAATCGGAGTTTCACCCATGGATACAACTGTGGTTCTTACGGTATCCATTACCAACAGGGGCACACTCATCGCCAGAGATGTACAGGTTATTCTGCCAATGCCTGTTTCCCACCCGCCCCTTCAGAGTCTTACCATACTCAGCACCGACTTTCATCAGTCGGGCGGCGTGCTCACCGCTGGCATACCGTTCATTATTCCCGGGGGTACGATTGAGCTTTGCATCGAACTCGGAATCATTCAGCAGCCGGGTACGGGAAGACCCATTCCCCGGTCGCTGACCGATGAAACCCTGGAATGGCTCACGCAGACAATGGGCTCAATGCCTGTTCCCGAGACTCTCCCCGGACCCTGCATTCCCATGAGTGAGGAGCTGACCAGGCTATGCGGTCAGCGGGGAATCGCAAGCAGGGTTGAAGGAGGCATAATCCTTGACAGAACCGGATGCATTTTCCACGCCTGGAGCATTCTGGAGGAACAGGGGCTCAGAGCTGATCCTCTGCTTTTCAAAACTGATTCCCTTTTGTCCATAGCGCATAACCCCGCCGATGTGATTCCCTTGTGGGACCTTGGTCCCACAGACGGTTATGAACTCAGCCTTCTTTTTTCAAACCCGTGCTATGAGCTGGAAGGTTCTATGACTGCTGAGGCCCGTTGATCTCTCCCGCCTGGGCTCAGAAAAAGTGATCATACCCCAGTAACTGCATTTCTACAGGTTTACCGTTTGCTGTAACCGAACAACCTTCCCCGAGGCTGGCAGAGCCAATCTGAAAGTATTTTTCACCTGGAGAAGGAGCCCCTGCGGGCAGGGCAAACAGCAGCTCGAAATCTTCCCCGGCAGAACAGGCACCAAGCGGGTTATTCCTGGCAAAGGGAACCAGGGGAACACTGTTAATTTCTATGGAAATCCGCACACTGCTCTCGCGGGAAAGGTGAGAGCACTCGGAGAAAAGACCATCGGAAATGTCGATTGCCGCTTTTACCCCTGCTCTTCTCAAATCATGAAGCACATCGAATCTGGCCGCGGGAGCCAGGAACAGCTCCACCTGATTCCTCTCGATATCGGAGAGAATCCCGTTTCGACCCTTTTCAAGAAGCTCCGGTGCCTGAAGCGACCTGCCGATAGGCCCGGTTACCCATAGGGAATCTCCCGGTTTTACCGCATTCCTGCGAAAAGGCTTCATACAGCCGCAGTCTCCTACGGCTGTCAGGGTAATACCGAAAAGCGGACCCCTTATTGTCTCACCTCCCACTACAGGACAGTCGTTTCTGGAAGTGAGACCCTTGTAGAAGTCCATAAGCAGGCTCACCTCCATTTCCGGAGAAAGCATCACGGATGAAAGAACACACACCGGTTTTGCTCCCATGGCGGCGATGTCTGACAGGGCAGCCTCCAGAAGTCTTACCGCAAGCTTTTCCGGAGATGTCCACCACTGGTGGAAATGAGTGCCCTGAAAGAATGAATCAGTGGTAATAACAGGCGCTGCCAGGGGAGAAAGTACAGCGGCATCATCACCGCAGAGCGCCATGGGAAACTTTTCTCTAATCGCCCTTATAAAACCGTGCTCACCAATATCCCGCAGAATTTCCATTACCTCTTCACAACCACTTGCAACTGTGACAGCCTTACTTCGGGAGAAGCATCAGGAGAGGTCATCAGACCTATTGGTGAACCGCAGGTGCATCCCCGGCAAGTCTCTTCTCTCAGAAGAAGCAGGGCTTCGCTTAGAACCTTTCCGGCCATTACCACATTGTCTTTCACCACTTCCATGACCTTTTCCACGGTTACGTCTTCCTCGGACTGATGCCAGCAGTCGTAATCGGTGCTCATGGCAAGAGTGGCGTAGCAGATACCCGCTTCCCTGGCAAGTTTGGCTTCAGGCAGAGTGGTCATGCCTATTATGCTCCACCCCTGAGATCTGTAGAATTCACTTTCGGCTCTGCTGCTGAATGCCGGACCCTCCATTACGACAAGTGTGCCCCCGTTATGCACTAAGGCCCCGGCTTTTTCAGCCCCAAGAACAAGAATCCCCCTGAGGTCGGGGCAATAGGGTTCACCGAAAGGAGCATGACCCACAACCCCATCTCCGAAAAAACTGTCTCTTCTAACACCCCTGGTTCTGTCGAATATCTGATCGGGCACCACAAAATGTCTCGGCTCGATTTCTTCCCGAAGACTTCCCACAGCATTGAAGCTGATAATTGTATCAACCCCCGAGCTCTTCAGAGCATAGATGTTGGCTGCATAGGGCACCTCGGACGGAGAAAACCGGTGCCCTCTGCCGTGCCTGGGAATGAAAACCAGAGGCAATCCGTGAAGGTTTCCAAAAGTAAGTTCGGAAGACGGCCAGCCAAAGGGGGTTTCGAGCGTTTTACTGTGAAGAATTTCCACGCCGGGAATTGAATAGATTCCGCTTCCGCCAATTATTCCAACGGTATGAGACATTGCCCTTTCCTTTCGTTTTTTCATAGACAGATCAATAATACATCGGGGCGCCCCGGTAAGAAAACAACTCCTTGATAATGAACCCGGTAATGGATCTTAAAAATGCAGTTTCAGGCCTGTACTTTTCGTTCTCTCGGGCAGTCAAAGGTGTTCCGGGCGATTTTTTGCATTATCTTCGCTGAAATCATCCCCTGAGCAAGGAGCCGCGGTGAAGGTAAAAGTACTTGGAATGACATTCGGGGAACTTCAGAGCTGGCTGGTTTCCGATCTTCACCGGAAACCGTTCAGAGCAAAGCAGCTGTTCACCTGGCTGCACTGCCGGAGAGTTCACTCTTTTGCGGAAATGACTGATCTTTCAGCAGAGTTCAGAGCCGAGCTTGAGCACCTGGCGATGCTTACCGCAGCCGAGCAGGTGACCACAGCGGAGTCGGACGACGGCACGGTAAAATACCTGCTGAGGCTTCCGGGCGGCCCCGCGGAATCGGTGCTGATTCCAGATCCTCCCCGTTTCACTGCATGCCTTTCAACCCAGTTCGGATGCCGGATGGGATGCAGATTCTGCATGACCGGCTCTGCCGGTTTTCACGGGAATATGACGGCAGATGAGATAGTTGCTCAACTCTACACCATGACTGGAAACTCAGCTGACCGCATCAGCAATGTGGTTCTGATGGGAATGGGTGAGCCCATGGACAACTGGGAGCAGGTGAAACGCTCCCTTGAAATAATGAGCGATGAAAGGGGTATCTGCATAGGGCAGAGAAAAATCACCATTTCCACCGTCGGCATTCCAGGCGGGATAAGAAAACTTATCCTGATGAACAAACAGTACGGTCTGGCAGTATCTCTGCACAGCGCAATTCAGGAAACAAGACAATTGCTAGTTCCTGTGTCTTCGGAATTTACCCTGCCCCGGCTGAAGCAGGAGATGCTTGAGTACACCAGGGCAACCGGCAGAAGGGTCACCCTGGAGTACTGTCTGATTAAGGGGGTCAACGATTCGCTGAAGGAAGCACAGGCACTGGCAGACTATTCGAAGGGGCTGCCCTGCAAAATCAATCTGCTGGTTTACAACCGGGTGCCCGGTTATGAATGGCAACCCCCTTCGGATGAGTCGGTAGCAGGCTTCACCCAGTATCTTTACCCGCGATGCCAGGCTGTAACTCTACGCCGCTCAAGAGGAGGTGAAGTGGCCGGCGCCTGCGGCCAGCTCGGGGCATCGATTCTGCAGAAAAACTGCTTCTAGAAAACCAGGCTTCCCTGAATCCTGAGTCCTGAAAGGTCTTTTTCCGCTTCGCCTGCAAGCAGACTGCCAATTGGAACCCATTCCCCGGTAAGCGTCAGATCGAAGAACATGTCTTCACTCACCTTCACCCTTGCGCCCAGCTCTGCCCCCAGCATTGCCCCACCGGTGCTTTTCGAATCCGCATTTTCGAATGAGTCGTCGACTGAATCCCATACTATTATTCCGCCAGCGGTAAAGCCGAAAAAAGGCTCGAGCCCGCGGGCACCTGCGTAAGGCCTGAAGAATGGATACTTCCTGTAACCGAGGTTCAGCATGATGGAAGTAACGCCGTCGTAGGCAGCTCTGTCTGAACCGCAGAAACCGGGTCCTGCAGAAAGACGGAACTGATCTGACTGGAACATGGGAGTCTCCACTCCCACCAGAAAAAGAGACCCCACCGTGAGCTGATTGTCATCGTTGAGAAGCCCCGGAAGCCATGCTCCGTAGCCTAGAAAAAAGTCCATACTGTCTCTGGGGGGCTCCACTCCCTGGGCGACGGCCATTGTGGTAATCAGCAGCAAGAGCGCAGAAATTTTCTTCATTTCATCTCCTCCTATTGTTAATGCTCAATTCTCAATACCCCGTCTGGCCTGAAGTTTTTCCACGTTGTAATAGTGTTTGACCTCAAGCATTTCAGTCACGAGATCGGCAGCTTCAATCATACGGCGGCTCGCATATCTCCCGGTAAGCACCAGTTCAACACTATCCGGTCTTGCTGATGCAAGTTCCAGTACCAGTTCTTCGCTGAGCAGACCAAGATGCACAGACACGCAGATTTCGTCGCCAGCCACAAGGTCATAATCTCCGCTGAGCATGGCGCCAGTAATCGCCGCCAGCCCTTTCTGCGCCAGCCTTGTGTCTTCAGGAGAGGGCTTCCGGCCCGGCAGCAGGAAATCGGGGGTGCCGAACTGTTCAATAGTTATCTCCGGAAACCGTTCAGAAATTAACAGTTCCGAATAATCGCGCCCCTTAAGGAACTGACCGATGTACACCCTCATTCCTGAACAGGCAGCTCTTACTGCCAACCCGAGCATCGCCGTGGTCTTGCCCTTTCCGTTGCCTGTGTAAATCTGAAGTCTGCCTTCTCTTTTCATCAGTTGCTGAATCTTTCCAGCTGTTCCTGCAGGTAGGTGTTTTCAGGGTCAAGTTCAAGAGCTATTCCCGCATGCAGTATGGCTCCCTGGATATCGCCATTTCTGAACAGAGCTTCAGCGAGAGTGTCTCTTATGTTGGAATCACCGGGAGCAAGCTCTACAGCCTTGACCGCCATGAAGACAGCTTCATCGAGCATTATGTCTCTGGTTGCAAGTTCCCACGCTCCAATATTCAGAAGCTGCGGATCATCACTGCCGTCTGACGCAAGCCTCTGAAGAAGACTGAGCATTCTGGCCTCGGAAACAGGGTTCTCGCCGATCTCTGAAGAGTAAACCGGAAGACAGTAGTACATTTCCCAGGAGTAAAGATGGCTTCTCAGAACGGCAAGGGGATCCGGGTTGTCGTTGACTGCTATTTCGACGAACCTGTCTGTGGCGCCCGAATGGCCGGAGTTTTCCCGAACTACGAGGATTCCCGCCGACTGCCTTCCCCGGGAATCTCCTCCTGCCGCCTCACCCGCTGCAAGAACCGCATACAGCCTTTCAGCAAGAGGCAGGCCTTCGCTGTCAAGGAACGCCTGCTCCATATCAGCTACAACTTCAGGCCCTGTAAGTATGTTTCCCTGGATGGTGTAACCTTCTCCCTGAATGCTTCCTGCCCAGCTCATACATCCCGATCCTGTAAATGATGCCGCATTCCCGTACATGTCCACAATCCCAAGCTGTCTCTGCTCTCTGAGGGAATCGGCTGACGTGAGCAGGAACACAGCGGAATCGGCTGACAGCCCCTGTTTCAGAAGCTCGAGGCCTTCTGTACCATAAAAGTGGTTGGTGAATGACTGGGTAGCAACAGCCCCTGTTCCTGCTTCCGCCCAGGCAACCGAGTGATAGGCGAAGGGAACACAGGAAGCAACCGCAACACCCCATTCCCCGGCTTCGGAATCGTAAGCTGCAATAGAGAAAGTTGAAATCAGAGACAGAAACAGCACTATCATTGCACACCCTCCCTGCATGGAAAACCCGGCTATCGTATCAACAACTCCACAAGCGAACATAAGATATAGTGTGAAGGAAGAAGTATAACCCTGGCGTAAACGAAGCCCATGCAATCGGAAAAGGGGGCGGGAAAACCGCCCCCTTCTGCCCGTAAGTAACAATTCTATTGTACAGGTGCTCCCAGAATAATGAATTCACTTCTTCTGTTCAGAGCTTTGTTCTCATCTGTGCTGTTGGGAGCTGCAGGTCTCTCTTCTCCATAGCTTACGGTGGAAAGCGATTCTTCGCTTACTCCCACTGAAATGAGATAGTTCCTTACAGCCAGAGCCCTGTTCCCGGCAAGAGTCTGATTGTATTCCGAAGTGCCGTCAGAATCTGCGTTACCGGTTATCATGATGGTAACTCGAGGGTTACTCAGCAGCACATCCGCCACATGGTCAAGAACGATTTTTGCATCAGCCCTGAGATCGTATTTGTCGTAGTCAAAGTAAACATTCTGGAAGTGCAGGTGCGCTCCCAGCTGGAAATCAAGAACCACGGTTTCTCCGGCGACAACATCAACGGTACCCGACTGGTTCGAGTAACCATCGGCAGAAGCGGTGAAAGTTTTTTCACCGGCGGGGCACAGTACGGTGTAGCTTCCAAGAACGTCGGTGGTGCGGGTCTGCAAACCTGCCGACGCGACAACTGAGGCTTCAAGCGCTTCTCCGGTTCCGGCGTCTGTAACTGTTCCGGTAACAGTACCCTGAACAGACTGAAGAGAGAAGTTCATTGTGATATTCTCTCCTCCGGGAATCTCCACTGCATCACTTGCCGAGATGTAGCCGTCGGCCTGAACCAGAATGCTGTAACTGCCCTGGTCAAGCCGGGCGGAATACATACCCGAGCCCGCGTCGGTGCTCACACCCGCTGCCTGCGATCCGGGGAAGGAAACTGAGGCCTGGAGCGTACGACCTGTTTCCGCGTCTGTAACCACGCCGGAAAGAATTGAGGGATGGGATGAGACATCAGCCTGATACATGAAATTGATTCCCAGGCCATATCCGGGAGCATAGCCTCCGGGGAATGGCGCATATCTTGCTCTTTCGTCGTCGGAAAGAGTCACACCCTGCTGGAAGTATCTGTGTCCAAGGTCGTTATACTCAGGGTCGAAGGAAGAGATGCAGAAAGAGGCTGTAACATCCATTGCCATCCCGGATTCGAAGGCAAACCTTGCTCCGGGAGCAACCTGAATGCAGTCATCGAACCTTTCGCCGTCACCCTCCTCGAATTCCCTGTTCAGGAAGTGATTCCATTCCACCTCGGCAAAGAGTGTAGCAGAGTTCATGGGGTACTCGATGCCTCCTGCAAAACGGATAAGAGGGTCTGTAACATCGAGGTCGACTTCCTCGGTTGCTATCACATTATGCGCTGCATCATATCTTCTGTCGGTGAATGCGAAGTTCTGATTGTATCGGTGATACCCCAGGTTGCCGTGAAGAACAACAGGGTCGAGTTCAATCGTTGCCAGAAGGTCTCCTCCGAAGCTCATGCTTCCGGAATTGATCATCGGTCTTCTCAGCTGGAACATCGGTTCATCAATGTTCCAGATTCCATCCCAGCCGTCGCCGTTGTATACGAAGCTGTTGTCTCCTCCGCCATAAACGGAAAAGTTCGCACTGGGCATTATACCGAACCAGAGCCTTTCTGCATCGGCATTGAAAGTGTACTTGAAAGTAAGACCGGCTTCGCTGAATCCGTTGTCTCCTTCCCAGTCACCTGTGATATCAAGCCTGTCTTCCACATCTTCCCTGTGAAGCAGATTCATAAGATAAGAAATGTGTGAAGCCAGTTCGAAGCTGTTTCCAACTGCATAACCGATTGAAAAATGACCGGTACCGCTGTACTCGGTATCTGTCACTTCAACTTCGCCGGATGTCAGCTCTGCTGTTCTTTCATCGCCGGAGATCCCTATAAAAGTATAAAGGCCAAGCGAAAGAATTCCTGCTTCAGCAGGTCTTGCGTCTGCAACACGGTTCAATCCTCTCAGCCCTGAAAAGGCAGGCAGAGCAAAGGCGGAGCCGGCGGAAATGCACAAAACAAGAAGAATCGTAAATAACTTTTTCATAAATCCCCTCAAAAAACTGAAATGAATACTGGAACACCGAAGCTGCCCGACCCCGGGCAACCGCGAATCATACTACTATTTTGCATGGCGGGTTCAATTGGAACGAAAATTGCCGGCCTTTGTTTTCTGGAGAGCATGCTCTTCTTCTTAAATACTGTACTGAACAATCTATTTCTTACAGATAATCGTCATTACTCTTCTCTGAAAGGATATCTCAGATGGGAAAAGCATCAGCAGTTTCTTTCTTTCTATTTGCAGGTGTGTCATCAGTTTTCGGAGGCGGCTTTTCACTTGGTTCCAGTCTTGGAACAACCGGCCTTGGCCCCCAGGCAGCTTTCTCCATGTCAAGGTTCTTCACTTTCAGAACCGCCGTGGAGTTCATGCCGCTTGATGTTACTGTGGCTTCCGAAGGTCTCAGATACGATATGGAACTTGATCAGGTCTGGCTGCCCATTCTGTTAGACTACAGTGTCGGGGGTTCCGTTTTCAGAACAACGGCCGGGCTGTTTTTGAACCTTGACGGAATCAATGCCAGTTACTCTCCTGAAAGTAATGTGCAGGTCGGTCAGAACACCTATACTCCCCAGCAGCTTGGCACAATTGAGGGAGACATAAATTTCAGCCCCATATCACCATATCTGGGTATCGGCCTCGGGGTGCCGGTATCAGGCAGTCCAGGTTTATCTGTCTGTCTGGACGGAGGAGTGCTTTTCTCCAGTTTCAGCTGCAATCTCAGAAATCTGGGAGGCGAAATCCCTGTGGGTCTTGTTGAAGTGCTGGAGGAAAACCTGCAGATGGCTGCTGATTCCCTCGAGAGCAAACTGGGTCTTTTAAAAACATACCCCAGGCTTTCTGTGTGCCTGCTGTACTCATTCTAATGCCTTTGTGAAAGAACCCCCGATATGGTTCATCGGGGGTTCTCTATAAAGACAGACCTGCCGGGCTACATGCCCGGGCACTCTGCGGCTATTTCCGCGCTAATATTCTGGCTTCCGTATGCTTTGCGGAAATGGGCGGCGAATTCTCCTGCAAGTTTCCGTGCCCTTGCTTCGTAATCCTCCCGGTTCTCCCATGTACTTCCCGGTTCCAGAATTGAACTGTCGGAGATTCCCGGGCAGGAAGAAGGAACCATTACTTTGAAGAAAGGGTCTTTCTTCATTTCTGAATTCTCGATTGCTCCGGTAAGGCAGGCATCCACCATCTTCCTTGTCAGGGGAAGATCGATTCTGTGCCCTGTCCCGAACGGACCGCCGGTCCACCCTGTATTTATCAGATAAACCTGGGTGCCATGGGTTTCAAGCTTTTCACCAAGAAGATGAGCATAGTCTTCGGGAACTCTAGGCATGAAGGGTTGCCCGAAGAACCTTGAGAAGGTACTCACCGGTTCAGTTATTCCGGTTTCTGTTCCGGCCAGCTTGCTTGTATACCCCATCAGAAACCACAGCATCGCCTGCTCTCTTGTAAGCTTGGAAACAGGAGGAATAACGCTGTTTGCGTCTGCAGTGAGGAAAATTATCGTTCCTGGATGGCCGGATACTGATGATTCTTTGATGTTTGAGAGATAGCTGAGAGGATAAGATCCCCGGCTGTTGGGCGTAAGCCTGTCGTCAAAAAGATCGAATTCGCCGTCAGGGTACACCATTACATTCTCGATGATGGAACCATGATTGAGGTAACTGTCTTCATGGAAGCAGGCAGAGAAAATTTCAGGCTCTTTCTCTTTACTGAGGTCAATCAGTTTTGCGTAGCAGCCGTTTTCGAAATTGGCTACTCCACTGTTGCTCCATCCGTGCTCGTCATCTCCCAGCAGAGCTCTTGACGGATCTGCGCTCAGGGTAGTCTTCCCTGTGCCGGAAAGGCCTAGAAGAAGGGCACAGTCCCCCTTTTCCCCTTCGTTTGCACTGCAGTGTATGGGCAGAATGCCTTCGGCTGGAAGCATGTAATTCATAACGGTGAACATCAGCTTCTTGATGCTGCCGCAATAGGCGCTGCCGAAAACAATTCCAAGATTCCTGTCAAGATCTATACCGACCATCATGTCGGAGGTATGGCCTAGGTCGGGATTCTTCCGGAGTCTTCCATCGTACTTTTTGTAATCGATTTTACGGTTGGGAGAAGCCAGCAGAGTAAACCCTCTGTTTTTGAAGATTGAAGCATTTGCCACTTCCTGAGACCAGGGACGGAACATGTTATCCGTAAACAGCGCAGAAAGGGCTGAATCCGTAACCAGCCTGACGGGCAGCGCGTACTTAGGATCAGCGCCTATGAGGCGGTCTGTTACAAACAGCTGATCTGCGTCGTTGAATACTGCAAGAACGTCAGTCCAGATCATGTCGAACGTTTCCCGTTGAACTGGAAGGTTGTTCGGGCTGGTCCAGTCTATGAATCCTTCAGAAGACGCGTTTTTTACAATCACTGTGTCTTTTGGGCTTCTTCCGTTGGATTCCGGGCGGGTCCAGGTAGCAAGTGCTCCGCACTTCATTACCATTGCTTCCCGGCGATCAACGGAGGCCTTAATCATATCCTCTCTGGAAATGTTGTTCCTGAGCGACTCGCTCTTCCTGGAGAGCAGACCGTTAAGGTCTTCCAACAGAGACATTTTTCCCCCTTATCCAGTTTTGTCAGTTATAAGTTCGCCACGAATCATAGTAGAGTAACACAATGGAGGAAAGTGCCGGTATCAGCTCTATGGATTATGTTCAGAATAATTCACGATTGGAGATTCGGTGGCGGAAAAATACACAGCAGCTGAAAAGGCATGGTGTTTGTACGACTGGGCAAATTCCTCATTCGTCACAACTATCGTCGCTGCAGTTCTGCCGGTTTATTTTGCCGGAGTAGTATGCGGACCTGACCCGGTTCATTTCAGTCTTGCCGGCTTGGAATTCACAAGCAACTCTCAGTCTTTATGGGGCTATTCCATGTCCCTCGCCGCTCTCCTGGTGGCGCTGGGTGCTCCAGTGTTCGGCGCCGCTGCAGATGCCGGGGGAAAAAGAAAGTTGTTTCTTGGTATTATGACCGCAGTGGGGGTTCTTGCCTCAGGTCTCCTTTTCTTCAGTGGTCCGGGGCTTGTGGTTTTCACGCTTGCCGCAGTTATACTGGGTCAGGTAGGGTTCGCAGGAGCCAATGTTTTTTACAATTCGCTTCTGATTTCCACAACTCCTCCTTCCAGACGTGATTTGATCAGCTCAAGAGGCTATGCTGCAGGATACCTTGGGGGTGGCATTCTTCTTGCGGTGAACCTGCTCATGATCAAGAAACCTGAACTGTTCGGTATACCCGATGGGGACACTGCCGTCAGGCTTTGTTTCGTAAGCGTCGCCGTCTGGTGGTCGGTCTTCTCTATTCCACTATTCAAACGGGTACCTCAGGGAGCTGCATCTGCTTCATCAGGTTCGGCCAATTCATTATATACGGCAGTAAAATCTATTGCAGCCACCTTCAAAAGCATAAAACAGCACCGGAATGCCTTTCGATTTCTTTTATCATTTCTTGTTTACAACGATGGAATTCAGACAATAATTATGATGGCCACAATTTTTGGAAAAGCAGAGCTTGGCATCGGGAGTGGTCACCTTATCGGAGCGCTTCTGCTTACACAGTTCGTCGGAGCGCCGGGCTCAGTGATGTACGGTAAAATGGCACAAAGAACCGGATCGAAGAATGCACTTCTGATTGGCATAGCCGGTTATATCGCCATAATTCTGTATGCATGGAGAATGACTCAACCGTGGCAGTTCTGGGTAGTTGCTGCGGCGGTGGGGCTTCTGCAGGGCGGAGTTCAGGCAATCAGCCGTTCATTCTATTCCGTACTTATACCCCGGGAAAAGGCTTCAGAGTATTTTGGCTTCTTCTCCATATCCTCCAGGTTCGCAAGTATACTCGGACCTCTTGTATTCGCTGTAATTGGAGATGTTACCGGCAGCACCAGAAATTCCATTGTTGCCATAGCGGTATTCTTTGCTGTGGGTGGAATACTGCTTCTTACTGTCAGAGATGGGGAAAATGCATAGAATACTCAGCATAATGGCGCTTGCAGCATTTCTGGCAGAAGAGTTTTTTCACCAGAAGGTTAGAAAAGCCGGAAAACTGCCTTCAGTTCCCACTGATGAGGAGATTGCAAGGCATAATCTTGACCGTTTTGATTTCCTCAGGCTGCTGGAACTGCTGTTTCTCGCCCTGCTTTTAACAACCGCAGCCGCAAATCCCGCAACAGGGCATGGTCAAATGTGCATGATTCTCACCGGTCTTCAGATCTCACGGCTGTTCGGACGCCGGATTCTGAGCCGCTGGTCTGTACTGGGCGTTCTTCAGGCAATAGAGATGGCTTTTCTTGCAACGATACTTCTGCTTCCTTCGGCAGCTGTTGATGCCGGCAGCTACATCGTATCCCCGGCGTCTATTTTTGCACTTATGGGGGGCGTGTTCTACGGCATATTCGTATCCATATCGGCTGCTTTTTCCATAAGCTATGCAATCCGCCTCCTGGCTGCAGAATCCAGCACTTTCTATGAAACATTTCCGCCGCTTGCCAACTCAGAAAGCTGGGCGCTTCGTTTTTCTGTTTATTCCCTTTTCGCCGGAACCGCCAGCGTAACAAGCCTGTTTTTCGTTACGGGGCTGTCTGCTCCTTTCATATTGTTATCAGTTTCTCTGATGCTCCAGTCTGCAGGTACTTTTCTGTGCAGACAAGACTCCTCTAACGGTCATCACCCTCTCTCACACATTCTCTGGACCGCTTCTTTCCTGATGGCTTTCATTCTTGTTGTTTCAGGAAGCTCTACCATGGGAACTTCTCTGTGAACGATTTCCATGTTCAGCTCATTCAGCTTCCTCTGCATCCCGGAACCGCATGGGAAGCAACCGGAAACATTCCACTCGCTCCAGCTCTGCTGGCTGCGGCAGCAAACCTGCCCCTGACAGCTGTTTTTCCTGAAGAGCTCCTTGATTCCATGGGAGATACGGCTCTTTTGGAAGAAGTGCAGAGAAAAAACCCGGGTATTCTCGGTGTAACGCTTTATCTATGGAACCGTGAAAGAACAGTGAATCTCGTACGAAACCTCAAAAAGTGGAACCCGGAACTTCTTGTGGTTGCCGGAGGTCCGGAAGTTACCATGGATAACCGAATTCTGCTTGAAGAGCCTTGTATTGATCTTTTCGTCGCCGGAGAGGGCGAATCCTTTGCAAAAGAGGTACTTGATTCAGATCGACTGAAGGAGATTATCAAATCCGGGGCAAGACTTCTGGGGCCTGTTGTTAGTACTGAACCTCCTGACCGCTGGCCCGACCCTTACAAAACAGGGCACATCAGTGTTGTCGAAGGCGGATCTGTTCACATTGAAACCCAGCGGGGGTGCCAGTGCCTGTGCTCTTACTGTGCCTACAGAAAAGTTTCTCCGGTGCCCAGAATTACACCTGCGGCCAAGGTGCTGGAGAGAATTGGAATGCTTCGCGAAATGGGTGCCGGAGAACTTGTTTTTCTTGATCCGACATTCAATGGAAGAAGTGATCTCAGCACTCTTCTAACTGGCATGTCTTTTCTGGATCTCGAGTGTTTTGCAGAGGTCAGAGGCGATCTAGTCAGGTCATCTGCCTCGGCATGTGCACTTGCGGAAGCTGGATTCAAGACTCTTGAGGTAGGGCTTCAAACCATGAACTCGGAAGTGCTCCGTGCGGTGGGCAGAGGTGGCAACCCTCTTTCTGTTCTGCAGGGTGCTTCGCTTCTGGCAGGTGAAGGAATTGCGCCGGTTATGGATCTTATTCTCGGCCTTCCCGGAGACAATCCGAGTCAGATAGAAGCGGCAGCCAGACACCTGGTCGACAGGGGTCTTCATGAACAGGTACAAACCTTCTGTCTTTCTGTTCTTCCGGGTACGGAACTCAGAGCAGCCGCTCGAAAGCTTGAAATCGCATACGATGACCGACCTCCGTACTGCATTACAAAATCAGGCCGTTACACTATTAAAGAGCTGCTTCAGGCAAGAGATAAGGTCTCAGACATTCTGGGCTACGATGCCGACACACCGCCAAGACCCGTTCTCTCCAGAACCTTCCCGGGACTTGAGGTATTCATTCCCGAAAAGAATCCGATCACAGATGCCTCACCGTCAGTGCGCCACGGTGTTCTCCACATAAACACGACGGATGCCTGGGAAAACAGAAATGCAATCCTCATGAAAGTTACCCAGAGACGTGCCAGAGATCCCTACTGCCCCCTGGATGTGGTCATCAGGTCAACAAAACAGTTTCCGCTTGATCTTGTCGATATGCTGAGCGAGCTTTGTGAACCGGAATGCTACACTACGGGAAAAGCAGAGATATACGGGATACAGGGTCTACTCAGACTTGCTGTAATTGCTTCACCAGACATGGATCCAGACTGGATCAGTGAATGCTCTATTCTGGCTCTAACGGTAATCGAATCAGCATCACCTGTGATGCTTCCTGACCATCGGACGGGGCTTCTGCTTGCAGGCAGTCATGATCTGGCACTTATCAGTTCCATGTACTCACAGGTTGAGCATCTAATTTTCTTCAGGGAACAGGAGCTGGAAATGCTCTGGAATCTGGATGTTCTGGAGCTCGGATAGCTCTTGATAGCCTGTAAACACCCATGCATGGTCCTTCCACTCTGTCTAATACTGAAAAAGGGGGCGGGAAAACCCGCCCCCCTGATGGTTTCAGTATCCGGTTACTGAATAGCAGCGCCGAGTACTGTAAACTCGATGCGTCTGTTCTGAGCCTTGTTGGCGGCACTTGTGTTGGGAACAGCGGGCTGTTCCTCGCCGTAGCCGATTGTGCTCAGAGACCGGGCAGCAACACCCTTGTTCACCAGGTAATCGCGAACCGAATTGGCTCTGCTTTCGCTGAGAGTCTGGTTGTAGCTGTTGCTTCCATCGCTGTCGGTATGACCTGCGATGCGTACAGTGATACCGGTATTCGCTATAAGAGTCTGGGCAACCTGATCAAGAATGCCGAAGCTCTCGGCTTTGATCTGGGCGCTTCCACTCTCGAAGTAGATGTTGTTAAAGCTGAGAACCTGGCCCACTACGAGTTCGGGACGCATCTCGACATCGAAGAGAGTGGTCTGCTCGGGAAGCATTATCTGCACCTTTACAACATCGACATAGCCCTCGGCGCTAACCTTGACTGTCCAGTTGCCCTCGGGAAGCTGGAGGGAGTAAACGCCGTTGCGGTCGGTTGTTGTTGTTCCTGTGATACCACTGGGAAGGTCTTCCACAGTAACTGTGGCACCGGAGATAATCTCGTCGGTTTCGCCATCGGTTACTGAGCCGGTGAGGATACCGTTGTCGGGAACAGGTGTGAGAGCAACATCGAAGGCCTGGTCTTCACCGGCCACGATGACTACAGTCTCACTGAAGGGAAGATAGCCGTCAGCTTCAAAGCGGACAGGAATTGATCCGGCAAGAAGATTGACTGTGTAGAATCCGTTAACAGTGGTCTGGGGAAGAATGGAGGAAGCCGGGAAGCTGACTTCAGCTTCAAGAACTTCTCCGGTTTCCACATCGGTAACAATGCCGCTGAGATTGCCATGGGTGGGAGACTGAAGCAGCACTGAAGAGAAAATAAGGTTAAGCCCTATGCCGTATTCTGCAGGATAGCCACCGGGGAAGGGGCTTCTCTGTGCACGCTGATCGTCGGTGGGAGTATAGCCCGCCTGATAAATACCGTGACCAAGGTCGGCCCACTCGGGGTCGAACGTTGTAAGGGCCATTGAACCTGTAAGATCAAGTGCAATTCCGTAAGGAGATACGAATCTGAATCCGCCATCGAGAACTGCTGTTTCGTCGTATCTTTCACCGTCTCCGGCTTCTTCGTTTCTATCGAGATATCTGTTGTACTCGAATTCCACGAAAGGCGTGATAGCTCCGGCCTGATACTCTATACCACCGGCTACCCTGATCACATTGTCATCTACCCTGAGGTCTACAACCATTGTGTCGATCACGCTGCCGGAAGCGTCACGCATGCGGTCGGTGTAATCGAACTGCTGGGAGAAGCGGTGAAAACCGGCGTTCAAATGAAGACCAAGGCCGAAATCGGCGTTGTAGGATGCAAGAACATCTCCACCGAAGTTCAGCTTGCCACTGCTGAGCATGGCGCGCCTCATCTCGAACATTGGATCGTCAAGGTACCATATACCATCTGTTCCTTGATCATACATGGTGACGAAATCGTTATCACCGCTGCTGACACCAAAGCCCACGGAAGGCATAATACCAAGCCACATCTGCTGGTCGCCTGAAACATCGTAAGAAAGTTTCAGTGAAAGAAGAGCTTCATTAAGGGCATCGTCGCTTTCCCAGTCGCCTGTTCCGGCATTGCGGGTAGAATCGCTGAGGTCACGCTTGTATCCGTTCCACCAGTAGGAAACCCTTCCAGCCATCTCGGCTATTTCATTAATACCGTAGCCGAATGCCAGGTAACCTGTTGCATCGTACTCGGTATCTTCAACAGAGAAATAGCCTGTGTTGGGGAAATAGGCTGTTCTTGTATCGTAGCTGATGCCGCCCTGAGAGAAAAGACCGATAGAATACTGATTTGTTTCAAGCGGCTGCGCATCTACAACTCTGTTCAGACCCTGAAGACCCCAGTAAGACGGAAGCGCTATTGCAGCTGAAGCTGTCAAAAGCATAAGCGTAAAGATTGTAATAACTGATTTCATAAAATCCCTCCTGTAAAATCCGGAAAAGTTCCGAACTGCGCAATATGCTACACTCAAATAGCACACAACTACAATACCACATAGAACAAAAATAAACAAGCCCAAACTCTGCCCGGACATAAAGTTCGGGCAGAATTCGGGCTCGGATTATCCCTGCAGCTATCTTGAGAACTTGTCTCGGATGGCTTTTGGAACCGGTTGCTTTCTGTCCCAGGTCACTGGAATTCTGCCTTCTTCCATATGAAGAATTTCACGCCCTTCGCGGTGTCCCAGCTCGAATGCGTTGAGATTCATTTCCAGAAATGCAGCCGGAACCGCCATTCTTATCGCTTCTGTCCAGATTTCAAGAGTAAAGAACCGGCTGAGGGCAGCAAACATTCCCATCGCTATCAGATTTGCGGCAATCTTTTGCCCGAAGCTTGCGATGCACCTGTCTGTAAAGGGGTACTCGTATACTTTACCCTCTGGAAGCTGATCAACATAGGTGGAATCAACTATGCAGAATCCGGTTTCCTTAACTTTCGGGCTGAATTTATCTGAACTCTCCTGGTTCATTGCAAGCAGAATATCCAGTTTCCTGCAGTTGGGAAACAGTATGGGTTTATCGCTGATTATTACATCGGTTCTGCTGGCTCCTCCCCTTGCCTCGGGCCCGTAACTCTGGGTCAGGCATATCTCATCACCATTGAGAATGGCAGCCTGGCTGAGTATCCTTCCCGCAAGCCCGAGACCCTGCCCACCGGATCCCGCAAGTCTGACCTCGGAATATGTCATTCCGCCACCTCCGACGAAACGCGGTCGCAGAGCTTCTGATACCGTTCGATGTATCCAGTTTTGTCACTGTTTACGAAAACGCCCCGAACGATTTTCCCCTCGAGCTTTTCAGGAGGCAGCTTGGCAGCCTGAGCAGCATTCACGGTATTGTCTCTGAGAAGTTCCATCATCTTTACTGCGTCACCCTGTCTGTTGGCCCTGCCGAAGTTGGTAGGACAGGGAGAGAGAACCTCGACAACCCGGAATCCGTTACCGGATAACCCTTTTTTGATCAAGCCATCAAGTTCTATCACATGGTAAACGGTGCCCCTGGCAACGAAATTCGCTCCGGCAGCTTCTGTGAGCTTGCACACATCGAAATCGGGTTCAATCATTCCGTAAGGAGTGGTAGCAGTTTTTGCTCCCTGGGGAGTTGTCGGGGAAAACTGCCCGCCGGTCATTCCGTAGTTGTTGTTGTTAACGATAATAGCGGTAATATCCATGTTTCGCCTGCAGGCATGAATCATATGATTTCCGCCAATGGCCATGGAATCGCCATCGCCCATTACAGCGAGAACCTTCAGGTCGGGGTTGGCCATTTTTGCGCCGGTGCCGAAAGCGAGTGCCCTGCCGTGGGTGGTGTGAAGAGTATTGAAATCCACATAAACCGGCATTCTGCTGGTGCATCCTATCCCGGAGACCATAAGAATTTCATCAAGTTCCCATCCCAGGCTGTCTATGGCTCTTATGATAGAACCCATGACAATACCGATACCGCAACCGGGGCACCAGACGTGGGGAAACTTTTTCTTAGCTCTGAGATACCTGTATGCATAAGGAAGACGGGTAGGCATCACATAACCTCCTGTACCGCTGCGACGATCTGTTCAGGCGTAATTTCATAACCGTCATATCTGTGAAGCGGAACAACCCTGACACTGTCAGAGGTAAGACGCTCCACCTCGTGTATTATCTGCCCCTGATTCAGCTCGGGAACCAGAATTACATCTTTGTCGTCAAGAAGCTCTTTTACCGTTCTGTCCGGGAAAGGCCAGATAGTTACCGGGCGGAAGATGCCGATCTTCTTACGCTGTTTTGCAAGTATCTGCTGTGCTGCAAGGGCGCTCCGGTATACTGATCCGTAGCAGAACACCACCACACGACTCTTCTCTACGTCGTGAATCATGTTGTCCTCGAGCATATCGAGACGCCTTGTTATCTTCTGCTTCAGTCTGTTCATCTTGGATACAACCTCATCCACTCTTCTTGTGGGAAAACCGTGAGGATCATGGGTGAGACCGGTAACATGAAAACGGTAGCCTGTTCCAAACCGCGCCATGGGCGACACCCCTGTGGCAGAGGAATGATAGTGCTCATACCATTCGATGGGCACATCAGGCGCTGACGGCGGGGTAACGCAAAGGTCTCCCTCGTTGGGGAAAGTCAGTTTCTCACGCATGTGACCTATTACTTCATCGGGCATAAGGATTACCGGGGTACGGAAAGACTCGGCAAGGTTGAAGGCTCTTATGGTAAGCCTGAAGCATTCCTCTGCATCGGCCGGCGCTATCACTATCGCGGGATGATCCCCGTGGGTACCCCATCTGGCCTGCATTACATCGCCCTGGGCAACCTGGGTGGGAAGCCCGGTTGAAGGCCCTGCGCGCATGACATTCACAAGAACAAGCGGGACTTCTGTCATGCAGGCGTACCCAAGTCCTTCCTGCATCAGGCTGAATCCGGGGCCACTGGTGGCAGTCATGGATCTGCCGCCCGCAAGACTTCCGCCGATAATTGCACTTATGCTGGCTATTTCATCCTCCATCTGTATCCACTTTTTGCCCACAATGGGCATTTCCCGAGCCAGTATTTCTGCAATTTCTGTGGATGGAGTAATAGGGTATCCGGCAAAAAAGTCGATTCCGGCTGCAAGGGCACCAAGTGCCACAGCTTCATTGCCCTGTATCAGTTTTGTTTCTCCCCAGGGAACTCCGCTCATTTCTCACCACCGTTCTTTTTCTTGCTCTCTTTTATGCTGTCTTCGCTGACAAATACGGCAAACTCAGGGCATCTCCGGGCACAAAGAGCGCACTCAATGCAGTTCTCCGGGTGCGCCACATGGGCTTTCTGATCTTTCCCCATCTCAAGTACCTGCTTCGGGCAGAAGGCTACACAAATCCCGCAACCTTTGCACCACTCGGGGAAAATATGCACGGAACTTTTCCTCTTCACTTCGCAGAGTTCTACTACTGTCTGCCCCTCGGCGGGTTTTTCAGACATTGAACAGTACCTCCAGATGATGCACAGGAAGGCAAGGCCCATGTGGACCCTGCCTTCTGTGCGCTTACCGCTGCATGCGGACTATTTCTATTCTGTGAAAGGCTTAAGAATTTCAGCGAGATCAGGCTTGCCGATCTCCTGAAGATCGTATGTAACTTTCACCGTCGGTTTTTTGATTTTGATAATTCTTGAAAGATCAATGGGAGTTCCGATAACAACCACATCGCAGTCTACTGCGTTGATGGTTTCTTCCAGATCCCTTATCTGAGCATCTCCGTAACCCATTGCGGGAAGGATCGATGTTTCCTCGACACCCGGGTAGTACTTGTCGAAGGTGTCTTTGATGGTACGTACTGCATGGGGAACAGGATTGGCAAATTCAGCAGCACCGTATTTTTCCGCAGCAACGAAACCGGCTCCGTATTCCATCTCGCCGTGGGTAAGGGTGGGGCCGTCTTCAACAACAAGAACCACTTTACCGTTCACGAGCTCAGGTTTGTCAACGGACACAGGGCTGGCTCCATCAATAATTCTGGCTTTGGGGTTTACCCTGCGAATATTCTTCCGTACTTCCTCGACATCTTCAGGATAGGCGCTGTCAATTTTGTTGATAACAACAACATCAGCAAGCCTGAGGTTGATCTGACCGGGGTAATAGCTTATCTCGTGGCCCGGTCGGTGAGGATCAACAACGGTGATGGTGAGATCGGGGGCATAGAAAGAAGTATCGTTGTTGCCGCCATCCCAGATGATAACATCGGCTTCTTTCTCGGCTTCACGAAGAATGGCTTCGTAATCCACTCCAGAGTAGATGATGTTTCCGCGGGTTATGTGCGGCTCGTACTCTTCCATCTCTTCAATGGTACATTCGTGCTTTTTCAGGTCTGCAATTGTTTCGAAACGCTGAACACGCTGCTTTACCAGATCTCCGTAAGGCATAGGATGTCGGACAGCAACAACCTTTTTGCCGGCTGCCGTAAGTTCCTCGACAACCCTGCGGGTAGTCTGGCTTTTCCCGCATCCGGTACGGACGGCGGTAATGGCAATCACCGGTTTTGTGCTCTTGATCATGGTGCGTTCGGCACCTATCATCACGAAATCAGCACCCATGGCGTTCACTCTGCTTGCAAGTGCCATTACCGTGCTGTCGTGAAGATCACTGTATGACATCACACAGAGATCAACGCGCTCTTTCCTGATAATATTCTCGAGTTCACTTTCGTCGAGAATTCTGATACCTTCCGGATAAAAGCTGCCGGCAAGTTCTGCAGGATACTTCCTTCCATCGATATCAGGGATCTGGGTTGCGGTAAATGCCACAACTTCATAACTGTTATCGTTTCGATACAGCGTGTTGAAATTGTGGAAATCGCGCCCTGCGGCGCCAAGAATAAGAGTTCTCCTTCTGCTCATAATGCAGTCGTCCTTTCCGCAAGTTGATTAGGTTCTTGCGGAAGAGCAACAGCGAACCGTGAGGTTCGGCCTCTCCCACTGCCCTGTGGATACCAGCCTATCCGGCTGGTCGGCATCAAATCTCACCCAATTGGGTCTGATTGTCAATGGCGCGGGTTCAGTGAGGTGTTTTCCCGTTAGCGGTTCTGTCCCCCGCTCTCGAGCAGAATGCACATCCCCACACCGCCCATGAAACCAGTAAGCAGTCTGATGACATTTGTACTGTGATAAAACCCGAGAAACTGCATAGATCCGTCGGCAATCATCGGCGAGAGAAGAAGGAAACCGGCAGACATTGACCCGGGAAGCTTTCTGAACCACATGAGAAGGGAAGAAGACAGAACTCCGATCCAGAAGAATGTGCATCTGGCACAAAGACCGGCTGCCCACGAGAAAGATCTTTCAGGTAATCTGTGACAGGAAAGCCCTAGAACCGGTTGAAAAAAGGGCAGATCGGAAAAAGCTCCCAAAACAAAAAAGGCAGAAACAACAGCCAGCAGAATCGAGCCGATTTTTCTCATCAGCCATCCGCCCAGGTGTTTTCATGCCAGTTGAAGTGGTTTTTTACACTGGCCTCTCCCAGTGTTTCCAGCGCTGCGTATTTCCCCATCTCGATTGAGTGATCCATGTTGTTGTACCTGAACAGCCCCTGGCGCCCGCATGTTACACAATCAGGAATTTCTTCAATGGTATCGAGAACCCTGGCTGCGTTTTCCGCATAGTTAAGGTCGTACACCGGATAGGCATGTGAACACCGGCTGACGTCGGCGCCCAGAACCATCTCCGCTTTGAAAAGACCCAGATGCTCCGCACCGGGAACTGTTGACCGGAGAAGGTCTGCTTGAGCCATGTTCCAAACCTCATCTCCCTCTACGCAGCTGTATTCAAATACAACCTGTGAAGGCACCGACGAATCAAAATTCCCGGGAATTGATAACCGGTTGAACAGATAACGGTCTTCCGAAGTGTAAATCCAATGATCCAAAGGACCTGTATCTCTATCCAGAAGAATGGTAAGAAATACCAGCGCTCTGAAATTCAATTTAGCCGCAGAACGGTGAACATCATCAGGGAGGATGGAACCCAGGAGCTCGGTAAACCTGTTGACCGGTATAGTGTTGATAACCTTATCACAATCGATATGGCTGTCGGGAAGGGAGATACGCCAGCCGCTGGCTGTTCTTACCAGTTCTGTCGGTTCAGCAGAGAAAAGCAGTGTTCCTCCCAGGTCGGTTATTCTCGACACAATTCCACGGCTTATCTCACCGATTCCGCCCGCAGGATAGTGAAAAGTGCTCACCAGGCTTCTCACGGTAACCTTCGACGGTAGAATTGTCTCCCGTATCAAACCTGCCAGGCTTGGAACAGTGATCCTCTGGCTGGCCCAGTCGGCACTTAGTTTTGATGGTTCCATTCCCCAGAGCTTTTTGTTGTAGGGAGCCAGATACAGTTCGTACAGTTTCCTGCCGAACCTGCTGAGAACCCAGCCTTCAAAGCTTTTCTGTTCCCTCGGGGAATAAAGACCACGCACCTTCTCGGCTAGAAAGCTGAGCATCATACCCGCACCACAGTGAAGGGGCATCCTGGAAAGCACATTCCCCAGAGACAGGGGGTAATCAAAATACCTGTCAAGAAGCCGGAGCCTGCTCACTCTTTCCAGTTCCATGAGATTTATTCCAGGAAGCCCTCTTACAAAATCCAGTATCAGATCATTGGCCGTATGAAACCTGTGGGGGCCAAGATCATAATGGAAGCCCCCTCTGCTGACAGTTGCAGCAAGACCGCCTGCGAAGACCTCTTTTTCGACAACAACAACCTCATGCCCGCGCCGGACCAGCTCCTCAGCTGCGCTGAGGCCTGCCAGCCCGGCTCCGAGAACCGCAATTTTCACCCTGTTAACTCTCCTATTCGATCCAGACTATCCTTGTGACATTATCAGGCTCCACAGGCGAGACTGCCGCGATGTGATCTGTGGCTGCCTGTAGAAGGGAAATCCCTGCGAGAGAAGCCGGGTAGTCAAGCAATATTTCATAACCGACGTTCCCCTGAGCCAGGTAACCCGTTGTTGCCAGGGTGTAAACCCTTTCCGGATCAAGTGGTTCACCATTGACCATAGGCTCAACGATCTTGGAGCCGTCAGGCATGCTCTGATTGCGCCGGCAGGTAAAGCCTGAAATTTCCATGTCTCTCCTGCGGCCCTGCATTCCGGTTTCCAGAATTTCAAGAAGCTCAGAACCTGTGACTTCTATGGTGTAAAGCTCTTCTTCGAATGGAATTGAGGTGTAGATTGTTCGAGGAGTGATCGGTCCTCTGGGTATGGCTGCACGGATACCGCCTCTGTTCAACAGACCAACATCAGCTCCTGTGACAGAACAGATGGCATCGCTCAGAAGCCTTCCCATTGGATGCTCTGCCCCACCTCTGGGTATTTCTGAAACCGCCTCTCCGATGGGTTCATCCATACCGGCTTCTGCAACAGCACGAAATCCGCTTATCAGTTCATCCTGATCTGCAACCGGCCAGAACCTGTCGTGAAGGAGACTTATGTATTCTTCACCATCAGGAAGATCGTAGCCTGTGATAGAACCGGTTTCCGTATCGAGAGCCAGTCTTATGTGCCCGATACCAGTTCCGTTCGCATACCCCTGGACAACAATGGTATGGTTCAGCGGGTTAACCCAGGGCTCCCGAAGACCTACATGGGTGTGACCGCTCACTATCAGATCAATTCCGTCAACAAGACATGTCAGCTCTGCTGTGTTGTATGCGAAGTCTTTTGTGTATTCCTCTCCGCTTTCCCATGCCTCGTACACCCTCTCAGTGTATCTTTCCGGATCGGGAGGCTGCCCGAGATGAGACAGAAGAACCACAAGATCGGCACCCTGTGCATGTACTTCATCCAAAGCAGCCCTTACTGCTTCCAGCTCGGGGTCAATCGCATACCCTTCCAGAAGTTCAGGATCCACCAGTCCATAAGTATCAGATGTGACCATACCGATGAAAGCAATGCTGATGCCGCCATACTCCCTGATTATCCAGGATTGAAGCGGTGACGGAATCTCTCCCTGGTCTGTTACAACATTTGCGCAGACCACCGGAAAATCAGCCATACCGGACAGGCGAATGGCATTTTCAACTCCCCTGTCGAAATCATGATTGCCAAGGGTCATCATGTCGTATCCCATGGAATTCATCCACTCGATCATGAAATCTCCGGAATTGTAGTTTCCCACGGGAGTTCCCTGCCAGATATCACCGCAGTCAACCAGCAGGCAGTACTCTCCGTTCAAAAGACAGCTTTCCCGAACCTGATCCACATAGGCTGCTATCCAGGCTCCTCCCCCCATTCCCGGAGGAAAGTCCGGGTTCATGAAAGAGGCTTCCACAGGAGCAATGCCTCCATGAATATCGTTGGTGTGAAGAATATTCAGATAGACAACCTCTGCCCGGGAAACAGCCGCAAGAAAGAAGAGTATCTGTACAAGTTTTGTTAGCATGATACCATCCTTTCTAGAATGTCTTTGCCACGCCGAGGGTCAAGACAGTGCTGCTGGATTCGACCACCAGAGAATCACCCGTGACGAATGAGGGAAGACCGGAAGCCTGGTACTGATCCCATCTGGCCGGTGAAAAGCTTACTCCTGCATCCACAGAAATATCACCTGCTATCCACCCCAGACCGGTTGTGAATTTCATTCTGTCCAGAGCATTGGCCAGAGGAGAGCTGTCGTACTCAAACCCCACTCTTGCTATCGTATTGCCGGGAAGGGTGTTTTCAACTCCCGCACCTATTCCCCAGGAATTCATTAAACCGGCATCGGTATGGTCAATTTCAACGGAGGAAGTACCCGACCACCAGAAATCAGCCACAAAAAGGCTCATCAGTCTGTTTCCCGGCATGTATCGGAGCCCTGCTCTTATGGTCATCGGAAGCGTCAGATCTGTCTGTGTAGAAGAAGTTTCGCTTTTCCAACCCAGCGGTTGTTCAATTCCGCCTGAAACAGAGAATCTGTCAAGGTTGAAAAGAGCAGAACCCCGAACCACTCCACCGGAAAGATCAGTTTCTATTTCATTCACAACATCGGTGACAGTTGGATCGACATACACCATGCGGTGAGCAAGAGATCTCTTCCCTGTTACAAAGCTTCCTCCTGCGCCCAGGGAAACAACTTCTGACCAGGTCCAGGACCCTGCCAGGCCGAAATCGCTGAGAATTCCGCTTATGTCAAGGATTTCCTCTCCCACTTTCACGTAATTATCGTCATTAATCACACGATTGTAGTCATAGGCAAAACTGGATACACTTCTCCAGCCTGAGGAAACCGCAAGATTTCCCCGCCGCAGAGAAACAACTGCCCCGCCCGGGAGTGGATGGAAGTTCTGATTGAAACTGTGCTCGGATTCCCCGACCAGACCTCCGAAACTGTCATAGACTCTTCTTGTTCTTTTTTCTATGTCTAAAGCGACCCCACCGGTGATTCCCGCTGTGAATCCCTCAGGAAGAGTAGACGCCATGGCGGGATTCTGTATTGCCGCCTGCGGCGAATCATCAGCAAAAACGGTGTTGCCCATGCCTGCAACTGCTGCTGAACCCGGGATTCCCTCATCTCCAAGCCACATTATCTCCGGCAGGCCGCCGGAGATGGCCAGAAGGATAATCATTCCACCTGCTGTTATACCCATCAGTCCTCCCGCCTACCAGCGAATATCGAGCTGGCAGCGAATACCGTATTCAGTGATATGATCACCGAAGTCTGTTACTGTTTCGTCCGGAGCTCCCTGGTAATGATACTGATCAACGGGGTCCGGCCTGTAAAAACCATTATGGGGGAAGAAGGTGTCCTTCCTCACGAACTTGAACCGAAGCTGCAGATTGTCTGAAAGTGTGTTCTTTGTCGTGATGTAAAACTTGGTTCCATCTCCGTCAAGAAAATCGATTCCAGTGTCTTCGAACTCCCACTGACTCATGCCGTTCGTCGACCACAGTGTGCTGCCGCCGAGAACAGAGAAATCGGTGGAAAACTCGTGCTCCCACCGCAGAGCCAGGAATCCGCCATCCATGTTTCTGTCGTCACCGTAAAGCGGGTTCGGGGTGAGCTCCACATTTCCATACCGCAGCTCTATGCTGAAGTAGTCACCTCCTGCGGGAAGTACATACGTGCGCAGAGTGTATTCCTGTGTACGGGAGTTAGTGGGAACAATATCCTTGTTGTTCAGTTTGTCCTGAAACTTGTATTTCAGACGGAACCTCACCGGCCACACAGGTCTGTATTCCACCTCACCCTGGAACCTGAGGTTTTCGGTATCGTATGCCAGATTTCTCCACACATCAACGTATACTTTTGTAAAAGTAATGCGCTCGCTGACTTGAAAACGGCTCTCGAGATAGATACCTTCTTCAGGTTTAGGTACCGGGAGATCTGTCAACTGAGAGGCCAGAGGATCGTTAAGCCTGTATGGCTTGTCGAAAACGGTATCGTCGAACCTGTGCTGTTCGGCAAATCCACGGTTATAGGGATTCATGAAATCAAGGGCATAATTGCGATAGGAACCGGTCACATAGAGCCAGTTGTTCTGCCAGCTGGCAGTGGATATGGTGGCCCATGCGCCGTTGTTCTGCCTGACTGCCTCGACTTCAGCGCTCATGTTTCTGAAAACCGTCTGGGCCGAACCCGCAAGATAGCTCAATTTATTCCCTGCGGGCATGTGAGCGTATTCCGGACAATCCCAGACATAAGTATCGTTCGGTATGTCCATTCCGGCCACCGACGGATTCAGGGAGTCGCTGTATTGAATACTGAGAGCTCCTATTCCAACTGCAGTACCAACGGGCAGATAATCCCCCATGTCATAGAAAGCATAACCTCCTAATGTGGTTTCATTTAGAACGCTGCTGTACTCAGCTGGCCTGAACTCTGCCTGGTACAACACATTAGGAGTGCCATCAAGGTTTGTTATCGCATCTCTGGGAGCCAGTGAGCCGAACGCATACCCCAGCATGGGACCCGCTTCAAACTGTGCTGCTCCGCCAAGTAGCGCATTCTGTCTGGAGGAGGTAAGATCTGGAGTGAGTCCCCAGGTTCTGTAGGTATTTCTGTACATAAGCTCATCAGAGTTATCGATAAGCAGACCCTGTGCAAGTGATAACCTGTAGTTGCCTGCGATTACCTGTTTCACAAACCCGTCGTTCTGGAATGAGAAATACGCCTTGCCCACATCAAACCGGCTGTTGACGGGTGCATCCAGCCCTGAAATCAGTTCGCTGCCTGCAATAGAACCGGATCTTCTGGAAAGCCTGGCGCCTGCCCTGTAGCTGTCACCTGTTCCAACCCTTACCCTGTGTGTAAAACCACTCACGTCCCTGGCTTCCAGAAGCTGGGAGTACTCGGATTGAAGGCGGGTAATAAGGGCAAGGCTGTCTATTGATGTGGAGGAAAGCTCCCTTCCTCCTGCAATGATGTCGGATATGGCAGCTTTCATTTCCGAAAGCTGACCCTCGAGACCGTCGTCTATTCCATTGCGCCCTTCTCCATCCTCATAAACAAAGCGGTAACTGCCGAAGAAATCGTTTGCGGAGTAGTCGGGTTCTCTTACAGAAATGAAATCGCGCATGTTTCTATATCCGTAGTAGCTGAGGTTCTCGGTGCCCCGAAGTGAGGTTACTTCGGAAACCGGGCCGAGTGTTCTGAGCCTGCCGTCCACTGCCGCAGCATCAATGAAGCTTACTCTGTCAAGGCTGCGAAGATCCCACCAGGATGCCCGGTTAATCGGCATGGGCCGAAGAAGAAGGTCTTCCCAATACTCGACTGCCGCATCTCCGGGTCCGTCTTCCTGGGCGAGTCTTTCCATTACATCAAGAACGAGCGGTGAAACTTCCGGAGCTTCCGGGGGAAGAACAATTGTGTTCTCCCTGAGCCACTGAAGGGTTTGAGGCGTAAATCCTGGAAGGTCAACCACCTCATATATATTTTCCAGACCTCCGATTCCCTGTATGTAATCGTACAGAACAGAAGCCTGATCCGGAGTCAGCCCCGGAAGTTCGAGCAGCTCCGTATAAGTGGCGGTGTTCAGATCGAACCCCGGGGGCACCGCAACAGCCAGCACCAGTGCAAGCATCAGGCTAGAAAGCATATTTCACCCCTAATGAGTGGGAGAGATTCAGCTCAGGGTGGGTCTGTACGGAATAAGAGGCTTCCACACCCTCAACTTCAGCAGAGAATCCACCGGTGAGCACGGAAGGACCGCTCATGGCTCCTGCGTACACGGTAACCAATCCCAGCGGGAGGGCTCCCCCGACCCGTATTCTGGTTCCCATGAAATCTCTGGAAAGAGCAAATGCGGTAACAAGGCCGGAAGCCGGCTCGTAGGAGATACCGGTATCCATCTGTCTGTGCAGGTACTCTTCAGAGTTCCCTATGCGGGATTCGAAGGGATTCTTAACTGCTGCAGCAAAGGTCCATCTGTTGTACATGCTCACTCTGAATCCTGCGTTTAGCGAGAATGCAAGGGCATTGCCATAACTGCTTACACCGTCAGCAATTGAAACCCGAGCGAGAACGGGCTGAAGGCCAAAGGAGAAGTCTCTGGAAAGATTCCCTGCAATGGTAGCGGCAAGAAGCTGTTCGCTGTAGAGCTCTCCGCCGAACCATCTGGCACTTCCAGCAAGGCTCCAGTTCGTTGAGATCCGACTGCCGCCGTCAATACCTGCAGTGGCAAAATCAAAATTTGAATAAGGCATTTTTCCAGATATGGCTACACAAGGCAGGTCAATACCAGCCACGGCAGCCGGATTCCAGAGAGCGCCCTCCACGCCGGGAAGAACTACTCCGGTTCCTCCCATGGCCATGGCAGGAATTCCCATCTCAATTTCCTCAAAAGATGCGAATACAGGCAGAACAAGAATCAGAAGGGCTGCTGTCAGTGCTGTTCTCATGTCATCCCTCCTATTCCAGAGGTGCCGCGATTACCACGGTCTCGGTTGTTGTGAGTCGTTCTCCATCGGAGAAAACACCTTCCAGGAAGAGAATGTACTGACCCATGGGCAGATACTCATTCCAGTCGTCTCTTCCGTCCCAGGCGAAGACATCGCCTGCAGGAGAGTAAACAGCCAGAAGGGCCCGAGCCCTGCCGGCACGGTCAAAAACCGTCAGATTGAAATGAACTCCCTGGGGACCTCCGTACTCGACGGTCATTGTTTCGCCCAGAGACGGGGCAAAAGGGTTTCCGGATACATCGAGATGGAAGTTATTCTCAACAGATGGGTTAAACACCGTTATGTCTGTCTGATACCTGGGAAGAAGCTGATAACCGGAATCGTATGGAGCTGTGGAATCGTATTGTCCTCCAATGCCTTTCAGAAAAAGTCTGGTTCCTGTGGCAACAGAGGAAACACTTATGCCGGTTGACTCGTTCACCCGCACAGGGATGACTGTCTGACCGTTCCATACATCGAAGTTGTAACCCCCGCCTGCATAAGACGGGTTAGTAGCAACTGTTACCCACTGGGACAATTCCTGATCTCCGGCTGCAACAAGCATTCCCTCAAGAGGCTCTGAAATCGGCTGATTTCTCACCATCTGAAAAGGTGAAGGCATACCCGGATTCCCAACATAGAGATAATCATCAACCGATGCCGGGGAAATCTCCGTTAAACCATTGTACGCTTTGATCTCCCCTGTGATCTCCCATTCTTCACCGGGAGAAAGATTCCCGGGAGCTTCATAGGCATACACATTTATTCCTGCAGTGGCATCCTGCACATAAAAGCTGATTCCGCTGGTGGAGAAAAGAGTGGTTTCGCAGGTGGCAATGCCTCTTATGGTAACTGTCTCGCCGAGTAGATCCGGCATCCCGTCTCCGTTGTTATCTACCCTTGCCTCGGCTATAGTGAGTACCTGCGCACCGGCAAAACCGCACAGTATAAGCACAGGCAACAGAACCTTTATCATTTTTCCTCCCTATTCCGGCCTCAACGGCCTGTTCTCATTTCCGCGTCAGCCAGTTCAGCCGCCCTTGAAAGAGCCTCCTCCGGCGTCATCCTTCCATACAGCACAATCTCTACAGACTCGGATAGAAACTCTCTGCCGTCATACCAGGCGGTAATCTGGGGTTCAAAAACGGCATAATCAAGCTGGCCGAGAACCGCCCTGAGCCCGGGAAACCTCTCCATTTTTTCCACAAGGGCCGGTTCATTTAAACTCGACATCCTTGCTGGAAGATAACCGCTCCCGGCAAACCATCTGGCCTGTATATCCGGCCTTGTAAACCACTTGATAAATTCCCAGCCCGCTTCCTGAACCAGTGGGTTCTCATTTCTGAACAGAACTACATTGGTTCCTGCGATGTAAACACCCTGCTCCCTTCCCCGGGGCAGAGGGGCAGTTCCCAGTGTAAAAGTGGGCAGCCCACTTTCAGCTCTTCTTTCCATGTCGTTTATCATGAAGGCAAGACTGGTGACAGAGCCCTGCACCTGCCCCACACGGCCATCTGAAAAAGCCTGCTGATGATCGAATCCTGTTGTGAGGTAAGCGGTTGAATCCACATAAAGAAGTGTGGTCATGTAATTTAAAGCTTCAACACCCTCGGGAGAATTGAAAGCCGTTCCAGTAGAATCAGCATTCAGCAGTGAACCGCCTGCCTGGGCAAGAAAACACTCGAATGTCCAGACTGAAGTACCGAAGGCTGTGCCCCAGCGGTCTTCAGCGTCGAGAAGGTCTCCGTCACCGTTACCGTCGGAGGTAAGAACCTCTAGAAGAAGCCTCTGTTCCTCCCAGGTTTCAGCGGGGTGAACCCCCAGGCTGTCATAAAGCTCGACATTGTAATAGATCAGAGGCACGCTCTTGTTGAACGGAAAGCTGAATATTCTTCCTTCGAATGTATTGTTTGCCTGAAATACCGGATAGAAATCATTCCACATATCGCTTGTGAACGAGGTGTCGGCTGCCATCATGGAATCAAGGGGGACAAGCGCTCCTCCCCGGATCAGCTGTGCTGTCCAGGTTTCGTAGGCCTGAGCCATTGCCGGAGGGGAACCAGCCATTACCCCCGCCATTATCTTCTGACTGAGGGCGCTGTAATTACCCATACACACCGGGACAATTTCAATGTCCGGATGCAGATCGTTGAATTCTGCAATGAGTGTGTCTTCCAGCATATCCCCCAGAGGACCACCCATGGCGTGCCAGAATACTACTTGAACCCTGCCCTGATCAGAGCCATTCCCCCCTCCGCTGCACGCGGTCCCCAGAAGAAAAGCGACCAGTAAAGCAATTGGATACCTCAGAACAGCCCCCTTACAGCAGGTGAAACAGTTGGCTCTGAAAAATGTTAACCTTTAATATACGAATATGTCATCAGGCGTGAAGAGCTTGAAAATGGACTATTTGCATCGGTGTGACAAATAGCTATAATCAGCCCGAACGATGTTAGAGACATCGGTAATGGGGAAACCTATAGATAAGGGATTAACCGCGGTTAGTCCTGTGGAAGAGTCGTTACTATCAACAGGAGGGTTTACAAATGAAAAAATTTGCTCTTGCTCTTGCAGCTGTATTCGTTCTTGCCATTGCATGCGGTGGCGCCGGAACACCAGACCAGGTTGTCAAAAAGTTTATCGATGCATTCCAGAGCGGTGATGGCGAAGCCATCGTCAGCTGCATCTCTGCAGATGGCCTTGCCGAACTTAATGCCAGTATCGAAAGCATGAAGGAAACACCCGAGGAAAGCGCAGGCTTCCTTGCAATGATGGGTGTCGAAGTTACAGCTGAAGAACTTGCCAACTGGACAGCAGCTGATTTCCTCACTGCCATGATGGGCAGCGAGATGCTCGCCGAAGAAATGCCTGATTTCAGCAACGTTGAAATCGGTGCTGCTGTTATTGACGGCGAAACCGCAACTGTTCCTGTAACAGTCGACGGCGAAACTGAAGACATCGAGCTTGTTCTTGAAGACGGCAGCTGGAAAATTACCGGCGACGCCATGAGCATGATGTAAGAATTTTGTTTTGGGGCGCCCCCCCGGGGGGGCGCCTTTTTTCTTAGTCTTTCGCTGCCGGGCAGGTGGAGCAGGACGGGCAGGAAGGGCAATCAGCGGGTTTTGAGGTCTTCTTGTAATCTGTCTGGTAGAAGCCGCTTCCCTTGAAAATAACACCGGCTCCGCTGCCAATCAGCCTTCTGACAGTACTGCCGCATTCGGGGCATTCGCAATCGGCTTCTGAAGACATACTCTGAAACTTTTCATATCTGTGGCTGCATTTTTCGCAGACATACTCATAAGTGGGCATTGTAATCCTCTCTTGGTTCTAACATTACAGCAAACATAATACACGTCACAGATCACTGAAGTTCCTCGGGTTTTTTCACGCTGATGTTCCCCTTTGAAACTATAAGACCCGCAAGAATCACCGGAATAAATTGTGTTGCATGGAAAAGAATAGCCAGAGCCTTGGCTTTCGGCTCAGGTATTCCAGTTATGGCTGGAAAAATCACTCCGATGGCATAATGAACCGTTCCTGTACCGGCTGGAGTAGGAATGAGCATTCCGAACCCGGCAAGAACCAGTATAAGAGGTGGATAATACCAGTTCCATTGCATTTCAAGGGCATAAAACACAGGGATAACCGATAGGCAAAGGGAAAGCCAGACGCCGCCGGTCAATACCGATACTTTGAGAAGTTCCACAGGATCCTTCAGGATATCAAGCCCTGCGGCAAATTCAAGAAGTAATTTTTCAATCTTCGTGGCGACCGCTGTGAAATGCAATTTTCGAAGTGGGAGAACTATGAAGCGGGCAGTGGCTTCATGCCACCGGCGAAGAGCAATAAGAACAATCAGAACACCGATGTAGCCGCATCCCGCTGCAATCAACCCCCCTCTCACCGAAGGGGAAAGAGAGCCCCACATTGCCCCCATTACCACCAGAGTCAGGCCTGTGAGAGCGAGCCCGTCAAACAGCCTGGCGATCACCACTGTTGCAAAAGAGGAAGCAAACGGAATAGCTGTTCTTCGGGAAAGCAGAGCAGCTCTGGCAAACTCACCGAGACGGCCGGGCAGGAAACTGTTAAGCATGAATCCTGTGAGAAGAGGCGCAGTCGCCGTTGTTTTGCTTACCTTTTTTATTGGGGCAAGAAGGGTAGTCCACCTGTAAATCCTGAATACATAGCTTGCTGCAAGCGCAGGAACTACAGCAAGGGCGTAAACCCACCTGGCGCTGCCCAGTACAGTCTCGAGTTCGAGCCAGTTTGTTTCTCTGAAAGTAAACCAGATTGCCGTAAGCGCTATGGCAAGGCCAGCTGAAATCTTGAGAGTGTTGTTACCTGTTGTTGCCAAGCATCTCCTCCAGCCCGTGACAGATTGCGTGGAAAACAACCAGCATTTCTTCCTGTGCGTGGCTGGTTTCCTCTGACCCGGCACTCCAGTGCAGATCGGCCCAGTCTGCGTTCATGCAGGCCTTCGAGGTGAACGCTATCACCTTCATCCCCTGCTTGGTAGCAGTGTCTGCAGCAAGAAGCACATTAGGGCTGGTTCCGCCTGTTGTTATAGCAATGAGTACATCTCCATGGTTACCGAGAGCTTCCACCTGCCGGGAAAAAACCTTTTCATAGCCGTAATCGTTTCCAATGGCAGTTATCACCGCCGGGTCGACTGTAAGAGCAAGCGCGGCCATTGCAGGTCTTTCCCTTCTGAACCTTCCCACCAGCTCCCCTGCAAAATGTGAAGCATCCGAGGCACTTCCGCCGTTTCCGCATATCAGTATTTTCCCCCGGCACACAAGGCACCTGTTCAATTCCGATGTGATTTCTTCAACAGAGAAGGTGTTCATTGCCGAAAGCAGTTTCCCGGCCTTTTCAATGTATTTCACCGCAGCATTTTTTTCAGACATATCTCTATTACCTCTTCCAGTGAGGGGAATTCTACCCCCCTTTCAGTTCCAAGTGCAGACCATAAGGGCCGTGGGGCAGGAAGAGAAAGCTGCTTCCAGTCTGTTGCCACAACCGTTCCTGCTTTCATCTTGTCTCTTAATCTGCAGGCGAGATCATAGGGAGTAACGGCACCTCTGTTGACACAATGAACAATCCCGCTGCAGCCGGGGTTGCCGGTTAAGCCGATGATAAAATCAGCCAGGCACTCCACCGAAGTAACACAAGCTGTCTGATCGGTTACCGCGGAAACCGTACCATAATCAAGCAGCCTTCTGACAAGCCAGGGAAGCAAACCGCGGTCTCCGAAAAGCCATGATGTTCTGATAACGGTATTGCCTGGATACAGCAGGGCAGCCTTTTCTCCCCTGAGTTTGCTTGAAGCATAAACATTGGCAGGCTCAGTGGGATACGACTCTCCAATATACAAACCTCTGCCGTTGCTGAACACCTGATCGGTGGATACTGTAACGAGCCTTACACCGGAATCAGCAAGATTCCTCACACCGTAGTGATGAACTCTCTCGGCAGCTGCCGGATTATTTTCACAATAGTCTACATCGGTTATGGCCGATGCATTTACAATCACATCCGGCTTAACTCTGTCTATTGCCCGGCCCACGCAATCCGGATCGGTTACATCGAAATCCGGAATATCAAAACCGGTTCCCCGGCTGCCAAGAAGACCCATTAGACAGGATCCGAGCATTCCGGAAGAGCCGACAACCATCACCCTCATTCTGTCCGCAGTTTCTTCAGCAACGGAAGCTCGGGCAGCTTCATATCGTTCAGTATTCTCGCAGGCATCTCCCTGGTGAGAACCTGCCAGGGCAGAACAGACGATTTCTCGACGATTTTCCTGAGGTCATCGTTAAGAATGTAGTCATTTGATGAATGCACATCACTGGCAAGAGCATGGCAGAGCCCCTCTCGAAGCAGCTGACAGGCAGTGGCAGAGTACTTTTCATAGCGCAGAGAACGGGCGCTCACCAGGATTCCGCAGCCCATCTTTGAAAGTTTTATCAATCTTTCTTTTCTGCGCCGACACCAGCGGTACCTTTCGGGATGGGCTATCAAAGGCGAATAACCCAGATTGATGATCCGCTTGATCTGAAACACAATCTGATACCATATCGCTCTTTCATCGAACTCCACAAGAACCCAGCCCGTTCCCGGATATCTTGTTTCTTCCATATACCTTACGGATGCTCCTGTGACAAGAAGCTCACCTGCAGTGAGAAAATTAAGGCAATCGGAAAAGCTTTTTTCCTGCTGGCATGCAAACTGGAATGCTCGCTCTCCTCTGCTTTTCAGAACAGTCCGATGCATCGAACAGGCATAATGAGGGGTGAAAACCACTGTTGATCCTGCTTTCAGCTGCGAGCTCATTCTGTTTATTATCTCGCTGGCCTCGCTGTTAGATTGTGCACCATCATCGACCGATGGAACTATATGCGAATGCAGGTCTATAACAGTCAGATCACCACTTCCCTTCGCAGAGCTTATATTGTTCAGGAGGGAATATCTTCAGATAGGGGTATCTGTGTCAAAATCGCTTTTGCTGACGGTGTTTTGCGTTTATTGGGCTGCTCAAGGGGCCGAGGGTGAAAACAAGGCTCTTGAGCGCCTTTCAATGACCACCGACATGCTCGTTTCCATCGGAGAGGAAATGGTCGGACAGCCTGTAAGCGGAGAGCTTGTGCTTGGCGATACGCTTTCCGTAGATGTGATTTTAAATTCCTCATACACATACCAGTTTATCATCTGGACCGATTCGGCTTTCAATTATGTCGACTTCTGGCTGACTGACCCGGCAGGAGGAACCCCCAGAGGAAATGTCAGCGACCATACCACTTTTGCAGTCACTCCCGATTCCAGCGAAGCAGGAACATGGAAGATGGGAATGGAGCTGCTGGAAGGGGCCGATTCCGACACAGCTTACTTTGCTGCAGCGATTTTCAGGGCGTCAAGAATCGGACAGTAACGCTTTTAACGCAATGACCCTCCCTCTGTCAAACAACTCCACCTGATGAAATCCAGCGGCGCGTAACCCGATTTCCATCTCGGTTTTTCTTTCCCTTCTTCCGGTAATCACCATAAAGCCCGACGGTTTCAGCAGATGGGCTCCGGCAAAAATGAACCTGTGCAGAAGAAGAGAATCGCCTTCCCGCGCCTCACTTCTGAGGACGTCAGGCGAAGCCCTTCCCTCGCCGTATGTGTTGTAAGGCGGATTTGCAAGTACAAGATCTGCACACGCCGGTCTGAATGTTGATGGGATCTGCTGGACGGAACACAGAACAGGCTGTCCTGCTTCGGCAGGAAACATTGACAAAGCCACAGGGGAAAAATCAATTCCTACTCTGAACGCTTCGGATAAATGCGCAAATCTGAGTACCTCGCCTGTGCCGGTGCCGAGATCAACGCACACTGTACAGGGACAGGTGCCGGCTAATTCCGCAAGAAGCAGCGTATCGGAAGTAACGTCCCTTCCGGGCACAGACCTCAGCGGTAAGCGGCTTTTGCAACTGCCCATGTCACATAACTGACAGAAAGGTACCGGGTATCATGCCATTCCCTGATCGTCCACGAACCGTAATCGTCTTCTATCATGAAGAGCACTGCTGTACCAACAGCGGGTGTACCTGTACCTGAATGCACAGACTGGGGAACAGTGATGGAATAGTTGCGAAAAATTGTAACGCTGTCAGCGGGGGCGGGAGGATCGGGATTTTCCGGGTCGATGCTGAACACCGCGATAACAGTGCTGTCTGTGGGCACAACGGAGAACAGCTGACTTACAACGGTATAGCTTTCCACATCAAGAGTCCATCCGCTGAAGTTGTACTCTCCTGAATACTCGTTGATATCATTGGTATCCGCATAGAATACAAATGATTCGGAAAAGCAGTTTGTGTACAGTGCTGAAGAACCGTTCAGGGCAGACTGCATGTTTTCCACAACAATATCGGGGCTAGTGGGATCCTGCCAGACAATTCCTTCACTTGAAGGCTCTTCTGGTATTCTGGGTTCGAACAGGCTGCAGGAGCAGAAATACAGTGCTGCCAGCAGGAAATAAATGTGTTTATGCAAAATTGCCCTCACATCCTGACGTTAAATCCCACAGAAGCCTTCCAGTAGCTTTCCCTGCTGGAAGAGCTGTAGAATGTTCTGGTGATGTTTGCATTGAACGTTCCCCCCATAACTCCGATTGCAGAGCGTATACCCAGATGATGAAGATTATCAACAGTCTTTATCTGGAGATCCATTCTGTTCCTGGTTACATACTGATACGAATAGCTTGGTGTTATCCCCACGTTGCTGGACACATGGAATCCGGCATTCAGGGTAATGGTGTTATTCAGGGATTCCTCGGCTCTGAAGAAAACCCCGTTTTCCATAGTTCCCTGATCACTCAGAGTGAATCTGTGGGAAATCCCCAGCATGGTGCTGTCACTTGAAACTCTGTTCAGAGAGAAAAACTCGTCGAGCCTTCTTGAGAGCCGATCTTCCGATCTTGTGTATTCTGGAAAAATGTAGTTCGTGTAGTTTGCAGTCAGTTTCAAATACTGGCTCAAATCCCAGTTGCTTCCCAGGCTGTACCTGTAGCCGGGGTTGAAAGTATATGTGGAAGATGTATTTGAGTTGGCGCTCTGGGAAGCCATTATGTAGTATGCGCTTCTCTGCTGACCGTTCATTCCGCAGGTAATTGTAAAACGGGATGACAGCGGGATACTGGAAGTTATGCCAATGAACTCTCTGTATTCGTCTTTGTCGTAATCATTGGTGTATATGCTCGATGTGTCGCCTTCATCAATCACAGTGTCATAGGAGTAAAGCTCAACCAGGCGCTGAAAAACTATTCTGGCCCCTCCGGGAGAGTAAGTAAGGGTTACATTGAGAAGCTTGTTGTCATTTGATTCGTCAAGCCTATAGGTGTCTTCGGAGCCGTATACCTCGGTGAGCTTTTCCATTTTTCCGATGGTTCTTGAAAAAGAAAAATCAAGCTCTATGTTTTCGGCAAGCTCCCAGAACATGTTCGAGTTCAGGGATCTGGTGGATCTGTCGTCATTCCGGGGATCAACCTGGATGGAATCGGGGAAAGCGCTCTCATAATACTTTGTTTCGTTGGACCAGAGGGTATTGAAATCGATGTAAACGCCTGGAATAATCACAGGCAGCTCCAGGCTTTCAGAATGTGACCAGGATTCGCCAATGGTGTTTACCAGAGAATCAACCTCGATAATGGAATATCTGTCTCCTGAGATGTCTGCGCTGAGACTTCCTCCCATGTATTCATCTGGAAAATAGTAGCTCATTCTGGCTTCAATGCCGTTGGAAAAATTGTTGGTTTCATTTCCATAAGCCCGGTTCTCGGTAAAACCAACGGAGGTGTTGATTCCATTTAAGATAGTTTTGTTCACGGTGGAGCCAACGCGATAGAAGTTGCCGTCGTTGTTCCGCTGCCCGGTGGAAATAATGTAGTCTACAGTCCTTACTCCAACCGCCACATTGGTGTTGAGCCAGCTTCCCCTGGAATACCGGATTGCACCTGTGGCAGAATCTGTTCTGTCATCCCTGACTCTGCTTCCGAATCTGTCTTCCAGGGAGATACCCCTGGCGAATGTTGTTGACATCTCGATACCGTTCAGCGGTTTCCAGTTCAGCCAGCCGCTTCCGCTGCGGTAATCGGTAAACTGGCTCAGCCCCTCAGCTCTCTTTGCAGTGAAAGTACCGTTTCCATTTATACTCACTGTTGGAGAAATGGCATTAGATGTAGCAAAGCTGTTGGTAAGAGTCGTTGTTTCTTTAATAACATCCATCGTCAGATCATAGCTGAAATCCCATGCCGATGCAGCTGAGATCAGTATTAAAATCAGATAAACCGCTTTCAAACAATCACCTTCCCAGCAAGTTCAGCAAACTTTTCCGGTTCAATTCGCTCAGCCCGGAGACCGGGGTCAATATTCGCAGCGTCTAACATAGCAATTGATGCTTCTTTTCCGAATACCCCGGTCAGGCAGTTGATGACCTTCTTGCGTCTGGCAGAAAAGGCAGCCCTCACTATCCGCACATATATCGCGTACTCTTCTCTGGTGAAGATTCTATTCTTTTTTCTCACAAGAAGCACTACTGTAGAGTCTACTTTGGGTCTGGGAAGAAATTCCCCCGGAGTAAGGTCGAACAGTTTCTCCACAGTAAACCATGGCCAGACGAGAAGAGACAGTCTGCCATATTCTCTGCCGCCGTCAAGGCACGATAATCTGACAGCCATCTCTTTCTGAAACATAAGCACGGCTTTCTCTACAGAGTCATACTGGGGTTCACAGAGTTTAAGAACAGCCTGGGATGAAATGTTGTAAGGCAGATTGGAAGCAACGGCGACAAAGGGGAAACCCGGGATATCAGCGGGTTCCACCGAGAGGAAATCGCCCCTGCAGACACTCAGTTCCGGATAAAGACGTTCGAGTCGTTCCGACATCGGCTCACTCAGCTCAATTGCGGAAAGACAGTGACCGGCTCGAAGCAGCCCCCCGGTAAGAGAACCCAGGCCCGGCCCAATCTCGAGCACCCTTCCGGAAACCTCTCCAAGTGCCATTACTATCCGTCGTACCGCCATGGGGTTTACAAGGAAATTCTGCCCCATGGATCTGTCAGCTCTAATTCCCAGTTCGCTCAGTGCCTGTCTTGTCTGATTTGCATTCATTCGTTCAACGAATCCTTAAAGCAAGCTGAAGTCTGTCTGCCAGTGTCTGCACCCTTTGAATATCCACCCCAGAAGAACTTACCGCAGAAAGCTGTGTTTTTACACCGGAGGCCTTTGCCATACTAATAAATTTCATCAGATGTTCCCAGGGGGCATCAACTGTGGAAGGACAAACTCTGTTGTATTCCACTGATCCTGAAGCGTTTACACTGATACTAACGGAATCGAAGCTCCCCAGCAGCTTCCGCACCTCTTCGTCGGGCAGGAATGATGTGCAAAGCCCATTTGTGTTAAGCCGGGTTTTTACGCCTCTCTCAGCAGCATGACCGGCACACTTCATCAGAACATCGCTCCTGAGCGTAGGTTCACCGAAGCCGCAGAAAACCAGCTCTTCCGAATCTTCAATGGGAAAAGACCTCAGCGTCGAGAGAATGAGTTTTTCAGAAGGGTCTTCCCTGTGCATGAGGTAATAATCGGAAACGCCGTCAGAAGTTTTTCTAATACAGAAATTGCAGCTGTTCATACACATGGAAGTAAGATTGACATAAAGCGAATCACCATGCCGGTAAACAATATCAGCCCTTCTGCTTTCCGGGTGAAGTCTGTAGGCATTCAATGCATTCTCCCGCAGGATGTATGATGTGTTCTCAATTGACATTCTGCTGTCCCACAGATCACGTACACTCTGAATAATATATGTTGTAAAGGATGGCTCATTTCTTCGTCCTCTGAAAGGCTCCGGTGGCAGAAATGGAGAATCGGTCTCAGAAAGAAGCCGGTTATGGGGAACACGGGCAATTATTCTGCGGAGAGAGTCGTTCTTACGGTAGGTAAGCGGACCGCCAACACCGATGTAGCAGCCTCTTGAAACAGCAAGGTCGGTAAGTGCCTCATTTCCGCCCCAGCAGTGGAGTATCACCGGCACGGTTAAGGATGAAGGGAGATGATCAAGAACATCTGCTTCAGCTCCCCGCGAATGCACTATCAGAGGGTAGCCCGTAGACTCGGCAAGCTCTATGTGGCGAAGAAACCAGATCAACTGCTTCTCGGGCGAAAAAGTTCTGTGATAATAGTCCAGCCCGGTTTCGCCAACGGCAACAGTTCGGGGGCGAAGCAGAACGCGACGGATATCAAGCCAGCCGGTTTCCCCTGTTTCATCTTCAGGAAGGTGTTCAGGGTGAAAGGCCGCCGCAGAGTACAAACCGTATTTCTCTGCAATAGCAGCAGATTTTCCAGCAGTTGCCGCATCTATGGATGGAATCATAATCTGACTTATCCCGGCCAATGCGGAACTCTTTACAACCTGTTCCAAGTCGTCATCAAAGTGTTTGAAATGCAGATGGCAATGGCTGTCGAAGCCCGGGTTATCTCCAGATAACATCGGAACGGCCGGGACCGGTGGATACTGAGGTTACAGGAACATGTATAATGCTTTCAACCGCAAGAACATACTCCCTTGCAGCAGGTGGAAGGTTCTGCCATTTGTTTTCTCCCCTGATGTCTTCAGACCACCCTGGAAGAATAGTGTAAACGGGTACCAGTTCATTCATGTATCTACCGGTTGCGAACTTTCCCCCTTCATATCCTGTGCAGATTTTCAGGTGATCGAATCCGCTCAACACATCAAGAAGAGTAACCGTAACTGATGTGCAGCCATTAATTCTGGCTGTGTATTCCGCAAGAACTCCATCAAGCCAGCCGCATCTTCTGGGTCTTCCGGTTGTTGTGCCAAACTCGTTACCTGCCAATTGTATCCGCTGACCTGTTTCATTATTCTGCTCGGTAGGAAATGGGCCTGAGCCCACACGGGTTGAATAGGCTTTGAGAATGCCGGAAACTTCACTTACCCGGGTGGGGCCGAATCCCAGGCTGGTACCAGCTGCTCCAGACACACATTGACCACATGTAACGAATGGATAGGATCCATGATCCGGATCAAGCAGTGAACCCTGAGCACCTTCGGCAATTATAAGCCCGTTATCTGCAAGAATACGGCTTACAGAAAGAGAAACATCGTCACAGTATCTTGATACTTCCCTGGTTGCAGAGATGAACTTGCCAACCGAGGAATTAAGTTCTTCAATCTCATCCGGGGCAAGTTCAAGCGAGCAGACAGCATCACGGGTATGAAAGTCCACCAGAGCAAGAAATGCCTCCATATCGAAAACATCTTCGAGACGAATAGCAGTACGCCTGAATTTTCTTTCGTATGTGGGGCCAATTCCCCTTCCTGTGGTTCCGATCTTCCCGGAAGCCATTTCTTCCTCGCTCTGTCTTTCAAAAAGCTTGTAACCGGGATGAGTGAGATTGACCTTCCCTGAAATTTTCAGTCTGCCCTGAACGGAAATTCCGTTTTCTTCAAGAGATCTGATCTCATCAAGAATGGCCACCGGGTCCATCACGCAGGCAGACCCAATCATCCCCAGCACTCCGCTTCTAACCAGCCCTGAAGGCAGCAGATGAAGCGCATATTTCTTTCCTTCAGCCTCAACTGTATGCCCGGCATTGGATCCTCCGCTGAAACGAGCCACCGCAACGGCATTTTCAGCAAGATGATCTACCATTTTCCCTTTACCCTCGTCTCCCCACTGCAATCCAACAACAACACTCACAGGCATAATCAGCTCCCCGCCGCTGAATAGGTGGCTGTAGCCAGCCATTTGCACAGTTCATTTATTCCGCTGCCGTCAATCGATGAAACAGGAATGACGGGACCCATCTCACCTGCAACTCTAACAGATTGCGCAAGTTTACCTTTTTTCAATTTGTCGCTTTTTGTAAGAGCTATTATGTAGGGCTTGCCTCCCTCCATGAGAAACCTGGCCATGGAAAGATCGTTTTCCAGTTCAGGATGCCTTGCATCCACAAGAAGCACTGTACCTCGCAGAGGCTTTCTTTCCCGCAGATACCATCCTATCCAGTCTACCCATTGATGTCGAAGCCTCTCCGGGGCTTTTGCATAGCCGTATCCGGGAAGATCCGCGACATAGAAATTCTTATTTGTAGTGAAGATGTTTATGTACTGCGTGCAGCCCGGCCTCGAACTGGTTCTTGCCACTTTTTCACCGCCGGCAAGCTTGTTGATAAGAGAAGACTTGCCAACATTCGATCTGCCGATAAATGCGACTTCCGGCATTCCATCGGTGGGCAGGCCAGTTTTACCGGGGCAGCTTTTCAGGAATTCAATGCTAAGTTTTGCCAAATCAGACGACTTTCCGGTCGTTCTGCTGCAGGACAAACTCAGGGGCCTCATTGTGGGTAATGCATCGTTCATTGATAATCAACTTGCTCAATAAGTGCTTCTCTGAGGGGATCCGATACATGGGATCCAGAAGAATCCGCTCTACAATCGAGCGCAGACCTCTGGCACCGCTCTGGCTTTTTCCAGTTTCCCTTGCAATAGCAATAAGGGCATCATCGGTAAACTCAAGCTGTATCCCCTCGAGGCTGAACATATATCTGTACTGCTTTATCAGGGCATTCTTGGGTTCGGTCAGCACGTGTACAAGATCCTGTTCAGACAGGTCATCGAGAGTGACAACGACAGGAAGCCGGCCAACAAGTTCAGGAATAATGCCGTAATGCACAAGATCATGCACCTCTATCTTCTTGAGCACCTTTGAACCCTCGTACTCATCGCTGTTTCCAAGTTCGGCGTTAAAACCCAGCGAAGATCTGCGAACTCTCTTTGAAATGATTTTGTCTATGCCGTGAAAGGCACCGCCGCAGATGAAAAGAATGTTAGTGGTGTCAACCTGAATATGGTCCTGATAAGGGTGTTTGCGTCCTCCGCCCGGAGGAACTCCGGCAACGGTGCCCTCAATGATCTTGAGCAATGCCTGCTGAACACCTTCACCGGAAACATCCCGTGTTATGGATGCATTCTCTGATTTCCTTGCTATCTTGTCGATCTCATCGATGTATATGATGCCATGCTGGGCCAGCTCGACATCCATATCGGTAACCTGAAGAAGCCGCAGAAGGATGTTCTCCACATCCTCACCCACATACCCCGCTTCAGTCAGCGTTGTTGCGTCTGCTATGGCAAAAGGTACATCCAGGATTTTGGCAAGAGTTTTAGCCAACAGCGTTTTGCCCACTCCGGTGGGTCCCAGAAGAACGATATTGCTTTTTTCGAGTTCTACCGAAGCAGTGCTGTCATGCTTGCTGAGAAGCCTCCGGTAATGGTTGTAAACAGCTACCGACAGAACTTTCTTGGCCTCCTCCTGACCAATAACATATTGATCAAGCTGTTCTTTTATCTCAACGGGGGTGGGAAGCTCCCGGTTGAGAAACGACGGCTTTTTGCTTCCTTTCTTATCGCGGGTTTCATCCACGATCTCGTGACAGTAGCGAACGCAGTCGTCGCATATGAACACGCCCGGGCCCTGGATCAGGTGATTAACTTCCGCTGCAGGTCTGTTACAGAATGAACAATGGTTCTCTTTGGGCATTTTCAGTCTCGATTCGTCAGAATATTGTCTACAAGGCCATATTCAAGCGCTTCCTGGGCATTCATCCAGAAGTTCCGATCACTGTCACTGTTTATTTTCTCTACAGACTGTCCGGTGTGATAAGAAAGTATCTGATCCATCTGATCACGGATCTTCAGAATCTCTCTTGCTTCTATCTGAATATCAGAAGACTGCCCTCTGACCCCGCCCATGGGCTGGTGAATCATGATTCTGGCATGGGGCAGAACACTTCTCTTCCCCTTGGTGCCGGCGGCCATCAAAACAGAGGCCATCGAAGCTGCACTGCCCATGCAGAAGGTCGATATATCTGGTTTTATGAATTGCATTGTATCGTAGATTGCAAGCCCGGCGGAAACAGAACCTCCCGGACTGTGTATGTACATGTTGATATCGCGTTTCGAATCCTGCCCTTCAAGGAAAAGGAGCTGTGCAACCACAAGACTTGCGGTTTGAGCGGAAATACTGTCTCCTATGAAGATAATTCGATCTTTCAAAAGCCTGGAATAGATATCGTACGATCTCTCGGAATTACCGTCTCTCTCAACGACAAACGGGATAACAGACATTACTTCTCTCCTTCGCTTCGGGCTTCTGATTCCGAGGGCTCAACGCTCACCCATTTCCAGGGAACAACAGGCATATCCTCAGAATCGTGATCGTGTTCTTCAATATCTTTTTCCTCGATCACAGCAGAATCAATAACAAACTGCAGAGCCTTATCGTTCCGGTTCCTGTCAAGAGATGCGGATCTGTCGTCACCAGCCTCCACGGCTTCCTCGATTTGTTCCAGTGGTACGTCAAGGTTCTCCCTTATTGCTATCTCACGAAGAACAAGAAATTCTCTTACCTTATTCTCGGCAATTTCTCTGGCTGCTTTCCTGGAAGCTTCGTCGTTCTCATCATCGTCCAAACGGCTGATATACTCTTCTGTGAGGTTTTCAACCATAAATGCCGGAACCTCAAAAACATTCTTTTCGAGAAGGGAGTTTATTGCCTGTCTCTCTGTAAAACTTTTAAGATCAGCTGTGAAACGGTTAGTGACGTCATCGCGTACTTTCTGACGAAGTTCATCGATGGTGCTGTATCCACCGGACCTTGCAGCAAAGTCATCGTCTAATTCCGGATAGGAGTGCGCTTTTACCTCTTTAACGGTAAAGGTATGAGAAGGGCCCTTCAGCCCGGGTTCAGCTCCTTTGTCTACTTTCATCTGCATGGTGAACGAATCTCCGCTGACAACACCTGTTATGAGTTCGTCAAAACCCGGGCCGATGTCGTTCTGTCCTATAACTGCGCTGAGCTCTTTAGGCGCTGAGGAAGCATTACCCCGGGGATCCGGATAGGTAAGAACCACTAGATCGTTTTCAGCAGCGGGCTTGTCGGTGGTATCGAAGCTTACAAACTGCCGGCGAATGTGCTGAAGGGTTTCTTCCACTGCCTTTTCCGGATCGTATGACGGAACAACCAGCTTTATTCCCTTGTAATCCTTCGGTTCCGGTGTCTGAAAAACAGAATAGGTAACAGTATAGAGGTAGTCCTCTCCCTCGACAGGAAGAACGTTGTCGAATTCGGGATCTTTGTCGGCAAGAACCCAGTCGAAATCATCGAACAAACCAGCAGTAAGCTGCTTGTGTGTCTTGTCAGCAACTTCAGCAACTATAAGGTTGCCAAACCTCTTATCAAGAATACTGTCAGGCACGTGACCGGCACGAAATCCGGGGATTTTCGCTTCTTTCGATATGGTTTTCTTTACCTTCTGGAATACTCTGTTCAGATCGGATGCATCCATCCTGAACTGGACAACTCTTTTGTCGCCCTCTTCCTTTATTAGCTCATAGGCCATTATTTCCTCATTTTCTACGCTGTCAGGAAAACGCAACAGTGCCGCTGCTGATCACCCCCGCCGGCAATCAGCTGTGCGACACTTATCTGCAATCCCCAAAAAGAGAATCTGTTATATACTGCAACGCCGGAATATGCCTCAATTCCATGCAATATGCAAAGTAACCGGCCCGCAGCGGGTTATTCCCCTCTTCTTCTGCTGCCTATCAGCCGGGCTTCGTCGCTGCCCGGATATGAATCCAGTATCAGAGATTCCAGTCTGTTCATCTCGGCCTCTGCAGAGTGCGCACCGTAAATGGCAGCGGCCCTGGCCAGGGATGACGGGGCTCGTTCGGAAGTTGGGTATCTGAAGTAAACAGCTGTCAGTTCTTCGATAGCTCTGTGTGTTTCGCCAAGGCTCTGGTGGCACAGAGCAAGGAAGTAGAGGGCATCATCGGCAATGTCTGTATCGGGGCTGCCCATGGCTACCTCGAAAAAGCCCTGCGATGCAACCGAATACCCTCCCTGCTGGTACTGACGGAAAGCTTCATCGTATGTGAGCTGAACGCTTGCAGGCGTTTCCGCAGAACCTGAAGAAGTTCGGGAGCCAAGCATTCTTTCCAGCTGGTCTATTATTTCCTGAACACTCTCCATCTGATCCGAACTTCTCATGCCGGCTTGAGCCTGGATAGCCCGGAGCAGAATCTCGTTCTGCTCTGTAACCGATTTCAGAGAGTCCAGAGTTCTGGCCATTTGCACCGTTCTGATGTCAATCTCTTCGACTCTTCCCGGAGAATCAACCCACTGGCCGCCCCAGCATGCTGTCAGAAGAAGGACAGCAGCAAAGGAAAGCTTCAGCAGTTTCACGGTTTATTCCGGCAGAACGCGCAGATGAACGCGTCTGTTCTGTGAAAAAGCCCATTCATCACTGCCTGTTGCGAATGGTCTCTCTTTGCCGTAGCTGACTGTCTCCAGCCTTGACCGGGGAATTCCATAGTTCACGAAATAGTCGTAAGCAGACTGGGCTCTTCTCTCGCCAAGGGCAAGATTGTAATCGACTGTTCCTCTGGCGTCGCAGTGACCTTCAAGAAGAATCCGAAAGCCTGTGTTGTTCATGATATAGCCGGCATCAGCCATGAGCACAGCCAGCATTTCAGTAGAGAGTTCATCTGAGTTGTACTGAAAGAACACGTCGTTCAAAGCAGCCTGGTGCGCTGCCAGCCTCTCGGCCTGGGTATCAAGGCCGTCATCGGTCCATACACCAACTCCAAGACTGTCATCGTTCTGGAATCCGAGAGAATCAGGATCACCGGTACCGTCGTTTGTATCATCGGGCCTGCAGCCGGTAATAAAACCGACGGTCAGGCAGCACATCAACAGCAATAACTTCCTCATTAAATGTTCCCTCCATTGGTGGCAACAGGCGACCATGTGGCACAGTAACTTTCACTGCCGCTGGAAAGCCTGTATACCGTAAGCTTGTTCAACTCCAATAAATAGATAGACCTTGCCCCGTCTTTGTCACTGGAAAACGCCAGATGCCGCCCGGTGGGGGACCACACCGGATCTTCATTCAAGGTGCCGCTTGTAGTCACCTGCACGATATTAGTTCCATCGGAGTTCATAACGAAAATATGGAAACTGCCATCGACCCTTGCGCAATAGGCTATCCGGTCTCCGGCAGGAGACCAGGAAGGGCTGTCGCAGTACCCGTGGGCAAACCCCGCCCTTTCCGCGGAACCCCCGTCTGAGTCCATTATGTACAGCTGCGGATAACCCACCCTGTCACTTGTCAGAATCATCTGCTGACCTGTTGGCGAGAACGAGGCAGATGTTTCGATAGAGCTTCGCGCCGTTAGCTGCTGGGCATCTCCTGCTGCTGTATCGTATTTGTAAACATCCGAATTGCCATCGACACTTCTTGTGAAAGCAAGAAACCGGGAATCGGGGGTCCAGGCCGGAGCCGTATTCAGACCGCCGGTGATAAGCCTTCTCGCTGAACTGTTTCCAAAGGAGTACAGGTAGATATCTCCCGAACCGTTTCTGTAGGAGGTAAAGGCAATGTCTTCTCCGTCGGGGCTCCAGGCAGGCGTGGTAATAACCTCATCGTCGGTGATGATGACCTGGGGAGATCTTGAGTCGAGTGACCGGGCCACAAGGGAATAAACTCCGTTGTTCCTGGTTACATAGGCCACTCTTGTGGATGCAATTCCCTGCTCTCCTGAAAGCAGATAAACAAAATCATCAGCAAACCTGTGCACAAGGGGTTCCCAGTTTGAACCGGAATACTCCTTTTTCAGGAGAATCTCTCCTTCCACACCATTGACATCAACAGACAGTGTATAGCTGCCGCTTCTCCCGGAGAGCACACATCTGGCATGAGCATAACCCTCTCCCCGATCTGCAATCTCGAGAATGCCCGAGAAATCGATATCGAATTCAAGCTGACTCAAAGCCGCAGAAGCCTCGCTGCAGCCGGTTAGTTCCACGCTGACCGGAATACAGTCGGCTCCCACCGGAGTCATCTGCATGAACTCAGAGGAATAACCGCACGTAACGAGAATCAGCCCTGCAATCAGATACTTCATCTAATACCCAACCTTTGCTTTCCTGAATGAGACTACCTGCACCGATACAATACTATTCCATCGAGTACAATTGTTCCAGATGAAACCGTTGAAATTCTTTCTGTGATACGCAATCGGTAATATATCCTATTACCCCTGCGGCAGTAAATTGTTTCCACAGTTCCTTTTAACCGGTTACACAGAAGTGAGCAACGTTTTGCCCTCTGTATCCGGTGTTTCAATCACACACCCAGGCAAAATATATGTACCAGAGAAAGGTACAGACCGATCAGAATGAAAAGTATCCCGGTCACTGTTCGAGCCCATTTCTGGAAGGCTGCAACTTTGTCAAAAAACCTTGCTGCCTTCCCTGTACCCGCTGAGAGCAGCCCGGAAAGAATCAGAACGGGCAAACCGGTAGCGACTCCATAAGACAAGGGAATAAGAGTGGATGATTCAAGGCTGAACGCAAGAGGAATTGCACTTCCGAAAAACAGTGCAGCCGATGTAGGACAGAAAGAAAGGGCAAATAGTATTCCGAGCATGCCGGCACCCCATATACCTGCCCTGTCCACCGGCCCTTTGACCTTCTCTGCTCTTATACCCCATCCGGAACCTAAGGAGATCAGATCAAGCAGTATCATGCCCACAACAACAAGAACAGGTCCCAGCACAATATTCATGTACTTCTGAAGAAAGTGTGAGAGCAGGGGCAAAGAAGACATGCTTTTAACAATAACATAACCCAGTATTGTGTATGTTGCTGCCCGCCCGGCAGTATACAGCGCTCCGGCGAGTAAAACCCTTTTCTGCGAATCAATCCGCTGCCCGATGTACGAAACCGCAGCAAGGTTTGTTGCAAGAGGGCAGGGGCTTATGGAGGTCAGAATACCGAGCCAGAATGCATAGACAATCCCGGCAGACAATTCTGAATTCATCTCAGTCTTTCCAGCTCTATCTCTGTCTCTTCGGTTATGTATCTGTGAAAGGCCACACTGTCTGAAGTAAGCTCCCAGACCCTGTCAAGCCTTCTCCAGCCACCAAGCGGGTCCCTAATGACAACAGTTCGTGTGCCCAGTTCAAAATCAGTCACATAATGCTCATTCTCGCGGATTTCCACATTTACTATTTCAACGGACAGCAGTCCGTCACGGATTTCACTGCTGAATTCGCTGGTGAGACAATTCACGGTCAATCGCTCGACGGTCATGCAGGAAACACATCTCATGTTGCCGTGGAAGTAGAAGACCGTCACTCCCTGCAGAGCAGGTGAATCGGCCACCCCATTCCCGGAGGGAGTGCCTGTTTCCCTGACAAGGGCATAAATTATGCTCACTCCCACAAACAGAAGAAGCACAAATGTAACAAGCTTCTTCCCCTTCATACCCCACTCAGCATTTTCTTCACTTCATCAACAGAAGGCACTTTTCCAACAACTTTTACCGCTCCGTCAACGGCAAGAGCAGGAGTCATCATCACCCCGAAGCTGATAATCCGGTTCAGATCGGTGACCTTTTCAACCTGGAATTCAATCCCCAGCTCCAGAGCCGCTTTTTCGGCCACTTCAGCCAGCTTTTTGCACTTCGGGCATCCGGTGCCCAATATCTGTATCAACATTGTTTCTCCTTCAGGCAATTGCTCCGAAAAGCAGCCCGCTGAATGTTGCCATGACAACAACAAGTGCCACAAAAGTAACAGTTTTTTTCGTTCCCATTATGCTTCTTATAACAAGCATGTTCGGCAGACTTAAAGCAGGCCCTGCAAGAAGCAGTGCCAGAGCAGGCCCCTTCCCCATGCCATTCCCTATAAGCCCCTGCAGTATTGGTATCTCGGTAAGTGTTGCGAAATACATGAAGGCACCTGCGAATGACGCAAAGAAATTAGCTCTGAGTGAATTGCCGCCCACTGCGTTTGAAATCCATTCCGACGGGATGAGTCCTTCGTAACCAACCCGGCCAAGCAGGGCACCAGCCACGAGAACACCAACCAGAAGAAGTGGAAGAATCTGTTTAGTAAAGCCCCAGGTTGAGGAAAACCATTCTGACCCCTCACCGCCTCCGGTTGAGGTAACAATTGACAGACCTACTATTCCCGCAGTGAAAGCTATCACCGGCACTCCTGGAAAAACAATCATCGCTGCAACTGAAAAGACCGCAACAGAGAGAGTTTTCCAAAGTGAAACACCGTACCAGAGAACAAGCATGGCTCCCAGAAACACGGCGAACAGACTCACAAGCATCCACTTCATGCTGTAAACAATGGCCCATATACCGCTCTGTTCAGCAGGAGCAGCAAAATTGGCAAAAACAAGAATTCCCACCATCGATGCAAAGTAAAGAATTGTTTTCCACAACGGTCTTGATTTCTCATCTTCTGTGTACAAAGCAACAGAAGAAGCTCTTGTCTGCTCGCTCTTCCTGAAAATAAGCTGCATCAAAAGACCTATAACAATGCTGAAGACCACAGCACCAATTGCTCTTGCCAGCCCGAGTTCAGCGCCAAGAATCCTGGCTGTGAGAATTATTGCAAGCACATTAATAGCCGGTCCGGCGTACAGGAATGCAGTAGCTGGGCCTAGACCGGCGCCCATTCTGTAGATTCCGGCGAAAAGCGGCAGAACGGTGCAGGAGCACACGGCAAGTACAGAACCGGAAACAGAAGCTACCCCATAGGCGACAACTTTTTTTGCTCCGGCGCCCAGATATTTCATCACTGCGTTCTGGCTTACAAAAACACCTATAGCACCTGCAATGAAAAATGCAGGCAGAAGGCAGAGAAGCACGTGTTCCCTTGCATACCATTTCAAGAGTTGAAGGGATTCCATTACCGAATTGTCAAATCTGGTAACGCCAACCGGCAGGAAATACACCACTAGAAAAACAGAAACAATCCAGGTAAGGGCCTTCCATTCCAATTTCCAGTTCATTTGCCTGCCTCCCTGTTGTTGAGGTATTCGTTTCCCTGTTCTACATTCATTTTAACCACCTCGTCAAAACACTTCAGAAAGCTCAGGATACAGGGGGTGCGCAGACTGTAGAAAACCTGCTTTCCTTCCTTTCTGTAATCCACAATCCCGGCATTCCTGAGAACGGAAAGGTGCCTTGAAATTGTTGAATAGTCCAGATCGAGTGCCTTATTAAACTCGCAAATGCACAGTTCTCCCTCAGCGAGTTTTTCCACTATCCAGATTCTGTACGGGTTGGCCAGGGCTTTCAGAGTCTCTGCTCTCTTCCTGTAAAAACGAATCTCCTCGGTTGTCATGCTTTTCCTTTCGTATATTTGCAAATATATACATACATGCATAAAAGAGCAAACTCACGGCTTGCCGTTCCATTTTGAATGAATCAGAATACATTCAGGCAATTCAAACTGAATGGGGAAGCCATGAAAAAACAGAATCTGAAGGACAACCGGGACCACCGCGGGTTTGTAGTGAACCCTTTCGACCACCTGGGCAGTACTGGAGAGATTACGAACTGCCATGCTTTTTCCATCGAACCTGGCTGCTCCAGGGGAAATCATGCCCACCCCGCGAGAAACGAACAGGTGCTTGTGCTTTCCGGAGCCATAACGGTCAGATCTTCAGCAGGCGATACCATACTGTCTGCACACAATCCGGCAATTCTCACCATTCCCGACGGTATGGCGCATGTATTCCTGAACCTTAACGAAGAAACAGCCGTGGTTATGTGCTGGAGCAGCAAACGAAGAAAAGAGTATTCAGGGGAAGATACGGTACGCACACCGCAGCCGGATAACTGATCTATCCGGTATGTGTTCTGCAATGTTTTATTCTGCTCCGACACCCTGAAAGAGCTCACGGGCTAAGACTCGGCTGGCAGCATAAAAGGAGTGCTTATGAAAGATAGTTCTGATGTGATGGGAATGCGTTCTGATTGAATGGTCACAATGCTGCCATGTTGAATAGACATGGTTCTTCCGGGGGTTCCCCGGGATAAGAGAATCGGTTTCGTTCAGGAGATACTGGAGCTGCTGCTTTCCCGCGGGCTTGAGGGGATTACCGCTCAGGAATACACAGGGCTTTCTGAGATGTTCAGAAGCAAAATGGCCTCCATCGTCCCGGAAACAGCAGTAGAGGAGACCAGGGAAGCTGAAAAGAAGCCTGGCTGTTGAAACGGAGGCAAGAAAGGATCAGGTGATCCTCAGGCAGTATTGTAAATGCCTCTTTGGCATTATGATATATGCGTATGATATGCAGGCTGGTGTTTATATCTGTATTCACAGTTGAACAACCGTCAGTGGGTCAGTTATGCGTGTTGCGATTCTCTCAATTATGTGTTTCTGCCCGTGGCAGTGCTTCTCTTCTGATACTCTGACTGTCCGGGGAGACTATGACTATCCTCCTTTTGAATTCATAAACGACCAGGGCCTTCCCGATGGCTTCAATGTAGACATAATCAGAGCAGTTGCTGAAGAATCAGGGCTTGATATCGGAATATCCCTCGGGCCATGGAACGAAGTCAGAAAGCAGTTGGAGAATGGCGAGATTGACATACTCATGGGCATGTACAACACCGGAGAAAGAGACCGGCTGGTTGATTTCTCCACTCCCCATCTCATAGTATCGTACTCTCTATTCGTCAGAAACGACTCGGATATCGATTCTCTTCCGGAAACCCTCGGGCGGGTTATCATCGTTCAGGAAAACGATCTCGGCCACGACTTTGCCCTGACAAACCGCCTGACGGACAGTCTGCTCGTAAAAGAATCCATTGTTGATGCCCTGACCTCCCTCTCAGGTGGTCAGGGTGACTGTGCTCTGGTTTCCAGGTTGCAGGGCCTGGTTATTGTAAGCGAACACGGTTTAACAAATTTACGGGCAACAGGTCCCCACATCATGCAGGTGGGATACTGTTTTGCAGTACAAGAGGGCAATTATGCCCTTGTAAGTATTCTGAATGAGGGTTTGTCCACTCTGAGGGTCAATGGTGTCTATGATGAAATCTACTACTCCTGGTTCGGAATACAGGGAGTACAGCCCCAGGCCACAGTTTCAAAACTCGCAAGGAACGCGGTGGCAGTAACTGCTGCTCTCCTTTTCCTTCTGCTTCTTTTCTTCGTCTGGACCTGGTCTTTGAACAGAAAAGTGAGGGGAAGAACAAAGGAACTCGCCGAGGCAAGAAATCATATTACCAATATTATCAATTCAATGCCATCGGTGATAATAGGCCTCGACGCTGAAAACAGAATAACCCTGTGGAACAAAGCTGCCGAAGATGAAACCGGTTACACGGTTCTGCAGGCCATGGGGAAATCGCTTGATGAGGTATACGGATCCATAATGCACGAGATAACAATGCTCGCAAGCGAACCCGATGAGATAAAAACGAGGCTTTCACACCTCCGTGGGGAAAACAGTGCAGAAATTATCTCTTTGTTTCCCCTGAAAAACGGTTCGGCAAGGGGCGCAGTTGTTCGGATAGATGACATCACCAGGCGATACAACATGGAAAAGGAGCTCTCCCAGGTTCACAAAATGGAGTCAATCGGGCAGCTGGCCGGAGGAATTGCTCACGATTTCAACAATATGCTGGCAGGAATTCTCGGAGCGGCAGACATACTTTCAGAAAGGGTCAGCGAAGCGAACAAACCGCTTCTTGGAATTATTCTCAACTCCGCAGAAAGAGCTTCCGATCTTACAAGGAAGCTTCTTGCATTCAGCAGAAAAGGTAAAATAACCTCAACGCCTGTCGATGTTCACTCAGCTATTGAAAACGCCGTGTTTATTCTGAGAAACACCCTGAACAAGAATGTCGCCATTGAAGTGAACGCTCAAGCAAAACACTTTATCGTAACGGGCGATGATTCACAGCTTCAGAACATCTTTCTCAATCTCGGTATTAATTCGGGTCAGGCAATGGAGAACGGTGGCATTGTTTCCATAAAGACTCAAAATCGTCATCTTTCCTCAGATGACGCCGGAGCGCAGAATCAGTTCAAGCTTCAGGAGGGCAGTTACATCGAAATTATCGTATCCGATAACGGGCCGGGAATCGATCCTTCAGTCATTCCGCGCATATTCGAACCCTACTTCACCACAAAACACACGGGCAAAGGAACGGGACTGGGGCTTGCTTCTGTATACGGCTCTGTGCTTGACCATCACGGATCTATCCGGGTAAGCAGCAGAATAGGCATTGGAACTTCCTTTGTGATACAGCTTCCTGTTACGGATGAGCCGGTGCTCAGAGACACACATTCAGCACTGACTCTTCCCGGCGCTGGAACTGTTCTGCTTGTGGATGATGAGGAGCTTATCAGAGTAATCCTTCGGGAACTTCTTGAAACCCTGAACTACCGGGTAATCTGTGCCAGAGACGGGCGGGAAGCTCTGGAATTGTTCCAAAAGCACAGCTGCGACATCACAGTTGTTCTTCTCGATATGATAATGCCTGGAATGAATGGTAAAGAGGTTTTCTTGAATCTTCGCAAAATAGACAGTGAAGCAAAGATAATCATTTCCTCTGGTTTCTCAAGCAAGGAAGACCTTAGTGACATTCTGGAAGACGGGCGTACAGCCTTCATAAGAAAACCATACAGAAGCGCTGAACTGAGCAGAGTGCTGGCCGGGCTTGCCGAATAGAGATTACTCCGGTCCGAAAAACTCTATCTGCAGATTAACAGGGGAAGTTCGTCCGGGAGGTACCGGAGGGATGCTGGCGTTGTTAAGAGCATGGGTAACGGCCCTGTCGAAACCGCTGTCTCCGCTGGTTCTGATCACCTCGTAGGAGTGAGTGCCGTCAAGGTTCACGGTGAAGCTTATTCTATAGCTCTGGGCCGGATCAACTGCAGTTCGGAAATTTCTTCGTATTGCGCTGAATACCCTTCCCTCATAGCTCGCAGGGCCTGGTGCACCGCCTCCGGCCTCACCCTGTGAGCTGACGCTTATAAACTCTGAACTTGATGGTGTGACGGACTCCACCTGTACCTCTTCAGTCGGCTCAGCAACCTCAGCAGGAACTTCTTCAACGGGTTCGATTATCTCCGAGGGAACCTCTTCAACAACTTCTTCTACAATCTCCACAACCTCTTCAGGTACTTCTTCAACCGGTTCATGTATCTCTTCCTGAATCGCCTCCGAGGGAACATCACCGGTATCGAACACTACCATTTCCACCGATACGTACTCACCACCGCCCATTGGGATTGACTTTCCACCTGCAAGCAGCCCCACTGTGATAAGAATCAGCAGTATCCCGGCATGAATACCGGCAGAGAGATAGAAGTCTCTCCTGTCTCTTGTGTCAGACAGTCTGACCGGCTTTACAAACGGATTACTGCTGTCCACTTTCAGACTCCTGTATAAGGCCTACATTTGTGTAGCCGCCCCGCCTGAGCTCGGTGAGTGCACCGGCAAGTATGGCATACTGAACCTGACCGTCGGCTCTGAGATAAGCCTCGGATCTTCCCGACGCAAAAGCAATTTCAGCAAGTGCGGACAGGTCTTCAGGAGCGACCGTTTCACCGGCCACGGATATGTTTCCGAGCGCATCCATCTCAACAACAAGAGATGTGCCAGGGTCAAGCCTTCTTACTATCATCCCCTGATCGGTGGAGGGCGGGGTTATATCGGTGCTTCTCTGAATTACCGGCGCACTCAGCATGAAGATCACAAGCAGAACAAAAGTAACATCAACAAGATTGGTAACGTTGATGGAAGAGAACTGCCTGTACCTCCTTCTTATCATGTTATCGATCCTCTTCGGCAGACATCAACGAGTTCACTGAGAAACCTGTCCATTTCGCCGGCAAGATCATCGACTCTGCCCACTACATAATTGTGAAACACATTGGCTGGAATCGCGGCCAGAAGGCCGGCGACGGTGGTGGTGAGAGCAGCGGCAACGCCGGAACCAACCGCGCTTATGTCGGCCAGACCGGCTTCCCTCATCCCGATAAAACTCACAAGAACTCCCCAGACTGTGCCCAGAAGACCAAGCAGCGGGCTGACGCTTGTTACGGTGGCCAGAAAGCCGATATTGCGGCTTCTCTGGGCGAGGTCTTCACTGGCTTCCCTTTCCAGCGCACTGTGCAGAATAGCAACTTCTTCCTTGTTCAAAAGTTCTGTTCGCCCCTGATCCTGCCTGCGGCGAAGATACCTTCCAGCTTCAGTATACATTCTGGCGATGGGACCCATGTCTCCTGAGTTCTTTACGAAATCGCCCCCGGGGGGTCTGCCTGTGGTTCTCAGGGCCTCCATGAATAATCTCGAAGAACTCATTATTCTTCTAAGTTCCTTGAGTTTCGATATTGCAACTGCCCAGGAGCCAAGGGACAGTAAAAGAATCAGAAGGAGTATAAACTTGGTAAAGCCGTCTGAGTTGACAACTGTTGACCAGACCTGACCCAGCATTCTATCTCTCTTTCAGTTTTGCCACGGCTTCTATCTCAATCATGGCATTAAGTGGAAGTTTTGATACCTGAAAAGCGGCACGGGCAGGATAGGGTTCATTAAAAAACTGGGAATAAACCTTGTTCACTGCTGCGAAATCGTTCATGTCGGAAAGAAGCACTGTTGTTTTTATGACATCATCCATGCATCCTCCGGCTTCTGAAAGTATCCTTTCCATGCTTTGAAGAGCAAGGAGGGTCTGATCTTCTACGGTTTCCCCCAATGTCATTTTCTCCTGGTTCATGCCAAGCTGCCCGCTTATGAAAACCAGAGAATCAGACACAACAGCCTGACTGTACGGCCCTACTGGTTTCAATGCACCATCTGTAAAAACAGCCCGCTTTGTCATATTACCCTCCAGGGATTCTTTACCGACAGTATACGCCGGCGGCACCAATTCTGTTCCATCAAAGGGAAAGATCTTCCGATGCGGCCCGCAGAGAATCAGACAATTCTCTTATGGTATACGGCTTCGACAAAACGCCACTGAATCCGTAATCACGATAATTGGCCATTACGTCGTTGCCTGAATACCCGCTTGACACAATCACCACTGCGTCAGGATCCAGCCTGAGAACCTGTTTCACCGCATCTGCTCCACCCATTCCTCCGGGAATGGTAAGATCCATTATCACCGCTTTGTAGAAATCTCCTTTCTCCATTGCGTACTTGTACATTTCAATCGCAGCATTCCCTTCGGTCACCACATCGGTGCTGTACCCGAGAGCATCGAGCATTATTACCGCTGTTTCTGCTACAAATCGGTCGTCATCCAGAAGAAGAATCCTGCCTGCCGCAAGGGGAGGGCGCAAAGGAAAACTGCCGAACCCGGAATGATTCCTGTCTTCAGAGGCGGGAGCAGTGAGTGAGAATACCGCTCCGCCATATTCACCATTGGATACGGTAATAGTTCCCCCATGCCTTTGCACAATAGAGAAGCTTGTCGCCAGACCCAGACCATGTCCGCCCTCTCTGGTGGAGAAGTAAGGATCGAAAAGATTCTCCATGGCAAGTGGTGAAACACCCGGACCGCTGTCTTTGAAGGTAATCTGAACATACCGGCCCCGGGATGTCTCTGAATTTTTTACCTCAATCTCAAGCCTGCCTGAGTCGTTCATTGCCTGTTTGGCATTGGTGATAATGTTCTGGAAAACCTGGCTGAATTGCTGGGAATCAACATTCAGATTCCAGATTCCTTCTTCAACCTTAAGATCCAGCAGCACAGACGAACCCCGCAGCACGAAAACAGCCACTTCTCTGAGAAGAACTTCAGCCTGCACTGAAGTTCTGACAGGGGCACCGCCCTTTGAGAAGGTGAGAAGCTGGCCGGTAAGTTCTCTTGCACGGAAAGTGGCTTTTTCAGCACTGTCTATGAGTTCCAGCTGTTTATCTCCGGATTCGACACCATGCCTGAGAAGGCTCAGAGAACCCAGTATTCCAGTGAGAATGTTGTTGAAGTCATGGGCAATTCCCCCGGCAAGCAGCCCGACAGATTCAATTCTTTCATTTCTGATGGCCTCACGCTGAAGCAGCCTTTTTTCTGTCACATCAAAGATCGTTACGAAGTGAAAGAGCTGATCACCCTCGCTGAAACTGTTCACTATTCCCTCGACTGAGTTAACGGCTCCGGTATCCCGAAGAAAACTGCACGAGAAGTGGCTGGATTCGCCGCTGTGAAGGCTTTTTACCGGGTCAAGACTGGTTTTGTCTTCGCCAAGAAGAAAGCCTGACAGAGTTCTACCCTGGAGATCGACAGAATTCAGTCCCGTGAATTCGCATGCCTTTCTGTTGCAATCCACAATGATTCCGGATTCATCAAGCAGGAAAATAGCTGTAGGGTCGGCATCAAGAAGCATCTGCTGCCTGGTTCTGCTTTTCTTTACCTCTTCACGGGCCCGCATTCTCTCAACTGCCCCGCCGATCTGACTGCTTATACTGGTTACGAATTGAAGATCTTCTATTGTGAACTTGCCGGTTTCCTGGTAACTCTGAAATGCAATGACTCCGATATGGCTCGTTCCGGCATCAAGAGGAACGGCGATATACTGTTTCGATATGATTTCATCTTCCATCCACACCGGACAGTTCGGATCCCGTATCATTCGCCGGCTTTGATCCTCATCAAGCATCACAGATTCACCAGTGTGAAAAACATAATGGGTGAATGATCGGGGATCGGTGAGCTTTTCACGCTTCTGATCCTTCTCGTCTAGAAAAACCGGCAGATCGAACGAGTCGTCTTCAGCGTTGTAAAGTGCAATATAGAAGTTGTCGGCATCAAGGATTTCCCTGAGTACCTCTGCCACCCGCATGCACAGGTCGTTAATATCTTCTGCCTCTCCTGCAGCAATTGCGATGTCAGCAAGTGACCTGCTTATGGCAAGAGCATGTCTGCTGGTTTTTATACCCCTGGACAGTTTGACATTTGTGAAAATGACGAAAAGTATAAACACGCCTAGAAGCAAAAACAGAGCATAGTAAAAATAATCAGACAGCCGTTGTCTGACTGTTCCTGCAAGCCACTTGCTGAGAAGAGCATAGTATTCCGAATCCTGCTGTTGCTTCATTCTCACCAGATCGGCATCGATAGCATCTATTATCCCCCCTGAGTGCTCTCTGTTACCGGCAAAGGAAAGTACGGTGGGATTCCACACTATTCCCTGCGGTACGAGCTCATAAGGGAATTCAGGGCTGAGCATGATGGTGCGGGGAACCGGAGTGCAGAGGGCTCTGCCATCCATAACAGCACTCATTGCTTCATCAAAAGTACCACACATTAACCTGTCGAATGGGATATCAAGTCCATCGAGGATATCGATGAATGTTGATGCATGAATGTCGTTCTCCAGAACAGCAACTGTACGCCCGGCAATATCCGTAATTGAGTTAAATTCGTTTCCCGGCTTTACAAGAAGAATAGACCAGCTGGAATGTACCGATTGTGAGGGAAATAGATAGATCTCTCTTCTGGCCGGAGTGACCGCCATGCATGTTAAAACATCTATCTCTCCTTGAAGAAGCAACTGCGTTAAATCTGTCCACGTTCCGGGAAGGTATTCAGGTGTCCAGTTTTCAAGCGCAGCAATCTCATTGAAAAGCTCTATGTAAAGGCCGGAGGGATTCCCGTTGTCGTCGGTGAATGACATAGGGTAATTCTCCTCATAGCCTACCCGCACGGTAAGAGATGAAATGATCAAACCCGCAACAAGAAAATAACTCACTCTTTCCCGCTTTCATAGAAAACAACACTGTGAGACTCAAACCCGGACCCGCTGTATATGAATCTGGCACTGAAGAACTTTCCGCAGTCGAGCCATTTCATGAATATCCTGTCGCCATCCCAGAGAGGAAGCTTCATGATATCCTTGTCGTCAATCCAGCACAAATCCCCCTCGGGGCAGCTTTCATTCAGTTTTCCTGTGAATTCCCGGGCTGTAAACACAAAAACATACCAGTCTTCCTGAGCATCGAAGGCAGGGAAGGTCAAAACACCTCTCATGTGAAGGTTTTTCACTGTCAATCCGGTTTCTTCGAGTACTTCTCTTACCGCACAGTCCTCGGGAGTTTCCCCGGGCTCAAATTTCCCCCCTGGTACATTCCATTTGCCGAAGTGCATGTCTTCACTGCGGGTATTGCGATGCATCATAAGGGTTCTGCCGTTGTTTCTGATGTAACAGAGAACTGCAAGTTTCATGGATAGGAATATATTACGGGGTTACTCTGGAACAAATAGACTGCTCAGGGGTTCAACTTAACTGGATTGTTTAACGGTGGCAATTTCAGAGGGGAATTATGACCATTTTTACAGCGCTTCTCGCCCTGCTGTCAACGGTGGAAATCGACAACTTCACCCCGTTTCCTTCGGGATACTCGGTGTTTCAGCAGAATGGCGTAAGCCGGGTAACAGTTGAGAGCGAAGATGCTTTTTTCTCTGCAGCACCGGGAACACCATTCCTTCCGCTTGCTGTAAGGGTATTCATTCTTCCTGGAAACTGCCAGGTTACTTCTGTCAGTGCCTCTCTTGAGTATCCCGCTTCCACCGAATATCTGGCCGCCCCTCTGGCTGCGGCACCCGTTATTCAGCCTGTAGGAAGCTCAGCAGCCTCCGCCTTTGAATCAACCACTCAAAGCATCACTTTTGGAAACCCCGCTGTTTCTTTTCACTCCGGCCATATTCTGGGTGCGTACACTATTGTTTCCTGCTCAGTTAATCCCTGGATATATGATGCCGACACACGAGAGCTCGGAGTGTCGCCGTTCTGTTCTCTTCAACTGAATCTGGAGAGCAGAGAAAACTGTCCTCCACTTTCGGATATTCAGGCTGAAATGCTGACTTTCCGTGCTAACGCCCTTGCAGACCGATACGGCCTGGCTCCATTTCAGGGCATCCCGCACAGCAATACTCTAAACGACGTTGATTATCTGATTATTACCGGCGCGGGTTACTCCGGCCCAATGTCCATAATGGAAGATCTGATCACTTCCAGAGGGCTCAGCTTTCAAACCCTTACCGTGGATCAGATCGATGGCAACTGGGAAGGCCTCGATGTTCAGGAGGACATAAGGAACTGCATAAAGCACTACTCCGAGAACTCAGGAACCGCCTTTGTTCTTCTTGCAGGCGATGAAACGGTTGTACCTGTGCGTGAGGTTTACACAGAATGCGAGGGCTGTATAGAATTCGCACCTTCCGACCTTTACTACGCCGATCTTGACGGGTCATGGGATGATAACGGCAACGGTATCTACGGTGAATACGCGGACAGCCTGGATTTGTACCCTGACGTAATGCTTGGAAGGCTTCTCTTCTCTACTCCCGAGGGGGCATCTGCGGTTTTCGAGAAGAACGCTGCATATTCTGACACTCCATCTTCCGAAACATGGTTCAGGAATGTTGTGCTGTGCGGTGCCCAACTCTTCCCCGCCATTGGCTATACCGGTGCAAAAGGCTGTGAAATGATGGCAGATCAGTTTCCTTCAGGTTTCAGCCTGACCAGGGCTTATGAAGTGGCTGTCGGCGACTATCCCGATACATATTTCCCGACACTTTATGATGGTGCAGGATGGAACCATTATGCAGGTCATGGGAACGACAGAGGGGTTTACTGGGCAGACAACTCGGGCATAATGACTATTTCGCGGATGAACGGATTCAGCAACCCGGGCCGTACAGGCATTCATTCCAGCATAGGCTGCCATACCGGTGATTTTACCGATCCCGGGGTCTGCCTTGCAGACACACTGCTTACTCTTCCATTACGAGGGGCTGCTGCTGCCTTTTTCAACACCTCATGGGGCTGGGAAGGCTACTGGCCCGAGATAGGCTCTTCCGAACGCCTCAGCCTGAACACTGTGGAGCAGGTCTATGAAAGAAATGCATCTTCTCTTGGGCTTGCATTCGTCTCGGCACTTGACATGGAAATACCCCTGATGACAGGGCCATACGATCGCGTGATGCAGTCTGTTCTGGCCTATTCCGCCTTCTGCGACCCCTCCATGCAGGTTCTTGGGGTTCCCCGTACAGAACCGGTTCCACCGCCACCCTTCAGAGTAGTCATGCTGAGCCCCAACCCTGCAGTCGGCAGCGGAGTCACATTCAAGGTCACGGGGCTTTCGGTTTTTTACGATGTAACCGTATTCAATATTGCAGGCAGGTCGGTAATTGAATCGTTCATTCTTCCACAAAATACCGTATTCACCATTGAAACCGGTTCTCTCCCTGTGGGTCTGTACTTCATCTCCGCCAGGGCTCCCGGGGGCAGCACAGAAGCTGAAGGTTTCGTTCTTCTCAGGTAAGACAAACATATTTTCAGACAGAAAAGTCTGCAGAGATACCTGTTAGCTTCCAGCCTGGAATACAACGGGAGTTACGGTGTATTTACAGCAGAGGATCAAATCATCCGAAAATCGAACAGATATCTGTTCCACTGAACTGGAGTCAATATGCTGAGAGTTCTGATTCTTCTTGTTTCTGTGGTAGCAGGTGGCAGCCAGAGCGTTCTGCCCGCAGTTCTCGAGATCATCAATGATGAGGGTCAGTTTGCATTCACTGATGGTTCATCTTTATACCGGTTTTTTGAAGACGGCTCCTTCCTTATGGAGCCCATCGGTATTTCAGGCAGGGCTATCGAAGGTTTCTGGAAGTCAACTGATCAGGGTGTTATGGAAATTACAGGGCTATGGACATGGTATAACGGTGTATCTTCAATAAACGATTACCGCAAAATGGTAATCTTCATAACTATCCTGTCTATGGACGAAATAGAGTTAGATATGCCGTGGCAAGAGTCGGATACCCGATTATACGATGTCTACTTCACGACGGAAGAGCTTGGGCCCGTTGAAATGGCAGAATAATTTCAAATATGGGATTATAATGCAGTGTATTGAATCAATCTATTCAAGGCCCGAACTGAGTTGTATCAGCAGTTCGTCTAGAGCCTTCTTGCGCGTCCAGGCATCGGCCAGCGGATGACGGCTGATCAAGCCGTTTTCAACACCTACCATGCAGGGCGCAGCATCCTCGATGAGAGCCATCACGGCAGCATAGCCAAGTTTGGTTGCCAGAATTCTGTCGCTGGTGGTAGGATTACCTCCACGCTGAACATGCCCCAGCACTGTTACCCGGCTCTTTATCCCTGAGATGGCTTCTATTTTTCCGGCGATCTCATACGCGCTGCCTTCCTCATCGCCTTCTGCTACAACAAGAATGCTTGATGTTCTGCCGCTCTCTGTTCTGCTCATGAGCTTTTTGCATATCAATGGGATATCAGTGGGTGTTTCCGGTATCAGAATTCCCTCAGCGCCGGTTCCAACACCAACCTCGAGAGCAATAAAACCCGCGTGACGTCCCATAACCTCAACAATAAAAAGGCGATCGTGGGCAGCTGCGGTGTCTCTGACTTTGTCTACTGCTTCAAGAGCGGTGTTTACTGCGGTATCAAAACCTATGGTGAAATCGGTTCCCCATATATCGTTGTCTATGGTGGCAGGAGCACCGACAACCCGCACACCATGCTCTCGCTGGAGATCATTCGCGCCCCGGAAGCTTCCGTCGCCCCCGAAAACAACCAGCCCTTCAATACCTCTGTCTCTCAGATTGGATGCAGCACGGAACCTTCCTTCCGGAGTCAGGAATTCATCACTTCTCGCGGTATGCAGAATTGTTCCACCGCGCTGAAGAATATTGCTCACATCAGTTGAAAACATGGGAAAGATCTCATTCTCGATAAGCCCCTGATACCCTCTTTTTACACCGAACACGGAAAGGCCACGGGTGAGTGCTGTCCTCACCGTGGCCCGTATTCCGGCGTTCATTCCCGGGGCGTCTCCGCCACTGGTCAGAACTGCTAACGATTTCAGGGTAACCTACTTCCCGCTTTTCGCAGGAGAGTCAACAAGCTCGAGAATAACAGCTTCAGCCGCGTCTCCGTGACGGGGTCCAAGCTTCACTAAACGGGTATAACCCCCCGGCCTTTCCGCATAGCGGAGACCAAGTTCGTTAAATACTTTCTTAACCGCAATTGAGCCGTAAACCATACCGGCAACGAGTCTGCGGGAATGAACTGTATCATTCTTACCCTTTGTGATTATTCTCTCGGCAAGACTTCTGGCTGCCTTGGCTCTGGCCTGGCTGGTTACAACTCTTTCCTCAAGGAAAAGAGATGTTACCAGGTTACGGAGCATTCTGGTTCTGGCGTCCTTTTTCCTGCCCAGCTTGGGAGTTGTCTTTCTGTGGCGCATTTAAACTCCCGATCCTTTCTATGTAGCCAGAGAGCGTCCGTGGGCTTCAAGCAATTCCCTGACCACATCTACGGATGCAGCCCCAAAATTGCGAAGCTCAAGGAGCTCATCAGCAGTCTTCGATGCCAGCTGGTTTATCGTGGTGATACCTCCGGCTGACAGAATTTTTACATACCTTTTTGAGAGGTCGGTACCTGCGAGTTCAACATCTTCCATTGAGTGTTCAACAGCGGGTGTTGCCGATTCCTCAGTTGTCTTTGTCTCTTCATCAGCCTCGACCATGTCAGCTACCGGCTCCTCAATACCCAATCCCAGAACCATCTCCAGATGCTTCGTGAGTATTCTCGCAGCGCTTTTTATAGCTTCCTCGGGTGAGATGCTGCCGTCGGTGGTAATCTCCATGTTAAGGCGGTCGTAATCAGTTCTGTCTCCGACACGGGCGCTCTCCACCTCGAAGTTCACTTTCCTCACCGGGCAGAACCAGGAGTCGACGAGAATAGTTCCTATCTCGCGACCCTTGCTCTGGTTGTACCACTCGTCTTGTGTAACAAAGCCCTTGCCGCGTGCAACATCGACTGTGATATCGAGTTCTCCGCCTTCTTCTGTAATCTCAGCGATTACCTGATCGAGGTTGGCAATAGTCGCACCTTCATCACACTGAAAAGATTCAGCTGTATAAACACCGGGTTTGTCTGCTTTGAGAGTAAACCTGGTTGCACCCTGCCCGCTGTACCTGACAGCAAGAGATTTAATATTGAGAATAATATCCGGTACATCCTCCAGAACACCGGTGAGAACGCTGAACTCGTGTTCAGCTCCTTTGATCGAAACGGAAACCGGAGCCGCACCTTCAAGAGAAGATAGCATAACCCTGCGGAGAGCCGTGGCCAGCGTTCTGCCGAACCCTCTCTCAAGAGCGCTCACGGTCATTCTTCCAAATCGGTCGGTGAGGGTTTCCTCGTCCCACTTGATAATATCCGGCAGATGTAGTTTCATGTATTCCATCGTGTCCCCCTGAACGCTGAAGTTATCAGTTCTTACCTCTGCGCCTCTTGTTGGGCCTGCATCCGTTGTGAGGTATTCTTGTAATATCCTTCACTCCGGTTACTTCCAGGTCTGTGGACTGCAGGGCACGAACAGCAGCTTCCCTGCCGGAACCCGGACCTCTGACCCAGACCTCTACTTTTTTTAGCCCGGCTTCAAGAGCCTTTTCGCCAGCCTGAACAGCTGCCTGGCTCGCCGCAAAAGCCGTGCTTTTTCTGGTTCCACGGACACCAGTGGTACCACCGCTGGCCCAGGTTATTACGTTACCCACTCTGTCGGAGATCGTAATAACTGTGTTGTTGAAGGAAGATTTGATGTGGGCCACACCGTGTATGTCAGAGACCTTAGTAATCTTTTTTGCAACTTTACGTACTTTTCCCTTTGGCATGACTCACCTACTTTCTCTTTCCATGACCGCGCTTCGGTCCTTTTCTGGTCCGGGCATTCGTGTGGGTGCGCTGCCCCCGGACAGGAAGGTTCTTTCTGTGTCTGAGACCGCGATAGCAGCCGATATCCATCAACCTTTTCCGGTTCATGTTTACCTCTGCTCTGAGAGAACCCTCGACCTTGTAGCCATCTTCTATTACTTTTCGGAGAGCCGCTACATCGGTCTCCGTAAGAGCATCGGTGTTTCTGTCCAGGGGAATTCCCACAACAGTGAGAATTTTTCTGGCGCTGGTCATTCCGATACCGTGAATGTATGGAAGCGCGTAGACCACCTGTTTGTTACGCGGTAGATCCACACCTGCTATTCTCGCCACTTGTTACCTCCGTTACTGCCGCCCGGCGGCTAACCCTGTCGCTGCTTGTGACGCGGATTGCGGGAACATATGACGAGTACTTTTCCCTCTCTCCGTACAATTCGACAGTATTCGCAAATTTTCTTCACTGAACTGCGTACTTTCATCGCGGCTACCTCACTTATACCTGTAAGTGATCCGTCCTCTGCTCAGATCATAGGGAGACAGTTCTACTGTAACCCTGTCACCGACCAGAATACGGATGTAATGCATTCTCATCTTGCCTGACACATGACAGAGAACAACATGCCCCTCCGGTTTATCAAGCTCGACTCGACACATGCTGTTTGGAAGAGTCTCAAGGACCGTTCCATCAACAACAATGCCCTGTTCTTTCGCCATCTTGTCCTCTCGTTAGGTCAAGGAAGTGCAAATATCCTCATAAAGGACTATGCCGTCAATACTTCCGGCTCATTGCCCCTTACAATGACAGTATTCTCCGCGTGAGCAGAGAGACTGCCATCCAGGGTTACAACAGTCCATCCATCCTGCAAAAACCTAACCTCAGCGGTACCTGCATTCACCATGGGTTCGATGGCCAGCATAAGCCCGTTTCTTAACTTCATACCTCTGCCTGCTATGCCATAGTTTGGCACCTGCGGGCTCTCGTGAAGCTTTTTCCCGATTCCATGGCCCACCAACTGGTGAACAACACTGAATCCATTGGCCTCTACATAACTCTGAACAGCATGTCCTATGTCACCCAGGCAGTTGCCTGTCACAGCCGCTGCAATTCCCCTGTTCCTTGCTTCATACGTTACTTCCACAAGTTTTCGGGCTTCCAGCGAAACATTGCCGACCATAATAGTATCAGCCGCATCCCCATGGTAACCATTTTTGTAGGCACCCACATCAATGCCTACAATGTCTCCGTCCATCACTGCCCTGCCGGCGGATGGAATGCCATGCACAACCTCGCGGTTGATGGAAACACAAACCGCAGCTGGATATCCGTTGTAGTTCAGAAATGAGGGAACTGCACCCTCAGCTCTGATAATATCCCTTCCAAGTGCATCTATTTCCGCCGTAGTAACACCAGGTTTTATGAACTGGGCAATCTCTGTGAGAACCTTTCTCACAATTCTGCCCGATTCCCTGACAGCAGCCATGTCTTCTGCTGAAGTAACTATTCCCATGCCTGAAGCTCTTTCAGAATTCTGTCTGTAACTTCAAGGGTGGAACCAGTTCCATCAACGGCGACCATCCTGTCGCCGTAGTACTTGACCAGAGGCGCTGTTTCCTGCCTGTAAACCTCGAACCGATGGTGGATCACCTCTGGTGCATCATCGGTTCTCTGGTAATTCTCGATTTTTTCCTGCCTTTTGCTTCTTCTGAGCACCAGGCGTTCTGCCGCTTCCTCTTCCGGAACATTCAGAAACAGGGCACATGTCAATTCAATACCAAGATTCATAAGGTGCGTATCGAAAGACCTGGCCTGTGAAACATTCCGCGGGTAGCCATCCACTATGAATCTGTCAAGCTGTGAAATCGCCTTGAACAGAACATAATTTGCGGTGATATCATCTACCAGCTCACCCGCGGCGATAATGTGTCCGATTCCCCGGCCGATGGGCGTTCCTTCCAGAACTTTGCCCCTGAACAGCTCTCCCGTGGAAATATGGGTGAGCCGGTACACGCGGGCGATCTCCATCGCCTGAGTGCCTTTGCCCGATCCGGGGGAACCGAAGAATACCAGTCTCATCGTCTTCCGCGAATCCTTCCTTTTGCAAGGAAACCGTCATAGTGCCTCATGAGCAGATGGGTTTCTATCTGCCGCAGTGTTTCCAGAGCCACACCCACGACGATCAGAAGACTCGTACCGCCGAACATGAAGTTAACACCGGCATGACGCATGAGCAGCATGGGCAGCACGGCAATCGCAGCAAGGAAAATAGCTCCCGGCAGGGTTACCCTTACCAGAACCTTTTCGATGTACTTTGCAGTGCTCTTGCCGGGTTTGCGCCCGGGTATGAAGCCACCCTGCTTTTTCATGTTGTCTGCAAGATCCTGCGGATTAAACACAATCGCAGTATAAACATACGCGAACAGTATTATCAGCGCAGAGTAGATAATGATGTATACAAGACCTCCGGGGGCCATCCAGTTGTTTACCCATCCGGAAATGTCACTGTTCGGAAAGAACATGGCAATTGTGGAAGGAAACATCATGAATGACTGGGCAAATATCACCGGAATAACTCCGGCGGTGTTAAGCCTGAGGGGTATGTGAGTACTCTGCCCTCCGTAAACCTTCCTGCCTCTTACCTGTTTTGCGTAGGACACAGGGATTCTGCGTTGGGCTTCGGTCATTATCACAACAAAGGCAACAACAGCAAACATGAACACCAGAAGGAATATTCCTGTTATGAAGTTAGTCTGCTGAAGCACAAAGATATCTCTGTACATGGAAATTATTGCATCCGGGAGCCTGCCTACAATTCCGGCAAAAATGATAAGACTTATGCCATTGCCGATACCTCGCTCGCCTATCCTCTCTCCCAGCCACATCACGAATATCGTGCCGGTAATGAGGGTGAGAACGGTCTGCAGAGTGAAGGCCAGTCCGGGATTGGGTACCACGCCCGGAACCTGGGCATTCATTCCTATAAGATACTGGCTGATCCCAAGCCCCTGGATAAAGGCAAGAAGAACTGTTCCGTACCTGGTAAGTTCAGTCATCTTCTGACGGCCGGCTTCACCCTCTTTCTTCAATTTCTCGAAGTAGGGAAGCACTGATCCCAGAAGCTGAATGATGATGGAAGCGGAGATATAGGGCATAATGCCAAGAGCAAAGATACTTGCCCTGCTCAGTGCTCCACCTACGAAAAGGTCGAACATCCCCATAACGCCGCCGCCGCTGGAGAATGCTTCCTGAAGTGCGTGGCTGTTGATACCGGGTACAGGAATAAATCCGCCGAGGCGATAAATTGCAAGCAACCCGAACGTATAGATGATCTTCTTCCGGAGTTCCGGGATCTTCATTACGCTGTCAAAACCGCGCATCAGCTAAGCACCTCCGCAGTACCTCCGGCTTCGGTAATAGCTTTCACGGCACTTTCGGTGTAAGCGCTGGCGCACACCGTAAGACTGTGTTCAAGCTGCCCGTTGCCGAGGATTTTCACCGGTTTCAATCTGGAGGAAATCAACCCGGCAACCTTAAGGATGTCCGGGGTAACAACTGAATCCTTCTCGAACCGATTAAGCATGCCGATATTGACTACCTGATATCTTACCGCATGGCGGGCATTGCTGAACCCCTTGTGAGTCATGCGCCTTTGAATGGGCATCTGTCCGCCCTCGAACCATGGCTGTATAGACGACCTGGCTCTCTGGCCCTTGTGCCCTTTTCCTGCCGTACCACCCGTACCGGAGCCCAGACCACAGCCTCTGCGCTTGCGGTCTTTTTTTGCTCCCTGTGCAGGCCTGAGGTGTTGAAGCCTTCTCATGCATCCACCTCCTGCACTTCCACGAGGTGTTTCACCTGAAACAGCATTCCGCGGATCTGAGGTGTGTCGTTGTGTATTCTTGAAGAGCTGATTCTGCCAAGACCAAGAGCCTCAAGAGTTCTCTTCTGAACACTCTGACGGCCAATGGCACTCTTAATCTTTGTAACACGCAACTGCGGGAGCTTCTTTTCATCCATTAGCTTTGCTCCTTTCAGCGACAATGGTGCGCCTGACTGAGCTTACGCGATCGATGGTGATAAGATCCCGAAGACCACTCATTGTGGCTTTGGTGACATTATGAGAGTTGTTGGATCCCTGTGCCTTTGTAAGCACATCTTTAACTCCGGCGCACTCCATGATGGCTCTTACCGCACTTCCAGCGATTACGCCGGTTCCGGGGCTTGCAGGTCTGAGAAGAACCTTGCCAGCTCCGAATGTTCCGATAATCAGGTGAGGAATTGTGCGGTTGTCGATAAGAGGAACCTTGATCATACCCTTCTGGGCATTCTCCGTTGCTTTCCTTATCGATTCCGGAAGTTCGGTGGCTTTACCCAGACCCACACCGACCCTGCCATTCTGATCGCCGACGGCAACGATGGCATTGAACCCGAAAGTTCTTCCACCCTTTGTCACTTTGGCGCATCTGTTAACGGCAATCAGTCTGTCGATCAGACCCTCTTCTTCCAGTGCAGACGGTCTGCGCTGTTCTTTTTTCTGCCCCTTTTTGCCTTTGGAATCGTTCTGTGATTCCCTGTTGCCTCTGGGGTTTCTTTCATTTCTTTCTGTTCTTTTTTCCATCAGTGCCCCCTAAAAATCCAGCCCGCAAAGGCGAGCCTTCTCCGCCAGGGCTTTCACCCTGCCGTGATAGGGATGTCCACCTCTGTCAAACACCACAGAACTGATTCCCTTTTCCTTTGCCTTTTCGGCAATTTGTGCGCCAAGAGCCTCAGCCAGCTCGGTTTTTGTACCGCTGGCGGAAGACCTGAACTCTTTGGAGTCTGTGGTAAGAGCAAGAAGGGTTTTCCCCTCAACATCATCAATGATACAGGCAATAATATGCCTGAGAGACCTTTTGACGAAGAGTCTGGGGCGCTCAGGTGTACCGGAAATCTTCTTTCGGATGCGCCTGTGCCTTCTGGAGAGGCTCTCTCGCCTAGTCAATTTTGCCATTATCTACCTCTCCTTTCTAACTTGCTACCGACTTGGCAGCCTTGCGCTTCACTTGCTGGTCGCTGTAGCGGAAACCGATAAGATTATAGGGTTCCACTTTGCGCAGTTTGTAAAGAGTTGATGCAAAAGCACCAACAAGATGCTTGTCGTTTCCTGATATCTTCAGAGAAAAGGTGTTCTGACCCGGCTGTACCTCGATTTTAAGCGCTTCGGGAATTGCTACTACCACCCTGTGGCTGAAACCTATCTGCATATCGATTGCTTTCGGTTTCACCTCTGCGGTGTAGCCCTTTCCCTGCACTATAAGAGTTCGGGTGTGGCCGTCTCTTACCCCCACGACTCTGTTGTTAAGCTCAGCCCTTGTTACACCATGCAGTCTGCGCTGGTTCGGGCTGTCATCGAGCCTTTTTACATAAAGAATGGATCCGTCAACTTCTACTGTAATGCCTTCGGGCAGAGGATATGAGTCTTTCCCCCGTGCTCCCTGAACAGACACGATGCCTTCGGATATCTTTACTTCGATGCCATCCAGAAGGATGGGAAGATTGCCTATTCTTGACATATTTCCCCCTACCAGATGTGCAGCAGCACTTCGCCGCCGACTTTGTTTCTTTTTGCCTCTGCGTCAGTGATAACACCTCGGGGTGTGGTGAGAACAGCGAGACCGCGTCCTCCCATTACCCTTTTGATACCCTCGACGCCTGCATAAACCCTGCATCCCGGTTTGGAAATGCGCTTCAGTCCAAGGATGAGAGGCTGACCGTTCCTGTAGGACAGATAGACCCTCAACATTCCCTGCTTGCCATCTTCCATTCTCCTGAAACCGCGAATATATCCGTGGTTGTAGAGAACTCTGGCGATACTTGCCTTCATCTTCGAGGCCGGAATATCGACCATCTTGTGTCCGGCAGAAGAAGCATTCCTGATGCGGGTCAGCATATCAGCGATAGGATCTGTCATTGACATAATTTACTGTTCTCCCTACCAGCTTGCTTTGCGCACGCCCGGAATCATGCCGCGGTTGGCCATGTCCCGGAAACAAATGCGGCATACGCCGAACTTTCTGAGGTAGCCCCTGGGTCTTCCGCACAGTGAGCACCTGTTGTATTTTCTTACACCGAACTTTGGCGTTCTTTTACACTTCTCAATCAGGCCCTTCTTTGCCATTAAGCACCTCCCCTGCCGCTGCGGCGGAATGGCATACCGAAGAACTTGATGAGTTCATAGCCTTCTTCATCCGTATCGGCGGTGGTAACAATAGTGATGTTCATTCCCCTGAATTTGTCGATTTTATCAACGTCAATCTCAGGGAAAATAGCCTGTTCCTCAACGCCGAAATTGTAGTTTCCCCTGCCGTCGAATCCCTTGGGAGAAAGACCTCTGAAGTCTCTCACCTGAGGCAGGGAAAAGTTTATCAGCCTGTCAAGGAATTCCCACATTCTGTCACCTCTGAGTGTGGTAAAGACGCCGATAGGCATCCCCTCGCGTAGTCTGAAACCTGCAACGGAGGTTTTCGCCTTTACGACCACGCACTTCTGACCCGTAAAGGTCTCCATCTGGCTCTGTGCATTGGTCACGTTGTTGGCGTTGTCCATGGCTTCCTTGCCAAGCCCCATATTGACAACCACTTTTGTAATCACAGGAATCTGCATGGGATTAACGTAGTTAAACCTCTCCTGCATCTTCCCCTTGACCTCATCGCGGTAGATCTTCTGGAGTCTGGGTATTGCGTTTTGCTTCATCATCAGCCCCCTAACCGACAACTATGGTTTCGCCGCAGGCTTTGCATACGCGCCTGAGACGGCCTTCGGCATCGCGGGTACGGCTTATGCCTGTGGCTTTGCCGCATCCGGGGCATATAAGCCTGAGGTTCGATACATGAATCGGTGCCTCGCGCTCGATGATGCCGCCCTGCTGATTTCTCTGAGAGGGGCGGGTGTGTCGCTTGATCATGTTGAGACCTTCGACAATGGCCCTCTGACTACCGGAAAACACCTTGAGTATTTTTCCGGATTTCCCTCTTTCATTTCCCAGTAACACCTTAACTTTATCACCCTTCTTAACGTGCATCTATATCACCTCCGGGGCCAGCGAAACGATCTTCATGAAACGCTGTCGGAGTTCACGGCCCACAGGGCCGAAAATACGCGTTGCAACGGGCTGTCCCTGCTCATCAAGGATCACGGCGGCATTGTCGTCGAAACGGACACTCGAACCGTCTGATCTGTTTAGCTCTTTGCGGGTACGGACCACAACGGCCCTGCGCACATCGCTCTTCTTCACGGTGCCGCCAGTGATGGCTTCTTTCACTGTTACAACAATGATGTCACCAATCCGGGCATAGCGGCGCCTTGTGCCGCCGAGCACCTTGATGCAGAGGACCTCGCGGGCGCCGGAGTTGTCGGCCACCTTGAGTCTGGATTCCACTTGGATCATCCTTCAGTCCTCCTAGCGTGCCTTCTCCACGATTTCAAGAAGACGCCAGCGCTTGAGTCTTGAGAAGGGACGGGTTTCCGAAATGGTAACCACATCGCCTGCTCCACACTGGTTCTGCTCGTCGTGGGCGTAGTACTTTCTGGTTGTTCTGTTTCTCTTGCGGTAAACCGGATGGGCTCTGAGGGTGGAAACTTCGACTACAATGGTTTTATCCATTTTGTCTGAAACTACCAATCCGCGGAGAATCCTCCTGCTTCCATTAGTTGATTCTGTCAACGTCAGCTCCCTTCCTTATCCGCTGCAAGACCGAGTTCTTTTTCGCGGATCACTGTAAGAGCCCTGGCGAGACTTCTCTTTGAGTCGCGGATCTTCAGCGGATTGTCAAGCTGCATGGCAGCTTTGCGAAAGCGGAGATTGAAAATCTCGATACGCATTTCACTGACCTGTTCCTGAAGTTCCTCGATACTCATGGACTGGAGTTCGTGTGCTTTCATTGCTGTATTTCCTCCCTGTCCCTTGCAACAAACCTCGTTTTAAGCGGAAGCTTGTGGCTGGCAAGTCTCATGGCTTCTTTGGCGGTGTCCATGGGAACACCCTCTATCTCGAACATGACTCTTCCAGGCTTGACCACGGCAACCCAGAAGTCGACTGCTCCTTTTCCTTTACCCATTCTGGTCTCGGCAGGAGTGGATGTAACAGGCTTGTCGGGAAACAGCCTTATCCATACCTTACCTCCTCGACGGATGTGTCGGGTTAAGGCGATACGAGCGGATTCGATCTGAGCACTGGTGATCCAGTTAGCTTCAGTGGCCTGCAAACCGTACTCGCCAAAAGCCACGGTATCTCCGCCTTTGGCGCGGCCACGCATGCGGCCCCGGTGATGCTTGCGAAACTTTGATCTTTTCGGCATTAACATTTTATATCACCTGCACTCTCAGGATCCGGCCACAGGGACTTCGTGTACCTCGCCATTGTAGATCCACACCTTCACACCAATCACACCGTATGTTGTACGGGCAATGCCTCTGGCAAAATCGATATCTGCCCGGAGAGTGTGCAGAGGAACTCTTCCCTCGTGGTAGGTGTTGATTCTGGACATTTCTGCGCCCCCGAGACGGCCGGCACAGGAAATTTTTATTCCCTGGGCACCTGCGCGAATCGAGTCGGAAATGGTTCTTTTCATGGCTCGTCTTACACTGACCCTGTTTTCCAGCTGGCGAGCCACACTGTCTGCCACAAGCATGGCGTCAGTTTCCGGCTTCTCCACCTGGTTAACTTTGATCTTTACTGTCTTTTTTGTCAGATGCTTGAGCTCGCTGGTCAGGCTGTCAATAGTGCTGCCGCGACTGCCGATAACAAGACCGGGCCTGGCTGTACTGATAATGACCTGCACTTCCTGCGGTTTACGCTCGATGAGGATTCTTGAAAGCTGGGCTCTCTCAAGGCGACGGTAAACGTATCGTCTGATGCGTTCATCTTCCTCAATGAATCTGGCATAGTCTCTGCCCCTTGCAAACCAGTTCGAATCCCAGCTGCGGCTTATACCGAGCCTGAGACCGATCGGATTGGTTTTCTGACCCAAACGATTACTCCTCTCCAGGTTCGGCGCCGTCGGCAACTTTAACCACTATATGGCTTGTCCGGTGGCGGATCTTAGTGGCACGACCGCGAGCTCTGGGCATCCAGCGAACTACGGTTGGACCTTCATCTACTGTAATAGTCCTGACTTTCAGGTCGTCTATGTCAAGTTTTGCACCTTCAGCCTTTGCAACAGCGTTGGCAACGGCAGAATCAAGAGTTCGCCCCACTATCTTGGAAGCGTTCTTGGGAACGCTCATAAGAATAGCAAGAGCCTGGTTCACAGACTTGCCCCGAACCAGGTCCGCAACAGCACGGGCTTTCCTGGGGGGAACTTTAACGAATCTGGCCTTGGCAGTGGCTTCCATGTTCCCTCCCTAGGTTGTTTTCTTCTCACGGTGACCGCGGAAGGTTCTTGTGGGAGCAAACTCGCCGAGTTTGTGCCCAACCATGTTTTCTACAACAAACACCGGTACGAATTTCCTGCCGTTGTGAACGGCGAAGGTCTGCCCCACGAAATCTGGTGGAATTGTGGACCTGCGAGCCCAGGTCTTGATGACCTTTTTCTCGCCGGATTCCACATGAGCATCTACCTTTTTCTGGAGGTTCGCATCGATGTATGGGCCTTTCTTCAATGAACGGGCCATAACTACTTCCTCCTCTTACCGGCTGGTCTGCGTCTTGTGATCAGTTTATCGGACTGCTTCTTGCTCTTACGGGTACGAAGACCCTTTGCAAGCTGTCCCCACGGAGAGCACGGATGGCGCCCGCCGCTGGATTTACCCTCACCGCCACCCATCGGGTGATCGACAGGGTTCATTGCTACACCACGCACATGGGGTCTGCGGCCTCGCCAGCGGCTGGCTCCAGCTTTTCCCGGAACAACAAGATTGTGTTCCACGTTTCCCACTGTCCCTATTGTAGCTGCGCATTTGACCGGTACTCTGCGCATCTCTCTCGAGGGAAGCTTAAGCATGGCATAATTTCCTTCACGGGCCATGAGCTGAATAGACGTACCGGCACTTCTGGCCATCTGGCCTCCCCTGCCGGGTTTAAGTTCAACATTATGGATCATTGTTCCCAAAGGAATTCTTTCCATCGGGAGATGGTTCCCTACCTCAGGGGGGGCCATGGGGCCGGACATTACAGCATCGCCAACCGAAAGACCTACCGGCGCAAGAATGTAGCGTTTTTCTCCATCGGTGTAGACAACAAGAGCTATCCTTGCCGTACGGTTGGGATCGTATTCGATGGTTGCAATGCTTCCTGGAATACCAATCTTGCTGCGCTTGAAGTCGATCATTCGGTACATTCTCTTGTGGCCACCGCCGCGGTGTCTTGCAGTAATGCGGCCCTTGCTGTTCCTGCCTGCGTTCTTCTTGAGAGGAGTCATGAGCGACTTCTCTCCGTGGTCTCGGGTTATCTCGGCAAAATCAGGAGATACCTTGAACCTGGTACCGGGAGTCATGGGTTTCCATCGTTTCAGTCCCATGGTTACACCCCCTCAAAGAAGCTGACAGAGTGACCTTCGGCAAGAGTAACTATTGCCTTCTTCCAGGCAGCTCTGCGCCCTATGTTGCGACCGAGTCTCTTTACTTTACCGTCCATCTTTATCGTATGCACCTTCAGAACCTTAACATCGAATATCAACTCAACAGCCCTTGCAATCTGAGGTTTTGTGGCTCCCGGAATCACCTTGAAGGTGTATCGGTTGTACAATTCACGGGCATTTGTTGACTTCTCTGTTACCATGGGTTCCAGAATTATCTGACGCGGGTCCATTAATTCACCCTCGCCTTCAGCTGATCCAGAGCATTCTCCGCAACCAGTACCACCTCTGAATTAACGAGGGTGGTAACAGGTACATGGCTTGCTGCCACTGCGTGCACTCCGGGAATGTTACTGGCGGCTCTGGCAACCAGATGATCGCCGTTTGTGAGAATCACAGCATTTCTTCCTGTGAGCCCGTTTCCGTCCAGCATTTCTCTTACTTCACGAGTTTTTCCGGCAACCGCAAGGTCGCGGATAACTCTGAAATTACCCTCGGACAGTCTTTCACTGAGAATTCCGGCAAGAGCCTTGCGGCGAACCTTGCGATTTATCTTCAGACTGAAAAACCTTGGCCTGGGGCCATGGGCCACACCGCCGCTTCGCCAGATAGGGCTCTTGAAGGATCCCGCACGGGCGTGGCCTGTGTGCTTCTGTCTCCAGGGCTTTCTGCCGCTTCCTTTAACCTCTGCCCTGGTAAGCGAACAAGCATTGCCCTGACGCTTGTTGGTCTGTTCCGCACGAACAACTTCCCAGAGAACATGGGTTGAAACACCCATTGCAAAGAGTTCATCAGGGAGCTTAACGGCACCCACCTCTTCACCGTTCATGGTGTAAATTCTGGCTTCAGCCATCAGCTCTCACCTCCTCTGGAGACATGCTTCCTCACCATGAGGTAGCCGTTTTTGGCACCGGGTACTGCACCCTTGATCACAAGGAGATTCTTCTCGGCGTCTACCCGGACAACCTCGAGATTCTTCACTGTGCTCTTTGTGTTTCCAGTTTGACCGGGCATTTTTTTGTTTTTCCAAACCCTTCCCGGGGTGGCGCACTGGCCAATTGATCCCGGAACGCGTTTGGAATGGCAACCGTGGGTTTCGTCACCGCCGTGAAATCCGTGACGCTTAACTACACCCTGAAAGCCCTTACCCTTTGTGGTGCCTGTAACATCCACCTTCTCACCCGGAAGAAACATCTCCACTGTGAAAGAATCACCAGCTTTGACAGCCTTCGCGGGAGCGGGGAACTCAATAAGCCTGGAAACAGGAGGAGCTCCGGCCTTGTCAAGGTGACCCTTGAGGGGCTTGCTGAGCCTGCTCTCTTTCTTTGGCCAGTATCCCACCTGAACCGCTGAGTAACCATCGGTTTTGGGGGTTTTCACCTGCACCACAGGATTGGGGGCAGCTTCAAGCACCGTAACAGGTATAACGCGGCCGTCTTCTGCAAAGACGCGAGTCATACCTATCTTACGAGCCATGATTCCGCTCATAACCACTTCCCATCGCTGAAGTCCCCATAGAACGGGGGGACGAGCGTTTCTGTTTTCCGCCTGAAGGATCGTCCGTCCACGTCCTGTCAGTGCGGTTTTCCTCTTAACCCGGCCTTGCCGGGTCAGTAAGGAAGGGAACTACTACTTGATTTCCACATCCACACCTGCGGGAACATCGAGTTTCCTCAGGGCTTCAGTGGTCTGCTCATTCGGGTCTTGTATCTCGATCAGACGTGAATGCACTCTGATCTCAAACTGCTCACGCGACTTCTTGTTCACGTGAGGGCTTCTCAGAACTGTAATCATCGAACGTCTTGTGGGCAGGGGTATCGGGCCGGCAACACGGGCACCGGTGTTAACAACACCACGCACTATTTCAAGCGCCGACCTGTCAAGAAGACGGTGATCATATGCTCTGAGTCTAATCCTCAACCTGTTCTCGTTCAATGCAACTCCTTAAACAACAAAGGTTCCCGGACGGGCATCGCCCGCACAATAAAATAAACCGCTACGCTTCAGACCCATCTGCCCGCAGCACATGGACTTCGGCACACGCACCAGAACTCTTATTTCACCCCGGGTGTCTACCGATACCCGCAGGGGAGGCTATTATACACAATGCTTGTCAACTGTGCCACCCCTTGAAACAGATGAGCTTTTGCGGCGGCGGCTTTACGATAACAGTTCTTCCCTGCAGGCAGCAAAGTGGCTGATCAGTTCGTCCAGCCCCATAGATTTCTCTGCAGAAACTCTGAAGATTCTAACATCAGGATTGAGGCTCCGGCATTCCCTCTCTGCCCTTTCCATGTCAAACTTCAGATAAGGCATGAGATCTATCTTGTTCAGGAGAAGAGCATCTATCCTGGCAAAAAGACCGGGGTACTTAAGAATTTTGTCGTCGCCTTCAGGAAGAGACAGCATTCCGGCTCTTATATGCTCACCCAGATAGAATCCACTGGGGCATATAAGGTTGCCTACATTTTCAATCACGAGATACTGCCAGGTGTCTTTGAAAGGTTTCATTCTTTCAAGGGCCTGCGAGATCGCTTCCGCATCAAGATGACACGACCCTCCGGTTTCGATCTGAAAAGCGCAGGATCCTGCTTTGTTCACCCTGTCGGCATCACGACAGGTCTGAACATCTCCCTCAATTACTGCCATACGGTTGCCGAGTCTTTCTGCAAGCCGTTCCAGAAGCGCAGTTTTTCCGGCTCCCGGTGAACTCATCAGATTGATGCAGAGAAGGCCTGCCTCATTGATTATCTTCCTGTTCCGGTGGGCAGTTATGTCATTCCGCTGCATAACAGGGGACTGCATTTTCACTTCCTTTATTCTTTTTACCATTCTTCTCCAGTCGTATGGATACTGTCTACGACAAGGTCGTGTCCGGATAGTATTTTTCTGCGTAGGGAGCCGCAGAGAGGACAGGGTTCATACATATCAGCGGTGTTGTACTGTTCAAGGCATTCGAGGCAGAGCAGAAGCGCCTGGACTCTGTTCACCGAGAGCGTTACCCCGAGGTGCCCCTTCCCGACCAGAAGTGATTCAAGGCAGAACACGAGAGAGTCAGGGTTGACACAGGAAAGCACCCCGACAGACAGCGTGATCTTTTCAACAGAAGACCCGGGAAAAAGCTCCGACTCAACCATGCGTACTACTTCAGAGGCAAGGCTCAGTTCATGCATTCATCGCGTCCCGAAAGGCTCAAAGCTTCACCAGCAGGTTCCCTATTCTCAGCCCGGATCCTCTGAGATACCCGACAATTTCATCAACGGCTTTTCCTGCAGCCATACTGACAGCAGGACTGAGGCCTTCTCCGAGAGTTTCTGGGGGGTCTATCGTAACCCCCCAGACTGTCCACTGGGGAAAGGGATCATCGTAGATTTTGTGAAGAGACTCCACCACCGAGCACAGATCAGCCTGATGAAAAGAAGGACTGTAGGCTCTGGGGAGCATTTTCCCCTCGGTAATCTGCCCGGATGTCTCTCCGGATACCGCATCGAAAAAAACCATCGAATCTGTGGATGGAAGTACATCCCACACTTCGTACAGGTCTCCGGACATTTCCAGAAACGAGAACCGGGGGCATTCCCCAACAATCTTCTGCAGATCGCGAAGCATCACAACACCCACTCCATCATCTCCCGCCAGAGTATTTCCCACTCCGATGAAGGTAGTCCGGATAAGGCTCAATTGCTTCCCCCGCTGCCCTTCTTCTGAAACATCTTCACCTTGTAGGTGCACTGCTCACAGCCTGGCTCCATGGACTCAATCTTCAGCCTTACATCTCCCATTTTACCCAGATATCCCGCCAGATTGTTGTAGAAGAGCACACATAGATCACCACCGAGCTGAATACCTTCCCTGGTACACAGTTCTCTTATAAAGCAGGTACCGGTTTTTACCGTCAGGAGGTCGGCATCCACTGAAAAATTCAGATTCCAGGACGGGCTGAACTGCTCGAAGGCCATTTGCAGCGCCTCCTCGAAAGACTCGGGCACATGATACCTGGGCAGCTGATTTGCCAGGGTTCTGCCGGCCATGGTACCCACAGCAGGCATGCTTTCTCCAAGGGTGTGTCTGAAAACAGCAGCGATGGACAGGAGTCTTATGCCAAGATCTCCCAGAGCAGCTTCCTGCTGGGATTCATCTGTAATATCCATAGCGTGAGACAGGCCGGGAGTGAGTTTCCTAAGAAGATCAAGCGCATATTCCTCGTGATAGATGTTGCTTGAAAGCTCGGCATCTTCATGGGTAATTGCTTCTGACGGGCATATCTCCGAACAGCTTAAACAGCCGAAGCATTCCTTTTCCTTTTTTACAACAGGCAGTTTCTTCCCGGTATCGAACTCAAACACATCAGTAGGACATTCGTCCACACAGAGTGAGCAGCCGACACACGCGTCTTCATCAACACGTATCTTTATCATCACTGTACCCCCCGACTGATGGTTTTCACCGTTTTGCCCTCTCTCTGCAGTTCAATCACCATTGGCATTCTTCCTGCTGTGTGTGTGGCGCACGCAAGACAGGGATCAAAACACCTCAGGGCAAACTCAACACTGCTCATAAGCAGTTCATCCTGTCCGGAACCGGAGTACTTCGAAGCAATTCCGGCTATGGCACAATCGATCGCGTCATAGTTGTTCTGCGTAGCCACTATAAGATTGGCACCTGTGAGAATACCATCTTCGTCGGCTTCATACTCATGGATGAGGATTCCTCTGGGGGCTTCAACAATGCCCACGAACTTTCCCGGACCGGGTTTCGCATCAACAAGAAGATTGTCATCGATCTGCATTGAAGCCAGCTCTTCTATCTTCTCTGCACAGTAAACCATCTCCACTAGACGGGCCTCGACAAAGTCGAGCGCCGAGGTTCTGGGATGCTTCACAGACCTGTATTCTCCCAGAAGGTTATCAGCCTTTGGAGTGGACAATGTGTGGTTCACATTCAATCTGGCCAGGGGCCCCACAAAGAAGGGTTTGTCTCCGTCCCTGAGCCTTACAGATTTCATATAGGATCCCGGCATTGAATGCTCGGTGAGATGTTCAGCATACTGAACCGGATCGAAGACCTTTTCTATCTTCCCTCCGGAGTTCATCACAGCACATTGGGCCTGAAAGAAACTCACCTTTCCGTTGTCAGTCAGGGCCATGGAACTGTATGGCAGATCAAGGCAGTCTCGTATGCCCCCGAGTTTCGTCACAGCGTCAAAAACAACCCCGTATAACTCATCCAGCAGGCTCAATGCCTCAGTTCCCCATGATGCCATGCTGCTCATTTCTTCAGAAGACGGAGCTGATGCAAGCCCTCCGGGAATGGATGTTACCGGATGAACACCTCTTCCGCCGACTATCTCCACCACTCGCTGTCCTATGCTTCGAAGACGAAGCATTTTTTTGGCAGTGTCCGGTTTCAGCCGCAACAGTTCAAAAATGCTTCTGTCTGAGCCGGCGGAATCCAGACCCAGGAAAAGATCGGGTCCCATGAGCACAAAAGCGCTTAGCGCATGAGAATGGAGTATGTGTCCCATGTACATAAGTTCACGGAGCCGGGAAGCTGTGTCTGTTACTTTCACCCCGAGACCGTTTTCAATAGCGATGACAGAAGCCATGTGATGCGCGGCAGGGCATACGCCGCAAATTCTGGCGGTAATAAGGGGCATCTTGAACAATTCCATGCCTTCAAGCAGTTTTTCAAAACCCCTGATTTCAAGAACCTGAAGGTGTCCGCTGTTCACTTTGCCGGAGTCGTCGATGTCGAGTATTATCTTTGCATGGCCTTCAATCCTCGTAACCGGATTTATAACTATTTTTGCCATTTTATTTGCCTCTTCTCTCTTCCAAATCAGGAAGTTGATTTCTCGCCGGCCCATTCCCTGATCTCGACGGCAGGTTTCTTGTAGATGACTGGTGACGAAAGCGCGTAGGAATAAAATGTTCTGGCCTCACTGGCGATGTAATCCTGAATCTCTGCCGAATCAATGCCTGTAAGCAGGCTCATTCTGCGGGCCACCATATTCCTGATATCCAGGTGCGGTTCGGTGATAACAGCTACCGAGGGTCCGGTGCATCCTGCGCATGCTACACCCTTGTTGGTGCACTGTGCCCGGCACCTTTCGAGAGTCACTGAGCCAAGACAGATAACCCCCTGGCTGAGAAAGCACACATCCTTTTCAGAAGCCGAAACAGCACCCTTTTTCAGGGTGACTCCCGTGCGCTTCTCCATGGTTCTCCTGCACTGGGAGCAGACTGTGCCGGCAGGCATAACAGCTCCCTTTTCACCAAGCAGAACTTTTACTGCCTGGGCAATGTAATACGGATGGGGAGGGCACCCCGGCAGATGTACATCCACCTCGACAACCTCGTCGATGGGGATAACACTTTTCTCAAGTACCGGAACTCCCTCGGGTCTGCCGGTTTCAGTTGTTGTAGAGAGCCCTCCATACACCTTTTCCAGTATGGCATCGTCACGGTAGAGCCAACCCAGGCCGGAAACACCGCCGTATGAGGCACACGTTCCGAAAGCAACAAGCTTATCGACACTGGCACGCATTTTTAACAGAGCTTCTCTGTCGTGCTCACTTCTCACTGCGCCTTCCACGAGGCCGATATCTGCTTTCGGGTAACCCCGCTCATCCATGAGTACCGGAATTCTTACGAACTCTATGTTATCCACCAGATTAAGAAGCTTCTCGTGAAGGTCTACTACGGCAACATGGCACCCTGAACATCCTGACAGCCACTCTGTTGATACTTTTGCCTTCATTTTGCGTCCTCCACAATGAGCTCTTTCAAACAGGCATTGGGACCTGCATGAAGTATTTCAAGATGCACGGTTTTCCCGGGCATGATCTTCTCCATGGCACCGGCAAACACTCCGTGAGACATGTAGCATAGAGAAAGCTTCTGTTCATGGGCATATCTGAACAGTGCATTTCTAACCATACAGGTATGAAACACCAGACGAATGACCTGTTTCCCGTCTCTTTTCTCAATTACAGAATCAGACTCGCCCTGAAAAGGCACAAAGTCCCAGACTATTCCCCGCTTCTTCAGAGCATCATTCAGTATTTTGATGGCAAGGATAGGATCCTGGGTAGTTTCGGTGTTCTCAACAGCCTCCTGCCCGAATTTTTTCCCGGCAAGGGCGCAAGAAGACAGACTTCCCTGCCCCAGGTTCTTCTCGGCCGCATGGGTTAAAGAACCTATAAGGAACGCCACTCCGTGTAACCTGTCAAGCTTATTCTGCATTCCGATTCCTCCCTGATTAAGCGGTTCATAACACAAGTGCCAATCACTATCGCTGTATTATTTCCAATAATTACCCTATGCTCTGAGAAAGAAGGGGCTTGCCTCAAGCGCTTCCGCCGTGGACAAACCCCCTCTCTTTTTCATTACTGTAACACCCCGAAACTACCATAACAATTCGGGTGTCCTTCGGCCAGTCACCTACATTTCAGCAGATTCTGGGGAGCTGTTCCCCACTGATCATATCCAGTACTCTTGAAGTGCCGAGAACGGTTCGAACGGTCACCGGCGCAATCCCCCTTTTCACAACGGATCCGATAATAGCGGCATTTCTGCACTGGTCAAAAGACCGAAGCATTCCGATAGTGTCCCCGGCGGCGGCGCCGGGAACAAACAGCACCATGCATCCTTCATTTGCAACATACAGGGGGTCGTAACCGAGCACTTCACATGCAGCTTTCACTTCCCCCCGCACGGGGATGTCTTCTTCTGCAACATAAATTCCCAACCCCGCCGCAGCGGCAATTTCATTCAGAGAACTCGCCAGCCCCCCACGGGTGAGATCACGCATACAGTGCACAGGAATACCTTCAGTCAGAAGATGGTCAACGGGACCGTTGAGAGGAGCCATATCACTTTCAATGGCTGTTGAAAAACTCAATCCCTCCCTGACTGACATCACGGCCATCCCATGCCTTCCCACATCTCCGCTGATGATTACCGCATCTCCTTCCCGAACCGATGCGGGACCTATAAATGGTGTTTCTGAACGCATTACGCCTATTCCGGAAGTGTTTATGTACAGCCCATCTGCTTTTCCCTTTTCAACGACCTTCGTGTCCCCGGTAACCACCTGAACTCCACACCTCTCTGCAGCCCGGGCAACGGAACTGATGACCTTCTGAAGGTCAGTCATGGGCAGACCCTCTTCGAGTATGAACGCAAGACTTATCCAGCGGGGTATTGAACCGCACATTGCGAGATCATTCACAGTTCCGTAGACCGACAGTTCTCCTATGTCTCCTCCCGGGAAAAAGAGAGGTGTTATTACATAGGAATCGGTGGTAAATGCCATTTTAGCGCTGGAGCTTTCCAGTAACGCTCCGTCGTGCCGCCATGGTTCCTCTGCAGATTTGAACACACTGTGAATCATCTCTTCAAGAAGCTGATTCATCAGCTTCCCACCGCCTCCATGCGCCATTGTTACAAGCGGATATCGCGAAATAAAACGGGGACAGACAGCGCCGGAATCCATCTTATTGCCTCCTGTACCTGTAGTAAGCTGCACAAGCCCCCTCGGATGACACCATTGGCGCACCAAGCGGGTTTTCGGGGGTGCACACCGCAGAAAATTTGCAGCATTCCACAGGTGTGATTATTCCTTTCAGAACATCGCCGCTTCTGCAGCCGGTGTTTTCCTCTACTTCCACCGAAGGTACCTGAAACCTGTCCGATGCATCAAATCGTCTGTACCTGCTGCGGAGGTCGAAACCTCCTCCAGAAATAACACCCAGACCGCGCCAGTTTCTGTCGACGATCTCATAAACCGAATCAAGCAGCTCCCAGGCAGCCCCACTATCTCTGTTCACAACCCTCGAATACTGATTCTGAACCCGGGAAACTCCGGTTTCAAGCTGTCTTACTGTCATCAGAACACCCTGAAGGATATCAAGCGGCTCAAAACCGGTAACCACCACCGGAACACCATACTCTCCGGAAAAGGATTCATACTCGCGGAAGCCTGTTACAGCGCAGACATGACCGGCAGCAAGAAAGCCATCAATGCGGGTGTTCGGACTTGAAAGAATCACCTTCATCACCGGTGGTACTCTTACATGGGCAACAATCATGGAAAAATTACTCAGCCCGCCTGCTTCAGCCCGCCTGACCGCCATGGCGGTGACAGGAGCTGTGGTTTCGAAACCCACTGCAAAAAACACTATCTGCCGGTGGGGATTGGCAGCGGCGAGTGAAACCGCATCGAGAGGAGAGTAAACCATTCTCACATCGGCACCTCTGGCCTTCACTGAAAGCAGATCGCTGCTGCTTCCGGGCACTCTTAGCATGTCTCCGAATGAACAGAAGATAACACCCGGCAGAGCCGCAACAGCCAGCGCTCTGTCTATCAGCGCGACAGAAGTTACGCACACCGGACACCCGGGTCCGTGTATCAGAGTGATATCCGAAGGCAGCATCCTGTCAAGCCCGTATCTGACGATGCAGTTGGTCTGGCCGCCGCAAACTTCCATGATTTTCCATGGCTTTGACACTTCAGCAGCAATCATTTCGGAATACCTTACAGCAAGTTCCCGGTTCCTGTACTCGTCGATGTACTTCAAATCCACCTTTCCGTTAGAAGATCAGCTCTGCATCTCATCCAGATAGCTGAAAACCCTGGTTGCCTCCTCAATGTTCAGCCTGCTGAGTGCGAAGCCGGCATGAACTACAACATATTCGCCGACTTCTGCGTCAGGCACTGCGGCAAGCGACACGTCGCGGACGACTCCTCCAAAATCAACTTTGGCATAACTTGATATTGGATCGTCTCCACGGAATATCTCAACAATTTCTCCGGGAATACCCAGGCACATTATCTCACCTCCATTGCTGCGATCACCTGACCCAGAGACAGCCCGCCGTCACCTGGGGGAACATGCTGATGACGGAACACAAGACATCCTGATTCTCTCAGCCGTGCAGCACTCATATCCAGAAGGTATGTGTTCTGGAAACAGCCTCCGGAGAGTACAACCCTTTGCGCTCCGGTTTTCACCGCTACTTCAACAATAACCTCGACCAGCCAGTTATGGAATTTTGCCGAGATAACACCCACGGGAACGCCGGCGGAAAACTCATGTAGAATGTCATGGAGCACCGGCACCCAGTTTACGATTCCAGCTGAGTATTCTACCGGGTAGTACTGACTGGATTTTGATATGGAACCCTGAAGAACTATTGCAGCCTGACCGCTGTATTCGTTCACGGAGCAGAGTCCAAGCAAAGCTGCCACTCCGTCAAACAGTCTTCCAACGCTTGAGGTCAAAGGACAGTTCAGTTTCTTTTCAAGCATGACTGTTACAAGTTCAATTTCTCCCTCTGCTGCCGAATGAATCGATTTGAAATCGGTAATGCCGGCTTCATAAAGCATTCCTTCAGCTGCTCTCCATGGAAACCTGACCGCTTTTTCGCCTCCCGGAAGCATGAACTGCCTGAAGTGGGCTATTCTCTCGAATCCATAGCGGTCTTCCACATGCAAAAATTCCCCGCCCCAGATCGAACCGTCGGTTCCGTAGCCTGATCCATCCCAGGCTACACCCAGAAGAGGACCCTGAATGCCATTTTCAGCCATACACGAAAGAATGTGGGCATGATGATGCTGAACTTGCACCAAAGGCGGCTCTGCAAGCCTTGATACGGTGTAGTCCGGGTGAAGATCAGTAGCAAAAAGCTCGGTTTCGCTTGCGTAGATCGAACTCAGATCATGTGCTATCTCTGAAGCGGACTTCAGCGAAAGCTCAGTGGTCATGTCGCCTATATGCTGGCTGATCAGTACCGAACCCGGCAGAGAAAACGACAAGGTATTCCTCTCCTGGCCTCCCAGCGCGAGAATTCCCGGCTGCATACCGTGAACGGGAATCGGTAAGGGGGCATATCCCCGGGATCTCCTGATCGGTGTGACTCCTTCTCTGGATATAATTACGACAGAATCATCCACATGCCTTACTATCTGCCTGTCATGAACCAGAAAGTAGTCAGCTATTCCGCCGATACGGACAAGAGCTTCACGGGAATCTGTACAGATCGGTTCCGAAGCGAGATTACCGCTTGTTGCAACAAGAGGAATCCCGGTGAATTGCATCAGTATGTGATGAAGAGGAGTGTAGGGAACAATCAAACCGATCATATGATTCCCCGGAGCGACAAACTTTGAAACAGCAAGATTCCCAACTGCCTCCCTCTCGAGAAGCACAATAGGGGCAGCCTGTGATGCCAGTACTTTTTTGGCACTGTCGGAACACTCAAGCACATCGATTGACGGTATCATCACGGCAAAGGGCTTGGCCTGCCTTTTCTTCAGTTTGCGCAGCCTTGCGACACTTCTGTCGTCGTCGGCTCTAACCATCAGGTGAAACCCGCCAAGTCCCTTCACTGCAACCACATTTCCATTCAGCAGAAGCCTCGCTGATTCATGCAGAGCCTCCTCATGCGAGGACAGCACCAGTCCGTTGGAATCCCAAAGAGAAACATGGGGTCCGCAAACTGAACAGGCATTCGGCTGTGCATGAAAACGCCTGTTGACAGGGTTCCGGTATTCGTCCGCACATTCAGGGCACAATGTAAACTCTGACATGGAAGTGAACGGTCTGTCGTAGGGAAGGCGATTGATAATGGTATACCGTGGCCCGCAATTAGTGCAATTGGTAAAGGGATACAGGTAGCGGCGGTTATCCGGATCGAACACCTCGGATACACACTGTGCGCATGTAGCCATATCGGGCATCATCACAGCGGTAAGATTACCTGCTTTGCTCGGCATGATCTGAAACAGGTCTGAGCCGGTTGGCTGTAAAGAGGATACCTGCATTTTCGATACAAACGCTGACGGAGGAATATCACTGCGTAGCGCCTGCTCAAAATCAAGAAGAGCAGAAGGCAGCCCCTCTACTTCGATTGAAACACCGGAAGACGAGTTGCATACCCATCCGCTCAATTGGTTTTCACAGGCAATTCTATACACAAAAGGTCGAAATCCAACTCCCTGGACACCACCTTCAATATCTATCCGCCAACGCTCGGCCATACTTCCTCCAGAGACAAATACTCTCTCCAGAGAGAAGTAGTGTTAAAGAGCTTCTGCCAGTTCCTTCTTGCGCTTTCTCACCTGAAGCCTGACATTTCCAAGGCTTGCAGTTGTTGAGGCCACCACAGAGAGTATTGCATCATCACCAACGGCAGTCATCACTATAACACCCTGGGCATACTCCATCATCGCCTGATCAAGCGCGCCTACATTAAGTTCTCTGCCCACACTCTCGGCAGATCCGAGGCCAGTGGCAACCATGGCTCCGATAGCATCAACATCGGCTCCGGCGGCGGCGGCGGCCTCTATTACGAAACCGTCACGGCCGACACAAACAGCTGCTTCAATGCCGGGTACGGCAACAAGCTCTTTCAGGATTTCTTCAATTCCCATGGGATGATCCTTTCATTGGGGTAAACAGGGAAACCAACTCGAAAACACATTCACAGAATTATCTATGATTGTTTCTATATGAAATAGAATGATGAATGGCAAGCCCCAAATTGGGTAATCGGTTAGCTATTTCAAAGCTTGCATTGCTGCTTCAAGGTCTTTGTTATTCAGATGCTCAACAGCCTTCTGAAGCTTTTCTATTTCAGAAGGATCCGCTTTCTTTCTTTTCAACTGCTCTATTCTTTTCTCCGCTGCCAGCAGAAGGGCTTCTATCTGTTTATCAACGGTTCTGGCAGATGCAAGAAGATTTCGGTACTGTCCACTGTCACTGGTTTTCTCTTCGACTGAACCGACATCTTCCTGAGGAGAGTCATCTTTTTCTTCTTCCGATTCTTTCTTTACTCCCGGGAACTCTTCATCCTCGATATCTATGACGATGTAGGGAGAAGGATCGACCGAGGATTCCTCCGACTCGCCTCCATTGCCTTCGTTCATCTCTCCAGAAGCTACGGTCGGCTCTCTGTCGGGAATGACCGGATCAATACCGGCTTCTTTGCTCCGTACCCCCGGAACATCATAAAAATGCATGGATTTCAGAAGCTTTTTAACTGTTCCCAGTTCGATGCTCGAGCTTCCGGGACTGGACAGAAGACAGGCGAGAACTGCTCTGGCTGCAGCTTTAAGGGTTCTGACATTGGACGTTATCTCTGAAGCAATGTAGTGTATCACCTCGTCTCCTGGACCGAAGCCGGTGTGGCTGAATTTCTGCTTCAAAAGAGCCACCCGGGCGTCATAATCCAGCATCTTGAGTTCAATTGTAATACCTGAAGTTATTCTGGAGTAGAATGTGATGTGATAATCCCGCGTGTCTCTGGGTTCCATGTTCGAGCACAGAACAACTGCGTTTTTATCAGATGAAAGCCTGTTAAGCACCGAACAGAGGAAATTCTGAAAACCGTAATTGCCCCGTGCAAACTGAATATCATCAAGCAGAAGGAAATTGTGCCTGGTGATCCAGTTGAGAAGGTCGAGATCTTTGTTGGCCTGTACGCAGTATTTGTACTCCATCATAAGGTCGTTTGTATTCAGAAGAAGTGTTCTCTGCCTTGAAGCCTTTGCCATGGCTGACAGCAGGTGAGATTTGCCCTGACCTGTTTGCCCGTAAAAAAGAACAGGAGAAAGATTCTTCCATATTCTGGGAATCAGTGCTACTGTTCGGGCAAGCTCAATCGAGTGGTAGTTTTCTTCAGAAACCACATAGTTGTCAAACGAGCGGTTCTCGTCATCGTTGAATCCGAGAAGATTCTCGAAACGCTCTTCGAAGTTTTCGTGGCTTTCCGGCAGGGCAGGAAGAGCACCTACTCCCCCCTGATACTTGGCAAAAAGGCAAATTCTTCTAGCAGTTGCTTCATTAATAATTCCTGAATCAGCACATATCTCCATGAATTCGACAAAATGTATTGGTTCAGCATCATGCGTTCTATCAGTGACTGCGTCCTTCATTCCGTTCTCCAAACCCACTGCTTTCGAGCTCTTTAATGAACTTGCTCAATTCCATGGACAGTATACCCAACCTGGTGTTGGGTGCCGCAAACAGAATAACAGTATTGCCCGAGTCAATGCCTGAAAGAGCGAGCGAGAAATCCTTATCGTCGATAAATGTTTTGCCCACACCTCCATCGGGGTACATGCTGATGAAACTGCACACTGCGGCGAGATGCTGGCTGATCGACAGTATATATTCGCTCTCTGCCTGTGTTTCTGCGATTATTACACCATTTTTGTCTGCAATGCAGGCATAGAGTGTATGCGTGGTGGACTGAAGCAATTCAACGGGAAGACTGAAAGGTTTCACAGCTCTTCCTTCAACAGGGCGGTTTTCCGCTTTCCCTGCTTCCACCGCTTTTTCTGCTTCAAGACGATTTCGCTCCGCCTCTGCCAGTCTCAATTCCTCTTCCTTCTTCTTCCGCTCGTCTCTGTCTTTCAGTGCCCACATCAGAGAGTGATGGAGATCCTCGGTTATTGAAACAAATTCACAGGTTTCCCCGGATTGGAATACGAAGTCTCCTTCTGTCCAGTCAATAACCACAGCGAGGGCCTGGTTACCCTCGACCGAGCCGCACACTGCATGAACAAGTTTACCGCTATTGTAAAAGAACTCTGCACGGTGTTCATCGCCGGTGATTACCAGCAACCCTGTGAGACGATTTGTGTTGGGAAGCTGGAGGAGGGCAACGATTCCGAATTCGTGCAGGTTACCGTTGAATGCCATTGTACGAAGGGCTCCTTTCCGTCATTGTCCCGCAGGCTGAAACTGTTTGATAACCTCTTTGCTGACCAGCTGAAGAGTCTGCATAACTCCTTTTCCGGTGGTGGCAACGGACTCTGTTACAGGAATTCGAGGGGGCAGATCGAGCGCTTTCTCTATGGTACCGATTGACAGGATGTCTTCACAGTCTCTTTTATTGTATTGAAGAACAATCGGATAGTTATCGGTGCAGATTCCATAACTGCAGAGATTGTCGATCATGCGATTGTACATGTCGATATTGTCTGCAAGCTTGTCGGTCAAAGAATCGGCAACAAAAACCACACCATCTGCGCCATCAAGTATTATTCTACGGCTCGCTTCGTAATACACCTGCCCGGGGATGGTATACAAGTGAAATTTTAGTGCAAAACCCTGCACCTTTCCAAGCGAAACAGGGAAAAAGTCAAAAAACAGCGTGCGCTCTTCTTCGGTGTCGAGAACAAGCATTTCTCCCCTGTATTTCTCAGCCAGTCTCTTGTGTATGTACAGGAGATTAGTGGTTTTTCCGCTCATTCCGGGCCCGAAATACACAATTTTGAAAATGAACTGCTTCTTCACCACATCAAGGTGAGGCATCCTCGTCCTCTCCCACAACAAATATTCTGTCGATAAGGTTCATCGCATATTCCTTGAAATCAGGAACAGACATGTTGTCTATTATCTCTTCCCGTTTCCGTTCGTTCTTTTCCAGTATCCGGAGCAGACTGCTGCTGACTCCCCTGGCAGCAAACCGGACTTTTCCGATTCGGGAGTAATCCTCGAAAACTATTACCATCATGCACTTGGCGCCAATCAGAGAAATGTGTATGTGCCGTTTTTCTCCCTGCTGAAGCAGAATGGAAAACTGATCTTCCCCTACAATATTTGCAACTTCCTTAGTGGCGGAGAACATACCGGCGACAAGAGCCGCAAGAGCCGTAGAATTCAAAGATGCCGCAGTACCTGCCTGGCCAAGACATATTCCCTGGCGGCTGATAACAAGAGCTGTAATTGCTTCTGTTTTGATCACTAATTCATCGAGAATACTGCCGATATCAGTCACATTAGCACTCTCATTCATCATTGTATTGTTCACCTTTCTTGAAAATAGCCAGATAGAACCCTACCATGAAAGTATTGTGCATAGCCCTTCGCTTGTCCAGACTGATGTTGTGCCCCGGAACCGCGCCGTCCGCCGAAGGGAATCTCTTCCCAATCTTGTTGCAGGCTGAAACTGATTCTATATATTGTCTCATACTGCCAGACCTTTTTCAAGTAAGGAATAAACATGCCTAAATATGTAGATTGTCCTGCTGAATTTGCTCCTTTGTTTGATATGGCTGAAGATCTCATTACCCCGCAGTTCTGGGACTTCAAACGAAATCCCGACTGCGGCAGTATAACAATCGGCTCAGAGCGCTATGTAATGTACCGTGCTGAATCCATGGCAATCGCACTGAAGCAGCAGCTTTCCTCTGTGCTTGGGCCCGGGGCGGGCGTTGTGATTTACCAGATAGGAAAAGCAACAGGGGCAGCAGATGCCAATTACTATTTTGCAAAAACAGGTATTCAAGAGCCGAACATGAGACTCGCTATGGGGCCGGTAACCTTTGCTTTTGGCGGCTATGCCAATGTTCGCATTCTGCCTGAGAGCCTGCCGGCCAGGGATGAGAACTTTCTTCTGGTGTACGATCACCCTAATTCCTATGAAGCCGAAGCCCACATCAGATCAGGCATAGCAGCTGATTCACCTGTAGATTTTCTGAATGCCGGTTACTCGGCTGGCTGGTGCTCTGAAGCCTTTGAGCTGAAACTGGAAGCCAAAGAGATTTCCTGCATGGCCATGGGGCACTCCCAGTGCAGATTTGTGATGGCACCCAGTCACCGGCTCCGCGAGAGGGTAAAGGAAATGAAGGAAAGGTTTTCTTTGTAGGTTTCCACGTTCAGGACAGGAGAATATGATCATGATGGGCAGCAAGAACTCTAATGGCAATATGATGAACGGGCCGGGCATGGCATCCAGAATGATGCAGATGATGCCTATGATGGCGGGCAGAATGCTCTCTGAGTGCTCAGGGGAGGATAAAAAAGACTACCTGTTTGAAATGGTTGGACGCATGGTAGAAGAAGCTACCTCAGAACTCTCTGACGATGAATACTCCGAACTGGTCAAAGACCTTTCCGAGAACCTCATGAAAAGGAACAGTGCCAGGGAAGAAAGCAGGAAAAGCTGCTGCTGAATTTGCCGCGCAGTATTTTCTCTTCAGAATGTCAGGCCCATCTTCTCAAGCAGTTTTTTCTGCACATTAGCGGGAACCTGTGCATATTCCCTGAACTGCATCGTGTAACCTGCCCGGCCCTGGGAAAGACTTCGAAGAGCGCTGGTGTATCCAAAAAGCTCTGCAAGGGGAATATTGGCAAGAATAGACTGAACATCGCCCCTCTGGCCTATCGAGACAACTGTTCCCCGCCTTGAGCCCACATCTCCTATCACATCGCCTATGTAGTCGGCGGGAGTTACAATATCAACTTTCATGATTGGCTCCCGAATAACCGCAACAGCTATCTGAAGGGCATTTCTGAATGCAGCAGCGGCGGCTGAGCTGTAACCGATTTCTGTGGAATCTGTCTCATGAACCTTTGCGCTTGTAAGAACTATTTCCACGCCGTCGAGTGGATAGCCTGCCAGAATGCCCGCCCCAACTGAACCCATCACTCCGCTCTGTACAGCCTGTAAAAATTGAACGGGGAGATTGTCTGCCATGGAAATGAAATTCACCGATGAATCGCAGGGTCTGACTTCGATGCAGGCATTCCCGTAGTTGCCTTTGCCAGCGATGAGCCTCTCGAAGGTTTCTTCGCTTCTGCCGATTGAGGAAACGCTCTCTCTGTATGAAACCTGGGGTCTTCCTGTTCTGACATTGAGTTGCCTTTCGCGCTTCATTCTGTCCACTACTATCTCAAGATGAAGTTCTCCCATTCCTCTGATAAGTGTTTGCCCGGTTTCCCTGTCAACTCCAACTTTCAGACTGGGGTCCTCACTTGTCATTTCAGCAAGAGTATCCTCAAACTTCTTCTCCTCACTGGTGTTGGAGGGTTCAATCGCCATCTCCATGACAGGGTCGACAAAGTGAATTGTCTCAAGAGTAAGGGGTGCCCCCGGAGATGTGAGTGTATCTCCTGTGGCTGCTGTTTTCATGCCTGCCGCAGCAATATCTCCCTCTGTAACGAAATCGAGATTGGTCCTTTTGTCTGCATGCATCATTACCAGTCTTGTAAGTCTTTCCTTCTTGCCTGTTCTGTTGTTAAGAACAGCTTCACCATCGGCAGCCTTACCGGAATAAACCCTTAAGTATGCAAGCCGGCCCAGATGGGAATCGGTCTGAATTTTGAAAACAAGGGCCGTAAATGGCTCATCGCTGGACCGCTCTCTTGTTTCAGTGCTTCCATCGGTTCTGGTTCCCTGTACTGCCGGGAGTTCTTCAGGAGCAGGGAGCCATTCGACAATGGCATCCAGCAGTTTCTGCACGCCGATATTCCGCAAAGCTGCACCGCAGAGAACGGGAACAAAAGCACCCTCAATGGTTCCTTTTCTAATAAGGGAACTTATCTCTTTGATTTCCAGGTTTCCAGCGAAGTACCTTTCCATTGCTCCATCGTCAAGACACGCTACAGTTTCCTTTATCTTTTCTAGTGCTTCTTCGGCTTCCTTCTGCAGTTCATCTGGAATTTCAGCGATCTCATAGGAAGTGCCAAGGGATTCCATGTCGAAATATAGAGCCTTCTGAGCAAGAACATCTATCACACCCCTGAATTCACTGCCCTGCCCGACAGGCAGCATTACCGGCAGAGGCGTTTCACCAAGTATATCCTTCATCATGATGAGAACACGGTGAAAGTCAGCACCCTGGCGGTCGAGTTTGTTGATAAAAGCCAGGGAGGAAACTGAATACCTCTGAGCCTGCCTCCAGACTGTTTCAGTCTGAGGCTCGACTCCGCCTACGGCGCAGAAAACCCCTACGCCTCCATCGAGCACCCTTAAGGAGCGCTCCACCTCGGCGGTGAAATCCACATGACCGGGAGTATCGATGATGTTTATAGTAGTGTTCTCCCATTGACATGTTGTTGCAGCTGATACAATCGTTATCCCGCGTTCGCGTTCCTGGGGCATCCAGTCCATCACTGCTGTTCCGTGATCCACATCTCCCATACGGTGTGTGCGCCCGGTATAGAACAGGATTCTCTCTGTTACCGTTGTTTTTCCTGCATCTATGTGTGCGAAGATTCCTATGTTTCTTGTGTTACTGGGCGAGCCCATTACCGTTCTCCTTTAAATCACTGTATGGAAAAATCTTGAAGCTGCAACTTAAACAGAAGCTGCGAATTGTCAACCTTTGAGTGCCGATGGATAAACAGCAATACTGCATCTGTTACCACCTGCGAATATCGATTCTATAATCTCAACTCTCACTGGGGCTTCGGTTATGGTTTCCCATATGTCTCTGTAATATCCTGCGCCGCAGAGGCAGTATTCAACTGGCATTTCAATTCCCTTCAGCACGGATTGTCTGACGCGGGGGCAGTGGCAGTAGAGCTTTCGTCTCTTCTCGGGGTCAGCTTCCATCAGCCACGCGTTCAGGTATTCGCTTTTTGGAATCTTGACGGCAATAATCCTGTTCCCATCCAGCACACCCGCCGGTCCCATCCCCATGTCGATGATTTCACTCACGATTTCGAGATCCATTTGCAGCTCTGAAACAAGAAACTGTATGAACTGCTTCTGAAGAAGGCTTACCGCCCCTGCAAAATCTCTGCTTTTTCTGAACGAATCCCGTATTGGAAGCAGCTTTGCTCTGGGATAGTGGCATGCGCAACCGGTAACTATATCATGTATCTCTTCCGGAGACAGTCGATTTCTAAGCTTTTCAATTGCTTTGGCTGTCCACCTTATCACATCAGCAGACATGGAATCGGCGTTCAGATCTTCTGAACCTTTCATTATCTCATCACGGAATTCCCTTCCGCAGAGTTCTTCAGTCTGGCTGGAAAGTTTGTGCTGCCACATTTTCTCGAAATCCATCGCTACCGCCTCCCTTTAACTACTTTCCAGGTATCACGTCTTTAGCAATGTGATAACTACCACTGTATATGCAATTTTTCACTTTGTACAGCACTGATGCCAATACGCAGATCTACTCTGCAGGATTCAGGCCGCAGGCTCTTATCTGGCTCTGAAGCTCGTTTGGATCAGTACTCCACTGCCCCATTTTCCTCGAGATATGCTCACTCCAGCTGTAGTTGTGAAAGTCGAAGGTTTCCTCTCTGCTGCTGTCGGAAAGTGGAATGATAAATCCCGCATCCACATAGTAGTTCTGCGCCAGATAGCCACTGTCCATAACATCAATTGCCCTGGAGACCATATCGTCAGACAGATCAGGATACTTTTCCTCGTAAAGGTGAAACTCCATTGGATAACGGGGTCGAACAGGGGGATTTTCCGCAGGATAACCCATTGTTAGGATAACCAGGGGAAACACATGATCCGGAAGATCGCAGTCTTTTCTGAGCTTCTCCGACATATAGGGAGCAGCACCGATGTAACAACTGCCCATTCCCAGGCTTTCAGCGGCGGTAACCATGTTTTGCGCCATGTATGCCGCATCCTGCGCAGCGAAAAGCAGACTGTGGATGTCGGATGCTTTCCGCTCCCATCCACGCATTTCCATCACCCGCTCCATGCGGTGTATATCGCACAGAATAATAAACTGAACGGGAGCTTTGAAGGCATTTGTTTCTCTGTTCCTGCGAATGATAACGCTGCCGAGCTGCATGGCAAAGGGTGCCTGCTGACCTGCCCTGACAACGGTGAGTATCTCCTCTTCCGACGGAACCCTGTCGGTGTACTTCCTTATGGATTTCCTGTTCATCATTGCATCGATAACTTCATTGTGAATCATTTCTTCCTGCTTTCCATTCTGTAAAATCATCGAAAACCGCAGCTCATTCAGCAGCCCGGTAGCAGTCGGCCGCTTCGGAAGCCCCAGTAATGACAGACCTCCATGTCCTCGGGAATGTCCTCTCCGTGGGTTCCTCTGCCTGTCTTGAGGTCAAGATGAGCACCGTGGTCCGGGGCGAACACAACAGCGCGATTAAATGAACCCCAATGCCTGTCCACCGCCTCCGAGAGGCTGGAAAACCCATCGATGTGGTGCTTCACTGCTTCCATGGCTTCCTTTGAGAACGGTTCCGATTTGTGCATCACATCATCGTATTCCTGGTGATAGGCCAGTATGAAATCGTGCCTGTCCCCCTTGAGAAGGGAGAACACACGATCGTTAACCTGGGAGTCGTATTTTTCGGAGTAATAATTTATCTCCCTGCCGCGGAATATCAGGTCTATGCTGCTGTCCTGCACGGCGACAATGGCGACACGCCTGCCTGCCCCTGCCAGGGCGTCGAACAGTGTTCCACATTTCAACACAGGCTTTTCATAGCTTTGGATTCCATGCTGACAAGGTGTCAGCCCGGTGAACATTGATGCAAAGCAAACCGGCGTCTTGGGCGGCACCATGGACCGCAGAGTAATTTTTAACGGAGCTAGGAACCTCACAGGGTCATAAATATGAGGAAACCTGCCGGCTAAATGGCAGCCGAGAGCATCAGGAGCGAACACCAGACATTTCTGCAGGCTTTCTCCAGAAAATATGCGCCCTGCCTCATGTACTACCTCCGCCGATGCTTCTTCGTCACATTCAGGAGGCGACACTCCCAGCAGAGAGCAGAGGGTGGGGGTAACAGAACAAATCGTTTCCCGCCGGTTGCTGTACGACATCCGCCCTAACCTCCCCTATACATCCTGTGAAAGCAATTCTTAAACCTGCTTCTCGAACATGTCATACAAGTTGGTACAGCTGACCTTCTCTTCCGTCAGTTCGCCTTCTGAGTTCAGCTGGAACCGCATCCACAGAACAATAATCCCCACACACACCGCGAGTATAATAACCCGCCTGGGCGTCAGGCTGCTGAAAAAATTCTTCCGTGAATTCCGCTCCTCCGGTACCAGGCGAAAACCAGATAGAAAAATAATAAGACTGCAAACAGTCGCTGAAATCTGTTCGATTATAATGCGAGTCTGAATTTCCAATCAAACCTTCGATACATGACCCGATATTTATGTAGAGATCAATGTCTGGCCCAATCCTTCACAGGGATCAGTATTTCTTGAATACGATCTGCCCTTCGAAGCACCTGCCACCATAAGGGTTTTTGACTGCACGGGAAGGCAGGTTGTTTCATTCGATCAGGCAGCGGTTCTTGATGGCTCAAATTCAGCATGTTGGACTCCGGATGATCATCTGCCTGCAGGCTGCTATACAATTATGGTGGAGGCCGGCGGAAGCACCGCTTCTGAGAGGTGCGTTTTACTGAGATAGACACCTTCTTCATCTGAAGAGCTCTTTAACCGGAGGACCAGAGATCACTGCTCTCCGAGAGTATTCCGGAGTTTCCAGATAAGGGCGTTTCCGCGCTTTTCATTCCTTGTCAGGCCAATATCCCTCTCCAGCATTTTCACCCATTCAGGACAGGGCCTCAAGTAAGGCAGGTGAAGGGTCTCTCTGAGTTCGCTCCAGGTCATTCCGTCCGGCTTTGCACCTAGTTCTGCAGCAATTCCAGTTCTAAATGCTGAGTATCTCATCACTCTTCCCCTTCAGTTTTCCTGATGAAAAAACCTTCGTGATTGGGGCAGATCCCGCAAAGGTCTACCCCCAGATCAAGGGTCAGGGATTTTACTTCTTCCTATGTCATGTTTCCATTCGATTGACGAGCACTCAGAAGCATCCATCCAATGAAAAACCCCGCTTCGTTTAACTGTACGAAGCGGGGTACTCTTCAGTGCGTTGAGTTTACCACCGGTAGTGGGCGAAAGCTTTGTTGGCTTCGGCCATCTTGTGGGTTTCTTCCTTCTTCTTGACGCTGGAGCCTTCGTTACGGGCTGCATCCATGAACTCACCTGCAAGGCGTTCCTTCATGGTTTTACCCTTACGGTTCCTGGAATAGCCAATGATCCATCGCATTGCAAGCGCGTCTTTTTCCTCCGGACGCACCTCCAGCGGTACCTGGTAGGTGGATCCGCCAACACGGCGGCTCTTTACCTTGAGGTTGGGGCGAACATTGTTCATTGCCTTGCTGAAAACGGATACGGGGTCTTGACCCGTTTTCTCGGTAATGATATCGAACGCACCGTAGACGATGGATTCGGCTACTGATTTTTTTCCCTGATGCATGATGTTGTTGATGAACTTGGCAATCACCAGATTGCCGTATTTGACATCAGCCAGAATTTCTCTGCGTTTTGGTCTGTTTCTTCTCATTTTTTATAGTCCCCGCTCTACGATTCCCGTTTTGTTCCGTACTTGGAACGGCTTTGCTTTCTGCCTTCCACTCCGCTCGTGTCTTCGACACCACGGACGATGTGATAACGCACACCGGGAAGATCCTTGACTCGGCCGCCTCTTACGAGAACAACGGAGTGTTCGTTAAGGTTGTGTCCTTCTCCGGGGATGTATGCTGTAATCTCGAAGCCGTTACGAAGCCTCACACGGGCTACCTTACGGAGCGCCGAGTTTGGTTTCTTGGGCGTGGAGGTATACACGCGTGTACATATTCCCTTTTTCTGAGGGCAACTTGTGAGAGCAGGTGCTTTTGTCTTCTGTATCTGCTTCTTGCGCCCTTTTCGCACCAGCTGATTAATGGTGGGCAAACTTTCTCCTTTCGTGGTGGGTCAGCTCGTGCGAGCTGCCATTTCTCCTGTTTACAGTGAGTGCAACTCTATACATGATTAAACTTTTCGTCAACCTCCGGTTCAGCAACCGGTTCGGGAAGGGCAGAGCCATCGGTCATCGAAATGACAATGTTGCGATAGGCCCGTACCCCTGTTCCTGCAGGCACAAGGTGTCCTACAATGACATTTTCCTTCAAGCCTATCAGTCCATCCAGTTTGCCGTTAATTGCGGCATCTGAAAGTACCGAATTGGTTTCCTGGAAGGATGCGGCAGAGAGGAAACTGCCGGTGGCCAGTGATGCCTTGGTAATACCAAGCAGCATAACATCACTGGAAGCAGGGCGCCTGCCCTGATTCATCATTTCCATGTTGACCTTGTTCAGGGTAAGACGGCTGACTTTGGCGCCCTCAAGGAACCTTGTGTCTCCTGCATTCTCAACCCTGGCTTTTCCCAGCATCTGTCTTACAACGATGCCGATGTGCTTGTCATTGATCTTCACACCCTGAAGACGGTAAACCTCCTGTATCTCGTTGAGAAGGTAGTCTTCAACACTCTCTGTTCCCCTGACCCTGAGAATATCATGAGGGTCGAGAGGGCCGTCTGTCAGCTTGTCACCAGCTTCGACATGATCAGCCTCACGAACTCGGATGTGTTTGGTAGCCTGTATCTTCAGGCTGGACTCCTGCCCCTGGTCACCGGTTATGGTTACCGTGCGCATGGCTGCCTTGATGGGACTCAGCGTAATTGTACCGCTGATCTCAGCAATAGCTGCAGCATCGCTGGGTCTTCTTGCTTCAAACAGCTCGTCAACCCTGGGCAGTCCACCGGTGATATCCCTTTGCAGCCCTGCCCGTTTTACCATTCTGGCAACATGAATACCAGTCTTTATAAGCTGTCCATCCCTCACATGCAGAGTAGCTCCGCTGGGGATGGGGTAAACTCCCCTGATATGATTTTTGATGAACTGTTCGACAGGATCCTGCCCCTGCTGGCGCTGGCGTCCTCTGGCAACAATATGGCTTCTGAATCCACCCTTCTGGTAGAAGCTGATGAGTACAAGAATTCTTGCCTGTGAGATAATTTCACAGAGACGCAGAATAACCTGCCTCGTTCCTGCATGAGCCTTGTCGAGGCTGGCAAGAGCCATAATGAAGGGGTGCTTCTGACTGTAATCAATCAGGGCGCCCATGAATTCGTCTTCAAGCTCTTCATTCTTGCGACTGCTTGAGACTGCCAGACGATTGGTTACCTCCTGCAGAACGGCGAACTCTTCTCCATCCTGTTTACTCTTCACCGAAATTTCCCCAAGCTTCAGAATAATCTCAGCGAAGGCAGCATAGCTTCCGGTTCCGACTCTCCTGCAATCCAGAGTCAGGAACGGGATTTCAGAAGGGCCTTTAGCGTGATTCATAACAATTTCATCATAAAGAGAGGTGGGTCTGACTGAATTGGTGTCACGGTAGGTGAACACTATTCTGCCGTTAGTTCCCTCTGCTTCCTCCAGAAGCTCAGTGAAGGTGTGGAGTTCCTCTTCCCTGCGCCTGGGACGTCCGGACAGAACAACCATAAACTCCGGGAGAATAAACACATGCGGATGCAGTGTTCGGCTTCTGTCCTCGACAATTATCATCTGCCTGTGCTGCTCGGTGTCTATTTCCTCCTGAAGAGTTACATCCTCTTCAATATCGACGTAGTGAACCGAACCTGAATGCTCGCTGACTATGGGATTGCTGAAGGGTTCAGCGATGAAGAGGATTTCTTCCCTCTCTACTTCCTGATCGTCTTTCACCAGCATGATGGAGCCGGGTGATATCTCATAGGTGGAGAGAATCTCACCATCACTGTCTACTATGTCTATCTGTCCGTTTCTGGAGGCAATCACGCTTGGATTGCCGTCAGCATCCACACCGTTTACAATGTGTATGTTTCTGAAGCTTATCCTGCCGGGATGTCTTGCTCTGACCTGGTTATCCTGAGCTTCACGGGAAGACACTCCACCGGTGTGGAATGTTCTCAGGGTAAGCTGTGTTCCTGGTTCCCCGATGGACTGTGCGGCTATTACACCAACAGCCTCTCCCTGGGTAACCATCCGGTTACGGCTCAGATCCCAGCCGTAGCACTTGGCACACAGGCCCTGCTCCGCTTCGCAGGTAAGAACAGAGCGTATCTTTACCGATTCAATCGAACGGGAATCGATATAAGAAGCAAGTTTGGGTGTTATCTCCTCTCCGGCTTCACAGATGATTTCATCGGTCACTGGGTCATAAACATCCTCTGCTGTAACCCTGCCTACTATTCTTTCGCTGAGTTTCTCTATTATTTTCTCGCCCTCTTTGAGAGCAGAAACATCGCCTCCTCGAATTGTGCCGCAGTCAGCAGTGGTAATCACAACATCCTGACACACATCCACAAGACGACGCGTGAGGTAACCGGCATCAGCTGTTTTAAGTGCTGTGTCAGCAAGACCTTTGCGGGATCCGTGCGTGGATATGGAATACTCGATGACAGAGAGTCCCTCTTTCAGGGAGCTGATGATGGGGGTTTCTATCGTTTCTCCAATTTCACCGGAAAGCTTTTTCTTCGGCTTGGCCATAAGACCTCGCATACCGGCAAGCTGGCGAACCTGATCCACGCTTCCCCTTGCTCCGGAATTGGCCATGAGATAGATAGGATTGAATCCGTGATTATCATGGCTGAGCCGTTCCATCATGGAATTCTTCACATCCTCGGTGGCCTGTGACCATACATCAATGATCTTGTTGTATCTGTCACTTTCTGTCATCTCTCCCTTGCGGGCCGCGAATTCCACCTCGGACACTGCCGCAGTGCTCTTCCGAATGATCTCCTTCTTTTCATCGGGAACGATCATGTCATCCATGCCCACGGTAAGACCGCTGATGGTGCTGTACTTGAATCCCAGATCCTTGAGATTATCAAGGAGAACGGCAGTCTTCACTGCGCCCAGCTCGTTGAAGCATCTGGCAACCAGGCGATTGAGGCCTTTCTTTCCAAAGACCCTTGCATGGGATTCAGTAAGACCGTTCGCCATGATGTAGCCCATTCCCTCGGGCACAATGGAGTTGAAAATAACCTGGCCGGGTGTGGTATAGTCTTTCCAGTATTTGGGCAGGCGTCTTTCCCCTGTGGAGCTTATCTCCACTATTTTGTTTATTCCCCGTATCTTTATTCTTGAATGCAGGTTGACCTTTCCAGCATCAAGGGCTCCGATCACCTCTTCCTTCGAGGTGAACATCATGCCCTCTCCCTTGTCTTTGGCCATGGGTTTCGTGATGTAGTAAGCTCCTATAACGATGTCATGACTGGGAGCTGCCACAGGTTCGCCGCTGGAAGGCTTGAGGATATTGCGGCTGCCAAGCATGAGAATTCTGGCTTCGATCTGGGCCTCTGCGGAAAGAGGAAGGTGAACAGCCATCTGATCTCCGTCAAAGTCTGCGTTGAAGGCGGCACATGCAAGGGGATGAAGCCTGATGGCAAGCCCCTCGACAAGAACCGGCTCAAACGCCTGTATGCCAAGCCTGTGAAGGGTTGGAGCTCTGTTCAGCAGAACCGGATGATTGGCTATCACCTCTTCCAGTATTGCCCACACTATCTCTTCTCTCTCTTCAACCTGCTTCTGAGCCATTTTTACCTTGTCGCCGGTTATCTTGGCAAGCCTTGCGACAACAAAAGGTTTGAAGAGTTCCAGAGCCATCGTTTTAGGGAGCCCGCACTGGTGCATTTTAAGCTCAGGTCCTACGACTATCACCGAGCGACCCGAGTAATCGACACGCTTTCCAAGAAGGTTCTGGCGGAATCTTCCCCTCTTGCCCTTCAGAAGATCTGAAAGACTGCGAAGAGGTCGCATTCCAGCGCCTTTCACAGGTTTTCTGCGACTGCCATTATCTAGAACAGCGTCGACTGCTTCCTGAAGCATGCGTTTCTCGTTGCGAAGGATAACATCGGGCGCCTGCAGATCAAGGAGTCGGAGAAGCCTGTTATTTCTGTTGATAACACGCCTGTACAAGTCGTTCAGGTCACTGGAAGCAAACCTGCCTCCCTCAAGAGGAACAAGTGGTCTGAGGTCAGGAGGAAGCACAGGAAGAATCCTGAGAATCATCCATTCAGGTTTGTTGTCGCTCTTGGAACTTTCGAATGCAACCACTTCCTTGAGGCGCTTCAGATTCTTGTATCTTCTGCTCTGTGTGGTTTCATTTGCAATACTGGTTCTCAGGGTTGCTGCGAGTTCATCCAGATCGATCTCACTCAGCAGCTTCGCTATTGCTTCGGCTCCCATGCCCACAGTGAAGGCACCCTCGCCATAGGTTTCCCTTGCAGCATAATAATCTTCGTCGTCCAGCACTCTTCCCGGTTTCAGCGAAGGGTGCTCACTGGTAGTGACTATGTAAGACTCGTAGTAAAGAACCCTCTCCAGGTTCAGATTGGTAATATCAAGAAGTTTGTTGATCTTGCGGCTCTTGAAATACCAGATATGAGACACAGGAACAGCCAGCTCTATGTGACCCATCCGGCTTCTTCTCACCCGTGAGTGGGTGACTTCAACGCCGCAGCGGTCGCATTTTACACCTCTGTAACGAGGTTTTTTGTACCTTCCGCAGCTGCACTCCCAGTCTTTGACCGGTCCGAATATCTTTTCACAGAAAAGACCGTCGGGTTCAGGCTTGTAGCTTCGGTAATTTATGGTTTCAGCCTTGGTCACCTCTCCATAAGACCACTCTTTAATGGTTTCCGGAGAAGCAAGACTGATCCTCATGCCGGAGAAATCGGCCGGAAAAGTGTTGGCGTCTCTAAGGGAATGTGAATCAAGCATTCTCGTTCTCCCTCTCCTCAGTCATGTCAAGCTCGATATCCAGCGCCAGGCTTCTCATTTCACTGAGAAGAACATTGAAGGCCTCGGGAGTTCCCCTGGTTTCGACATTCCTGCCATGAACAATTGCCTTGTATGCTTCTGTACGCCCGTCTACATCATCACTTTTGATAGTGAGCATTTCCTGAAGACAGTGAGAAGCTCCATATGCCTCAAGTGCCCACACTTCCATCTCTCCAAGCCTCTGCCCGCCGTTCTGGGCTTTTCCGCCAAGCGGCTGCTGGGTTACCATGGCATAGGGTCCGGTAGAGCGGGCGTGTATCTTGTCCTCGACCTGATGAGCAAGTTTCAGCATGTACATTTTGCCTACTGTTACCCGCTGATCGAAGGGCTCACCGGTTCTGCCGTCATAGAGAACGGTTTTACCGTCGGCACTGTGGCCGGCCTCCACAAGGAGGGCTCCGATGTCTTCGTTCCGTATGCTGTCAAACACCGGAGTAATTGCGTTAATTCCCAGGTCGGAAGCAGCCATTCCAAGGTTGGTTTCCATCAGCTGCCCCACATTCATTCGGCTGGGTACTCCAAGGGGATTAAGGCAGATATCCACCGGTGTGCCATCGGGGAGATACGGCATATCTTCTTCAGGTACGATGATACTGACAACGCCCTTATTACCGTGGCGTCCTGCCATTTTGTCACCGATGCGAAGGGTACGCCTTTTCGCAACATAAACCTTTACAAGCCTTGTTACACCGGGTTTGAGTTCATCCCCTCGGTGCAGCCTGTCTTCCTCATCCTGATATCTGTCGTTCAACTCCTTGAGTTTGTTTTCGGCACTTCTGAGTATTCTTCTGGCACGATCATCAACCACCAGATCGTCAACAAGCTGCCGATTGAAATCCAGGTCGGTGAAGTCAACTTTCTTAAGGAATGTTGAGGTAATTTTTCTTCCCTCGGGAATAAGCTGCTCGCCGGTTACACAGTCGACAAAAGTAGTGGCTTTCTGCCCGGTCAGAACCTGCCTGAGCATGGAATCCCTGTCTTCGAACAGTCTTCCTTCACTCTCAGTGCGCTCTTCCCGAAGTGCATCGATGCGGGATTCAATTTCCCGCCTGCCGCGTTCGGTGTCATCTCTGCGGGAGTATACCTTCACATCGACAACTATTCCCGACATACCCACTGGCGCTTTCAGTGAAGTGTCCTTCACATCGCTTGCTCTCTTGCCGAAAATTGCACGGATAAGCCTCTCCTCGGGAGAAAGATCCTGCTCTCCTTTAGGGCTCACTTTTCCAACAAGAACATCCCCTGCCCTTATTCTGGAACCAACGCGCACTATGCCGTTGTCATCCAGATTTCGCATTGCTTCGCGTTTTTCTGTCGCATTGGGAAGGTCACGGGTGAGCTCTTCCGGTCCGAGTTTGGTTTCGCGGAACTGGGTTTCGAACTCAACGATATGCACAGAAGTGAAGGTGTCATCTTTGACTACCCTCTCACTCACAACGATTGCATCCTCGAAATTGTAACCGTTCCAGGGAGTGAAGGCCACCAGAGCATTTACTCCCAGTGCAAGCCGGCCGTTCCTGGTTGCCATTCCGTCTGCCAGAATATCGCCCTTCTTCACCTCATCGCCGATTGAAGCGAGAGGTTTCTGGTTTACGCATGTATCCTGATTCGACCGTTCAAATTTTCTGAGATTGTAAACATCTTCCCTGTCGAAGTCGTACTCGTCACCATCTGCCTTAACAACAATTCTGGCCGCATCCACATGGGTGACCACGCCCGGTCTGCCTGCGAGTACAAGCGCACCGCTGTCTCTTGCTGCAATTTCCTCCATGCCGGTGCCGACTACAGGGTCTTCGGTATAAAGCAGGGGAACAGCCTGACGCTGCATGTTGGAACCCATAAGGGCTCTGTTGGCATCATCGTGCTCAAGGAAGGGAATCAGAGCGGCCGACAACCCGACCAGCTGCATGGGACTCACATCGATGTATTCCACCTCGTCCGGTGTAACCATTGGGAAACTGCCGGCTTTTCGTGCTCTTACAAGGGCACCAACCAGCCTGTTGTTGGCATCTACGGGTGAATCGGCTTCTGCAACGGTGGTTCTGTCTTCTTTGTCTGCAGACAGGAAAGACACCTCGTTCGTTATCTTCCCGTTAATCACTCTTCTGTACGGAGTTTCAAGGAACCCGAACCTGTTGATAGAAGCGTAAACCGACAGAGTTGTGATAAGACCGATGTTGGGGCCTTCCGGTGTTTCAACAGGGCATACTCGCCCGTAATGAGTGTGATGCACATCGCGCACATCAAAACCGGCCCTCTCACGGGTAAGACCGCCCTCACCCAGAGCACTGGTTCTGCGCTTGTGGGTAAGTTCTGCGAGAGGGTTGGTCTGCTCCATGAACTGTGAGAGCTGACTCTGGCCGAAGAATGAGTTAATAACACTGGACAGCGTTCTTGAGTTCACAAGATCCTGAGGTCTGAGCTTCTCTCTGTCCTGCTGACCCATTCTGTCTTTTATGGTTCTGGCCATCCTGGCAAGACCCTTGGAAAACTCCTGACCGAGCAGTTCTCCAACCGTTTTTACTCTCCTGTTTCCAAGGTGATCGATATCGTCTGAAACATTGGTTCCCTCGCGAAGGCAGATAAGATTGTCAACAATTGCAACCATATCGGGAACCGTCAGAGTAAGCTTGTCCATGGATGTGTTTATGTTCAGTCTTTCGTTCAGTTTGTAACGGCCCACTTCACTCAGGCTGTACCTTTTGCTGTCGAAGAACATCGAACGGAGGTAGCTTCTGGCATGATCCAGAGAGGGGGCCTCTGTTCCGCGAAGAGACTCATATATCCACATTGTGGCTGTTGCTTCGTTCTTCTCGATGCCTGCGCCCAGCGCTGATTCTTCCTTGGCAAGCGTACGGCGGATACTGTCAATACTGTTCCGTTCGTTTCTTGGCTCAAGAAATTTAATTTTTTCATACCCGGCTGCTGCAAGTCTTTCGAGTTTTTCGACGCTCTCGACCGGATCATCGCAGCGAACGATGAACTCTCCGGTTTCTTTGTTAATGATGTCTTCGGCAAAAGACTTGTGTATGACCTCTGCAACCCTGGACTGTCTCTTAAGTATCGAGGCTATATCTCTCTCCTGCACCGGGTAGAAGGAGCGCAGGATTTCCGCGTCAGTACCCAGCCCGAGAGCTCTGAGCAGCATAGTTACAGGAATTCTTTTGGGCTTTTTATCTATGTTCGCATAAATTACATCATTGGTGTCAAGGGTGAGATCCAGCCAGGAACCCTTCTGGGGTATAACTCTGGTTGTGCAGATCCTTCTTCCCCGCTGCTGAGTTTTCTCCTCGAAGAATACTCCAGGGCTTCTGTGAAGCTGGCTAACGATAACTCTTTCAGCTCCGTTGATAATAAAGGAACCGTTTTCTGTCATCTGAGGCAGCTCTCCAAGGAAAGTGCTCTGATCCACAGCCATTTTCATTACAAGAGTTTCGGGATCTCTGGTTACAAGTCGCATTGTGGCATTCAGTGGTGCGGAATATGTTACGCCCCTCTCAACAGCTTCACGAATTGAGTGTTTAGGGCGGCCAATGTCATAACTTACATACTCCAGAGAAAATTCCTTGGTGGAACTCTCAATGGGGAAAGTGTCAATAAATATCTTGTGAAGCCCCTGAGGGAGCCTCTCATCTGATTTAACATCTGCCTGAACAAAATTCTCGAACGATTCCTTTTGCACTCTTAACAGGTCAGGAACCTGAATCGCTGGTTTAACGCGAGCAAAGTTCCTTACAGGTCTCGCTTTTTTCACTGCCACTCCTCTACACTGCTCTCGTACTGAAATAAAGCGACATCGGGGGAATAAGGGGCTGAAGGCGGGATTGGTAATTCTCCCCTCCCGCCATCAGCACAGGTAAGCGGTATCTATTTGAGAACAGCGGTTCCACCGGCCTCTTCAAGCTGCTTCTTAATCTCTTCTCCCTCTGCCTTTTCAACGCCTTCTTTGACCTTTGAAGGAACACCATCTACAAGGTCCTTGGCCTCTTTGAGACCAAGACCGGTGAGTTCTCTCACAACCTTGATAACAGCGATCTTCTTGGTGCCAAAGCTCTCAAGAACGACGTCGAATTCGCTCTGCTCATCTTCAGCAGCTTCTCCGCCGGTGGAACCGGCAGCTACCACTGCTGCTGCAGGAGCTGCAGCTGATACACCAAACTTGCTTTCCATCTCTTTGACAAGCTCGGCGAGCTCAAGAACGGTCATGTTGGAAATAGCCTCGATGACCGTGGCCTTCCTGTCTTCACTCATTGTACTTCCTCCGTACTTCGCGGAATTCCTGTGAATCCCGTGTTATAGTTTAATCTATTCTTTACTCTCGCTGATGGCGCTAACAGCATAAAGGAACTTTCTGATAACACCGCCGGTAACGGTTACAAAGCCCTGAAGGGGAGCGTTCATAGAGCCAAGAAGCCTTGCGATAAGAACTTCCCTGCCGGGGATGTCTGCCAGGCTCGTAACCTCTGCAACACTGAATGTTCGTCCGGAAACGAATCCGCCCTTCATTACAGGTACGCCGCCATGCTCTTTCCCGAAATTCTTGAGAATTCTGGAAGGTGAGATTTCATCCGCACAGTAAGCAATGGCTGTAGGTCCGTTCAGAAAGCCGAAGATCCCCTCTTCTGAATCTATGCCGATTTCCCCGAGAGCACGCTTGAGCAGAGTGTTCTTCACAACTGCAAAAGTAACTCCAGCCTCACGCATCTGTCTGCGAAGCTCGGTCATGTCCTCAACATTAATACCTGTGAAATCAGCAAGAACAACAGCTCCTGCTGCTTCAATTCCACTGTTGAGATCGGAGACTACGACTTCTTTCTGTTTTCTGGTTACACTCATGTCGTGACTCCTTTCTATCTGAGCAATGTGCGGATATCATTGAGATCCACACGAATTCCAGGGCCCATTGTGGAGGACACAGCGATGTTCTTGAGATACTTGCCCTTTGTTGAAGCCGGCTTCAGCTGAATAACCCGTTCCATGAAGGCCAGAATGTTCTCTCTCAGAGCACTTTCTTCAAAACTTGCCTTTCCTACTGGAACGTGAAGATTTCCGGTCTTGTCAACTCTGAAGCTGATTTTTCCCGCCTTGGCGTCCTTTACTGCAGCGCCCACTTCCATCGTAACTGTTCCTGTTTTGGGGTTGGGCATGAGACCTCTGGGGCCGAGAACCCTTCCAAGTTTACCCACTACACCCATCATGTCGGGAGAGGCAATAACAACATCGAAATCAAGCCAGCCATCGGTTATTCTCTGGCATGTCTGCTCGTCTCCGATGTGATCTGCGCCGGCCTCTCTTGCTTCCTCTGCCTTGTCGCCTCTGGCAAAAGCCAGAACACGAACAATCTTGCCGGTTCCGTGAGGAAGCATGCAGGTTCCACGGACAACCTGATCACTGTACTTGGGGTTGACACCTAGATTTACAGCGACCTCAATGGTTTCATCAAACTTGGCATTTGCCAGTGTCTTTATAACACTCACAGTTTCCTCAAGAGAATAGTCCTTAAGCCTGTCAACAGCTTCATGAACTTTTGCAAATCTCTTGCTTCTAGCCATCTACGACCTCCAAACCCATACTGCGTGCAGTACCGGCTATCATGCTGATGGCGGTTTCCTCGTTTGCTGAATTCAGATCATTCATTTTCAGCTTTGCGATCTCCCGGCACTGCTCAACAGTAACCGTTCCAACCTTGTTACGGTTGGATTCGGGAGATCCTTTTGCAAGCCCCGCCGCCCGTTTCAAAAGAATTGAAGCAGGGGGTGACTTCAGGATGAAGGTAAAGCTCCTGTCTTTGTAGACAGTAACAACCGCAGGAATGATAAGTCCTTCTCTACCCTGGGTTCGGGCGTTGAAGTCCTTACAGAAACCGGCCAGGTTAATTCCGTACTGACCGAGTGCCGGACCAACCGGCGGAGCCGGTGTAGCCTTGCCTGCAGGAAGCTGAAGCTTTACCACGCCCAAGGCTTTCTTGGCCATGGTAACTCCTTTCTGCTGCCGACCCCTCCCCTTGCTGGGGCTGACAGTAGTTTACCGGGCTCTATTATCTGGTGACTGAGGTCCCGGTGTACCCTCAGACCATTCGAACATGCTTGTAATCTATCTCTACCGGGGCTTTGCGCCCGAAGATCGTAAATATTATTCTTACTTTACCGCGCTCAGGGTTGATTGATTCTACCACTCCGGTGAAGTTTCTGAAGGGGCCCTCGGTGACTCTTACAGTCTGCCCGACCTTGAATTGTATTCTGACTACTTTTTTGTCTTCAACGCCGGTGGTCTGGCCTAGAATTCGTTTCATATCGGCAGGGGTGAGTGCCACGGGTTTTCCCCTGTTCATGGGGGGAAATCCGCTCACATTGCTCATGGCCCTTATGTCCATGATCATCTCATCAGAAATTTCAAGCTGAACGAATACATAACCGGGGTACAGCTTTTTCTCTCTGGTGTATTCCTTGCCGTTCTTGCGGTGAGTGATGTCCTCGGTGGGAATAAGAGTCTTGCCCACGCGCCCTGGATATCTGCGAAGCAGCGGACCTTCAAGGAATTTTGCAACTCTCTGCTCATATCCTGAAAAGGAATGAACCACAAACCACTTGAAGTCAGCGTTCTCTACAACGGTTCCTGTCTCAAGTGCATCGTCTTCTCTGTTCTCTGCCGGTACTTCCACAGTCATCGTGCGCCTCTCTCTGAAAGATCGTCTAGCCGAAAAGCCGAACTAGTCCGGCCATCATCATAGCTGTGAGCTTGTCTATTACGAATATCCAGAGAGCCACAACCACAACCGCACCTATCACGACCCAGGTGGAGGAAATTGTTTCATTGCGGCTGGGCCAGGCTACTTTAAGGAGTTCGGCTTTTACCTCTCCCAAAAATACCACGGCTGCCTGCCACCACCTTAACAGGAGATTTTCACTCTTTGCAGCCTTTGCCGCCATCACTCCGTCCTTTCAGCATTTCTGCCATGTCATTACTGAAGAGAGTCTGGCAGGGCAGGAAGGACTTGAACCCTCAACCCCCGGATTTGGAGTCCGGTGCACTGCCAATTGTGCTACTGCCCTGCGGTCTCTCTTCCCTGTCAGTCAGTGCTGCCGCTTACTTGCCTTCTCTGTGCAGAGTATGCTTTCTGCAGAAGCGACAGTACTTACTGAGTTCCATCCTTTCCGGATGGGTCCTTTTATTCTTGGTGGTAGAGTAGTTTCTTCTTTTGCACTCTGTGCAAGCCAGCGTTGTTATTATTCTCACCGCTGGCCTACCTGATAACCTTTGTCACCACTCCGGCACCAACCGTGCGTCCGCCTTCGCGAATAGCGAAACGAAGACCCTCTTCCATGGCAATGGGCGTAATGAGCTCAACGGTCATTTTCACGTTGTCGCCGGGCATGATCATTTCCATGCCTTCGGGAAGAGTGATTGATCCGGTAACATCGGTTGTACGGAAGTAGAACTGAGGTCTGTACCCATCGAAGAAGGGCTTATGACGACCGCCCTCTTTCTGGCTGAGGATGTAAGTCTCGCCCTCGAAAACGGTGTGAGGGGTAATTGAACCCGGTTTAGCTATAACCTGTCCGCGCTCGACTTCGTCTTTTGCCACGCCCCTGAGAAGGAGACCGACGTTGTCACCGGCCTGGCCATCATCAAGGAGCTTACGGAACATCTCCACACCGGTGCAAACTGTGGGACGGGTCTCACGAATACCCACGAGTTCGATTTTGTCCTGGGTGTGAACTACACCGCGCTCGATACGACCTGTAGCAACTGTACCGCGCCCGGGGATAGAGAACACATCTTCCACCGGCATAAGAAATGGCTTGTCGGTATCACGAACGGGGGTAGGAATCCATTCATCCACGGCGTTCATCAGTGCGTAAATGCAGGCGGCATCAGGGTCGTCGGGTGTGCCGGTGCTGTTAAGGGCCTTGAGGGCCGAACCGCGAATGATGGGGCTGTCTTCTTCGAAATTGTATTTCACAAGAAGTTCCTGAATTTCCATCTCAACCAGATCAATGAGTTCCTCATCATCAACCATGTCGACTTTGTTGAGGAACACAACAAGTTTTGGAACGTTAACCTGGCGAGCAAGAAGAACGTGCTCTTTTGTCTGAGCCATAACACCATCGTTTGCACCAATAACCACAATAGCGCCGTCCATCTGGGCAGCACCTGTAATCATGTTCTTGATGTAGTCGGCGTGCCCCGGACAGTCAACATGAGCATAGTGCCTTTTGTCTGTCTGGTATTCCTGGTGTGACGTTGCAATCGTAATACCGCGTGCCTTTTCCTCGGGGGCGTTGTCTATCTGGTCGAATGCCACAAACTTGACATTTGCATTCTGTGTAGCAAGACACTTGGTTATTGCCGAGGTAAGAGTCGTCTTACCGTGATCGATGTGACCAATGGTCCCCACATTAACATGGGGTTTGGTCCTCTCAAATTTTTCTTTGGCCATGAGCTACTCCTACTCTAGGCAAGGGTTTGCGGTTTCCCGCTATCGGTTTTCTGCTTGTCGCCCACCACTTAAAGGTTTCATGGAGCCCACGAGCAGGATTGAACTGCTGACCTCGTCCTTACCAAGGACGCGCTCTACCGACTGAGCTACGTGGGCATCCAAACCTGGATACTGAACTCCTTTACGGCTCTGGAGCGGGAGACGAGGTTCGAACTCGCGACCCTCAGCTTGGAAGGCTGATGCTCTACCAACTGAGCTACTCCCGCTCGGAACCGTGGTGGCGAGGGGTGGATTTGAACCACCGAAGGTATACGCCAACAGATTTACAGTCTGCCCCCTTTGACCACTCGGGAACCTCGCCACAATCCTTTATGTAGTAACGCTTTCGCGCATTCTTTTCCCCTGGAGCTGGCGATGGGACTTGAACCCGCAACCTGCTGATTACAAATCAGCTGCTCTGCCAATTGAGCTACGCCAGCGCAGGACAGCGATAATACTATCGCCCTGCAGTACCGTCAAGTCTGAAATTGCCTGATGGCGAATACCTGTTTACGACCCTGATTTTTCGCCATAATTCATCACTTGGGTTGCAAAACTATTCTTTTGATTGGAGACTGTCAACAACATGAAGAAGACCAGCGTTCGCAGAGCAATTTTTCTCGCTTCCGCGGTGCTGTTTTCAGCCTGCGGCGGCAAGAACCCTATTCCTGAGCTGCACCTTGTTCCCGGAACCGCTCTGCTCCACATCCACATTGAACCGGGCATAAACTCCAGCCTCCGTTCCTTTGCCGGAGCGCAACTGAGCGGCTTTACCCTTGCAGACTCCCTTCTGAAAAAAGGACCCCTTGGGCTTACGCTGGTTGGAATAGACATAACATCCCTCGAACCGCAGTTTCTTATGCTTACACAATACGCTTCTGCCGAATACACCACCGCTCTTGCAGCCAGAGAACTTGATCTTGATCCAAGGCAGGAGGAAAACAGGGTGGATCTGGTCTCCCAACAGGGATACGCAAGGGCTTCTGTTGCCTCCAGAGACGGCTGGACCGCTCTGTATATAGGCCCGGCTCCCCACATCACTCTCAACAACTGGCTTGAGCTGGATAAAGACGGCTCCCTTGCCGCCGACACCGCTCTTGCTGAAGTTATCCCCGACAACAGTCAGATAACAGTACTGTTTTCAGGCAATCTTTTCGGTTTTCTCTCTCTTCTTCCGCTGGAAAGGCAGATCCCCTGGTGGTCAGACTACAAGAGCATTGCAGAAAAGCTGAAACCTACTGCTCTTTCAATTTCTCTTTCATGGCCCGAAGCAGATACCGACGAACCTCTTCAGGCCGGGCTTATCCTCGCCAGGAGGGATGGAGGAGTTACTTCACTTAATCTGACCGTATCGGACACCGGGATAAATCCAGACAGCTGCTTTGTGCTGCTGCTCAATATGGCGGAAGGAATTTTATGATTGAAGCTCTGATCAGTGCAAAAGCCATTGTAAGAACCTTCGATAACAGAAGAGTGCTTGACGGCACTGATTTTCAACTGGCTCAGGGTGAATTTGTAGCGGTTACCGGAAAAAGCGGAGCGGGCAAATCCACGCTGCTTGGGATTCTCGGAACACTGGACCCGGACTTCAAGGGTGAACTGACAGTAAACGGAGTAAACACCGCGGAAGCCACAACCGAACAGCTGGCGACCCTGCGGAGAAACTTCCTGGGTTTTATTTTTCAGGATTTTCATCTGCTGCCCAACCTGAGCGCTCTTGACAACATACTGCTTCCGGCTGTTTTCAGTGGAACTGACAGTACCGAGAGAAGGGAACATGCTGCTGGAATAATCTCGCGTCTCGGGCTCAGGAACGACTCCACCCCGACACGTTTCCTCTCAAGGGGGGAAAGGCAGCGAGTTGCTTCAGCCAGAGCTCTTGTGAACAATCCGGGAGTACTCATGGCGGATGAACCAACAGCAAGCCTCGATGAGGAAAGCGAAGATGTGCTTTTCGACCTTCTTGACTCACTTAGAAGGGAAAAGGGGTTCGCAATTGTGGCGGTTGTACACTCGAAGAAAGTACTCGCCAGGGCAGACAGAATACTGAATCTTCAGGGGGGAGTTCTTCATGAAAGGCATGCGTAAGGCAATTTCCCTCTGGAACAGAGGTCACTGGAAAGATTATGTGTTCAGTCAGGGGATGCTGCTGATTGCTTCTCTGCTTCTTGTTTTTTTCATCTCCATAGGGCTCGGTGTAGGAAACATTCTTCAGAGATTCCTCTCATCCGATCTTCCTGAAGAACAGGTTCGTGTTACTCCTCTCGGTGTTCAAGCCGGTTTTTTCCAGACCGAGCGGGGGGGCTCAGAGATCTCCGATGCCATTCTGGACTCACTTTCTTCTCTGCCGCAGGTGGAGAGAATAGACCCGCAGGTTTACGCTCATGTTCCTGCATACCTCAGAGGGCTTCTAGGCGGCAGAAACTATTACACCGACATCACCCTCGAGGGAGTTACCGATGCCTTTGTTCCTGATTCACTCCTTGCGTACACAGACTGGAATTACACTCTTGGCGACAGCTCCACAAAACCCCTCCCTATTATTCTGAGCGAAAATCTTCTGGTGCTTTACAACGCCGGTTTCGCCGAATCCAACGGGCTTATGGGTCTTACCCCCGACGGAGTGATCGGTCTCGAGTGCAGGGTAAATGTGGGTTCCAGCTCCATAGCTTCTCTTCAGTTTCCTCCGATAAATGTAAGGGCTGAAATCATCGGAACCTCAAGAAACACTGCGCTTTTTGCTCTTGCTGTTCCCATTGAGTTCGTCGAAGAGATAAACAGGCTTTACCTTCCGGAAAGCGAGCACACCTACAGTGCTCTCATGGTCACTGCGGGCAAAGCTGAGGATGTACCGGAGATTGTAAGGTATGCCGAAGCACTGGGGCTTTCTGCAGAAACCAGGCGGGGAATCGCCCAGAAAGCCGAAATTCTTGTCGGAGTTGTTATTGCAGCCCTGGGCGCTCTGGCTGGAGCAATACTTTTTGCAGCGGTTGCCAGCGCTATTCACACTCTTGTTGCAGATCTGAAGAACAGATCCTATGCACTTGGGGTTCTGGTTGCGCTGGGAACGAAACGGGAGAGACTCGTATCTGTCTTCGCCTTCCAGATTTTCCTCATGTCGCTGCTTACCACGGTTTCAGGCGGCTTACTGGGATGCGGTCTTTCATACCTGGTGAGCACAACCCTGCTGAATCTGCTTCCCGCTCTGAGGGTGGCGGTCAGTTCAATTGCAGTATTCCCCATTGGCTGGCTGTCAGCCGGACTCGGGTTTGTACTGATGGCGTCCACAGTGTCTGCATGGTTCTTTTTCAGAAGAATACTGGTTACACCGGTAACCGAGCTTCTCAGGCGATGAGCTACAGCACAAGCCTGAGGTAAACCTCGGAGTCAAGTTTTTCCCAGCTTTCCACGACTGGTGTTCGTGTGTAGTCAAGGGATGTGCCCAGAATGAGTGAAATCGGGCCGGGCAGGTCGAACTCTAGTTCTCCAACAGCGTTGGCAACGAGTTTTTTCGGTTCCTCCGGGGGAAGGTAGATGTTCCCTGAAAGCCACAGAGACGGCAGCCAGGAAAGCGGGCTGGAAGTCCAGGCGTTCAGTGAAACATAAGTAGTCCATTCATCTGTTCTTCCCTGCTCTGTACTCCACCTGGTGTTCACAAGGCCGGCCCCTATCTCTGGAGCAGTCCAAACCCAGGAAGCAGGCCAGCTTTTCCAGCCAGCGGCAAGGTAGGAACTCACCTGCCAGGGGCGCACGGTGATCGGCTGCCTGTCCCAGCTGCTGCTGGCACCTACGTAGAGATGCTCTGTAAGGAAATGCTCACCCGATAGTGAGGTCCAGGCTGTTTTGCGGATATCTTTACCCTCCCTGACCTCAGATCTGCCGCTCAGTTCACAGGTTACAGAACTGCCCATTCGCCCGTAGTTCACTGATATGCTGCCGCCGCCGCTGTAGTACTGCTCATCAATGTTTCCTCCGGTGGAAGAAAGGTCGACCCAGAGATTCCAGTTGAAAAGCTGTGCGGCCCTTTTTCTGTAATCGGCGCTGTAGTCTGAACTGCTGATAAACCTGAGCCGGTCTTCCGCATAGGAATAACCGGGTTCTATTCGAAGAGCTTCAAGATACCTTTCCGCGGCGCCTTCAGGATTACCGCGATTCTCCTCGACAAGACCCAGATAACAAATCGCGTAAACAGAAAGGGGGTTTCTCTCCACGACCTGAAGCAGATGCTCCCGTGCTCTGCCAAGCTGATCATCGAAGAGATATGCCTCTGCGAGTGATGTGGTCAGAGCTTCGTTCCATGGTGTTGCGGCATAGGCTTCTTCAAGCAGCTGAATTGCTATGCTGCACAAGTCAATTTCATAATAGTAATCGGCGATACTCACAGCCACCAGATAATCGCCGGTATCTGCTTCCGCAGCAAATTCATAACACAGCCTTCTTCTGCCAGGTTCCGAAAGCTCTCCAAACAGCTCTCCAAGGCTTATCATATCCCACGCGGTTCCCGTTGAGGCGAGAAATGCCCGCTCAGCAAAGTTCAACGCGTGATTCGTCTGAAACCCGTAGAAAGAGCTCCAGCCTGCAGTAATCCATGCGGAAGGCCATCGTTCGAGCATTTCTTCAATGAGAGTACCTGTGCTTTCTCCTCTATTTTCAAGCAGTACTATTCTTTCTGCGGCGGCCACTGCAGAATCTCCCCCCAGAGACAGATACTGCATGAGAGACGAATCTGCCGAAGCAAAATCACCCTGAATCAGTTGAATTCTGGCCATGTTGAGCCACTGGGAGTATTGCCCGGGCTCGAGTTCCAGCGATCGGGAGAAACAGCGCCCTGCAGAATCGGTAAGTGATTCTTTTACCGCAAGGGCTCCCAGTTTTCCCCAAAGCCATGGATCCCCATCCGCAAGAACAGCAAGGGCAGCGGTGTACCAATCTGCTGCAGCGCTGAAATTACCCTCTATTTCAAACAGATCTCCGCGGCGCTGCCAGCCGTACAGATAACCCGGATCTATAGAAACACTTGTTTCGTAAACAACGGCTGCTTCAGCAACCATGCCCCGGTTCTCTAGAACCCATCCCAGCTCTCCGTAAACCAGGGGTTCGGGATCGAGTTCTGCGCACATTCGAAGAGCAGATTCGGCCCTTGCAAAGTCTTCGACGGTTTCGTACAGAAAAGCAAGTTCACGCCATGCTCCGGCGTAGTCAGGGGCAATTTCCACAGCTCTTTCAAGAAGCTCTATTGCGTATTCGGGCGAGCCGCCTGCCCTGAGTCCGGCAAGCTGAAAGAGGGTCCAGGGATCATCGGGAGAAAGCTCCACGGCCTTTTGAAAGAAACTGTCTGCCAGATCTGCCCTGCCTTCATTCTGGAAGCAGGATGCAAGTTCACTCCAGGCCCAGGGGTAATCAGGCCGTATTCGCAGCAGTTCTCTGTATACCTTGATGGCATCGCCATTTCTCTTCGTACTCTCATAAAGAAGACCCAGGTCTCTGTATACCTGTATTCTGGAAGAGTCTCGCTGCACGACTTCCCGGTAAACTTCAATTGCCTGTTCGGCATTTCCGGATTCTGTCAGAACCTGTCCGTACTGGTGGAGCAGTGGAATGCAGTCCGGCAGGCGTCTCAAACCCTCGACGGAAACTGTCAGGGCTTCGTCGAGCCTGTTCTCGTCAACGAGGGCCATGGAAAGGGTAAGCCACCCCGGTCCGAACGATGAATCGGCTTCAAGAGACGCTGAAGAGTGAACCACCGCTTCTGTGCTGTTGCCCATTGAAAGGAGCCAAAAGGCGTAAGCCTCACTGAGAACAGGATCAGAACCTGGTGAAAGGAGAAATGCCCTGCCGAAAACCGCTTCCATTCCTGTCGAGTCCTGCTGGGTGCCCACTATCGCCAGGGCTGTCCATGCTCTGTAATCAGTGCTGTCTAGCGAGATAGCGTCTTCGGCAAGGCTCAACGGGTCGCCTGTGCCGTTCACGAACAGTGAAATTGCCTTAACTGCTAGCTCTGTTGACGAATCTCCATAGTCTGAAGAGACTTCCTTCATGGCGGGCCAGTTCATCCCTGCATATTCATGATACCACTCTGCAGACCATGAGGCAAGAATCGCAAGAAAAAGAGTCAACTGCAGTTCTCCTTACCCGTAACGGTTTCAATGAACACCGAAACAATACAGGTTTTCATTGCCATTTCCCGGGTAATCTCTGGTATGCGGTCAAGATACTTCCTGGAAATGAGTTCAAGAGTTTTGACAGCTTTTTCCAAATTCTTTTCCTCGACGGCTGAACCCCAGGCAATGGCGCTTGTGTACAGGGTATCGGCGCTCAGATTGTTTACTCCGTGCATTTCATCAAACTCAAGACAGACTCTTGGATTCTTTCTCAGTGCTTCTATTTTTCTTCCATCCCGGGAACAGTGAAAGCAGAGAGTGCCCATATTGTACACGAAATTAAGGGGAATCACATAGGGCTCCCCGCAGGAAATCATGCCCAGGCGAACCACAGAGCAGCCTTCGATGAATCGGTCGATCCTCTCTCTCGATGAAATCTCTCTGCGGGCCAGTCTGATTGTATACATGATGCTTAAACCTGAATTCCTGTGAGTGCAAACACAATACCGAAGAGGGCCAGTGCCCACAGATACCATGCAAACCCGGCCAGTCTGCCCCGTTTGACAAACCTCACAAGAAGGGTCAGAGCGCCGAATCCCACCACAGCGGACACAAGAAAACCTGTGATAAGATTGCCGGGGGAAACACTCCAGTCTGCCGATGGAAGCTCTTTTACGGAAGCTCCCAGAATCGCCGGTACTGCCAGAAGAAACGAAAATCTGGCGGCTTCTTCTCTTTTAAGACCCGCGAAAAGACCTGCGCAGATTGTCGTTCCCGAGCGGGAGATACCGGGCAGAACCGCAAGACTCTGAGCCAGTCCAACGATGAGACCTTGTTTGAGAGTCAGTTCAGAGCCCTCTTCAGGTGATATTCTGCCCGAGAAAAAGAGTATAGTGCCCGTAACTCCAAGGGCTGCAGAAACAAACAGAATACTTCCGAACAGATCTTCTATCAAATCACCGAAAAGCAGGCCCGTTACGGCCACAGGAACCGTTCCCAGTGCAAGTGCCACTGCAAGACGAATACTCTTCCTGTCTCGTGTCGCAATCCCCCGAATCATTCCTGCAATATCTTTCCAGTAGAAAACAACCACTGCCATAAGCGTACCGAGATGAAGCACTATATCGAAGGCAAGCCCGCCCTCTGGCGTATTCATAAACCTCGATGCAATGGCAAGATGGCCGGAACTGCTCACGGGAAGGAATTCTGTAATGCCCTGAATCAACGCAAGAACCGCGGCTTCAAGCTGGTTCATTCTATGAACTCCCGGTGAAGCTCCTGTAAAGCAATATCTCTTTGATCAAGCCGAACGAGAGCACTGATAGTTGCATGGGAATCCACCGTTTGAAGGGCATCTGCATGTATCCTGTGAAGGGCTTCGCAGAACCTGGCCATAACACCCCTCAGCCCGTGCATACCTGCCCCCACAATAGAAACCTTCACGCAGGGACTCAGGGTGGTATAGCGCAGATTCATGTTCTCCAGAAGGTTTTTCACCATGCCGGTGGAGTCCAGTGGAACAGTGAATGCGGCGGAGCAGTCGAACACGCTGAACATATCCATGGAAATACCGCTGTCGGATACCTTTCTGAAAAGCTCTGCAAAAAATGACGACGGAGAACCGGAACCTTCCACCCTGAAGCCGGTAACAACCGGACCAGACGCCACTCCAACAATGTATCTTGTGTCTTCAAGGGGTTCTGAAGTCACTTCGGTAACCACTTTGCCTGTTCGGAACGACTTTACCCGCAGCGGTATCTCAGCAGCCAGAGCAGCTTCAGCAGCCCTTGGGTGAACAACTTTAGCCCCCTGCCAGGCCATCTGGCGGAGGTCTTCTGCAGATATCCGGCTTAGCTCTCGGGCGGCGGGAACCCTGTCAGGATCGGCTGTGTAAACCGAATCGACAGTTTTGTACAAGAGGACCTCGTCGGCCCCGAGAGCAACCCCCAGAACAACGGCGGATGTGTCGGTGCCTCCCCGACCCAGTGTGTTCAGATGCCCCAGCGGGGCTATACCCTGAAAACCTGCTATAACAACCACACTGTGCCCGGCAAGAGATTCCTCTATTCTGGCAGTATCGACGCTTACTATTCTTGCATCACCCGACACCCCGTCGGTGCAGATTCCAGCCTCCCAGCCGGTGAGTGCCTCGGCACTGATGCCCCCATCGCGCAGAGCAGACGCAGTAACAAGCGCACTTATAACCTCGCCGCAGATCATCAGCCTGTCTTTTTCCCTTTTACCGGCTTCGCTGGATACCAGATCAAGAAGTGTATCCGTTGCATACGGATCTCCACTGCGTCCCATGGCGGACACCACCACAACCAGTTTCTCGGATTCCTGAAGAAGCAACCTGCAGTGATTAACTGCCGAATCTCTTTCTTCAGCGCTGGTGAGGCTGGTTCCGCCGAATTTTGCAACCAGCAGTTTCTTCTGCAAGGTTAACAAACTCCCTTCCTGTTTCATGCCATGTGAAAAGCTTCATTGCCCTTTTGCGGGCATTGATGGACATTTTTTCCCGCAAGGCCCTGTTATCAATCAGCTCACTCAGATACTCCGTACAGCCTTCAACGTTCCCGGGGCTGACAAGAAAACCCTCGACTCCGTGGGTTACCAGCTCAGGAACTGCACCGGCACTGCAGGCGACGATGGGCAGCCCGGCCCACATCGCCTCGGCAACCGCGATGCCGTATCCTTCCCAGTGAGACAGATTGGCCAGGATACTGCTTTCACCATACAGCCGGTACAGATCGCACAATGGAAGGTGGCCGGGAAAGACAACCTTCCCCCGAAGGGAATCTTTCTCTGCTTCCCGCTTTACTTTCTCAGTGTACACGGTGTCTGTTGTTTCATCACCAAGAATAAGAACACGGAAACTTCTCTGCCCCAGCCCGGCACATGCCTTCAGAAGCGTAAGCTGATCCTTTCTGGGGCATACGGTACCAACGGAAAGAATAGTAACCGGTTCCATGCACCTGTTTTCCGGAGGCAGCTCGAAGCGCTGAAAACCCGGAGGAACAATGTGAATTGTATCCAGGGGTATTCCCAGAGAAGCCACATCGTCGGCGGTGCTGCGGCTGTTTACCCATACTTTTGTGCCACAGGAAATAAACCATCTGACAGCCCGTTTCCGGGCGGCAGAGGCACCGCCTGTGCGGTCGTGCCACTCAAGGTGGTGAACCATATAGAGAATCGGATACCTCTTCAGGGCAAGGAACAGCCTGAGGGGAATCATAAAGCTGTAGCTCTTGCTTATTATTATAAGATCGGGTCTGTATCTGAGCACTCTGATAAGAGCATGAAAGGAGCCGCCGATTCGTGAGCCTCTGATTTTCTCGGGGATAGTGGTGAAATGCACGATATCTGTTTCGTGACCCGCATTGTGAAGAGCCTCAACCATCTTGAAATTGAAGTGATATCCGCCGCTTTTAAAGTCTCGGAGCCCCAGCATTAAGAATAGTATTTTCATCCGTCTCTTCCCGTAAGCTTTCGTAACACCGCAGGGTGACCTTGGAGTATAGCCAAGCCTCAGATTAAAGTCACATTCCATGCATGAGATATGGGATGAGTTCCACAAAAGAACGCTTAGCAATTATGTTCCCGGTAACTGCGTAATCTTCGCAGCATTGGAGGTAATTTGAACAAAGACAGTGTCTGCATGGTTGTCAAGAACCGTCTTTCGACTGATGCAAGGGTCAAGAAGGAAATGACCGTTCTTGCCGAAGACGGATGGGCTGTTACAATTATAGCAATGCCTGAACCGGGTGCTCCTGAAGAAGAGTTCAGAAAAGGAATTCGAATACTGAGACCTCCTGTTTTCTCGCAGAAAAAGGAACAGCTTCGAGCCCATGTCATCCGCTCATCGGAAGACTCACGGAACTCTCTTGCTGCAAGCATTATCAGGTCACTCAGAAAGAACCGGTTAAGAAGATTCACAGCAGATCTGGGCCGGGATGTTCCCTGGGAAAGAAGGCTGAAAAAAGCCGCCTTCGATACAGATGCCTCTGTCTATCATGCCAACGATCTTGATACTCTTGAGATATGCGGTTCCGTTTCGGCGGCAAGGAATGCAAAGCTGGTGTACGACAGTCACGAACTGTGGCTTGAATCATCCCGCTATCTTACCGCTACTAATTTTTTTAACCGGATAAGGCTCAGCAGAATTGAGAAAAAATATGCTCCTGAAGCTGACGCCGTGATTGCTGTTACCCCCATGCGCGGGGAAATTATGCAGAAAATGTATCCATCTATAAGGGAACTTGAAATAATTGAGAACGCCCCGGAGAAGCTGAAAGATCTGCCCCCCAAGGGGAAGCTTCGTTCCATTACAGGTGCTTCACCCGATTCACTGATTGCGCTTTATCAGGGAGTTATCTGCCCCGAGAGAGGGCTCGAAGAATTACTAAGGGCGGCACAACTCGTGAAAAACCCTGCTCTTCGATTCGTGATTATCGGCATGGATGCCTGGAACGGAACCCTTCAGAGAACCGCTTCAGAAATGGGGCTCGATCAAAAAGTATTCTTTCTTCCTCCCGTCCCTTCAGAGGAACTGCCTGAAATCACTGTCGATGCTGATATGGGGTTCATTCTTTTCAGGAACACCTGCCTTAATCACTATTACTCTCTCCCCAATAAACTCTACGAATACATGATGGCCGGAGTTCCCATTATAGCCAGCTGCTTTCCCGAGCTGCAGCGGGTTATCGAAGGTGTCGGAAGCGGCCTGACGGTTGATCCCGACTCTGCCGAATCGATAGCGGGTGCTGTGGAGAATCTGGCAAATGATCCGTCTGCCAGACACCGCATGGCTGCAAGCGGCAGAGCCGCAGCTCTTGACATGTATAACTGGGAGCCGCAGAGTCTCAAGTTAAAAAACCTGTACAGGAGGCTCAGAGAGCAATGAAGAAACTCATTCTACTCACATATTCGTTTCCGCCGCTCTCCACAGGCGGTACCCCGGTCGTTCTCAACTTGTGCAGATATCTCCCTGACAACGACTGGAAAGTGATAGTAGTTACAGTAGCGAACCCGCGCGGCATGAACACTGATTCCTCTCTTTCCGCCGAGCTTCCCGACGATCTGCAGGTAATCAGGGTTCCCCATGGCAAAATTGCAGCTGCATCTCCTTCTTTCATTACCGGAAAGCAGAATTCTGCTGCGAAGCTTTTCAGCTTTATCATTCACAACTACATTCTTATTCCAGACAGGGTTATAACATGGAGGAAGCGCGTTCTTCCCGTGCTTAAACAGGTTATTGAAACGGAAAAACCCCATGCAATAATGTCATTCGGCCCGCACCACTCTCTGCACCTTATAGGTCTATCCGCCGCAAGAGATGCGATGCTTCCCCTATTCCCTTTCTTCGGCGATCTCTGGCTTGAAGACAGTTATGTGGAATGGCCCAGCAGATTAAACCGCCTTATCGAACTCTTCCTGGAAAGGAAAGTTACGAGGGCGGCAAGAGGCATTATAGCCACCACCGGGGAATCCGCCGGCTACTTCATGGACAGATATGGAGACATGTGCCCACCCACCCATGTGGCGGAAAATGCATACGACCCTCGAAGAATCACATGGGCAGACTACCCTGTTCCAGACCCCGATCATCTCACCGTGGGATGGACAGGTAACTTTTTCGGTATGCAGTCCCCGGAAGAGCTCCTTCAGGGAATGGAAATGTTCTATGGAAGGAACCGGGAATCATTGCTGAGAGTCAAAATGGCCGGAGCAATAAGCCCCGAAGCTGTGCGCAGAATTGAAGCTGACCCGCTTAAGGGAAAAGTCACCCACTTCGGCCATATCAACTGGGCAGACATCCCGGCTTTTCAGAAAAGCTGCGATGTTCTTGTGGGATATCTTTCCGCCCGAAACGGAAGCGCCTTCAAGAACGCCAGCAAAACAGCAGAGTATCTCATGTCCGGTCGGAGCATTCTGGGCATCGTTCCTGAGGGAGCTATGGCTGACAGAATCAGAGATCCCGGCAGGGGGTACATCGTTCATCCCGTTGCAGAGCAGATAGCATCGGTTCTTGAGAACCTGGAATACCAGTGGAAAACTTCAGCTCTTCGTGTTCCCGTTGATAAGACAGCGATAGAGAAGAGATTTTCTGCAGTAAACGTGATGGAAAAACTGTCAGTATTCCTTGACAGAATGGCAGCACCGTGAAACTGCTTTATGTGCTGAGCTTTCTTCCTCCCTACATCACACGGGAAATTGAATCATTGACTGAACTGGGCCATGAGATAGCCGTTCTTCTGCCTGAAGAAAAAAGCAACAGCGAAACCGCCGACTTCTGGAGCGAAATATCGAACGAACCTGCAGGCAGGTCTGTAAAGCTTCAAAGGATACTGAAATTCAAGTATCTCACCTGTGAGCCCGGAAAGCTTCTGAAGCCCTTTTTCCTGTCGGCAGAACACTTTTTTATAATGATCAGATCGCTGATGAACGCCGAATTCAGATACTTCCTTATTGCTTCGGCGGCAGTGAGGGAAATACCATGTCAGTTCCCGCCTGATGTTATTCATGCCCACTTCGCCCACGACCAGGCGCACATTGCCCGGATTATGGCAGCTATTCTGAAAGTGCCATATACGGTAACGACCCATGCAACCGATATTTTCGTTCCGAAAAGCAGAACGAGACTCTGCAGGGTTCTTGCGGGAGCCTCCAGGGTGTTTACCATCTCCGAGTACAACCTGAATTACCTGAAGGAATGCAGGCTGTTAAAGAAAAATCCGGTGGTTGCCCGTGTGGGGCTTGACATCGGAAAGCTTCCGCCGAGAAAAATACCGGAGCAGCCATGCGCAGTATGCACAGCAAGCGGACTCGTCTCCAAAAAAGGGGTGCATGTACTGATTCAGGCCATGAAAATACTGCATGAAAAAAACATAGTCTTTCCGCTTAAGGTGATAGGCTCCGACCCTGCAGGGCTGAAGCTGCAGATGTACAGAGATATGGCTTGTGGTCTGCCTGTGGAGTTTACAGGAGCCCTTCCCTCTGATGAAGCACTTGAGATAGTGGCCGGAGCTTCTTTCTTTGTTCTTCCCTGTACAGTGGCCTTGAACGGAGACCGCGACGGGATTCCAGTTGCCCTCATGGAGGCCATGGGCATGGGCGTACCCTGCATCTCGACAGGGATATCCGGCATTCCGGAACTGATAGAAAACGGTATCAGCGGGTTTCTGGTCAAACCCGATTCGCCTCCGGAGCTGGCTTACGCCATGGATTTTCTGCTCTCCAACAGAGAAACTGCCGAAGAGGCGGGCCTGGCGGGAATGGAAAAAGTTGCAGCCGACTACAATTCCGGGAAGCTCGGTGAGCTTCTCTCTGCCCATTTCATGCAGGTTCAGGCCGAAGGGGCAAAATGAAGCATCTTAAAGCAGGACCTGCCGCCCTTCGACCCTTCAGAACTGCAGACTGCACCAGTCTCGCCATAAGCGCTTCAAACAGGAACATTTCCATGAATCTGAGAGATACCTTCCCTTTTCCTTACACCCTGAAAGACGCGAGAGAATGGATAGCTATTGCCACTTCTCAGGAACCGGTGCTTAATTTCGCCATTGTTCAGCCGGCCGACAGAGTTATCGGGGGCATCGGACTCGCTCCGGGTACTGACATACACAAACAGTCGGCAGAAATTGGATACTGGCTCAGGGAAGACTGCTGGAATCGTGGTATTGCAACCGCTGCGGTGAAATCCCTCACTCAGTATGCAATCGGAGAGCTGGGATTCATAAGGGTGTTCGCCATGGTATTTTCAAAGAACTGGCCATCCAGAAGCGTTCTTGAGAAGAACGGGTACATTCTTGAAGGCATTCTCAGGAATCACGTAACAAAGGAACAGAGAATACTCGATATGGCTGTTTATTCCGTAATTAGTCCGGAACTAATAGAAAGGAAACTAATTTGAAATATACAATAAGCAGATTGCCATTATCCACAGGCGAGTTTTGCGAAATGCTTCCCGGTTTGAGCATGGAACCAGAAGGAGCAGCCGCCCTCTGCATTATGGCACTCAACATGATGACACAGGATGAAGCAGCAGGAACAGACTGCCTTAAAGCCTTGAATCCCGATGTACCGCAAAGCAGCCTGCGTCTTGCGGAAAGCCAGCTGAGACACGCACCTTACCTGATTCGCTCTCTTTTTCTCGGTACATCGCCTGAAAACAGATACACTCTTCCGGAAATGCTTGAAATCGAATTCACCACCAACATCTACAGCGGAACCCCGGGCCTGGGTCAGATCAAGCTGTTCGCAGCGTGTTCAGGGGCAGACAGCCCCAGACCCATCACAGTTTCAAGGCGCGAAAATGGCAGCTGGTATGCAAGCGAGTGGAGCTCTCTGATTGTTGGAATCCGCCCTCCTGCAGACCTTTCCTGAGCCTGTTCATGTTTCATTTGTTTAGTGTTTCTCTTTGTTGTTCAATTTGACAAAAGAAAGGTGCCTTCAGGTGCAATCCATTATCTGGCCCGATAAATTCCCGGTTCTGGAAACAGAAAGGCTGATTCTTCGACGGGTTACCGGAAGAGATGCGGAAGCTCTTTTCGAATGCTACTCCGATCCTGATGTAATGCGTTATATGGCCACTCCTCTCGACAATGAAGAGTCTGTCAACGGGATTCTGGAAGATTATATCGACGGGTTCACAGAGGGATGTAATATGATCTGGGCGGTAACGGTCAGGGAAACACGTTCTTTCGCCGGCACAGCCGGCTTCGAAGAGTTCAGTTTTCTAGACGGAAAAGCTGAAATAGGTTTCAGCCTTCTCAGTTCTCACCAGGGTGCGGGATATATGCGGGAAGCACTGGTGGAAATTCTGCGGTTCGGTTTCACAAACATGCATCTCAACCGAATCTTTGCAACCGTTGTCCCCGAAAACACTCCTTCGGTGAAACTGCTTCAGAAGCTTGGATTCGCGCCGGAAGGCAGAATGAAGCAAAGCGTTTTTTTCAACGGGGAGTATCATGATCAGCAGATATTCGCTCTTCTGAACAGAAACGAGAACTGATATGGCAGAGGAATTCTACAACGGATTTGCCGAGTACTACCACCAGCATCAGATCGCATCCGGCAGAGATGACATTCGTTTCTATACCGAATTGTGTCGTTCGTCAGGCGGCAGTGTTCTTGAAGTGGGCTGCGGAACCGGAAGAACGCTTATACCCTGTGCCAGAGCTGGAGCCGAAATAACAGGCCTCGATCTATCCGAAGACATGCTCTCTTTCTGCGGCAGGCAGGTGGCCATGGAAACAGAGGATGTGCGAAACAGAATAACACTTGTCAGGGGCAACATGACCAGCTTCGATCTCAAGCGAAGGTTTAGTCTTATAACCACGCCTTTCCGTTCTTTCCAACATCTCGCCACTGTAGAAGACCAGCTTTCCGCTCTCCGGTGCATACACAGTCATCTGGCCCCCGGAGGAACATTTGTTCTGGATATTTTCGACCCGGATCTGGAAATTCTTGCCGATACCGGCAGAGCACAGGAGTTCGGTGAAGAACAGCCGTTCTGTATGGAGAACGGCAGTCAGGTGACCGTTTCCTACAAAAACCCCTCTGTGGACACTGTGATGCAAATTGTTCACTGTCAGATGATTTTCAGCGTAAAGGCACCGGACTGCACAGAAGCCAGACTGGTTCAGGAATTTATCATGCGCTACATTTTCCGCTTTGAGGCTTTGCACCTTCTCCACAGGGCAGGTTTCAAAGTGAGATCGGTGCTTGGCGGTTACAACGGAGAGAAGGTCGGATCGGGAGAACTGGTTTTCATTACTGAATCGCTGTGATTGATCGGGCCGCCCCCACCAGAGGGGAGCGGCCCATTTTTCTACAGCCTAGATGGGAAGGAACCAGGTCAGCTTGGCGTAAATGCCAAGGTCGGGATCATCGAAATCGCCTTCACCGTCTCCATCAAAAACAGTTTCACCCAGAATGTAAAACATGCTGCCCGGCTGATACTGCCAGGCAAAAAGCATGTTTGCCCTGAACTGGTCACTTGCGGATTCGCCTGTGGCATCATAACTCATGGTGAAATTCGAGTACTGCGAAAACAGCCTGAGATTCATATCGGGATTGAACATGTAAGCAAGTCTGAGGGTTACGGATTCCCATTCGGTAGACCTGCTGTCGAAGGCTTCTGCCTCCCAGTTGTAGTTCTCCGTGTTGGATGTGCGAAACCAGTCTCCCGCAAGGGATGCTTCGAGAACCGGAATCGGACGGTAACGGATACTGCCGGTGGCATTGTTGTATGTGCCTCCGCTTTCATACTGTCCGCCACCGGAGCCCAGCCAGAATCTAAACGGATAGTAGGGGTTGGAACCTCCCCCGGCGAATACAGATGCATGGCTCTGGTAGAATTTGCCTTCGGGTCCCTCGTAGGGATCGAAGAAATCTCCACCGTAGTCGCCCGATACCGTAAAATTCCATCCGTTCTTGAAAGTGCCGTTCACTTCTGCATGACTGCTGTTCTGCAGCACCTCCCCATCTATCTGCGCCGTGTATTCGTGGTTTCCATAAAGTGTGAATGTGGAAAAAGTCTCCACGGGTCTGAATGTTTTTCTTAACCCTCCTCCGGCAGACCGGAATCCTGTGTGTGTGGTATAACCCGTTCCGTTCACATTGAAATTCTCATCGACCTGACTGAAGGCTGTCCAGTAGCCGAAGGTGCTTCTTATCTTCTCCAAACTGAAATTGTATGCTCCGCCCCTGTCCATCCCCGTGTTCCAGCTTCCGGCTCCGGAAGCTGACAGGAAATGGTCTCCGGGTATCTCTATTCCCCCGTCCAATGCGAATGCTCTGTTGTTCTCCTCATCAAAGCCTTCCTGTTCCCAGGAGCTTCTGGAAACGGCAGAGAGGCCAAGATAGCTGTATCCGTCAAATTGCCTGATACCTCTGAAGATACTGTAGTTTGCCGCAGTTTCCACGAGAGAGGTGTCATCCTCCCATACTCTTCCAGTTACTGCGTCAATGAACCCGAAGTTGTAACCGCCAGCGAGTGAGCCTGATATTTTGGCTCCTCCCATAATGGGTATTACATCACCGTTCCAGCCCACTGCCCCTATCCGGCGTGAGTAGAACATGTTGAACGGCATGTCGAACAGCTCGCTTCTCTCCATGAAGAAGGGTCTTTTCTCCTGAAGGAACAGCTCAAAATGACCCAGATTCATTTCTGATTCATCGGCTTCCACCTGGCCGAAATCAGGATTAATGGTGAAATCAGCTGTTACACCGCTTGTAAGACCCATCTTGATGTCAAGACCGGCATCTCCGCCAAGCTCATCTTCGCCTGTGGTCTGAAAATCATAGTATCGACCGGATGCATAGGGTCTCAATTCCAAACCAAGAGAACCTTCAAC